>Ga0335072_10001046_pt1 | contig 47361 bp, 41 predicted proteins | sample Lox_Sample_21_FD_206725 | JGI IMG/M metagenome (GOLD analysis project Ga0335072, IMG submission 206725) | Soil microbial communities from Loxahatchee National Wildlife Refuge, Florida, United States - Lox_Sample_2.1 | ecosystem: Environmental > Terrestrial > Soil > Wetlands | place: USA...
ATAGGAATCGGACATCCGTGGCAGTGCACAACAGCAAAATTCCATGTTGGCGCGGAGTCACGGTCGGGTTCCGACGGATACCAGGACGATGAAATATAGCCGTGTTCGGCACGGAAGATTGCGACGCTTCTGGTTCCGTTTCGTATGAATTCCGCATGTTCATTGGCGCATGCAAGATGCGAGACCAGTGTGCCGTATTTTCCTCGTGTACGGTCAAGTAAAAAGGTCAGATGAGAAACTGCCGGTCCCCGCGGCGTGCAGGACACGAAGACTCCCAGCACGGCGCGATCGATAAGCTCGAAGGCTTCAGTCGCAGTTTCTGGAGACCACTCCGGCTTGGTATAAAGTCTGGGTGTCTCGGTCACGGTTCGTTCTCGTTTGCGCACAGTACTGAATGGCAGATTGCAGTAAGGAGGTCAGGCAACACTTCAAAAGCGTATCGAATCTGAACCCGCTCGAGCCATCGGTGGTAGCCGCGGCCCCATGGCCCTGCATTGATCGTCGGCAATCCGGGGGTGGGCGCTTTCGCCGTGTCCCATCGTATCGACGAACTCCAAATCGGAGTATTGGCCGCAACCGCATTGAGATCATCCAGATCGATGGGACCAAGAAAACTGGTGTCGGCAATAACGTCAAGCCTGTCGCTGAGATGGATGCTGACTCGATGGCGGTTTGACACTTCGGTCATTGCTTGTACAACACAATCAAACAACAACGGACTTATTTCTTTCAGAGTCTTGGTCGCCGGGTACGGCATCGATGCAAATCCGAAGACCACAGCAGGTCCGGACAGTCCGCCTTCCCTCCATACATGCTCCAGAATCTTCTGCGCACGCGTGGGAAGATCGAGAGCGGTTTGCGCGGATATGTCGCGAGTGATCCTGTCGAGCTTGCTACGAAAGGTCGGTTGTTGGGTTTCTATTTGGCGGAGCAGAGATTCATAGGTAAATATCGTAATCTGTTTTCTTTCAAATCGTTTGAATGAATCCACGGCACCTAAGCGCTCTGCAGAACAAGACAAATGTTGCACCAATTCGTCCATGGAATTCTGGGCATCTTCGGTAACTCGTGCAAGAATGTCCGTCGCTTTTCGGCCATGAGAGATAATGTTCCAGGAACACCAGGCTCTGCTCGGCGTCGTAACACTGTATGCCCCTTTAAGATCCCGCATGGCCAATGTCGAAGGAGGAGGACCTGCACGATCCGCGAAATCTGGCGAGCACTCGATCAATCGAACCAGTTCCGCGGCGATCAATGAGGCGGATAAGCCATCGAACGGATAGCACGCGTGGGTTTCTTGACCTATCACATAAGCCGACAACAGAGTCTTCCCGATCGCCCCCAATGCGACGGCCTGCCCTTTGCTGCCGTCACCTTCGTCGCCGAGTGCGTCCAGGTTAACTACCAGCGATAGATTGATCCCTTGGTCTTTCGCGAAGCGGGACAAGAGCGAAGCCGCGAACCGCATTCCAATGGAAGAGTCTTCCTCATCAGGGACCGCAAGGAAAAGTAGATTGCCGTGGCGGTTCTCTTGTTCCGAAAAGGCTTCCAAAACCGCGAGACCTGCTGCAAGGCCAGACTTCATATCCAGCAACCCTCGCCCTGGCAGGAACCGTCCCGATTTGAGATCGTCAAGCGCCTGTGGATCTTCGCCCGTCGCTTCCAGTCGGCGGACAATTCTGGGAGCAAGTTCAACTGGTTCTGTAGCCCATGGCTCAAGCTCTTGATAGTCATCCACACCAACGGTGTCGAAATGGCCTGTCAAAACGACGGTTCGCTGGCCCTGCCCGCGAACGAAACCCACGACAACACCGCGAAGTAGGGTGTCATGAGTAATTGACTCAATCCAGATGTCACGCGCATTGGCCCGGAAATACGGCAGTTCGCCTATAAGGTCTCTGAGAAACTCCGCAAAGGAGGTCTCATGTGAAGTTCCGTTCATGCTCCTCTGCTTCGTAAGCGCGAGAGCCAGAGCCCGTGTTCGTTCGGAGATGTCGATACGCCCCTTCATTACGTGCAGAGTTCCTCGATCACCTCGGATGTTGTGACGATCTCGGCAAATTCTTCGGACAAGTTCACAAGCGTCATGGCATGGATGTCTTCCGCTGTGTGATTAGCACCGTCCGGCCCGATACGGTCAAAGGTCCATGTCGCGTCCTGGACAAGTCTCGCATCGAATCCAAGATTGCCCGCCATGCGTGTCGTCGTCTCGACGCAATGATTCGTGGTGGCGCCCACAATAATCAGAGTCTGAATGTTCAAACGACGCAACAGTTCTTCTAGATCGGTACCAATGAAGGCGCTGTTAACGAATTTGACGATGACTGACTCGCCCGGTGCCTCTCGCGCCGCCTCCTGAACTGGATAGCCGGAGCCGTCCTGGCGAAAGGCGGAATTGGGCGCGAGGCCGGCATGACGGATATGAATTACCAGCGCCCCCTTCGAGCGAAATGCCGCGAGCAGTCTGCTGATCTGCGTCACTGCATCGGGATTATTGCGCCTCATCCCAGCCTTTTCCAGGTTGTCGAAGCCTTTTTGAACGTCAACCACAACCAGGGCACTGCGATCAATGCATAGCGGTTTCACAAATAGATCCTCTACTACGTCTTATGACTCTAGGTGGGGTTACAACATTCGACAACTGAAATTGGCGATTGATAGCATATGACACATGAAGAATATCGATCACAACGTGCGACTTCCCAAGATGTCCGAGCTGCAAATGCTGATCGCAATCGCTGATACAGGCAGCTTTGGAGGCGCGGCTGCGGAGCTCGGCTGCACTCAATCTCGCATCAGCCATGCGATCGCGGAGCTGGAAGGCGTGCTTGGAATCCAGTTGCTGCAACGCTCTCGAACTGGAACGGTGCCTACGCCATCAGGTCGGAGGGTGATCCTGGAAGCTCGTAAGATTTTGGGGTTCGCGCAGCGCATGTTGGCATCGCAATCAAAAATGCTCTCAGGGGTGGTCCGGCTCGCGACCTATGAAAGTGTGGCGACTCATCTCTTATTGCCCATCATCGATGCTCTCGCTGATCGGCATCCCGGGCTTCGGATTGAGGTCGATGACGGCTGTCTCGAGCGTGAAGACGTTGAAAGGCGTGTCCGCGACGGTTCTGCGGATTTGGGAATTGCTCATTTACCAGTCGGCGCCGGACTGTCCGTTCGCCCGTTCGCCGAGGACGACTATGTGGCCGTCACCGCGCAGAGCGTCACACCTTCGAATCGATACTTTTGGCAGGATCTTGAAAAATTGAAGTTCATCGAGCTTCGATGCTCCGGCAGCCGGGCCATCGTGGCCAAGTGCCGCGCGAATGGCATGACCGCGGAACCGGCGAGCTCATTTTCTTCGACTTCAACAATCCTGGCCAAGATAAGGGACGGGCGAAGCTTTTCCATTCTCCCGCGGTTATCCGTCGAACCGTTACCGGCCGGCCTGAGGGTTTTCGTTTTACCCGTGACCGCAAAAAGATTGCTCGCGATTATTCTGCCGAAGCGGCAGCTCGCGGCCAAGGAAAGGGCTGTGGTGGAGACTTTTAGGCAACTGAAGCGACTGCGGGGACCGGTTGCGGCCTGGGCAAGGCTTGATGTGATGTGCTAGGTCATCCAAGGGTCTCTGACCGGTCGCTGTCGCAAACAACACTTGCAACCCCAAATTATTTGATGCGATGACACCCTGGCAACTATTCCACGCCTCAAAGGTCCTTCCGATACACTAGAAAACCCGACTTGGTGGCAACTTGGTCGTAGAGACGCATCGCGCGTTTGTTCGTTTCGTGTGTCTGCCAATAAACACGACGACTACCCGCCGCGCAGGCACGTTCGTAGACCATCCGGATCAATGCGCCGCCGACTCCTCGCCCTCGCGCGCTCTCCTCGATAAACAGATCTTGCAAATAACAGACTGGCGTCATCGCTGTGGTTGAAGGATGGAAGAGATAGTGAACGAGGCCGATTAATCTTCCTCCGCCCTCATCCGCTACGAGAGCGTAAACGGGCTCGTTAACATCGAAGAAGCGCGTCCAGGTATTCTCCGTAATTTCGGCTGGCAATGCGGTCGCGCCTGAACGCCCATAGAACGCGTTGTAAGCATCCCAAAGGGGCCTCCAAGCTGCCCGATCTCGCGCCTCGATTGACCGTACTGTCACGTCACGCACCGTAGTGTATCCTCTCCAAAATCGTACTTCACCAAGGCCTTCGCATTTAATTGTAGGGGCAACCCGAAACTCGAACCTCCAATGCGACACCCCCACTAAGAAGTGGAAATTACGTTTCCTGTCCAACAGAAGCCGCCGCTCTGAGTCATCTTGGGATCGGCCGCAATCTCTAGCTGAGGTTGACAATCACGACTGGCGGCAGTGATTCTGAACGCCTCTCAGGCCGCGACGCTTCGCTGCGACCTCGCGTCGATCCAGACGACGATCTTAGCTGCAGTCCCTGCCGCTTCAATTGGGTGTTTCCAAGGTCATGCTCCTATTAAGGCCAATCCGCGACGCTCACGGTAAGAGGGGGACTCAGACGATTACAAATTCCATCCGCAATGGTGAAAGACTTGGGCATTCATACACATCGGACTTCATCTCGTTCGGTGCATGAGTTGTAGGAGCCGTTGCTTCACAGCCGGCCATTCCGCCCTCAAGATCGAATAGCGCACTGAATCGCGCGGAGTGTAGTCGGCAGCCATCCTGTGAGCACGGAGAATCCCTTCGCAATGCCCACCGATGCGTTCGAGCGCAGCTCTTGAGCGGTGGTTGCGCACGTCCGTATGAAAGCAGACGCGGAGTACTTGCCACGTTTCGAAGGCATAGGTGAGCATGAGGAACTTCGCTTCGGTGTTGGCTTGAGTTCGGATTGCCGATTGCGTCAGCCAGGTGTATCCAATCTCGCACGCATCAGGAACGGTCTGCCCGTGCGACGGATGGCCCGGCGGCCACAACCATCGCTCCAGATTCCAGAAACGGGTAGAGCCAATGACGACCCCATCATCCTCGCGAATGATTGCGAACGGCATCGCAGTGCCAGCATCTCTCCAGGCTAAGGCGGTGTCGACATAGCGGGCTGCCTCGGCGTTGCCCTGCGGTACGGGACTCCATTGGTAAAGGGAAGGATCTGATGCCGCGGCAGCCACCAAGCCGTCGACGTGACGGTGGTCGAGAGGTTCGAGTTGAACATGCCTGCCTAGCAGCATAGGACCCTCTGTTCCGCGACTCCAGTATTCAAGCCACTCCTGAACGACAGCGTGGAACTTATCACTGCATGATTCGCCGCAATGAGATGATCTGATGTTCGAAAGCGTAACTTTACTGCCGACGCCGGTCCAGTGCGATCCAAAGTGGCCAAAGACTGCAAAGGTCTAAATTGACTCCGACCAACTTCCGCGCCGGAGGCGCGGGCAGCTTCATATTCTCCGCCAAGTTCCCCTATCCTCTAGCTGCTAAATGAATCGGGAGGACGGTGAATCCGGTGAATGGGAACGCGTGAACATAGGTCCGACCTTCTAAGCCGCGCGCTCAATGACTAGAGCGCTGGACCAGGCGATCACACGCAATATTTCATTCCAGCTGCTTGACTCCGTCGCCCTGAGCCACCAAAGTCCAATGAGTATTGTCACTGGATAGTTCGATGCGAACATTCACGTGAGTGGGCGAGGTGAAGTGATATATGACGCGGTACGTCTTCTTATCCGCCTTTCCGTAGTTGGTCCAGGTATTACCGGACAGTGTCATCTGTGAAATGAACGGGTCAGCGCCGCTCCCGTCCGAGTCGAACACTTCGTAATGCCAGTAATGCTTGTCTGTGTAGTTGAATGTGCTCACTGACAGCGACTTTACGACCTTGCCGGGCGAGCGCATGACGAATCCACACGCCATGAAAGCGCGATTCGCTGACCAGGCGCAATCCTGACTCCAAGTCCACTTTTCCGCTTTCTGGTCGGATGTTGCCAGATTCTCCCCATTGTATTCCCATTTGCCGGACGCAATGTCCAAGGACTGAAGCTCCGGGGGCAAAGGGGGTAGATCCGCCGCGTTCGACCTTATTGAACATGCCAGAGCGATTAAGATCAAGAGATAACAGTTGCTGCGCATACCGATGATTCCTCCTAGTTCGGATTCATTTTCCATGAATGGAATTACCCTGCCTGTATGAGCCATCAGGATCCCACTCAAATTTCACCGACACGTTCATAGGCTCCACCAGCGCATCGGACAGCAAGGCTTCTGAAGGGTGTTCGTTGCCTAAGGCGAGAAGCGCAGAAATAGCTTCTCCGATGGTGTTCCGCGATGTGTCAATACCTCTCCCATCAGACGTATTCTGAAAAATGTTGCACGCGCTTATCCGATGAAATCAGGTTCTCGCCAACGTGCTTGAATCCCAATCGTTTCTGAAATATTTCCTTCGTTCAGGAGACGACATAGTGTTTAAGATTCTGGCGAGGTAAGAGCCTCGTTTAGTGCACCAGCCAATTCGAACGTAAGATTCACCGAATGTTTAGCGATCGGCCTTGTGCGATGACGAACACCCCGATTGACAGTAATCATTTGCACAAGACTTGTTCAGAGGTTCGCTAAGCTCGCAAAGCAAAGAATGAAGATCTCACGCTCTCGGTAAGCTGGCCACTAAACATCGTGGTTGTCTTTCCTCCTACCCAGACTTGTCCGGCCGCATCTTGGGTCAAATGTATTCGCCCGCGGCGGCCTAAAGCAGTTCCCTGCGTTGCAACGTAGTGGCCCGCCGCGCGGGCAGTCGAAAACAGCCATTGTGCAACCGATGCGTTTAGGCTTCCTGTTACCGGGTCCTCGCGAACGATTCCTTGATGATCGGTGAAAAATGCCCTTAGTTCGAATGCAGCCTGGCTACCAGTTGGATATGGGCCAACCACTCCGACATCGAGCCGAGTCGGATAACTGCGTTTCGGGTTCAAGCTGAGCACGCTTGCGGCTGATCTCAGCAGCAGCACGACCCACCCTGGACCGTTGTCTGCCCAAGCTGCGTCTACGAGGTCACCGCGATCGATGCACAGAAACGAGCAGACTTCTTCAAGTTTCTCCTCATCCACCGCCCCACTTCGGAGCAGCGGTGGTGCGGCAAACTCCAGTTGCTGATCTGACTTCCTAACGGTGACGAGGCCCGCGCCGCATTCTTGAATAATTTCCGCCTCCCGCCGAGAATTCCCGCCGGCAGCCAACCATGCATGGCAAGATCCAAGCGTGGGATGACCGGCGAACGGCATCTCGCGCTCGAGCGTGAAGATGCGAACCCGGTAATCGGCGGCAGGATCGGTCGCAGGGGACACAAACGCTGTCTCAGAATGGTTTAGCCAGCGTGTTATGTTCTGCATCTGTTCCACCGTAAACTCTGCTGCTCCGATAACAACCGCCAATGGATTGCCCGAGAACGGCTCCGCCCCGAACACGTCGACCAAGAAGAATGACTCCACCTCATACATATAGAGCTCCGTCAGTATTTCTGTTGGCCGCCATTATTCTAGCTTCCAATCTTGCCGGACGTCCCGGCAAGGCATTCTTAATTGAGATTTACAGGTTCGAGGGTTCCGAGCTTGCGAGTCACATAAGATGCAATTGCCGCATCCTGAGCGGCTACTCCCGTGAGATCGGCAATCGTTATGTCGCTCGGAAGCCGGCTCAGAGTAACATCGCCAGCCAGAATACTTCCGAGAGAAGTGTCATCGCTGCTAGTAACTACTCCGGCTCGCACTGCGATGCCAAACTCGCCGAAGGCCAAACATTGCATGTGATCGTCCGTGGCAATGCAGGCGGCCCGCGCAAAGCATTCGGGGTCAAGTTCTTGTTTTCCTGGACTGTCAGCGCCGACGGCAGTGATGTGAGTTCCCGGCTGGAGGTGCTGGGATGAGAAGAGTGGCGATTTCGCCACGGTTGCCGTCACAAGCAACTGTGACTGCAGTACGACGTCTGCAGGATTCGAAACAGGTCGAGCGTCGAACCCCATCTTTTCCAGATACTGGCAAAGTTCCGCCAGCTTGTCCGGGCGGCGGGCCCACGCTACCACACACCGGCAACTCACGACTTCCTTCAGCCATTCCAACTGCAGACGTGCCTGTAAGCCGGCTCCGAAGACGCCAATTGTTCCGAGTTCAGGTGGACTCAATGCTTGTGCGGCCAGGGCTCCAGCTGCGGCCGTGCGCCACGCAGTCAACCATCCTTCGTCTAACAAGATTGTTTGCACGCGGCCGGTTTCCGCAGACAGAACTACAACCACTCCATCATTGACTGACATCCCAAGTCTTTCGTTCCGATAACCGCTCGATGCAATCTTTACGAGGTAGAATGGCTCTCCGCGCACATGTCCGAATTTGATATGGCAATCGCCCAATGGATCTTCAAAGGTTAGCAACCCCGGCATTGGAGATTGCACTAGCCCCCGCGCGTGCGCGATCAAGCCCTCGCGCACCGCCTCAATTACTTCGCGCGGTTTGATGAGGGCGTGAACACGGTCAAGCGTAACGACTTCAGGACGGTCGCTGACCATCACACGGCAACCTTTGCCAGGTGATTTTTCATGGCGGCAAGCCCTTCGCTCAAATTTGTGCGGCCGTAGCCGATGCGGAAGCGGTCCGTGGGAGTGGGTAGCAGGTCGGACCTGTAGACACTCGCCGGCAGGAGCAGCACTCCCGACTCCTCCACCAATTGTTTTGCAAATTTCTCGACGCCATCCCCTCCCAAATATCGTGGATAGCCAATGCATCCACCGTCAGGCAAGTACCACTCAAACAAATCCGAACGTTCCTTCATAAACTCCGAGAGCAGGGGCAAATTGTAAGCAATCAAGTCTCGGCACCTTTTCAGAATTCGATCACGGTTCTTGAGCGCAATTTCCGCCAGCAATTCGCTAGGTGCTGAATTGCAAATGGATAAATAATGCTTGATTCGCTCCATCCGTTGCAAAAGCTGCCGGTCTTTGCATGCGATCCATCCGATTCTAAGTCCCGGCAATCCGTAGGATTTCGACATCACATTCAGAGACAAGCCGCGCTCGTAGATATCCGCAATCTGCGGCAGTGTCGCCTCCGGCCGCCTCTCGAGTTGCCGGTAAACCTCGTCGTTAAAAATGTAGATCCCATGATCTCTCGCTATCGCGACCAACGCATTCAGAGCATCGTGCGAAATGACCTTGCCCGTCGGATTGTTGGGGAAGTTAATGGAAATCACCCGTGTGTTGGGCTGGATAGCATCGCGGACCTGGCCTAAGTCGAGGTCCCAGTTTCGCTCCGCATTCAGTGGAACCCCGCTTGTCGGGCAAATACTCAGCGGCACGGATTCTGACGATTGATAATTGGGAGTGATTGTGACTACATGGTCGTCCGGAGTAAGAATGGCTCGCATGGCGCAGTAGAGCCCCTCTTGCGCGCCGGCAAAGCACAACACATCCGAAGCATTGGCGCTCTCATAGGTCGACGCAATGACTTCCCTCAGGCTGGGACGCCCCAGTGTTTCGGTGTAGCCCAGGTGCAATTGTTCCCATGAGTGCCTGTCAGCGTCATCCGCGAAAGACAATAACTCAGTAAGCGTCATCGATTGCATGTCAGAGGCGCACATGTGGTGTTTCGCGGTGAATTCCCACTTGCTGAAATAGACCTCTAAAGCGAATGGCCTGAGAGTTGGCATTATTTTCCTTTTGGGCAATGAATACAACGCCACGTCTCCGTGAAGCTGTACGATTTGTGGCTGCTTCCCGCCTCGATAAGGTTCATAGCGGCCCAAGAGTTTCCTCAAGGAAACTAGACGTGGCCGCCCAAGATCGCCGATCCGCTGTCTCATCGTAGAAAACCCCCTCGCGATGGTTGTTCGCGGCAAGGTTCGTGAAGGCATGCGCAGCCTGGCCATAGAGGATTATTTGCCAATCGGAGCCGGCATCGGACAATTCACGCGTTAGGGTCAATACATCTTCATGCGTTGCAAGCGGATCCTTCCATCCGTGGACCACGAGAACTTTCGCCGCTATCGCTTCCGTTTTTGTAGATTCCGGTGCGCGCAACATGCCGTGAACACTCACCGCAGCCCGCAGTTCAGGAGGAGCGGCACGCGCCAAATCGAGCGCACATAGCCCCCCGAAGCAGTATCCGATTATAGCGATGCGGTTGGAATCTGTTAACGGATGTAGCTTTGCTGCTGCGAGCGCCGCCAGTAGACGGCTCTTGAGCAATGTCCGATCACCGATGTAGGGAGCCATGAGCTCCGTATTGTCGTCGGATGCACCGCCCCGAACGCCCTTACCGTATACGTCGAGCGCGAATCCCAGATACCCCATGCGAGCCAAGTCCGATGCTTTCGCGAGGACTTGTTCGTTCGGACCATCCCAAGCATGAGCAATTAAAACGCATGGTCGCTTTGCACGGCTCAACGAATTCCAGGCAACATGACCCTCGCAAAGCACTTCTCCGTCCCGATATTCGAGTGGCTCGGTCAAGACAACCATCGTCGTTACCTATCTGTTTTGAGAGGCGCACTAAGCGACTCTACGTGGGCGGCATACCACTCTGGATGCCCCATCGACCGCACACATTGGGCAAGCTGTTTAACAAATGCGGGATCCGGTGCGGCATCAGGCAACTTTGGCACCATGTAACAGAGCGCCGGCAAGACGAAACCGTCTCGCGTCGTTGCAAGGACCGCCTCGGGAACGTATTTGATTCCGAAGTTCTTCTCTAACCCGGAATAGATGAACGTCAAATCGTCATGCGTCACGGCCATCAGCGACCCGAAAACGACCGCACGATCAGATCGAACGAGATTCGGTCGAGGGCGGATAACGAGATCGAATCCTGGCAACTTCGCCGGGCGCACCTCAGTCGCCGTCACCCCGAAGTCCTTCATCACTACGGGATCCATGATCGTGCCGTAAAAAAAGGTCCAAATTGCGGGTCTTGGCGATGTCATTGGCTTCTCCAGTTAAGAAACACAGTTTGTGGAACGGTCGGCTCATAAGCAAACCAAGATTGGTCATATCACCTCGGAACATTACTCACAGGTCAGTGACGTGCAACCTCCGCTTCTCCCAGAATTACAGGCGAGCCGAGTGGCGGGCTTTGCTGGCGCGGCAGGTCAGAATTGAGACGGTTGCTCCACCTGGGTTATGAATTACAAGCTGATTCAGCCCTCTCGCCGACCTCTCTTATTGCCAGTGTCTCTTTCTGAACTCGTTACGTCCAACGATTTGTTTCGATATAACTAATCGAATAAAGTGATTAATGTTTGTGAACTTGGCTAGTTAAGAACAACCCAGGCGGTCGCGACTAGACAAATGGTTACGCCTGACCCCTGCCGCTTTCGGCTGTGCTCAGTCAAGCTTGACCGCCCAACACGTTGGCCACGTGTCGCAGAAAGTCGTCTGATACTAACCGGGCATGGGCTTCACAAAGTCTTGTTCCCGTGCAATTGCTGGATGCCGCTAGTGTTTTGACCACCACGCATATTTGACCTTCGTCGTTTTCCTTAGGCATGCCTGCTTCTCTCAATTTCACATCAGGGTGCAACAGCCGGGCTCTGCAGAGAAAGAATCTGCACATTCAGACATGCCGGCTGACTTCGATCGAGACTCACTCGAAGCGCCTCTTCGAGCGCGACCGAATCGGTAATGTGAAAACCTAGCGCGCCGAACCCGCTTGCTACCAGATCGTAACGAGCCCCCGAGAGCTCGGTCCCATAGGTTCGGTCGCTGCCGTAACGGCTGACTTGCAGATGCCATTCGGCGCCCCAACGGCGATCGTTTCCGACGATAGCCACTATAGGCAGGGCGTTCCGCGCTGCCGTTTCAAACTCGCTGCTGTGATAACCGAAGGATCCATCTCCAACGAAAATAATGGTGCGCCCCCGATAAGACGCGGAAGCAATTCCCACCGCCATCGGAATGCTTCCGCCGATTCCTCCCAGTTTGCTGTTCCAAACCATCCGATTCGGAACGCCGTGCAAACCTAAACGAATCCACTGACAGAATTCGCCACCGTCGAGAATTACGACATCATCGGGTTGAAGCAAACCCCGGACTACTCGTGCTACCTCAAGCGGATGTAAACCATCTTTGGATAACAGAGACGAAATCTCGGTTGATTGCGGCACGGCCTCCAACTGTCTACGCACCGGGAGAAGAGGCACGTGACTTGCCGTTGCATTGGCAAGATACGACAGCGCAAGATCAGGGGCAACCTGAGTGAGGAGCTCAGCCGGCTGGCGTGGCTGCGGATCGCCAGGGGCATCGATGTGCAATACCTCGCAGGAAGGCGCGATAACAGGCTCCGCGAGGAATCCGACTGCAAAATCAGCGGGTGCGATGGCCAGCAGGCAGTCGCTATCTCGAAGCCGGCTAACGATTTCACGATATTTTAGATCGCTCAAACCTCGCGGAGATTCCGAAATGAACGCCGTAGTGCCTAGTTGCTGTGCAAGTGCATGCAGAGACCTCCCTGCGGCGCCGCGGCTGGCAGATTGACGAGCAATGATGAATGGGCGCTTTGCCTCCATCAATTTAAGCGCCATGCCATGCAGTATTGACTCATCACGAATTGCGGAATCTGCCGGTGGCGGCTGTCTCTGTATGGAAAGCACGTCAGGCGTCTCCGCAAGAAGGACATCCAACGGCAAGCTGACATGAACCGGCCCGGGAATACTGGATTGAGCGAGTCGCCAAGCCTCGATCAATGTTTTGCGGATGTCTTTGACTGACGTAACTCGCATGGTCGCTTTACACGTCACCAGAGCCACGCTGGTCTGATCGAGGTCTTGGAAGCCGCCTGCACCGGCGTCAGAGGTCGCGCTCGCGCCACTCAGGAAAAGCAACGGTAACTCCATACTCTTGATCGTTGCAACGCCAAGCGTTGCGGCGAGGAAGCCTGGGCCCGCAGTCACCAGCGCAACGCCCGGCATTTCCCTCAACTCAGCTGACGCCCCGGCGGCGTATGCGGCGCCGGACTCGTGCCGCATAGCCGCATAGAAACCTTCGCCGTAGCCTTGGCGGGAATCACGGTCTTAGCGCCCGCCCCGGTAAACCCGCCAGCGATCCCATGTACATCGAGCGTCGGCCGCGCCCAGGTACGCTCCAGTACGCTGTAACCCGCTTCACCCACCAATTGCCGCGCTCCAACCTCCGCTTGACGGTAATGCTCCTCGTCAAAGGGTAGGCTACGCCATGCGGCCAGTTCCTCGGGATCCGGCGGAATAATGTCGTCGTAGAATCCCGGGATGAGAATATGCCCGTGCTCGTCCTTGAGTCCCGCAATAATCTGCGCAATGACGACCAACGGGTTCGGAGCCGCGCCTCCGTATATGCCCGAGTGAAGGTCCGTTTTCGCGCCGCGCACCTCAAGTTCGGTGTAAATCATACCTCGGAGCCCCACATACAGCGTTGGCAACCCGGGCGCAAACATTCCAGAATCCGAAATCAGCGCGAAATCCGCTTCCAACTCTGCCGGCTTTGAGGCAACAAAGCGGGCGATTCCCGCCCCGCCCACCTCTTCTTCACCTTCCAGCAGCACGCGCACGTTCAGCGGGAGCGCACCTGTAGTGGCCAGCAGCGATTCCAGAGCCTTGATGTGCATGTACATCTGGCCTTTGTCGTCCACTGCGCCGCGCGCATAGAGATTGCCGTTGCGTTCTTCCGGTTCGAAAGGCGGTGACAACCACTCATCCAACGGATCGGGCGGCTGAACGTCGTAATGCCCATACATCAGTACAGTCGGCTTGCCCGTGGCATGCAGCCAATCCCCATACACCAGGGGGTGCCCTGTCGTCCCCACCTCCGGCTCAATAATTCGCACATTCTCAATGCCGATCCTTGCCAACTCCGCCGCCAGCACTTCCGCAGCTAAGTGGCAGTCGCCCTTGTGTTCAGGCAGTGTGGAGACTGATGGAATACGAAGCAAAGCTTTCAATTCGTCCAGAAAGCGGGGGTAATTCTGGCGTGCAAATTCAACTGCGGACGCTGACATTGGATTGTCTCCTAAAATCGATCGAGCCTATAGCGGACTCGTGAAACGTTACTTTGCCCTCAAGAGAAAACCACCCTAAACCTGTTGTGCGGAGTCACATCAAATTTGGAATCGCTTTAATTCCCTGCCTCGCAGGCTGTAATCGCCGATGGGTCAATCGCCTCTCGGTCGCACTCAGCTCCCAATGTCTGGTCCTGGATCTGAAGCGATTCATCGATCAATTGGGCCGCATCGAAATCCGGCACCGCGCGAGCGCCGCAATTCCCACCCCGATCCAAATCAGGTTTACGGACGCCGACGGCCACGCATGATGCCAAGCCGAGTTGGCCGCAAGCATCAGACTTCCAACGAGGTTAAGACACTGAAACGCCGTACCCTGCGCTGAAATCTTGCCGAACGATACCATTGCATAAGCAAAGATCAGCACGAACCCCGCGAACCATCCACATACTTCCATTCCTATCGCTAACACAGCTACACCGCTCCTATGGTGGCGAAAGCCCGTACCGGAAACGTGCCCATTCCTCTTACCTTCACGGGCGCGGCGGTAAAGGTGAATCCATTCGCTGGTAATTGCTCCAGATTGCACAAATGCTCAACGATGGGAATCCCTGCCCCCAACAGCACGGTGTGCGCGGGCCGCACGAGGTCCGCCGTGTCGTCGATATTGTACGAATCGATGCCCACAAGCACCGCACCTTCATCGCGCAAATATTCTGCGGCTTCCCGGGTCAAGAACATGTGTCCCTCGAAATATCTGTCCGTCGCCCAGTGGCGCGACCACCCGGTCTCTACCAGCACCGCCTTGCCACGCACGTCCAAGGGCAAAAACACTTCCCGATCCACAGCCCGCCCCGTCAAACCGGTAACTCGCGCCACAACCGTATCCAACCCCGCCAGCGAAGCCAGGTCCAGCTGCGAAAGGTCGCTCCCGTCCTCAAAGCGGTGAAAAGGACTGTCGAGGTAGGTACCGGTGTTTGCCACCATGTCAATTCGCCCAATCTGAAAGCTGGTGCCTGAGTCGTAGAATCTGCGCGAGTCTTCGCGACTTAGAAAGTCGCAGATCACCGGGGCCGGAAGACCCTTGTACGTGATCAGCCCCTCGTGGAGGATGTGGCTCAGATCGACAAAGTCCGGTGCGCCTCGAACATAGGTACCTGCACTCGGCGCTGTCGTCCGCTTGTGGCATTCATTAATGATCCGCTTATTCAGGATGCGCACATCTTTCACCATCAGCAGGCGCAGTTCGCGCACAATCGCATCGCCCAGATCCCTGTCGGCGACCTCCTCGCCATCGATGTCCAGACGGAAGCCTTGTCCCTGCATGCCCCCTCCGTTCAGAAAATCGATCTCAAAATCGAAAACCGCGCGCTTTTCCCGAATCTGATCGAGCACCACTGCCTCTCTCCTCGCACCAAAACCATGATCGTAGTTTAGAGGGATCATTCATATGAATCAAATTAATGTAATCTATACTTTATAGTTATCCTATTCATGTATGGAGATTCATCAGCTACGCGCGATTGACGCAATCGTCACGGAAGGCTCGTTCCTGGCTGCGGCCGCCCGTCTCGATCTAACCCAGTCCTCTTTAAGTCACGCCATTGCCGCGCTTGAGAGTGAGTTGGGTGCGCGGCTGCTCGACCGCGGTCGCTATGGCGCCAAGCCCACCGATGCCGGGCGGCGCGTGCTGCCCTACGCACGCCAGATTCTCACCTTGCTCGATGCCATCCGATCCGAGACAGCCAGTTCCAATGGCCTGCTCTCGGGTCGCGTACGCGTCGGCTCAATCCCGAGCGCCGCCGTAGCATTTCTGCCCAAAGTCATTGCCAGCTTCACACGCGCCCATCCCAATGTGGAGGTTGTGCTCCTTGAGGAACCCAGCCAAAGCACAGAGCTACTGGCGGAGTGGCTTCAGGCGCAGATGATCGATGTGGCATTGATACAGCTCCCCGCCGCCGCAATGAAGACGGCAATGCTGATGCACGATGAACTCTGCGCAATCCTGCCGGCTAGATCGCTGCTCGCCTCACGGCGCCAGCTTTCTATCCGCGATCTTGCCGGTGAACCTTTTATCATGTCCCGCTATACCAGTGAGCTGCTACTTAACTCCGCATACGCGCGCCACCAACTCGCACCGCGCATCCGCTTCGAGGTGCAGGATCTCGGGACGTTGGTCAGCATGGTGCGGGAAGGTCTTGGCTTTTCGATTGTGCCCCGTCTTGCATTCCCCGCAGCACTCCCCGGCGTAACTCTTGTCCCAGTGACGCCCCGGATCCAGCGCAACCTCGGGCTGGCAATTCGCGATCGGGAACACGCCCTTCCCGCATTGCGGGCCTTTATTCGCGCCATAGAAGAAACCGCCGCCAAGCAGAGGCGAAGACGTTCCCATCGGGTTCGGAAAACCACTTGATGCAAATAGCCCCTGGGCAGTCTCCAGCTGAATCGAGTTCCCCACTTGAAGTGAATATTTTCGTCATCCGCTAATTGCGTCTCTTCGCTTGTCGACAGGCTGACGTTAGGGCTGGTTTTGCCTTGGGTTGCTTCAATTCCCGGAGATTTCTACGGCTTGCGCCAGAGAGAGAATGGTGTTCCTTGCATCGCGTACTATTTCGTTCACAATCGAGCGGGCTGGCTTAATTTCCTTGATAACGCCCGTACCTTGGCCGGCATAGAGCGCACATGCCTCCCAATCGCCACTCATTCCCGCAACCGGGGGCGTGTCGTCATAGCGCAGAATGTCTTTTCCACTCGCCGATTGACCGATGACCTGATTCTCATTGGGGCGCAACCCCGTGTTTGGCTGCCCTGCCTTGTACCATCCATCGATCGTAGAATTGCGCAAGACCCTGTGAGGTGCATTTGGCCAGCCTCCATCGAAAAGGTAAAGATACTCGGTATCGCTTTCTCCAGAACTTATAAGCCGCTTCTTGAATTCCAAGTGCGCGCGGGACTCAGTGCTGGCGGAAAACCGAGTCCCCATCCAAATGCCGGCCGCTCCGAGTGACAGAGCCGCTGCCAAACCCCGACCGTCGGCAATTCCCCCAGCCGCGACGACAGGTACGGGCGCGACTGCATCGACAACGGCTGGAATGAGTGCAATGCTGCCGGCAACGCCTCGCACATGGCCTCCGGCCTCAAAACCCTGACAAACGATCACATCTGCGCCGGCATCTGCCGCTCTCCGCGCTTCCTTGGAACTTCCGACAATCACGATCGTCTTGGCGCCTGCTCTGTGGGCGAGAGGAATATAACGAGATGCGTCTCCCCAGAAGAACGAGACGATCTTCACGCCAGAGTCCAAGCAGGCGTCCAGACGATCGGTTTGGTCCCATTCGAGTACGAGATTGATTGCGAAGGGTGCCTGGGTTCCAGCCTGGGTCGCCGAGATCTTTTCCCGACAACCTGAGAGTGAGTCCCAGGAAAGGGCAAGTGTCCCGAGACCGCCCGCCTCGCTGACTGCCGCAGCCAACTCCGGGCATGAGAAGCTTCCGATTGGAGCCTGAATCACCGGTGCGCGAATGCCAAGCAAGGAAGTAAGTGGTGTCAGCAGTTGTGTGGATTCGATTGTGTTCGGTTCCGGAGTTGGTTTTATAGACAAATCGGTTCCTCCCAAAAGTCAGTAGTTGGCCACTCGTTGGAAAAGTAAGTCTACTTGGTTACAATCACTGCTTCATGCCCGACGGGGAAGTTCACCGAATTCGCAATAAAGCAATTTGCATGAGCAGTACCATGCAAGCTGCGAGCCAGTTCGATATCCGACCCTGAGGCGACAACGACCCTGGGCTTGAGTGTGACTTTAAGAAAGCGTCCCGAACCGTCAAGCGTTTCCTCCATTACCCCTTCGGCTTCGTCGACATACTCCATCACTCTAACGCCTGCCTCAGCGCACAAGTGCAGATACCACAACTTGTGGCACGCCGATAACGATGCGACCAGTAGTTCTTCTGGATTCCAACGCGCGGCATCGCCACGAAATGCCGGGTCCGACGATCCCGGTATCGGAGGCTTGCCAAGAGTGGATGCTATTTCGTGATCGCGCTTGTAATTCCTGTAACCCGAGGTACCGGATCCTGTGTTACCGGTCCACCGGACGATGACTGAGTAATAGTGAGTTCTTGCTGGCATCCGGAATCTCCTTTCGGGTTCAAAGATGGTTGTCATTACATACCCATCTCACTGATCGCCGGTAGCAGGGAACAATTTCCGTACGGATCTCTCTTAACAGCTCCGAGATCCGATCTTCGACCGCCGAGGTTTCCCGATATAGCTCTAATATCGCAATACTTCTCCTTCTTGCTTAGTCCTTGGTAGAGAGATTCCGCCGTGGCACAGTCCTCACGCCATTCCTGCCATCCGATGCGGAATATCTCAAATCCGCATCTGCCTATTCGCCTACAACAACTCGGCCGGCGAATGGTTTAGCAACGTAAACTGTCTCTCATTAATCGTCGCCGTTCCAAACTCCTTCGAACTTACGGTCAGCGGCCGCGTCTCCAGCAGTTCGTCGCTCATTGTCACCCCTCTCTGGAACACGGTATAGCCTACCCAGTGCGCAGTCCCTGGGACCACATCCACGGTGAACACTTTGCCATCCTTCTTCACCGTCATCTGCTTCTCATCATCCGCAAACGGTCCATCGCCGCTACCTTCCCGCTTTAGGGTGACGGTACCATTGGCCGGATCTACCCTGATTACCGTGACCGTCTGCGTCGCTGCCGGCCCGAGCTCCCAAGCCACCGGCATCACCACTTTCCAGCTCACTCCGGGCTCCAACTTGCCAGTCGGCGTACCCCAAAGAAACGCATCAAAAATCACCCCACTATCGTCTAGGTATGGATGACACTGGCCGCTCTTTATTGAGCATACCGTCCTGCCCGCATTCCGCACTTCGACACTTCCTGTACGGCTGGGGTGTCCGTCATAGCCTCCTGCGGTATTGAACTTCGGATTGCTCGGAGACGCGTCGATCACTTCATAGAGCGCCCTCCCGCTTCCACGGTCTGCCTGCGCCTCAATTCCCCCGCCTTCATACGACACCGTCTTCGAAAATACGTTCCCAAACTTTTCCCCAACCGTAAATTTCAAGCCAAAATAATCCTCCGCGTTACTGGCAAGACTCTCTTGTACTCTCGTCTGCTGTGCAAAATATGCGTGCCATGCCCCACTCTCCCACAGGTAGTAATCCGCGTATTTACTCACATGCGCTTTGCCTCTAGACGTCCCGTAGGCAGCCGCAACATTTCCATGAAGCAGAATCGTGCTCTTGGGCAAGTCAGGAATCGACAGATTTTTGCCCTGATTCGCCTCTGCAAATCCGAGTTCGTCCTTCAACACCGCGATGTCCCCACTACTCATAATCTCAGTGAAATCCGCCGTCAGTAGACAACGTTCAAACTCCGTGTCACCTTTTAAGTAAGCGATCGACCACGCCGTCTCAAGGCGTTGCAAAGTCGCCACATCCTTGTGTTCGTTCCTAAGCTCAGGCCTCACACACGAGTTACTCGCCTTCAGTGCAACAGGAAGGCACAACAACAGCAACGCTCCCTTCACCACTCTCTTTTCAAATCCAGTCATCTCCATTCCTCCTTGGCTGTATTCCATCTTGTGTCTTCGCTTTGACAAAATCGAAGCTCTATCGGTGATTCACGCGTTCAGGTCGCAAGCGCACACACGAACGATTACGTAGCCTCAACCGCCCTCGCCATTCTTGCGGAGCTTTCAACCCTTCGCGTCGGCGGTCGCGTGCAAAAGCTGTTCGTCAAAAGACCGTTCGGCGGGATTCGGCTTGAAGTCGTATTGGTCCTCGGGAAAGTCCCCAGCCATCGCAATCAGTTTTCGACCAATGTCGTTCCAGCTGTCAAGCAACACTTTGGATGCGCTCTCCGCGGGTTTCGGTGCCGCGGCCGGCTTTGGCGTGGCCTGGGCGTGAGTAAGAAGCACACATGCTTTCTTTGACTCCCACCTAGAGAACGTCGAGAAGACGCTACTCCACCCTCAGTGCCTTGACTGGATCGATTGACGCTGCCCTTCGCGCCGGAATCATCCCAGCTACGCACGCGGCCACAACCAGCACACCAATGGCTCCGACCATCACCACGCTATCCACGTGTGCGATGTCAAACAGCTGCGATTTCACAAACCGCACGCACAACATCGCCAGGGGCACACCGATCGCCAACCCCACGGCGGCCTGCAGCAGCGCACCCCGCATCACCATTCCGATCACCCGTCCGCGGGCCGCGCCCAGCGCCATGCGGATGCCGATCTCCGGTGTCCGGCGCACCACCGTGTACGCCGTCACGCCGTACATCCCAATGCCCGCCAACAGCAGCGCCAGGAGTCCAAACAGAGAAGTGAGCCGCGCAATCAGGCGCTCTTCGACGAATCGATCGTCAATCTGCTGCTGGAACGTCTGGAACTTCACCGTCGTCAGATTTGGATTGATGCTGGCCAAGGTATCGCCGGCGAGCTTTTCGAATCCGCTCACCGGGCGGCTCGTCTGGACAACAATTGCTCCGGCGTACAGCGAGATATCTTTGTCGATGGTGTCGTCCGGATCTGTGACCGCCGGGCGCTGCGTCAGCGGCACGAAATACATTGCGTGGTCTTTCCAGTAGACGCTGGTGTATGTTGTGTTCTCAACGACGCCGACAATCTCGTAGTTGCCGTCCTTGCCAGGATCGCGATGACCAAAACGATGGCCAATAGGGTTGCGCGTGCCGAAGAACTGCTTGACGAACTCCTGGTTCACCACGGCAACCGGCGGCGCGCCCAGCACGTCCTGCGCAGTGAATTCGCGGCCCATCACCAAGTGCGTGCCAACGGAGTCAAAGTATTCTGGAGTCGCTTTCACCCACGAAGAGTCCTTGTGCAGATCGTTCTCGCCCTGGACTTTCACGCCTGTGCCCCAGTTGTTGTTCTCCATGGGTGTGTAGGTGGCGAGCCCGACCTTTAGCACTCCGGGCAGTGCGTGGAAGCGGTCTTCGATGGTGCGGTAGAGAGCTTCCACTTCGGTGGTCTTGTATCCAGCCGCCTGCGGATTGATGTGGATGATGTAGCGGTTGGTGGCGTCGAGCCGCATGTCGGTGCTTCGCGCTTTATTCAGGCTTTGCACAAAGAGGCCGGCAACGACGAGCAGCACAAGCGAAATGGCCGCCTGCACCACGACCAGCCCGCGCTGGACAAATGACGCTCCCTGCGCGGTGGTGCGGGCATTTGCACGCAACGCTTCAATGGGCTGCACACGCAGGGCCAAGAGCGCCGGGGCAAGGCCGAAGAGGATTCCGGTGACCAGCGACAATGCGAAGGCAAATCCAATCACCAGCGGCGACGGCATCGCGCTCACCGGCATATTGTGCTGGTCAGGAAAGGCGAGGATGAGCAGGGCACGCGCCGCCGCGAAGGAAATAACGAGACCGAGCAGGCCGCCCATTCCGGCCAGCACAACACTCTCCGTGAGCATCTGGCGAATGATGCGCGCGCGACGTGCGCCAAGCGCGGAGCGGATGGAAAGCTCTGCGCGGCGGCTCATGCCGCGGACGAGAAGAAGGTTGGCAATGTTGGCGCAGGCAACGAGCAGAACGAGAGCGGCTATCCAAGTGAGCAGTTTGAGGTGGTCCTTGTAGTCATCCTGCATATTCTGGATACCACCGCCGCCTGGACAGAGGACAACATGCGTCCGCGAAAGGTAGGGCTTGGCCCGTTCGGACTTGAACGTCTTGAACCCTGTGAACTCTTGTTTAAGCAGGGTGCTGGCCTTGGCCTGAAGCGTGGCCAGCGAAGTTTTTGGCTTGACGCGCCCAATAACGTAGGCCCACTCCACTTCAGGGTCGGTGAAGTACGGCGTGTCAGACACGGGATCCATCGCCTGCATCGGCAGGTAATATTTAGGCGGATTGGTATCGAGCCGGTCCCCATAGAATCCCTTGGGCGCAATGCCGATGATCGTGACCGGCTTGGTGTTGACATAGAAGGCGCTGCCAACCACCGATGGATCTCCGGCATAATCCTGCTGCCAGGCGTCGTAGCTCATCACGGCGGTAATCGGCGCTCCCTTTACGTCGTCCGCGTCGATGAAAAATCGGCCCGCGACAGGCGTGAGGCCAAACACGCGGAAGTAGTTTCCCGAGACAAATGTCCCCATCACGGACTTGGCCTGGGTCTGCGGGCCGGCACGACGAACGGTGAGCGGCCTCCATGCGTAGCCCGACTCCATCGCCGCCAGCTCCTCGAACTCCGGCATGTTCTTCTTGAACATCAGATATGAATCGGTGGAGAAGAGCGAGTAGTCGCCGTCGTCGTTCCAGCCGCCGTTGACGCAGCAATCGTCCTTGTCACCAATGCGCACCAGCGACTTGGGATCTGCCACCGGCAGGTTGCGCAACAGCATGGCGTTCACCAGGGTAAAGATGGCCGCATTCGCACCGATCCCCAGCGCGAGCGTCAGCAACATCGTTACCGTGAACCCAGGCGTCTTAGCCAGTTGCCGAAGCGCAAACCGCATATCCTGCGCCGATGCCTTCATCCAATCCTCCAGAAAACCAAGATCTCCTGTTACACATGGTGTCTAACCGGCCGCCGCTCCATCCATGAGGTAATTAAGAGAAGCGATCCAACCGATTGGATGCTGCAACCTTTCCGTACCACAGCCCCGAATCTTTCACCGTGCGCTTCTGATCGCGAAAGTCCACGTAGGCGAGACCGTACCGCTCCGTATAGCCATCATTCCACTCGAAGTTATCAAGAGCACTCCAGGCGTGAAATGCCCGCACCTTGGCGCCATCTTTGATGGCGCGCGCCAATTCTGCAAGCTCCGAGCGAAAGAAGTCGATGCGCCGCGTATCCGGGACATGGCCACCTTCGCGATCATAAGGAGTATCGAGATAACCGCAGCCGCTTTCTGTAATTTCGATCATGGGAAAGTTGTACTCGTGTGAGATTTGCATCACCAGATCGTAGATGCCGCGCGGCCAGATCTCGAGGCCTCCATCGGTGATTGCGCCTTCGGTGGGCATTTCCGAGATGAACTGGGTGTAATCGTTGCCGCCGGCGCCTGTGTCCTGGGTCTCGGTAGCGAGGCTGCTTCCCCCGCTATGAGCGGCCGGTCCTGCCGCCGAAATGAAACGTCGCGTGTAGTAATGAAATCCGATCCAGTCCAGCGGAACCTGCATGATCTTTTCGTCACCGGCACGGAAACCCATCGCGTCGTAGGGAATTTCTCCGACGAATGCATTCGGATACTTCCCGTTCATCGCGGTCTCCAGGAAGAAGAGATTGTTCATCGCGTGGTAGCGTGCCGTGGCAGCTTTGTCCGCATCGCTGTTCGTCTTCGGATATGCCGGGCTAATGCCATAAGCGCTGCCCACCGTCGCCTGCGAGGAAGCGGCCTTGATCGATCGGAACGCCTCACCCTGCGCCAGATTGACAGTGTGCGCGGCTTTGAGAAAATCCGCAAATTTGGCTCTGCCCGGAGGAAACACGCCCGAGCCGTATCCGAGATTGGTGAAGGTCCACGGCATGTTGAACGGCGCCCACACGGTGATGCGATCGCCGAGTTCCTTCGCCAGAATTCCTGCGTAGTCTGCAAAATACCCGGCGAGATCGCGGTTGGGCCAGCCGCCCAGATCCTCAAGCCCCTGAGGCAAATCCCAGTGATAGAGAGTACAGAATGGACGAATCCCGGCTTCGTGCAGCACGTCCATCACCTTCTTATAGTGGTCGATGCCTTTCTGATTGACCGCGCCTCGGCCAGAGGGCTGAATTCGTGCCCAGGAGATGGAGAAGCGATAGCTTTTCTGGTTGAGCCGCTTGAGCATGGCGATGTCCTGCGGGTAGAGGTGATAGTGGTCGCAGGCAATATCGCCGGTTCCCCCACCGCGAATCTTCCCAACCGTGTGCGTCCATCGATCCCAAATTGACTCGCCTTTGCCGTCTTCATTCCATGCGCCTTCCACTTGATACGAGGCTGTGGCCATGCCCCAAAGGAAGCCGTCCGGAAAGCGCGCCTCCTTTATGGCCGATTCTGATATTGCACCGGGGATTGAACCAGGAATTTGATCAACGGCAGGAAAAGAAGCTGCGGAAACATCATCTCGATTAAGTGCTGCGCCAGCCGCTGCAGCAACTGTACTGGTTACAAATTGACGACGGTTCAATGTCCAAACCTTTCCTATTTAGCTCTATGCGTTGAGCGACACGCTTCGGACCAGGGTTCAAATATGTTGCTGACTCCAGCCTTTGGATGATCCACGAGCTTTAGCTCATGTGTCCAATGAATTGAATGACACATTTTGATAACCTCAGATTATGGCTCTCGAACTGAATGATTTACGCTCGTTTCTGGTCCTCTCCGAACAACTCCACTTCCGGCGCGCCGCGGGAATCCTCCACATCTCCCAAATTGCGCTCAGCAAACAGATCAGCCGTTTGAAAAACCAACTGGGCGGGCAGTTGCTACACCGGCGGTCTCATGGATTACATCTGAGCTCGGCTAGCCGCGTACTCATTGCAACCTAAACCAGGCGGAGAATAACTTTCCGCGTGGTACAAAACCTCTCGGCCCCTTAATAGCATAAAGTTGAACTTGAACAGCCACATGGTCCTCCTCCGAAAATCGACCTGAACCGCAAACCATCGCGGATTGGACAGGAACGGCGAGAGCCATTTCGTGAACGGGCCGACCGGCATTTAGAACAGGATCTTGCCGACGAACAACAGGTTGCGAAGCCCTGTTCCGGGAGTGACAAGACTGGTGCTGGTGGCCTGACTCTCGAAGTAGTTGTTGAAGTAGGATCCCGAGGGATTTGCGTAGTCAGTCAGGGCATTGCCGGGCGCTGTGAAGTAGGCGTGGTTGAGTACATTGTATGCATCGACTTCGAGCCTGAAAGCAACGCGTTCACTGATTTTCGTATTCTTGAAAACGCTGAAGTCGACGTCGTTGAAGCTATCGCCGCGGAGAGTGTTTCTTGGCGAGCCTGGATACGGGTTATTGAGTAGATTGGCAGCGAGCTGATTGTTCGCGATAAATCGTACGGCTGATGGTGTGATGGGAGCCCCGGTCTTGAAGTCCTCAAGCACCGGGGCGGAGAATACGGCAGGGGTGGTTGCGGTTGCTGGAACCAGTGTCGTGTCCGTGTAAATGCCGAGGGTGCCGATGGGGGCCTTCGGGTTGGAAAGTATCGGGCGTTCGACATCTGCGCCGACAAAGTTTTCTTCGAAGGGAATATCGCCATAGGACTCAGATGTGCGAACGTCATCCGGGTTGATTTGAGGCGAACCGTTGGAGACGCCCTGAAAATCTGTGAAGAGCTGGCCGCTGTCGTAGATCCAGACGGTGTTGGCTTGCCAACCATCGGTTAGCCGGGAGAAAAGAGCGTTTCCGATGTGAAAATCAGGCAGCTTGTAAGTGAAACTGATGCTGGCGACGTCGGGAAAATCAATAGCGCTGTTGCCGCGTTCGCCAAGATCGGTGTTGAGCGGGTTCTGGGCGAAGGCGATCGTGTTTCCTGCTGAGCCGGTAGAGTAGATCTCGCTTGTGTTATCGATGTTATGGCTCCAGGTGTAGGCCACGGTGGCGGTGATGCCGTGGAAAGAACGCGTGGTGAGATTGGATTGCAGGGAGTGATATTGAGAGAAGGCTGTGTTCTCCACCTCCACGACGGCGGTATTGCCGCAGTGCAGGAAACCCACATCGGCCCCGCCGAGCGTGCTATTGGCTGCCGAGCAAAGGCTTGCCGGGCTAACTACGTTAGGGAACACGGCCGCCACGGTCGCGAGATATGGGTTGGCGTCAAGCGATTGAAATTGCTGGCTGGTGTGGTTGCCTACGTAGCGAAGCTCAAGAACCGCCGCATTGTGCAGCTGGTATTGCACGCCCAGGGTATAAGTCTGGCCGATTGGGTTGCGGAAGTTAATGGGCGCCGTATCTTCGCTGTCCAGACCCGGACTGCCGCCTGTCGATAGCTGAGGAGCGAGCTGCTGTTGCACCGTGGCAAAGGAGGCTCCTCCGGTGGGGATGCAGTTGGTCGTGCCCGCATTGCAGATGAGCGCTCCGGAGGCAACCGAAGGCGCGGAGCCGGCGACATTCAAACCGATGTTCTGAAATTCCGGATCTACGTTGATCGCATAGGCGCCGCGGATGACAAGTCTCTTATTGAATTCAGGGTTGTAAGCGAAACCGATTCGGGGTTCGATATTCTTGTAATAGTTGGCGATGGACGGCACCGTTGTTTCCGACAGCGGGAGCGCGGTGCTCCAGAAGGGATCGGGCCCGGTTTGGACGGCGACACTCAGGTTATGAAAATAGTTGATTGGCTGGCCAAAAAACTCCCACCGCAAACCTAGATTCAGTGTGAGTCCGGGTTTCACTTGCCAGTCGTCCTGGAAGTAGAGTCCGAGGTCCTTTTCCTTGAAGGGAATGCTCGGGCTTCCTTTGGTCACTTCAACGCTGCACGCGCCGTTGGGGCAGCCACCTGCGATGAAATCGGTCAATGTGTCGTAGGTAAAGAGGCCCTGCACCCCGGGAAGGAAAACGTTCGGCGCATTCTCGTAGAGTAACTCGCCTCCGAAGGTGATCGCGTGATGCCCGATCGTCCAGTTGGCGTTGTTCTGCACCTGTCCGACTTTGACGACACGGCCGTCGGGTAATCCGTCGGGATAGCCCAGTCCGGACATGGTACTTCCGTCAGGCAAGGTGAGCGAACTGAGATCGGATGGGCAGGTGTTGAGTGAAATGATGGTGCAAGTGGGGAAACCTCCGCCCTCAAATGCGAGTGTGCTTTGCTGGAAGCTGTAGCGAAGTTGATCTACCCAATGCGGGCCAAAGGTATGGGTTTCGTCCGCGCCGACGGAGTGAGTGGCGTCGGTGACGTTGAAGTAGCCGCCGTTAGCCGTAGCTCCATCGGGCGCGGTGGGGTACGACTGGTATAAGTAGCGCAGGTAAAGGCGGTCTCTGGGACTTGCCTGCCAGTCAATACGGCCTAGATTTTCTTCATCGGTAGATAGAAACGGCACCTGTCGGCCGAATTGAGCAAACGGAACGCTGCCTGCACCAGGGATGATCTCGTACGTGATCCCTCCGATCTGTCGAGGATTCCCGGCAGTGACTGCATATGGGTTTAGTTGCTGAAGAATCGCGACCGAAGCATTGCCCGGGTATGCGGCGACGAGTTGCGCCAAACCCGAAATGGTCGGGAAAAGCTGGCCATAGCTCGTGACGAGTGCGCCAAATTCGGTTTCACGATCCCAGTAAGTAGAGCCAAATGCGAAGAGCTTGCCCTTTAGAATCGGGCCTCCCAGGGTTCCTCCATAAAAGTTGTCTACGTAACGCGGTACCACAGCCGCGGCGCAACCGTTGGCTGCCGGCGTTTGACCAGGACCGCAGAAACCGAACTGCTCTCCCTTCGAGACGCCTTGCGCGAGCGAACTGGTGAAATCGCCGGAGTACTTGTAGATTGCCGAACCGTGCAGGGTGTTGGTGCCGGATTTGGTGATGTAATTGACCACCGAGCCTGCGTTGCGTCCATACTGGGCACTGAAACTGTTGGTGACGATCTGGATTTCAGACAGAGCCTCGTCGTTGCCGAAGAACACTTGAGGTCCACTGATCGTTGTGTCGTTGTTGGCCTGGCCGTCAATCTCGAAATTGTTAGCGCGACCGCGCTCGCCGTTCACTGAGAAGTTGGCACCGTTCGAATTAGAGAAGTTGTCCTCATGCGTGTCGACAACGCCCGGAATAAGCAGGGCCAGTTCATCGAAGCCCCCAGCAGTTGGCAGGTTGGTGAGTTGTTCGGTGTCGAAGGTGGTGGTGACTTGCGCTTGAGAAGTCTCAAGGATATTTTCGACTGCGGAAACCTCGACAACTGCTTCAGTACGGCCAAGGCTCAGTTTTTCAATTCCGAGGGCCTGCTCGCGGCTGGATGCCACCTCGATATTCTCCAGAGTGAGACCGGCAAATCCGCTTTCGGAGATGATCACGGTGTATGTGCCGATTGGCACATCCTTGAAGGAAAAGCTACCGTCGACACCAGAAGTCGTTTTCAAAGTGACATTCGTAGCCTTCGCAGTCGCAGTGATGGTCGCCCCGGGGATTACGGCTCCCGAGGTGTCGGCCACTGCACCTGAAATACTTCCGGTTGTAATTCCCTGCGCGCAGGCCTGCTGCTGAAAAACCGTCACTGCTGTTAAGAACGTCAGAGCTGCCGCGAGAGACGTGCTCAATTTGCTTAATATGAGAATACCGGTCGTGATGCGCAAACTCTTTTGTTTCGTGGGTTCCTGAACCTCAGCTTGTGTTACTACGCCGCCTGACCGTGCGCGGGCAAGAGCCGTCTGCGTCCATCTCGTAAACTCCATGTGGCCCCTTTTCTCGCGATAAAGTGGTCTACTGCATCCGTGGCACCGCCCAACATTCCAAGGTGTATTCGATCAGAACTAACGACTTCAATTCACAACAGATCGCTTTTGCATTCACAGTTAATATCGCAACGGGAGATACGACGGAGACATGCCGGAGATATGCGAAGCCCCACCCTTGGATTGGAGCCGTGTCCATAATACCCACAGGACGGCAAGGAGAATCCCGAAGGCGATGAACAATTGCTGTACCTGCTCTGACCGAGCCAGGGCGAGCGCGAGCGGAGCATAGAAGAGGAGCAGTCCGAGGCCCAGGCGAACGAGAATCAGAAAGAGCTTGAGCGCCGCCGGAATCCTCGGCTGGGGCGTCGAGAGCTCCCGGCCCCCGCACTGCTAACAGACTTCCGCGCCGCGGGGGTTGACGTGGTGGCGCGGGGACAGCTTTTGGTCGTACGTGCGCCCGCACCGGCTGCAATAGAGTGGGTCGCCCGCCGTCATGGTTGCGCATTGGTCGCAGTACTTCATTGCGATTGCTCGAATAAGGGTTGGGGGCATCGCCGGTTGGGTGAAGCCACGGAGGGGCGAACATCTTGACGTCCGACACGTGCCCAAGCTGGGCAAACCAGAAAATCCTTGCGGTGATTCCTGCGGTGGCTCTGCGGAGCGATTCAAGTCTCCGGTCCGAAGGCGCGAGCACGAGCACCCGGATCCGTGCTCGTTTAGGCATCGACAAAACACATCGCAGCACAAGGCACTTCGAGGCATTCGTAACAAATTTGGCTACGTGTGTAGCGCAGAACGCTTTGACCTTTTATGGAGCACTTCTTAATGAAACAGCCACGACCCCAGAAAGATTTGACGGTGAAGGCATTACGAAGTCGGCAAGGAGATACTCGTGTATCCTCGCTATTCCTTCCGGGTAACGAGATCCTGAAAATTGCTGACATTGAGCGGCTTTCAAGAGAGGACGCTCAGCCTCTTCAGGGTTTTCAAAGAAAGGAAATTCGCGATCATGCTAATGAGAGCGCTAGCTATTTGGATAGAGTAGGCGCCAAGATTCTGGTTGAGCGCCGAGTAGAGAAAGTCGCCGAGAAACGACGATGGGATTGGGGCTCCCGGCTACATGGCGAGGGCGTGATGAGGCTTGGCCGACGTGGGTGCAGCCGGAGAGCATCTTCTGCTCAATCACGGCGAGGACAGCCTGGGCGGGTTCGGGATCGGCAGGCAGCGGCTTGTCTAAGAGCTCGGCGAACAGTCGCGGCTCGATGTCAGGAAAGACGTGCAGGTCTTCTATGTGCTCGAAGTATTCGGCGAGGAGATCGACGACCTGGTGGCCAAGGGTGCGGAATTCGGGCGCGCTAATATTCTGGAGTCTGGTTAAAATACCGGCGAACCTCGGACGCCATTCAGCATTGTGCACAACATTTGATCCCAGAGACAGCTCGCTCAGGGGTTCGTGCCATCGGTTTCTGCTCTATTCACATGCAATGACAGGGAAATCTCCACCACCGTACCGCCTTCCACGCGGCCGTGAATTCTGAACCGGCTGTCTCCGTTCGGGTGCAGTCCGGCAATGCGCTCGGAAGTAATGGAAAGACCGTGGCCGACTGAGGTTTCGATCGACCGGCCAGCTGGCAAGCATCCACCGTCATCAAGCACATGAATCTCCAGGCGGCCATCCACACCCTTGGCTCTCACCGTCACTTTTCCGTCGGCGGCTCAGCGCGATATACGGTGACGGATCGCGTTTTCAACCAGCGGCTGAATGAAGAACGACGGCACCTGGGCAAACTGGACTTCGGAGGCGATCTCCGTCCTGAACCTCATTTTGTTGCCGAAGCGAATCCTCTGAATGGCAAGGTAGTATTCGAGCGACCAAAGTTCTTCTGCAAGCGAAACTTCAGGTTTGTCTTTTGACTCGAGGGAAGTCCGCAGCAGATCTCCCAGGTGCTGAATCATCGAGCGAGTAAGCTTGGGATCGCGCTCAATGTGTGAAGAAATGGCATTCAGAGCGTCGAACAGGAAGTGGGGATCGAGTTGCATGCGCAGCTGGTAAAATCGCGATTCGGCTAATCTGTGTTCCAGCTTTTCAACATGCAGCTCGCTCGAAATGTAGCGCTCGTGGTATCGATCGGCGAGTGCCGCGCCTACGATTAAACAGCAGACAAGCCAACTCCACAGAGACCAGCGAGATTTCCCAAGGGCGAAGAGATGCGAAGCGCACCGCGCACTACCTGGAACAACGGCCAAACGCGCTCCGAGGTGGATCAGATATTCCATGTTGCTCATACATTACGAAGCAATTTCCTGTTAGGAGCGATCATCTGCTCATCGAAACACTTCCTGAAGGGTCTCCGGCATGCATGAGCGACTCGGCTCCAGCTTTGGGGTCAGTGCTCCATTGGCGGGCCCGGTGTCCCGTCCGACCAGTGGTTCACAACAACGATGAAAGTCGTCAGTCGGGATTGCGGATCGTAAGGCCCTGCGAACACTGGAGAACCCGGCAGATTCGCCCCCCAACTCTTCGCCACGTCGCCCGCGGCATAGAACATTACGTGCGGGTGCCAGCCATGGGCCTGATCGTTGATGTACTGCTCCCTCGACATCATGTAGCACATGCTTCCAGGCGCCAGCGCCGGCAGTTTCCCGCTATCCAGGGCCGCTGCGATCGCTTGCGCGATCTCTGCCTTCGATTTGCCTGCCAGCACGAGCCGGGACTTCATCAGATAGAGCGGCGTAACGCTGCTGGCGGCGGCGGCATTGAAGCAATTGGGGGTGCGCGCTTTGGGATTCCAGAATTCCGGATGATCTGTGTAATGCGCCCAGGATCGCTCCACATAACAGAGAAAGCCGTTCTTGCCTTGCACGGCGGTCGTGTATCCCTGCCGTCCGAGCACCATCACTGTGGCGTCGTCCGAGATGGAAGCCGGTGCCGCGCTGCGAGCCAGCGCGATCTCGGCGTTCTCGTCCGGGATCAGATACTGATCGAGAGGCGCCATGGCTGGATAGGGATCCGCCTGCGCCTGCGCCTGCGCCTGCGCCTGCGCCTGCGCCTGCGCCTGCGCCTGCGCCTGCGCCTGTCGTGTGCTTCCCAGCAGAACTGCTGGGACCATGAGTACAAAAAAGAAGATGGATACGGAATTTCGCATGCGATTCTCCTCTCTCCAGAAAGCTGTAAATTGTACCATCGACAAGGTTAGCCACTTACAGATCCAACTAATTCGAATTAGAGAAATTGTCCTCATGCGTGTCGACAACGCCCGGAATAAGCAGGGCCAGTTCATCGAAGCCCCCGGCAGTTGGCAGGTTGGTGAGCTGTTCGGTGTCGAAGGTGGTTGTGACTTGCGGTTGAGAAGTCTCGAGGATATTTTCGGCTGCTGAAACCTCGACCACTGCTTCGGTACGGCCAATGCTCAGTTTTTCAATTCCGAGGGCCTGCTCACGGCTGGATGCCACCTCGATATTCTCTAGAGTGAGACCGGCAAATCCGCTTTTGGAAATGATCACGGTGTATGTGCCGATTGGCATATCCTTGAAGGAAAAGCTACCGTCGTCACCAGAAGTCGCTTTCAAAGTGACATTCGTAGCCTTCGCAGTCGCAGTGATGGTCGCCCCGGGGATTACGGCTCCCGAGGTGTCAGCCACTGCACCTGAAATACTTCCTGTTGTAATTCCCTGCGCACTGGCCTGCGGCTGAAGAACCGTCACTGCTGTTAAGAACGTCAGAGCTGCCGCGAGAGACATGCTCAATTCGCTCAATATGAGAATGCCGGTCGTGATGCGCATACCCTTTTGTTTCGTTGGTTCCTGAACCTCAGCTTGGTTTACTACGCCGCCTGACCGTGCGCGGGCAAGAGCCGTCCGCGTCCATATCGTAAGCTTCATGTGGGTTCCTTTCTCGTGGTGAGGAGGTTGACTGCGTTTGGGAAACCTGACCAATGCAACAGCTGAAAGTCACTACATCCGGTTCAGCGTCTAGTGAAACCGTCGTCGCTCCATTCTTCTGAGCCGACGCCATTATGCACAAAGAACAATCCTGTCGGGTCATATTTCTTTTTCACCACTGCCAGACGCGCATGGTTGCTGCCCCAATACGAATGCTGCCAGTCTTCTTCAAAGAAATTACTTTCCGAAACATAGGCTCCGTCCCCTGGCGCTACTGCCCGCAGTTCGTTCATGCAACGATGAACTTCCGCGCGAGATTTCGCGGCCGCTTCGACGTTCGGCTCATGACCGCGGATTCCCGGATATCCGCCTCCGCCGTCCGCGACAATCGCGAGCGCAAACGCATTCAACACAGCAGGGTTCGTCGCCGTATCTCTCGCCGCTTCGACGGCCTCGCGCGGCGCTCCCCCGAGCCCCTTGTTGAAATGCAGCTCGATCAGGTGGGAGCGCGACCCGGCAAACAATGCATTCGCGAGCCGCTCCTGCGAATCACCTTCGAGTAGCGATGCCGGCAACCAGAGCGATTCATAGCCGTAGATCGTCGAGGCCACTTGGCCTGAGTCTCCCGTCCACCACGCGTTATTCGGACTCGCGCCAGGTCGCATGTCCGAGTTGAAAGCTTGCTGGTGCTGTTCCTTCCTCCACTCAACATCCCACCAATGCCGAGCGGGCATGCTGCCAATATCGATATTTGGTTCAACCGTGTAACTTCCCGGCGAACCCGCGATCCAATCGAAGAACGGTTGCCAAACTCTTCGAGCTTCATCCGTGCTAAATCCTAGCGAAACCATGGAAAGACCAAGGACATTATCCGAACCGATGTGCGCTTGCTCGCCCCAATGATCGTTAAAGAGATGGTCTCGATAGAAGCCGACGAAGTAGCGCAACAAGCGGCGAAAGGCGTCATCCGAAGAAGCTTTGACGCGGAAAATCGCACCCCCCGCGTATTCGGGAAAGTCGTGCACGCGCAGCGTCACCTTGGTCACCACGCCAAAAGTGCCGCCTCCGCCTCCTTTGAGTGCCCAGAACAAGTCCGGATTTGTGCACGCGTTCGCGATCCGAATGGTTCCGTCGGCGGTCACCACCTCAGCTTCGAGTAAGCCCGCGGCGCAGGTCCCATAACGCTTGGAAAAGCTTCCAAAACCACCGCTTTGCACCAAGCCTGCGACGCCCACCGTCGTACATCCACCGCCTTGCACGTATGCACCAGCCCTAGAGGTGACGGCGTCGTACGCCTGCATCCATATTGCGCCGGAGCCACAAGTCACGGCGCGCTGGGCAGCTTGATTCCCTTCGCAGCCCTGCGGAACAAACGCGTCGTGCATCGTGACGTCGTGCATGTGCCTTGTCCAAATTAGCAGAGAATCGGGTGCGTTCGACGTACCTTGATAGCTGTGCCCGCCGCCTTTTACCACGAGACGCAGATCATTCTCACGGGCGAAGTTGATCGCTGCCGCAACGTGGTTCGCATCTCTCGCCGCGATCGCGTACACGCTCGGTTTCGTGAACCACGCGTCGACCCATCCAAGGGTCTGGGTGAGACCAGGCTGATCGCCGATATAGTATGGATTCTTGATGTTCGCCACCAAGCTCTTGCAGCCAGCACCATCGACATCCTGAATGCACGCCTCGATCGGAAATTCCACAGGAATCAGGTTTCCGTCAACAACGTCATTGAGCCGTTTCCACGCCGCTTTGGAAGGCCAGTCTGCATCTGATGGACGCCTCCGGTGAAAGGTATTGCTGGCAAACAGCGAACGGGGCCAAAGCGGCAGTAACGCAGTCAGACCAGATCTCTTTAAGAATGTTCTTCGATCCACTTAGATCTTGCCTCCTTGTGAATTCTCCCGCGATCTCTCGCGGTAAAGTGGTCTACTGCATCCGTGACACCGCCCAACATTCCAAGGTATATTCGATCAGGGCTAACGACTTCAATTCACAACAGATCGCTTTTGCATTCATAGTTAATATCGCAACGCGAGATACGCCGGAGACATGCCGGAGATATGCGAAAAGCCATCCTTGGATCATCCACATGGAGCAGCGCATGTGTACGAGGAATTGATTGACATATTTTGATAATCTGAGGTTATGGCTCTCGAACTGAATGATTTGCGTTCGTTTCTGGTTCTTTCCGAACAACTCCACTTCCGGCGCGCCGCAGAAATCCTCCACGTCTCCCAGCCTGCGCTCAGCAAACAGATCAGTCGTTTGGAAAACCAGCTGGGCGGGCAATTGCTACACCGGCGTTCTCGTGGATTGCATCTGACTTCGGCCGGCCAAGTGCTGCTGCAGCATGCACGACAGGTCATTGAAGACTCCGATTCAGCTGAAAGGATCACTCGTCTTGCCCTGAATGGTGAAGCGGGAAGCTTGCGCGTCGGTTTCGGTATTGCGGTTCTCGCCCGTGGCTTGCCGAATCTTATGCTGCGCTTCCGGAAGCGATTTCCGAATGTCGACTTGTCGGTACGCAACATGTCAACCTCCGATCAAATTCAAGCACTTCGCGACAGAAGAATCGACGTTGGGTTTGTGCGTTTACCAATTCGGGCGGAAGAATTAGAGACGATCTCGGTCGTGAAAGAACGGCTCATGATCGTGCTGAGCGAACAGTCAACCCACCAAGCGAAGAATGGATTGGCCGCCTTGAGTAGTGCGCCATTTATCCTGCCCTGCCGCGCTGACTCGGCCAGCTTCTATGACCACGTCTTCCGTACCTGCCGAAGCGCAGGATTTGTGCCCAGGGTTGTTCAGGAGACCGATGTGATTTTCACCGCACTTAATTTGGTGCGCGCCGGCCTGGGAGTGAGTATCGCGCCGAGTGCGTCACGGCTTATGCGGGTTCCCCAGATACGATTTGCGGAAACCAGAGTCCCGGAAGCGGAATGGAGCATCGGCATCGCATGGAATCGCAAGTGCCCACTATCAGTGTCAGTGGATAACTTCATACAAATGGCCCGCAAGTTCCTTTCCTCCGCAATCCAATGAATAGAGAGAAATCTCTTTCACGAACTACCAGCGCCGCATAATTCTCAGCAAACGCCAAATTGCCGAGATATTCCGACCGCTCCACCTATCCCCTTCGTCCCGTAATTCTTGGTGAAAGGCCCTGTGTTACAGCGGTCACGATCTGGGCTGTGACCCAGGACGCTCTTTCGGTTTGGCGATGAATCCGAAATAGAGGCACAGCAAGAAAAAGACAAAGTGGGGAATAGAGCGCAGTCCGCTGATCTTGGGCGTCAGAACAAGGTGAGTGCCCAAGAGTGGCACTGAAACATTCGCGAAATAAAGATAAAGCTGAAACCCCGTACTCACAAAGAACGCACCGGCTAGGAATTTGCGATACTCTCTGCTTCGAAACGCAAAATATAGGGTTGGCAGGCCTAAGACAACGAGTGCGGTCAGCAGCACTGGAATCATTGTTCTTCCTCCTCGGGGATCGCTAGCTCTGATAGTAGCCCTTGGGACTTGACAGGCGACGTATCATATATTCACAATATTTAGTATAACTCGAATATGTCAAATATCAGATGACGGAGAATACACGTTTGATTGAGACCGAGCGGCGCTTCATAGAAGATGTTGCCCGACTGATGGTGCCCTCGGGCGTACCGCCGACGGCAGCGCGCCTCTACGGCTATCTGCTGCTCAGCGCCGAACCGGTCAGCCTGGACCGCATCACTGTGGACCTGGAAGTGAGCAAGAGCAGCGCTAGCGTCGCCGCGCGGTTGCTGGAGAAATACACGCTCGCTCGTCGCCATGGTGAGCGCGGCAGCAAGCGTGCCTTATATGAAGTGTCAGACAACTATGAACAAATGCTGACCGAACAGACCCGCTTGCTTCAGGCGCTGGCTGATCAGCTAAAGACAGGTGCGAGTATCGTTGCACCCGGCACCGTGCGTAATCGCCTCAAGGAAATGGTCGAGTTCTATTGGATGATGCGTCAAACGATGGATTCGGCGCTACACCACTGGCGCACGAGAAGGCGATCATGATCGGATCGATCCCACATCGTTCGCAGTTGCATGCAGTCTATCGCCAGAACTTCATCAACCCTTTATGGCGTACGTCGGCCACGTTGATTTCTGTGGGAGGCGAGTTGAACCCATGGCCGACCATAGGGCCAGAGAAACCTGGCAATAGCGCGATTGTCAGTGGCTGATACGCGAGGGTATCTTCGCAGTTGAAGTTCGACGAAAAGCAACTTCTAAACAGACGGAGGGAAAAAGAGGAAGTGGGAACACGTTCCTCCTGACGATCCGATGACACTGATGGAAATAATTGCCGCTTTGGCCAGTAATTCGCTAGGAGCCTGTTTCATTCCAGTTCGGCGCGCCAAGCTGGTCGACCCGGTTGCGACCCCGAGAGCAGAGTAAGATAATCCAACAATGTATCTGGCGGTTGGTTTGCGTTTCGGCTATATTTCGGCATTCAGAATCTTCTTACCGTCCAATCGCTCCGGATTTCGTGAAAATTGAGGTGAGAAAATGGCCGCTCTGCTCCAGGATCTTCGCTACGCTCTGCGCCTGCTCGCCAAGTCTCCCGGATTCACGGCCATCGTGGTTTGCACCCTTGCCCTTGGCATTGGGGCGAACACGACTCTGTTCACTGTGGTCAATAGCGTGCTCTTGAATCCACTGCCGTATCCGCACGCACCACAACTGGTTGCTCTCTACGAGAAGAGCGCCGGTATGACGGAAGCGCCAATCAGTTATCTCAACTTCCTCGACTGGCAAAGAGACAGCAAGGCCTTTGCTTCCATGGCACTTTACCGTCATGAAGACTACAACCTGACCGGAAGCGGACTCGCGGAACGGGTAAACGGCCTGATGGTTTCAGCAGACTTTCTCACAACACTGGGCGTACATCCTGCGCTGGGCAGGGATTTTAACAGGAGCGACGACCGGTTGGGAGCGCAACCCGTAGTGCTATTGAGCGATGGTTTCTGGCATCGGCATTTTGGCGGCGACCCAGCCGTAGTAGGCAAAATATTAGAACTGGAAGGCACTAGTTACACCATTGCCGGCGTCCTGCCGTCCGAGTTCAAATTCTATGACGTAGAGCGCGACATCTTTGTTCCTGTCGGCCAGTGGGACGACCCCACATTTCTAGACCGCCGAGTGGACGTCAGTTCGCACGCTGTGGGGCGGTTGCGGCCGGGAGTGACGCTGGCTCAAGCACGCGCCGAGATGGATTCAATTGCCCAGAATCTTTCCGTCGTGTATCCTGCGGCGGATAAAGGTGTGGGAATCAGCGTGATTCCGCTGAAAGACGATCTCGTGGGCAATGTTCAGCCGATCCTGCTGGCGCTGCTTGGAGCGGTGGGAATTCTGCTGCTAATCGCGTGCACCAATGTCGCCGGCTTATTGCTCGCGCGCTCGATCCGCCGTTCGGGTGAGTTTGCATTGCGTTTGGCAATTGGCGCGCAGCGCCACCGGATCTTGATGCAATTGCTAACGGAGAGCCTGTTGATTGCCGGCTTGGGCGGCGTCTCAGGGATTTTGCTTTCGTTGATCTGCACGCGATCCGTTCTGCGCATGTTGCCGGAGGCCTTGCCTCGTTCAACAAACATCGCGATCGACGCGCGGGTGCTACTGTTCACGCTTGGCGTGTCGCTGTTAGGTGGGCTCGGCTTTGGACTAGCCCCGGCACTCAAATCGTCCAAGGTGAATCTCCGGGAGGAGCTGCGCCGAAGCTCGCGCGGTTCCGGAGGCGCGCGACACCGGATGCAGGGATTTATGGTCGCGTTTCAATTCGGTATGGTGCTGGTGTTGTTGGCCGGCGCCGGGCTCATGTTGCGCTCCTTAGCCGCTCTCTGGAAGGTGAATCCTGGCTATGCCCCTGACCATGCCATCACGTTTTCGCTCGCGTTGCCCTCGAACACAAAGACGACCGAGGCCGAGACGCGACAGCGGCTGCGCCAATTCGACGCCAGCATGCTGGCGATTCCCGGCGTTGAAGCGGTTTCAGTCACGCTGGGATCCCGTCCCATGATTCATGACTCCGAGCTTCCTTTCTGGATCAAGGGACAACCTAAGCCGGCAAGCAATAATGACATGCCGCAGTCAATGTTCTATCTCGTGGAAGCGGGCTTCCAACGGGCCATGGGAATTACGCTCAAGCGCGGACGCTTTGTAAGCGAGCGGGATGATGAAAATGCTCCCATCGTGATCGATATCGACGAAGAGTTTGCGCGGAGGAATTTTCCCAATCAGGATCCTATTGGCAAGCACATTCATATCGCCGGATTCGATGTCGAAGCCGAGATCGTCGGAGTGGTAGAGCACATTCGGCAATGGGGCCCCGGCAACGATCCGAAGTCTGCCATTGAAGCGCAGTTCTTCTACCCGTTCATGCAACTACCTCCAAAGCTGATGCGACTCGTTGGGAACGGAGCCGCCGTGGTTCTGCGCACGTATGGCGATCCGGCCTCCATCATAGGGCCTGTGCGCAACGCCGTGGCGGCGTTCGATCCTGGCGCGGTGATGTATGCCGAGGAGACGATGAACGAGGTCATCGCAAAGTCGCTCTCCGTTCGCAAGTTTTCCATGATACTGCTTGGAACCTTTGCAGCCATTGCGCTCGCACTCTCCTGCGTCGGCATATATGGTGTGATTTCGTATCTAACCGAGGAGCGTACGCGCGAAATTGGTGTGCGCATGGCGCTCGGAGCCCGGCGGCGCGACATCCTGCTGCTAGTGCTTGGCCAAGGTGCCAGGATGGCATTCCTCGGAATCGGAATGGGAGTGCTGCTTGCCCTAGGCCTGACACGTTTGCTCGCCAGCCAGATCTACGGCGTGACTCCGCATGACCCGTTGACTTTTGGCAGCGCAGGTCTTGTCCTGGCGGTCGTTGCACTGGCGGCCTGCTACATCCCGGCAAGAAGAGCGATGCAAATAGAGCCTGTTGCTGCGCTTCGATACGAGTGAAGCCGGCTGACAGTCGGTACATGGCCTAAGCCACTTTTCGCAAAGCCGCCGATCTTCGCGACTCCGTGCCACGGCTCGCGAGCTATTCGAATTGGGTTTCTGCTCTGGTCCGCTTGTCCCATACTATTCGGAACTTAGCCCAAGGAGTGTCGGCACCGAGCACAAGCTGGTCGCCTTCAAATTCGTAGTGGCGCCTCTGCGCCGTGCCGACCAGATTCGGAAACCAGCTACCTTCAAGTTGGTGAGTAACCACCTCTGCATCAGGATCGATTGCATATGTGCCGAAATATCCGAAGTAGTTGCCCCATGCTTCTGCTTTCTCCGCTGACGTTGCACAACCCCAATAATCGTTCGCGAAGCGCCGCTGGTCTGTCCGCATCAATTGGACCGACATCCGGCCATCGTCACCGTACATAATCTGTCCTTGGACTTCCCTCCCCAAGGGATAAGTGATGGAACCGTCGGGATTGTGCGCTTCCCATTTCACCAGGTGCCAGGTTCCGACTAGGCGTCGCTGTACATCTTGTGCGTTCGGCATTGGAATCTCCTGTAAAAGATGGCTTCGCTCAGCCCCGTGGGAGCTGCTCGTCGAACGCCGTGTCCTGCTGGCGCCCAACCAGTTCGAATGAAACCAGCCTCCGACGAGCCGATACATACAGCCTATAATGAGCGCCAGATGAAAGAGTCGCGCACTTGCTGGCTCTGCGTGAACCTAGACTTCGTCGTGACGAGTCCGAATATTTAGACTATGGCTTTTGCAGACTAGGCAAAGTGAATCAGCGAAAAGGTCCTGGCAGGCATGGCGGAGATTCCCCGCTCCGCAACGATAAGTAGCGTACGACATCATTATCCCAAGACCGCAAAGAGGAATGGTACAGGCAGGGGAACGTCGGTTTGGGGTATTGAGAGGCAGCATGAGCGTCCCAATTCCAACTGTGCGAAATGCTCAATATACGCCTGGAATCAGTCGCTTTGTTCTGCGGCTATAGTCTTCGTAATCGGTTCCAAAAGCCTGGCGGAGCGCAGTTTCCTCAACATGAACGCGATACAACAGAGCCAGCGTCGGCGGTATGACAACAACGGCAAAACAGGCCCATGTGCGCGTGTGAAGCGCAAAGGAGAGGAGAATCATTTCCAGGCCGAGATAGGAAGGATGACGGACGAGGGCGTAGAGTCCGCTTTGCTGAAGGTTCTGCCCAGCGTGAGTTGCAACGTTCGTGCTAAAGGCTTTGCCCAACGTAACGATTGCCAGGGCGCGAACTCCCAAGCCGAGGATCAACATTCCTAGGGCCGCAGGCCGCAGCCAGCTATAACTTCCCGGCATGTCAATCGAGAAGAATCTATGCATCCAGCCGTCGGTGTTGAGCGATACAAAAATAACGACCAGAAGAACGAGTTGCGATCCGCGATCTTGTATCTTCCCGTCGCCTGGGCGCGTCTGTGTGAGCACAATGAGGAGGACTTCTCCCGCCGCCCATACGCTTGTTAATACATTGAAAATTGATTCGAGATTCGTGACTGTCATGAACTGCCTCCTGATTCCACCCGGTACTGTTTTCGGTGTTTGCCCCACGCTTTCGCGTGACCGTAAGAGAAGGATGCGCCGGACGGCGGCAGAAAAACAGTAGCAGCTGTCATCGACGAAAGATGACAGCTATCACCATGACACCTGTCATGCGTTCCATTTGACAGCTCTGGGCACTGAGGCAGCGTCGTCTGGCTGGACGACGAGGGTATGAGTGAAGGGAAATCACAAGCAGCGGAACAAAATGCGGCGGTTAGCGAGACGTGGCACTCCATCTCAGACAGGGGAGCATTTGGCGATCACTGCCGGAGCCTCTTCAACCGTTTCGGCTACTACGGTACCGATTCAAATCAGATCGAGAAAGAGGCAGGTTATGCAACTTGCAGTATTCATGAACATTTCAAACATAACCGTGAAACCTTTCTCGCCGTTTACGAGGCGTGGGTCACGTCTGAATGGCTTGCTATCGCTGAGGAACACTCAGTCGGTCGAAAACCTGAAGAGGTATCTCGAAAAGCGGTCGAATTATCAATCGTTTTCCACGCAAAATGGCGCGGCATGCGCGCATCATTGACGGCAAGGCTACTCACCACGAGACGGTTCCGAGGAATTCGTGGAGCCGTCGATTGAACCGATCCTCATCTTCTAGGTTAGGCATGTGCCCGATTTTCGGAAAGATTTCCAGCCGGGAATCTGGGATCGCGGCGTGCATTACCTGGGCTTCGTCGATTGTGCTGTGGGCGTCGTCGGTCCCAACCACGATCATGCAAGGGACCCTAATCTGGGTCAGCGATACTCTGTAATCACGTCGCTTGGCGCGCCCACGAAGAGCGGCAGCTGCCCCCGCAGGATCGGTTGCGCAAATCATCTGGTAAACCCTGGATGCAATGAGCGGTTGTCTCTTGAGCGAGGCTGGACCAATCAAACTGGACAGCAGTTCGCAGCCGGGAAGTGCTATGCCTTCGGACAGAATCCGATCCGCCGTTCTGTTCCGTTGCACTACACCTTCGGGTGTTTCGGCTTGCGCAAAAGTTGCGGCAAATACAGCCGCGGCCGTTCGATTCGGAAACGCCCGCGCGAACTCCATCGCGATTTGCCCACCCATCGAAAGGCCCACGATGCAAGCTCGCTCCACAGACAGGTAATCCAACAACCGAACCTGATCTTCGGCCATGTTCTCCTGCGTATTGACCGTTTCCGAACCGAGTGAAGACTGCCCGTAACCGCGCAGGTCGGGTGAAATGGCCCGGTATTTCCAGCGGATCGATTGTACCTGCGGCGCCCACATCGTTCGATCGAACGGGTGGCCATGAATAAAAAGCACGGCATTGCCCGTTCCTACGTCGTCATACGAAATGGGCGTTCCCTCGTTTTCGAAAATCAAGCTGTACCTCCTCATTGGTTTTGAAGCAGATGCCAGGAGCCAAGTCTTGATCAAAGCGTAACTACCAAGTCCGTCCTATACCTTCATGCTGTAACCGTGTAAGTCGTTGATGGGAAGCGGGCAGCGAACTCAATAGATTGTGGCCTCTCTCGTGTAGTTTTCCGTACCAGTTGTTAGCCAGCATCAGCTGCGCTTGCGGGTTGACGGTCTGCTCGCTCGTAAACTAGCGCATGCCCGATTCGGCCTCGAACTGTGGGATTTGATCTTCGTCTTAGCAGCGGCACCTAGCCCAGGCTGGCCAAGCCACTGGAGGCCAAACTGCGCGGCCGGTAGCGCGTCGACTGACAGAATCGAGATGACAAGAGGGAGTGTTCAAACTCAATTACTAATATGCGCCTATGAGAATCGTGTCAAGTGCCACTCGGATCCTTGCTTACCACGCTAAACCAAAATTCTTGTGCTCGAATTGCCTTGATGACCTGGTCCCTGTGGTCCAGGTTCCGAACGCGGAACTTCACTGTAGTAGAAGCTTCGGCCATCCCAAGCGAATAGGACGACCGGTCTGGATTCAGATCCGTAATCAGGGCGCCAGAGTGAGCCAAGACCTGGACCAGGTCCGCCAGCCTTCCGAGCTGATAATTGAGTCGTACCGCCAACTCCACTTCGACGCGGTATTCCGTAACAAATCGAAAAAGGAAGCGCATGACCAACCTGGGTAGCGCATTCGGGGTTTTCCTCATATTCTCTCATGACCGTAGGAGAAGAATGCGCTGGGCGGCCAGAAAAAAATAGTGGCAAGTGTCACGAATAAGGGATGACAGGTGTCACCATGACACCCGTCATGCGTTCCATATGACAGCTCTGGGTACCGGGACAGCGTCGTCTGGTGGGATGATGAAGGTATGAGCGAAGGGCAAGCACAGGCGGCGGGCCAAAACGCGGCAGCCTCGGGTACGCACATCACCGATTCGAAGCGGAACTTCCTCCGTGGCCGCTGGATCGTGCGCTGGGTGGGGTTGCTCTATTCCGCATATTTCTTTTTCACGCCGGCTTATCGGCAATCCTTTGCGGTTTGGTTGAAGTTTGCAGGTTTTTACGCGGCTTTCCTCGTAATTTATTTTCTGGTCGCCGAGCTTACGGGTCGCCGGCAAACTATCGCATTCGTGTTGTTCTTCATCACCGTCTTTCTCTATTACCCGCTCAACCAGGATGCCTACGTCATACTTGTCTATCCCTTCGCGGTGCTTTGCCTTTTTGTCGCTCGTTTGCGCACTCTGTTCCTGGTACTCTTTGCGATGATGGCCGGAGTGGTGGTCGAGATTCGATACCTCGGCCGCCCGTTTGCCACAGTGGAAAGCGTCCTCCTCTATTGCGCGGTGTTTGGGATCAGTAACTTTGCCTTCGCCCAGCAGGACCGGATCAATTCTCTTCTGGAGCGCGCAAACTCTGAGATCGAGCGTCTGACGCAGGAAGCGGAGCGCGAGCGCATTGCGCGCGACCTGCACGACCTGCTTGGCCATACCCTGACCGTTATTACTGTAAAGCTCGATCTCGCCCGGCGTCTCCTCTCCCAGGACTCGGACCGCGCCCGGAACGAGATCGTGGAAGCGGAGCAGACGGCCCGGAATGCCCTCGCTGAGGTGAGAGAAGCCGTGTCCGGGTACCGCGCCGGCGGACTTGGCGCAGAGATCGGCCTCGCCCGAAGAAGCCTGCTCTCCGCCGATGTGAAACTGACCACGGCTCTCTCTCCGGTGAATCTCTCATCGAGCCAGGTCAATGTGCTCTCGCTTGCGCTGCGCGAAGCCGTAACGAACGTCGTCCGCCATGCCCACGCAACCGGGTGCCACGTAGCACTCGTTGAAAAGGACGGGGCGGTTCATTTCACGATTGAGGACAATGGGGTGGGCGGCGAGATTCGCGAAGGCAATGGCCTGCGCGGCATGCAAGAGCGGGTTCAATCCATCGGCGGGGCCGTGAAGCTGACGGGCTTGGCAAATGGAGGGACCAGCCTTGAGATAAGCGTGCCACTGGCGAGTGAGTTACCGGCACAATCGGCTTGCCGCTTTGAGGGAGAGGGGGATTCGCTTTGACGCAGATGATACGCGTGGTGCTGGCAGAAGACCAAAGCATGTTGCGGGGAGCCCTCGAGGCACTGCTCTCCATCGAACCCGATATCGAGGTGCTCGGATCTTTTTCCGATGGAGAGCGGGCACTTCAAGCCGTCGGAATGCACCTGCCGGAGGTTTTGGTAACTGACATTGAGATGCCAAAGATGAGCGGACTCGAACTTACCGCCCGTGTAAAAGAGCTTTACCCGGATACACGCGTCCTGATCCAGACGACCTTTGCGCGTCCGGGCTATTTACGGCGGGCACTGGAAGCTGGAGCATCCGGCTATCTTCTCAAGGACCGGCCCTCGGAAGAGCTCGCCGACGCGGTCAGGAGAGTCAGTCGTGGGGATCGCGTCGTGGATCCTCAACTCGCCTCGCAGATATGGAGCACGGAAAAAGACCCGCTCACCGATAGAGAACGACTGATCTTGCGCCGCGCGGGCGACGGTGAAACGACTGCTGAATTGGCGCGGTCGCTGCGACTGACAGAGGGGACCGTGCGCAACTATCTTTCCGAGGCAATCTCCAAGTTGCACGCTTCCAACCGGATTGAAGCGGCCCGGATTGCTCGCAATAAAGGATGGCTCTGAAGTGCGCTGGCGGATGCAGCTCCCGGTTGTCCATCGCGAACATGAACGCTATCAAGAAGCAACCATGATGCAGGTTCCTCGATGAAATTTCGCACAATTGTGTTTGTCGACACGCTAATGCTTACCCTCGGCTGTGTGGCTGCCTCATCCTTGCAAGGCCATTCGGCTACGCCCGCCCCGATCGCCACGACCGCGCAAACCGTGGCGACAGTGAACGGTCCCTGGCGATTTCACTCGGGCGATGATGCACGCTGGGCTGATCCAGCATTCGACGACTCAAGCTGGGAAACCTACACAATCGATCCAGTTCATGCGTGGCTAACGGTCCCCGAAGTACTGGAGGCCGCTCCACTGGCTGGTTGGCAGGCACATGGGCATCCGGGGTACGTTGGGTATGCCTGGTACCGGATCAGCATAGATCCCACTTCCGATCGCAGCGCACTCGCCATCCTGATGCCGCAATATGTCGATGATTCCTATCAGGTCTATGCAAACGGAAAGCAGATCGGCGGCTTCGGCCAATTCGGGGACCATCACTTTGCCTACTATTCGCGCCCGGAGCTTTTTCCCGTCCCTGCCGGAGTGATTCCGGCAACGGGACCATTGACCATCGCGCTTCGCTTCCGGTCTTCCAAATTCGATGCGCTCCCAAGCGGCAGCAATATCAATGGGGGACTGCGTGGTCTTCCTCTGCTGGGTCCTGATCCGCTGCTTGCCGTCTGTTACCAAGCCCAGATTGGCCAAATTACCAACCAAATATGGGCCGGCGGAGCCTTTGCCGCCCTTTGGGGCTCTGTGGGGCTGATTTCGCTCTTCTTGTTTCTCTTCACACGCACCCGCCGCGAATATCTCTGGGCTGGCATCGTCTTGACCGGAGTGGCTATCGTGATGGCCTGCGACGTGGCCGGCCGGCTTACGCCGATTCCAATCCAGATCATGTTTGCTTACCGGTACGTCGGAATCTGGATTGGGCTTTCTGCCGGCCCGATCTTTGTGATGTACCTGCTCGGCGTACACAAGCTTCTTTGGCGCAGTTTGAATTACATCCTGATAGGCGTGCTCTCAACCGGGATTGCGATTGAGCTTTCTATATATCTCGGACTCGCCCCGCTAACCACGGGCTGGGAAGGAGCAAAGGCCCTCTTGCGCTTCGCAGCCCTGGGAAATGCATTGTTGGTACTAGCGATCGCCATCGATGGCGTACGCACGCTTGGCTCAAAGGCGTGGCTGCCGTTGACGCCCGGTCTCTTCGGCGCTTGCGGCTTGGTTCTGGAGCTCGCCGGGGGACGGTTCTCAGCCGTCGTCAGTGGGTTGATGCTCCTCGTTCCCGTGGCTCTACTCATCGTCTTCCTTCTGCGCGCGGCTCAACAGCAACGGGAAAACGAGCAGTATCTTCTCGATATGCGGCAGGCTCAGGAAGTGCAGCAGCTCTTATTGCCGGAGAAGTTGCCTCAAATCGCAGGATTTGCGATCGACAGTGTCTATCTGCCCGCGCGCGAAGTGGGTGGCGACTTCTTTCAAGTCCTTAAAGCGCAAACAGGATCGATCCTGATTGTTTTCGGCGATGTGGCCGGCAAAGGCCTTCCGGCCGCAATGCTGGTTGCCATGCTCGTGGGTGCCATCCGCACGCGTGCAAAGGAAACCGACGATCCTCGGAAGATTCTTGACGCTCTGAACGATCGTCTTTGTGGCAATACTGGTGGCGGCTTTGCCACGTGCATTGCTGTGCACATTTCCTCGGATGGAGCTGTGCGTCTGGCAAACGCGGGACACCTGGAGCCGTACCTGAACGGGAAAGAAATCGGCCTAGATGGTGCTCTGCCTCTGGGAGTCGCCGCCGGAATCGAGTTTGTGGTGGCCAGCTTCGCTCTTCAGCCCGGCGATCGTCTGACGTTTGTGTCCGACGGCGTCGTCGAAGCCACGAATGGGCAGAAGGAACTGTTCGGCTTCGATCGCCTCCGTGAAATCAGCGCCGAAGATACGCAGCAGATCGCCGACGCCGCGAAGCAGTTCGGCCAAGAGGACGACATTACTGTGCTGACCTTACAACGCCTCCCTGCGCCTGCCTAGATAAGAGTGGAAGCTTGCTGCCATACCGGCGCCCGTCTACGCGAACTGTTCCGGCAAGATTTCCCTTCACGCACACAGGCCGAAGCGCGTTTCCAGCGCCAATATAGCTGGGAAAGTACCTCGGCGATTCACCGACTTTCTAGGAATCTCATGGGACAGTGCGGCTGTTTCGAAGAGCAATCGTTGCGTTTCGTCTTCAAGATCCGCTCGATGACTATCTCGGACTGATCAAGCCAACAGACAGAATGGTTTAAGTTGGAGTTGGAAAAACCGATCCTAAAGCGGGCTAATATCTTGAGGTACAATTGCGATGAAAATCATCTCAACTGGAATGAGGGTCCTTTGTCGTCCCAAGTAACCCAGCTAACCGTTTTTATCGCGTCGCCGGGGGACGTTGCCAAGGAACGCGAAATCGTGCGGAGTGTATGCACCGAACTGAATGCAAGTGTCGCACCCATCTGAAGCGTGGCCCTCAACCCGGTCGGACGGGAG
>Ga0335072_10001047_pt1 | contig 47326 bp, 34 predicted proteins | sample Lox_Sample_21_FD_206725 | JGI IMG/M metagenome (GOLD analysis project Ga0335072, IMG submission 206725) | Soil microbial communities from Loxahatchee National Wildlife Refuge, Florida, United States - Lox_Sample_2.1 | ecosystem: Environmental > Terrestrial > Soil > Wetlands | place: USA...
CCGGAGTTCAATCAAAACCCCATCCATCGCCAGTGCGGGGTCGAATCGCCAAAGATTCTCGCCGCGGCAGTCGATGACCGGCGGATGCAACGCTTCATCGGTTTCCACGCTCGCGCCTGCCAAGTACACCTGATGTTCGGAGGGCCGATATTCATAGAGAAATGCGAAGGGGAGGCTCAGGCAATTTTCGCCAAGGGTTTCCGCGCTGACCCGCCACACTTCCTTTTCGTTTCGCGCTGCTGCCGCTCGCGACGCCAGGTCGCGAAGCAAATGCCTGCGTCTATCTTCGATCACCCGTTCCGTGGTCTCGAGCGCCGAGTTCAATACGCCGCCTACGAGGCCACGGTCATCCCAAATCGGACTAGCAGAAAATGCAATATAGACCTCTTCGAGATAATTGTTGCGCGTAAGAGGGACTAGCACATCGGACAGATAGTTGACGGTCTGACCATGAGCCATCACGGAGTCGTACATCGACCCGATGAAATCCCATGCCTCGGGATATACCTCGCGAGCGCCGCGCCCCAGAGCCCACGGGTGCCTTGTTCCTGCTATCGGCCGGTAGGCATCGTTGTACAACAGCACATAATCCGGCCCCCAGCAGATGGCCATCGGATAGCCCGAGGCAACCACGACGCGCACGATGGTTCGCAGAGCTTGCGGCCATTGCTCCAGTGAGCCCAGTGGCGTAGCCGACCAGTCGAGCGCACGCAAACATGCGCTCGTCTCGTCGCTTCCGGCGAAAACTGAATCGATCAGATTCGTCCCTTCGGGCCCCATACCCAGATCCTCCATTCGGCGACGACGTTGATAAAAGCTGCGGCCGATGGTTGATGAATTCCAGGGAGCCACCCGGCAAGCCGGATCAGGTATGCGTTGGAATGCGGCCGAGGAAGAAACGCAGGTCCAACGGACCGTAAGAATGGATCTCAGGGAAAATGTGGGGAAACCAACAGGCCCAGTTGCCTCGAACGCTCTACTGCAAATGATGCCACATTATATCGTGCGCAGAGGATGGGCGAAACGAGCGCCGGCGGCCAAAGCAGCAGACTGCGTCAGCGGATAGGCTGCCCAGTGGGCTCAGCAGCTTCGTTCGAAGACGAAACCAGTTCAACGGATTTCCTGCTCCCTTCAGAACGTAAACCGGCCGGCCAGTTGAATCTGGCGCCCGGTGCCGGCGGTGGTCAAGATTTGCCCTACGTTATCGGCAAAATTACCCCCCGCATCCTTGAAGACGGCGTCCCCGTTCCCTCCAAGGGAAAGCGCACTTTGTGTATTACTCGGAACTCCAAAATTCGGATGGTTAAACAGGTTATAAGCTTCCACTCCGAACGTGAGCTTCTTTTCTTGAACGAACGCAAGGTCCTTGTGCAGCGCTACGTCAAGTTGCGCGAATGCCGGCCCCCGCAGCATATTTCTTCCTGCGCTGCCAAACTGCCCCGCAGGCGGTACCGAAAAAGCACCTGGATTGAACCAGCATGACAGGGCACCCACCTTGGCCCCGTTTGGACAGATGCCCGCGTAAGGGTTGCCAACAAGGTCTGGACGTTCCGGTATAAGCAGCCCTTGCAAATCGGCATTGTCGAAAGCGAGCACCGGGGTAAAAGGGGGGCCGCTATGAACGCTGGCAACAGCCGCGATCTGCCAGCCACCCAGGAGAGGTCCGGATCCTGGCAGCTCGTACGCGGCATTCGCCACGAAGTTATGCCGGATGTCAAAATCTGACCGGCCCCGGCTTCCCTTGCGATCGAATATGTTTTGAGATTCGGGAGGATCGTTCACGGATTCCACGGAAAAATCCACCGAAGCATCATCGATGGAGTGGGCTAACGTGTACGATGCCTGCCAGAAAAGGTCATGTGAATTGTGTTTCGAAACGGACACCTGACCGGAGTTATAAAACGATTGCGCGTCCGTCAATATCGTTGTCAGAGGGGATGACAAGTTCGGATTGTAGCGGTGGCCTAAAGCAGGCTCGAAAGGATTCTGCTCGGCTTCGCGGGCGAGGTGATTGCCACGCGTGCCAAAGTAGCCCGCGGTGAGGTTCATACCGTGCGCGAGCTCCCGCTCCACATTGAGGTTGTATTGCATCGCATACTGGAACTTCGGGTAGAAGGTCATCGCGAAAGGGTCGAGCGGCTCCGTCACGGCGGCGTTCAGTGGGTTTAGAAACTGAGGGAAAACGAATTCCTCCTCACTGAAGAAAGGCGGTAGCAGCCGGTCGAGACCGAACAGCATCGCCTGGATCTGATCGCGATAGATTCCGAATCCGCTGCGCACCACAGTTTCGCCGTTACCGAAGACGTCCCATGCAAAGCCCGCCTGAGGTGAGATAAGATCCAGGGGAGTCCCGGCAAATAGTTGCCCGACGGTGGGCGCCGAATCCGTCGCCGGGTTTCGAAAAGCGGATTCGCGGCCGTGTGCTTCGGCTGGATTGGAGTAGAAATCGTAGCGCAACCCGATATTTGCGGTGAAGCGGCTGTTCACCCGGACGAAGTCCTGGGCAAAACCAGACGTGAAAGTTTCCCGATATCCGCGGTCAGAATCGGCGTTGGAGGGATTAACCCCAACGTAGGCCAGGGGGACGCCTTCAAGAAAGAACTCGAGAGCAGGATTGTTACTGGATGCCGGCAGCCCGAACGGTGTCAGGTTCTCAAATTCGTAGAGTCCGTTCACACCGAAATCCAGCGTCCCGTTCAGATCGAGTCTTCGGAACTCCGCGCCGAATTTCAAAGTATGGCGACCGAGCGTGCGCGATAGTTGGTCTTGAACCTGATAAACGGTTGAATAATCTCCCAAGGGAAACACCGGGCTATTGCCGAACAAACTCATCCCCGCAATCTCGATCATTCCGAACGCCCGGCCCGGAGCCAGAGAGATAGACAGGCCCGGATGCGTATTATCAGCCGCGGAAGACGCAGTTGTCCGGTTGACACCGAAGCACAACTCATTGATCAGTTCGGATGCGAATGTCGCACGGTCCTGAACAGTGACATACTGATTCCGCGCCAGGTGAAGAGTCGGGAATCCCGGCATGTAGGTGCCTGGCGGTGTTCCGACGTATGGCACCACAGATGAACTGTCATCGATGGTGTAGCGCGCGAAGAGCGGATGTGTATTGGAAAAGTCATGGTCGATGCGAACCATACCGCGATCTTCACGGGTATCGCCTTTGTTCGCAGTGATCAGTTCGCCAGTGCCATCTCCATTGTCCGTTCGGTTCGCGGGAGGCATCAGATTGAGAAACAGTTGCGTTTGAGGATTGATCGGAATGGCGGCGCACCCGCTTGAACTGACGCTGGTGCAGGCCGCCGAGTTATTCGCAGAGGGCAGGAAGCCTTCATGGGCAAGCGCATCCGGCGCCGTGGCAATTGCCGTGGATGCCTCGGCTTCGCGAAACCCCTCATAGTTGACGAAGAAGAACGTACGATCCCGCTTCAGTGGCCCTCCGATTCCCGCACCGAACTGATTGCGGACGAACGGGGGGATCGGGTTGGCGCCCAAGTCAAAATAGTTCTTAGCGTCGAGCGACGCATCCCGATGCAATTCCCACAACGATCCGTGAAATTGGTTACTGCCTGACTTCGTTATCATCTCGATCACAGCGCCACCGTGCCCGCCGTACTCCGCATTGAAGGTCTGCGTCAGAACGCGGACCTCTGTCAACTCACCAAGACCGAGAAAAAATCCCGAAGCGCCCGCCGGCGAATAGCCCCAGACCGGATCGGTCGCATCCATACCGTCGATCAGGACGTTCGTCATACTGGGACGCATACCATTAATCGCCACTTGCGCTGTCTTACCGCTCGAAAGCAACGAGGGTGCACTGCTGGGATCGGGAGCGACTCCGGGCTCCAGCGCGACTGCACTGAACAGATCCTGATTATTGAGGGGCAGTTTCGTCAGGCTCGGCTCCCCAACGAGTCCGCTGACAGTTGAGGTTGTATTGTCGATCTGGCTGATCTCTCCGCTTACCGTCACCTGCTGCGGCGGACTGCCCACAACCATCGAAAAGTTAATCATCACTCCGGACGCCGAAGGGAGCTCTACTCCGTTCCGAATCTGCGTTCGGAAGCCTTCTTTCGCTGCGCGAACAACATAGTTTCCCGTCGGTAAGCCCGCTAGGTGATACTGACCCGTTATGTGAGTAACGGTGCTCAGCGTCAATCCAGTACCCTGGTTAACGATCGTGATTTGGGCGGCGGGAATGACAGCACCACTCGGGTCCATGACGGTCCCGAAGACAGTCGCTAGCTCGCTCTGCGGCCAGGCGCATGCTCCGAGCAGGGAAAATGGCAGGAGCAAGAGGAAGCACGGTCTCGTCACATTGGACCAATCAAACGCTCGCATACGTCCCCCGATCTCGCCGTCTCCGGCGAACACGGATTCGATCAGATGCGTCTCACAGGGCTCGTAATCGATGACAGAACGTGGCTCAAATGGAGCAGGAGATTGGCTTTCAGGTGAATCTTCCGGGGAAAACCGACCAGCCAACTGGCCTCGAATGGCCTGCTCCAAGCGACGTCAATCCTATCATGCGGCGGCGACGAGCGGTATTCAGCGATGGACTCGCGGTTACGGCATCGGGAATCCGAACATCAACCACGACTGATCAGCTACCCAATGCGGGTATAGCTCCGTCATCTGATCGAACAGCTCCTGGTCCGAAGTCGCGGCTTTCTCTACCCGATCGAAGTCCTGCAGGTAACGCTTGGTTTCCTGGATCGTCGCGGGAGAGTCGGGCGCGCCAGGCTTCTTGTGACCGGCGACAACAATCGTCGGGTTCAGCGCCGCTAACCGATCCAGCGCCGCGATCCAGTTCTTTCGGCTCTCGGAGGTGGTGTTCCCGACGTAGATGCGGCATTGGTTGTACACAACGTCGCCAGCGACGATCAGGCCGATCGATGGAACATATAGAGACGTCGCATCCGAACTATCGGTGTGGCCCTGCTCGATGATCCGCAATTCATGGCCCTCGAGAGTGAACATGTCGCGCTCATAGGGCTCAGGTGCAACCAACTTAGTCGGCACTTGCCCAGGAAACAACCGCCGGGCTAGCCGCTCCACTGTGGGAGTGAAAGACATCTGCATCGCGTTCACCGTATTCGGCGTTGCTATCGCACGAGCGCCCGGGAAACGGTCAAGCAGAATGCTCAGGCCGTAGAAGTGGTCGAAATGACCATGCGTTATATAGATGATCTCCAGGTTGCGGTTGTGCAGAGCAACCCAATCCGCGAGAGCCTCGGCCTCAGCCACCGTCATCATTGCGTCCACTAGCACCGCGTCGTGCTCGCCGAAGATTAAATTCGACGTGATCGGGTCAAAGCCGAGCGCTTCGCCGAAGGGCTTTGGCCGCTCGCCGACCACAGCCTTTCCCGGGGCGGTAAAAACGTTCACACTAAGCGTCTCCGACGCGACAGGCGCGGTCACACTCGCGGTCTCTTTCAGTTCATTTGTGCCATGCATTTAATGTCCCTTTCGATCTCAGCGCGAGTTACTCATTAAGCCAGGATGGGCAGACGTGCGACGACGAATCCATCGGACGGGCATAGGCTAAAAGCAACTCTCCATCCCGAAGCCCGGAATCGAAAAGCGTAATTGCGGAGTGGCGCGCGCCGTCGCGCCTCTGTCATCGCTCATTTACGCCGCCACCAATGCAGGTATATCCCGCAACACCTCGGTCAACTTCCGGGAGTTGATTTCATAGAAGAAGCCGTAGAGCTTGACATGCTTCGGCACTGCCGGGCTCGAGCGAAGCAGCCCAAGGTCATACCGGAGCGACTTCTCGAAATCCAGAATGGCCAGGCTATCGTGATCAAACAACGTAGAGATCTCAGCGTGATAGTCATCGTGGAACTTCTTGAGGAGGCGCTCAGGCACGTAGGAAGAAGTGCCGCAAAACGAGTGGTGAACGACAACCACTTTTTGAACGTGAAACAAGTAGTCCATTTCCGCCACCGTCATAAGAGCGCTGGCGGCGCGGCCGCCTCCGTTCGTCACGGTGAATATGGTCCGCGTGGAACCAACCCGGTTGCCGGCTCCGTCGAGAACCATCTCGCCCGGGTAGACCTCGTCCTCAAAATACCCGGCAACCGCCTGTGGGATATCGAGTGCGCGCGGATCGACGCAATGGATGACCAGCGTTTTCATTGGGATCGCAAAGTTGAACCCATTGAAACTCGACTCATCGAACCAGGGTTGGGTTCGGGTTTCGAATTCGGTGTACTTTCCCATCTTCTGACTCCTTCCAGAGTTGACCCCTTGAAAGTCGACCGAATGAGAACGGTCTGGCTGATACAGCCGCCCCCAGCCTTAGACTCTTCGGCCACACGGCAGTCGTCGTGAAGCTACGATGGCGATTAGGCCAGAGCAAACAAGGCGCGGCCATTGGACGAAGGTATCGATCGATACTTTCGTCCAATGGCTTCCCCTCTGGGCCGCGGGGATTATGGGACAAGTAGTCCGGGGCGCATTATCCTGACGATGTGACGCTGATTCAACTGGACCAATGAGAGACCGGACAGAGGTGCGAGAGCTTCAAGCGGAGGGACAAAGTATGTTCAATTAAGACGCCTCCTGAAGCGAAAGGAGTAGATCTCTGCTTACGGCATTGGCCGTCTTTGCGGTCGCCGGATTAATAGACGAAACGTTGCTCGCTTCAACTAATGAGACCAGGAACCACAAATGAGCACAAACATCCAAGGAAAAGTCGTCGTGATTACCGGCGCCAGCAGTGGTCTAGGTGAGAAGACCGCGCGCCATCTCGCAAAACAAGGTGCCATCGTTGTTTTGGGCGCGCGGCGCAGGGACCGGCTCGACGCAATTGCCAAGAGCATTGTGGCGGAGGGAGGGGAGGCATCGGCAGTAGCGGTCGACGTTACAAAGAGAGCGGAGCTTGACGGGCTGATAAAGAAGGCCTCCGATACCTACGGAAAAATCGATGTGTTGGTGAGCAACGCTGGAATCATGCCAATTGCACCGCTCGCGCGGCTCAAGGTGGATGAGTGGGACCGGATGATCGACATCAATATCAAGGGAGTGCTCTATGGGATCGCTGCGGCTTTGCCATTGATGCAGAAACAAAAGAGCGGTCATTTCATCAACATTGCGTCTGTCTTTGGGATTAAAGTATTTGCGCCAGGAGGCACAGTGTACTGCGCAACGAAGGCAGCGATCCGTACGATCAGCGAGGGATTGCGCATGGAAGTTCATGGCGACAAGATTCGCACCACTATTATCTCTCCCGGCGCGGTTGACTCTGAACTGAAAGAAAGCACATCGGACCAGGACGCGTCAAAGATGGTCAAGGAGCTTTATAAAACCCTCGCCATTCCTGCCGATTCCATCGCTCGAGCCATCGCCTTCGCGATCGATCAACCGACAGATGTGGACATCAATGAGATTGTCGTTCGTCCGACGGCACAGGATTTCTAGGAGAGGATGCGGACTGATACTTAGTAGGAACGTCTCACGGGAACATAATTAGCTACGGTTCGCGATCGCCGCGGGCAGTTTCAGGTGAAAAGTTGCACCGCGGCCTGGAGAGCCGATCGCCCAACGACATCCATCATGAGACTCAACGATTGAGCGGCTGATGCGAAGCCCCATGCCGCTGCCGTGGGGTTTAGTTGTAAAGAACGGGTCGAATATCTGTTCCGCCAGTTCCGGTGGAAACCCTGGGCCGGTATCGCCGACAGAAACGAGAATTTGCGCGTGTTCAGCTCGCTGCGACTAGGTGACCAATTCTGGTGTTCCTTCAAAGTCCTTCATCGCTTCGATGCTGTTGACGATTAGATTCATCGCGACCTGCTGCAATTGCACTCGATCTCCGATGATCCGAGGAAGATCGGCCGCAAGTTCCGTCCTGACCGAGATGTTGTGCCGCATCACCTCGCCGCGCAGGAGGGCTACGGTTTCCCGGATGATCTCGTTTAGATCAAGTGCCTGTTGATTGAGGGCGCCCTTCTCGAATTGTGAGCGGATCCTGGCGACAATCTCAGCAGAGCGTTCTGCATCTCTTTCAATTCTTATGACAGCGCTGCGTACCAGATCGGGATCGGGTCTGTCGCTCCCGAGGCTTCGCAGGCAGGTTTTCTCACGCAAATCTTGACTTGTGAAATCAACGTGCGATGGCCGGGACCCTTTGCGGACAAATCGTCGACGCCGACGAAGGTATCGGCGATACCAATGTCCAATGGCGTCGAGTCCGAAAAGTATGGCTTAATCACATCTGCACGTTGCGGAAGGGAGAGGTCATGCGCGCCGTCAGCCATCTAATCAACGGCCAAAGCGTGACGGGCGCGAGCGTCGTCACGAGCCCGATCTACAATCCGGCCACTGGGCAAGTCCAGGCGATCCTGGAGCACGGTGACGCGGCCATCCTGGCGAAGGCAGTTGCCGTCGCCCAGGCGGCGCAACCGGCTTGGGCCGCGATCAATCCGCAGGGCCGTGCCCGCGTGATGTTCAGGTTCAAGGCATTGATCGAGCAGCACAAACAGGAACTCGCCCACCTGATGTCCTCCGAACATGGGAAGTTGCTGGACGACTCCATTGGCGAGTTGCAGCGCGGCTTGGACGTGGTGGAGTTTGTCTGCGGCATCCCACATTTGCAGAAAGGCGAGTTTACCCAAGGCGCCGGGCCCGGCGTCAATGTCTATTCGATTCGTGAACCATTGGGGGTCGTTGCTGGAATTACGCCCTTCAACTTTCCTGCCATGATCCCGCTTTGGATGTTTTCCCCAGCTATCGCTGTCGGTAATGCCTTCATTCTGAAGCCGTCGGAGCGCGCGCCATCCGCTGCCGTTCGGCTCGCGGAACTCGCCCATGAAGCCGGCGTGCCGCCGGGAATCCTCAACATCGTGAATGGTGGTAAGGAGGTCGGTGAGGCGATAACTGATCATCCGGACATCAAGGCCGTGACCTTTATCGGTTCGACTTCCGTCGCGAAATCGGTCTATACGCGCGGCGCTGGCAACGGCAAGCGCGTGCAATGTATGGGTGGGGCGAAGAACCACGGCGTCATCTTACCTGACGCTGATCTGGATCAGGTGGTCGCGGACGTCCTTGCAGGCGCTTTTGGCTCCGCCGGCGAACGATGCATGTCCATGCCGGTAATCGTGCCTGTTGGACAGAAGACAGCAGAGGCGGTTCGCGAGCGTCTGCTCGGCGAGATTCCCAAGCTGCGGATAGGCATCGCCGTTGATCCCAATGCGCAAATGGGCCCGGTCGTAACCGCCGCGCACAAGAAGAAGATCGAAGGCTATATCCAGTTGGCTGTGGACGAGGGTGCGGAGCTGGTCATCGACGGGCGGGGTCGGAGCCTTCCGGGGCATGAGGAAGGGTTTTTCTTGTGGCCGAGCCTGATCGATTACGCCACGCCTTCGATGAAAAGCTACCAAGACGAGATCTTTGGCCCTGTGCTGCAGATCGTTCGTGCGAAGACCTTCGAGGAGGCGCTGAGCTACCCGAACCTCCATCACCAGGGCAACGCGGTCACGGTCTTCACGCGCAGTGGGGACTGGGCCCAGCGTTTCGTTGCGGAGGTCGCTGTGGGTATGGTGGGTGTAAATTTCCCGATGCCAACACCTGTTGGATATTACTGCCATGGTGGCTGGAAGGACTCAGCTTTTGGTGACCTTAACCAATATGGCGAGGACAGCATCCGCTTCTTCACGCGCACAAAGGTCGTGACGCAGCGCTGGCCGCATAGCGGGCCAACCACCGACTGAGATCAGGCGAAGATGCCTCCGAAATTGCCGGTGGATACGGTTGTTCAATCGCTTCACCCCGCGACCTCCGGCTTAATTGCAATCGGTCCAGGTGCACGTCAGATCGTGCCTATAGAACTCTCTTTATGGAGGAGGAAGACACGATGGCTGAGCTCACAAGGGAATGTGTGGATCTGCCGCGGATTGGCGGGCAGGACGACAGTGATCGTCGCATGGCGCTCAAATGCAAACTGATCCTTGGCGTGATCGGTGCAATGCTGAGCGTTTTGCTTCAAGGTTGCAGTGCGGACAAACATCCCTTCCAGGGGGAGTCGACCTTGGCCAATGCGGCTAAAGACGTCGCGATTCCATTCGAGGCAGGAAAGAAGAAGAACCCGCTGCCTGATACCGATGAGGTCGTAAGCCAGGGCCGGGAAGTGTTTCTTGGTTCCTGTGCGCAATGTCACGCTGCGGATGGTCGTGCAGACACGACAATCGGACGCAGCATGGCCCCGCCTGCCATGGACCTGACATCATCCCACGTGCAGCACTGGAACGACGCGGAACTGTTTTGGATCATTCAGAACGGAGTTCGACTCACGGGCATGCCTGCCTGGCAATCGAGCGTCTCCGAAGACGACACCTGGAAGCTTGCACGTTTCATCCATAGTCTTCCCAGCCTCGATGCCGCCCCCGCCTCGACAGCAGTCGCGTCACAGGCGCAAGCCGCCATTTCCACGCAGGACAAGTACGACCTCAAAATACCGAATGGCCTTGCGTTCTCTGAGTTCAGGGGATACGAAAGCTGGCCGGTGATTGCCATCAGCCACAACGGAGATAAGCTCGCCGCAATCCTCGGGAATCCTGTGATGATCGACGCGCTTAAATCGGGCATTCCTCGCAATGGCAGGCCCTTCCCGGATGGCGCCAAGATGGCGAAGGTTCACTGGAACGCAAAAGTGAATGCGGGCGAACCTGGTGCGCCGACGGTGCCAGGTGCGCAGCATGATGTCGATTTCATGCTGAAGGACCGCAAGAGGTTCGCGAACAGCGGCGGATGGGGCTACGGCGCGTTCGAGTACGACGCGACGTCGAATAGATTCACACCCGCTACCCTGAAAGACAAGCCCCCGCAGGGAGCCAATGCCACGTGCGGGTTCGCGTGCCACTCGGCAGTGAAGGCAAAGGATTACGTTTTTACGGATTACGGGCAAAGGTGAACCGGCATGAGCAGACTATTCTAGAGTGCGGGAGGGAGGTCACCGCATTCTTGCAGAGTCCGGATCGACTTCGTTGTGCCTATAGCCTGCTAAGAGTAGCGGGGGCCTTGGTGCGGTGAGTGCCAATCGAACTTGAGTTCATCTTCAGGGTTAACCGATCAAAGTTGGCGTGAGCACTGCAGCAGCGAATAGCGAACTTCCGCAGCACCGTTTTTGGCGTCACTATTGACGAGCCCTATCGTGGGAGGAGCGAGTATTGCCATGGAACAGCAGGTGTTTTATCGCACAATCGAGGTAGACGGTCTTAATATCTTCTATCGGGAGGCAGGCCCCACAAGTGCTCCCGTGCTTCTTCTGCTGCACGGATTGCCGTCGTCATCCCGGATGTTTCAGCCCCTGCTGACGCGACTCTCCGACAGGTATCATTTGGTGGCTCCCGATTATCCTGGGTATGGACACAGCGACTGGCCCGATCCCAAACAATTTGAGTACACGTTCGAGCACATTTCCCGGGTGATGGATGGATTCACGGAAGCGCTGGGATTGTCGCGCTACACGCTTTACATGCAGGATTACGGTGGGCCGGTCGGGTTTCGTATGGCCTTGACGCACCCTGAGCGCGTCCAGGCATTAATCGTCCAGGATGCAGTGGCGCACAACGAAGGCCTCGGGGCAAATTGGGCGACGCGGCGGGAATTCTGGGCCGACCGCGCAGCCAATGAAGAGCGGCTTCGCGCGAATTTGCTCTCGCTCGGGGCGACGAAAACACGTCACATCGGTAACGATCCTCAGGTCCAACTCTATGATCCGGATCTCTGGACCGATGAGTACGCATTTTTGACTGCGCCGGGCCAGGCGCAGATTCAAAGCGATCTGTTCTACGACTATCGAACGAATGTCGAATCCTACGCGAAGTGGCAAGCGTGGATGCAGAAGACCCAGCCGAAGCTTCTTGTCCTGTGGGGAAAGCACGACCTCTCGTTCGATTCTGGCGAGCCTGAACGTTACCGCAAAGACGTCCCGACTGCAGAAGTGTACGTTCTTGATGCCGGCCACTTCGTGCTTGATACAGCGGCTGGCAAAAGTGCTGACCTTATCCACCAGTTTATGACTCTGCATGTGACGACGGATTCCCTCGCCGCGGCTCAGTGATACCGGTCGCCCATTTCCCGCGATGGGGAAGGAACACTCACTCGGGACTGGGTTTATATCTTCACAAGTTGACCATGGCACATGTCATTTCTCTGACAATGCTCCGCGGATATCTCTTCAGGACTTCAAGCGCAAGTCTCGCGAGTAGCATTTCGAGGATTCTAAGCGCCTCTCAGATCCCCCTACATTGAAAGACGCGATATTTCCTCTTATCACGTCTGCGACCAATGTATCGCCGATACCATCGTCTGATTGTGTTGGTTGAATGGCTGTGTTCGAATCTCGTTGCTGCATCTTCATAAAGTTCATTTTCGAGGTGTCTCATGGCAAAGCTGATGTTCTCACCCAGAATCAAGGACGGCAACGTATCCGGGCCCAGCGTTTGGGATCTGTATCTTCCCGGCACTGAACTGAATGAAAACAGCTGTTCCTCGCTGACTAGACGCCGTTCCCGTAAAGGCCGCGCAATCCGCTCCTGGGTGCGAGAGCATCACGCGACAGGGTATGTGCCGGAAGACATCCTCGAGGCGCTCGGTCTGCGAAGACAACTCAGAGTCCGGTGGCAAGGTGACGACTGATTGCGTGTGCCAGTCATCTGGTTGGCGTCGGCAAGAGAGCTGCGGCAGGTACCCAGCCGCCGGAAAAGGCCGCAGAAGCGTACGCCCCCAATAATGAGCGGTACGACGCAGTATTGGTTTGGTTCTCACGATATGAGTTGGTCCAGGAGACAGCAGCTGGTGATCGATGAGCAGCCGGATACGGAAAAGGTCTCTGGCTTCTGGCACAGATGCTCGAGCAGTGGTCTGTATCAGAGCCCATTCGCTTTACGGCGCCCGCGCCGCACAGGAGGAAATAATGGGAGATAATTGCAGGGAAAGCAAGATACGGTTAACACGGATCTCGCCAGAATATTGGCGGGTCACCTTCGACCTTCCACCGCTCAACATCTTTGGGCCTTCCAATATCCCGCAGCTTGAGGCCGTCATATCATCGATCGAATCAGACAATCGAGTGAAGGTAGTGGTCTTCGACAGCGCTGTTGATGGCTTCTTTTTAACCCACTACGACTTCCTGGCAAAACCTGAAGAGTCTGCTGTCTTTCCTCCCGGACCAACCGGGTTACAGCCCCTGCCGGATATGCTTGTGCGGTTGAGCCGTGCCGACGTTGTGTCGATCTCCTCGATTAGGGGACGCGCTACGGGAGTTGGCAGCGAGCTAGCGCTTGCCTGCGACATGCGCTTCGCAAGTCGCGAAAAGGCCCTGCTCTCGCAGTGGGAGGTCGGAGCGGGACTGGTTCCGGGCGGCGGGCCCATGGCGCGCCTTCCGCGATTGATTGGACGCGGGCGTGCTCTGGAAGTACTTTTGGGGGCTGACGATATCCCGGGCGATGTGGCTGAGCTCTATGGCTATGTCAATCGTGCCTTGCCGGATCGGCAATTAGACGCATTCGTTGATGCGTTTGCGGCAAGGATTTCATCATTCGACAAACGTGCGATCGCCGAGACCAAGCGTTTGGTGAATGTGAACAGTCTCCCGCCCGATGAGGAGATCGCACCAGAATGGCCTGCATTCGTGGGATCTCTCGGCAGGTCCGCATCTCAAAAGAGACTACGCGCGCTCTTCGACAGAGGTTTTCATGCTCCGGGAGATGTTGAGTCACGACTTGGTTACCACGTTGGCTCAGTCGGATTTGCGGCGGAACTTCCAGACTAAGGCAAGACGCTGCAACAGAGGATCTCTTCAATGGGAGCCAGCGTTCTAGTCCATATGTCATCTGACGTGTCAGCTGGGGAATGCGCAGGCTTTTTACACGTGTCGCTGACGGACTAAGACCGAACCATCCGGTGAGATGTTGCAGCGCTACCCAGTGGCATAGTGACTGAGGATCATGCGGTAAATCAAGAGCAACTCGCATTCCTGAAACACGTGAGCATGCCCATCGCTTAGACAGAGATACTGTCCTGACTGCTCTCTCGACGACACATAAGAGATTGTGGACATGTTGCCTTGCACTTAGGTATCGATTGATACCTTTGTCCACTATTGCGCACGCAGACATTGCTGCCAGAATCACATCTATTGTTCGGTGCCAGAGCAGAGCAATCGTTGAGTGCAGTGTTCGCCGCATATTTTGCCGAGGGCACAAACTTCTTGGCGAAGAACTGCGCGTGACATTCAGGTTGTTGCGCTGATCAAGAAATCGGGAGATACGCTTGATTCCATCGCCCAAATGCACAGCCTTTATTCGACGTGGCTCTTCTGGCGCCCGCACCATCGACGACTCGGATCTTTCCGGACATCGGAGTCTTGTCATCTCACCTGCTGACCGGGAACAGCAATCTAAGTGGTTCATTCGGTCGATTGCGATGAGCCTTTTCCGGAACTTTCCCACTAGCGTCAGACGGGGCGGGAAAGCCAAGACCACGACCGACGCGATCAGGAGACGCTGCGCGAGCCGAGGAGGCAGCCATGTAATAGTCCATTTGCTCTTGCTTCTCTGGGGATCTGGCCTGTTGGCCCTCGGCCAAAAACCCGATGTGAGCGCGGTACTTGCAGATCGACCGAGCACAGCGGCCGAAAGCCCGCATTCGACTATCGGGAACGGCCACCCTGACGAGCTCAAACAGGAACTTGATGCGTACGCAATCGAATTGTCGAAGATTCCCGCCGACCCACTGATACAACCGGATCCTGTAGCTCCGATTTGGCGTCCAGTCGATGCGCTCGTGGACCACAGTGTTCAGTCGATACGGTTGAAGTTTGGCGCGACGTATACGTTTCTCAGCCAGTACGCGACCTTAGCCCCGAACGGGGTGCGGCACGATCAAACCAGCGGACGTCTCGATTTCACCGGAGCGTGGAGTGTCTACGACCACGAAGCCACTGCCGGTTCGATCAGCCTGCTTATTCGCTCCGGAACGAATATTGGGGTGAGTCAACAGTTCAACCTCAGCGATCGGCTCGGCTCGGGACTCTATCTCAACTGTCTCCAGGGCGGAGGCCCGCAGGAACCGATTACCGTGAACATCCTCTATTGGCGGCAGGATTTTCTCGAAAAGAGGCTTTCCTTTTATGTGGGCAAGATACACCCCAACGAATACGTGACTCTCAGCATGTTCAACAACGATGAGCGTACACAGTTTCTGAATGGGACAAACGACGGCAATGATGCAGTCGCCTCGGACGGGACATACGCCGGCGGCGGCGCGCTCGAATTCCAGGCTAGCCAGCATGTCTTCGTGCATGCCGTCGCGGTGGATACCGAGGGCTCGCAGCAGGGAAATATCGAAACTCTGGTCGACCGAAAATATGCGGAAGAGATTGAGGTGGGCTGGACCTCTGGTTCCCTTGGCGGAAAATATCGGCTTTACCGTGCTGGCGTGTGGCGAGACGATACCAGGGATCGCGGGAGCGGGCATGGCGGTGGTTTTGAGTTCGACCATGAGCTATCTGATGGCTGGACGCCGTTTGGAAGATTTGCCTTTGGGACCAGGACCGGAACGGCCATAAAAGATGAATACGAACTCGGGCTTGCTCAGGTTCATCCCTTCGGGCGCCGGGGAGACATGTTTGGCGCTTCATTCGCTTACAGTGAACCAAACGCGCCCGCTAAGCACCATGAGAGCGTGTTTGAGTCGTTTTACCGGCTTCGTCTCACGCAAAGTGTCGAACTCGGACCGGATCTCGAAGTTTCAATTCATCCCACCTACGCAACCAAGGCTTACACAACCACTCTTCTTGGGGCAAGGATGCGAATTGTCTTCTAAGAATTTGTTCGAACAGGCGCTGTCGTGCGATGGAGATTTTGTTCCTTTCATTTATGGCATTTCGTTCGGCTGATGGGGTTCGTTGGTGGGATTCTCATTCAGATGCGGAAGAACAGCCTAACTTACGCGGCGCAAGCGGAGACGTAGTCACGACCGGAGGAGTTCATCGAAATGGCGACTCAACGAGTAGCAACAAGTCCAGCAACAACTCCAGGCCCCGCGGCAACCGTAACCGCCGTCAATTACGCTCGCCCTCTCACTGTTGTTACCAGCCTCTTTTTCATGTGGGGTTTTCTCACTTGTTTGAACGACATCCTGGTCCCGCATCTGAAGTCGATCTTCGACCTCAACTATTCGCAGGCTATGCTGATCCAGTTTGCGTTCTTCTCAGCCTACTTCTTGTTTTCAATACCATGGTCGAGATTCGTGAACAGGATCGGGTATCACTGGGCGATGGTAGTGGGACTGATAACGATGGCATGCGGCGCATTCCTGTTTCTACCTGCTGCGTCCACTGCTTCGTACGGGTTGTTTCTGACGGCACTCCTGATTCTCGCGGCGGGAATTACCGGACTGCAAGTGGCCGCGAATCCGTACGTGGATCTATTAGGCAGGCCAGAGACGGCATCAAGCCGTCTCGACTTAACGCAAGCCTTCAACTCATTGGGTACCGCGGTCGCGCCAAAGATAGGAGGAATCCTGATTCTGAGCGCTGCGCCATTGGCCTCAGTCCAGTTGGCGCAGCTCGCGCCGAAGGCCCTGCAGGCCTATCGCGTGCAGCAGGCCGCTTCGGTCAGAATCCCCTACGCCGCAATCGGAACAGCACTAGTCTTGCTGGCGATCTTGATCGCCACTTCCAAGCTGCCGCAAATCGAAGCCGCCACGACACGAATAGGGGAAAAGGCCGACGATTCGGTTTGGAAGCATCCGAGTCTTTTGTTTGGCGCGATTGGAATTTTTGCCTACGTCGGCGCGGAAGTTTCAATCGGAAGTTTCCTGGTGAATTATTTCGGACTACCCGAGATCGCATCTCTTCCCGCCAAAACGGCGGCTGGATATGTGTCATTCTACTGGGGCGGCGCCATGGTCGGACGTTTTCTAGGAGCGTTCTTGCTCCGGCGATTCAAGCCGACATCCTTGCTCGTTCTTTGTACGAGCACTGCCGCGGCGCTGGTGGCGACTTCAATGATACTGGGAGGTCACACCGCAATGTGGAGTATCCTCGCCGTCGGCTTGTTCAATTCAATTATGTTTCCCACCATCTTTACCCTGGGCGTGGCCGAACTTGGGCCGCTTACGGGAAGCGGCTCGGGGATTCTGAATATGGCCATCGGTGGTGGCGCAATTCTGCCGCTGATCCAGGGCGTAATTGCCGACCATATCGGTCTTCAGCACGCTTTCTTCGTTCCCGTAGTTTGCTATTTGTACATTCTGTTCTACGCGTTAAGTGGATCGAAGCCAAACAGCGAGCGAAAACACCCATCCGTGGAGGTTTAGCGAGGAGTCGGGGTCCATGTGCCGCCGGGCTTCCTGTCCCTTGCGATTGTGGCTTAGCGGGCGGAACATCGGCCCGTCGAGATCATCAGCATAGCCGGCCACGTCGAGATAGGCGCGGATGGCGTGGCATTAGATTGTTGCTTCGTTGATAAGGGAATTTGCCCCGGGGGGCAACGATGTTCTCTCCCAAGCTCACCTGTGTTGCGCAGTCGAGTTATGAGCTCGGCCGGCGAGCTGCGGAAGTACTGTTGAAAAAGACAAAGCGACTTGGGGGAGAGGATCACGGTGAGGAAGGCATTATCAGGCTACGCGCAGAGCTGCGCATCCGGGACTCCACGGCGCCCCCTGCATTGCTTTGATCGACGGTCAAGCTTTGAATCTGACTTTTGGGCTGCCTTCGGCCGACGCCGAGGTGGACGGGCTGTTAAGTGGAGGCTAGCCTCAACTGAAGCGCGAGAGTCTAAACCCCCACGCATAATTCCCCGGGCGACTCGAAGCCTCCTGAAGTCCTTCTGGAATCTCAATCACCAGGCCGCGAGTCCCGTCCCACTTAAACTTCAACTGAGTTGGGTAGCCCAGCATCTTCACGGATTTGATCTCGTCCTGCTGCAGCGCCGGTACGGCCAACGTCTTTCCCGGCCAATCCAGGGCAAAGCAATAAATCGTGTGATGGTCCTTCGTGCGCGTAAAACGCAGGCTCTTGCCATCGGTCCACAACGAACCCGGCCGCGGGCGAGTCGCATAGATGCCCTCGCCATTCACCTTCAGCCATCGTCCCGCTTCCTTCATCTGACTTACCGCCGTAGGATGAAACTTCCCCTCGCCATCAGGACCCGCACCCAGCATGAAGTTACCGCCTTTTGCCGTAACATCTACCAGGTTATCGATAATCCATTTCGCGCCCTTGTAATCCGACGCAACGGGATCATAAGAAAATGGCTTCCCCAGCGGATAAATCACGAACCACGGCATCTCGGTCGTCGCCTTCGCAGATGGCACAAAGTCTTCCGGCGTATAGTAGTCACCGTAGTTCCCTATTCCCCGCGCGCGAATCATCACATCCGGTTGAAGCTGTCTCACTTTCAGAATCGTCTCGCGTAACTCAGGCCACACGCCGGGACCCCAGAAAATGTCCAACCCCAACATATCTATCTCGCCGTAATGCGTCATCAGCTCCGTCAACTGCGTCCGGTGGCGCTCAACCATTCGCTTCACCTGCTCGCGCGTGGGGGCCGGAACCACCACCAGGTGACCTGCAAACCGTTTCTTCAAATTGCTCCAGAATTCTTCCTTGCTCTCTTTCCCCGGCTGCCAGTTCCATAACTCAGGAGAAGACGGCACCTGCAGCGGATGCCAGCCATAGGGCCGAAAGTCAGCGTCGTACCAATCGGAGTGCGAGAAATACAGGTCGATCTTGATTCCGCGTTTGTGCGCGGCCTCGGTAAGTTCGGCAACCACGTCGCGGCGGAATGGCGTCTCCATAATGCTGTAGGCCAGGTCGCAGTCCTCAATCCTCGCACCACCTGCGGCAGTCCAGTTTGCCCGGTTCCTGACCCGCGTCCTGGTATTGAACATCGAGAAACCCTCATGATGCTTGGTCGTAAACGCAAACATCTTGAATCCGCATTCCTGGCAAAGGTTCATCCAGCCGTCCGCGTCAAAGCCCGTCGGATTCCAGGTTTTATACAGGTGGTTGTACTTCTCGCGATCTTCCAATGACATCGTCAGAAACGGCCACGATTCGTGCCCCCGGTGCCAGATCGAGTAGATCCCCCAGTGAATCCGGAATCCGAATTTCATGTCTTTGAACGCTTCCACGGCAGCATCGGGCGCCCAATGATATTGCGGAACCGGAACACTCTCAATGTAGGATTTGGAGCGCTGATAATCGCTGTCCGTTGGCGGCAAACGGTGTTCCATCGGCGGTTCGGAGGCCTGTGCCCAGTCCGGTACCGGCAAAGTAGCGCCAAGCGCGGCAGAGCCTGCCGATGCAAGAAAACCACGTCGATTCATTTCAGCTCCTTTGCATTCATGGCATCCGATCGAAATTCGGAGTTCGAAGGCCAAGGCAGGACATCGTCATGTTCCCTCGAGTCATCGCGCGAAGCAAATCCTCTACGCGCGGAGCGCGGGAAGAAAGGAGCGCTGGCTTTATCCGTCCCGCCGGAAATGGAAATACATCACAGGTGGACTGATGAACAAGCGGTCGGTGCGTGCTCGCAAGAAGTCGGGGCTCCCGCGGGATCTCGTGCTCTCTTGCGCGCGCCACAACCTTGATTTTGATATGGAGATGGTCGGGCGCACCGGCAATCTCAAGACCGTCATGAAAATCATCCATCACAGCGCTTCGCGAAGTTCCCGAAAATCGCCTGCACATCCTTTGCCTCTGTAACTTCGACAGGCTGACCATAGTGAGGACTCCACACTCAACGGCAGCGAAAATTCTTGGCGTCTTCCGTATTTCCGAGTCCCATGTATTGGGCGTGCTTTGGATAGGCACAAAGGGGACGGCTCCTGCCCGGGAATGCCTGGCCCGTGGCGATCACCGACTCTGGCGCAGCGCCCTTCTGGACCCAGTCCACGATCGCAGTCAGCATGTCGAAACGATCGAGAGACGGCCCGCCACCGCAATGGGTCATTCCGGGCACGAGGAACAGCCGGCTCCATGTCTCTACTTCGTTCGCGCCCCCATTGGCCGCTTCCAGCGACTTGTAGTAGTCCAGCGTGTCGAGGGGCGAAAACCACGGATCGCTGTCGCCGTGAAAGAAGATCAGCTTGCCACCGTCCCCGGAAAACGTGGTGAGATTTGTCGACGCAGGCTCGACGAGGGGATCGGAGGCATGGAGGGCTTCCTTGTCTACGTCAATCGTTGTTGCCGTGGTATATGGTCCGAAGAGCCCGTTCTCGCGCAGATTCAGCAGTCCGGGGACCGGGCCCTCCACAACGATGCCGGTGTCATACAGGAACCCTGGATACACTTGCGTGCCATACGCGTTCTTAGGTCCGGCAAACGCCTTCTTGATGGCGGCGATGGTCTTGGGCGCGATACAGCCTTCGATCTGGTCCGGCTTGCAGGAGAGAACCGCGGGATCGAAGTGGCAATCGAGGGGATCGAAGATCATCCCGTCGGCCACTCCATCGAGCGCGTCGCACTTTTTCAGAAGCGCATCCATGAACAGCTTGCGTTGGCCATCGGTGAGCAACTTTGCGATCTCCGGTTTTCCCGAAGCATCTTTGGGAGCCGCCTGGTTGTAGGCAACAGGAATCCATTTTGAGATCGCCAGGTTGGAGAGCCCTGTTCGCATGGCCGGATCGCCGACGACAATGCCATTGAATACCGTGGGATAGCGCTGCGAAAGAATCATGCCTTCGCGACCGCCCGTCGAGCAGCCGATGAAGTAGGAATAGCCGGCGGGCTTTTCATAATAAGTGGCAATGATCCGCTTTGCCACTCCCGCAACTTCGGCGTTGGCCTTGTAGGCGAAATCGAGATAGGCCAGCTGATCGCGCATGAAGGAGAAATCGAACCCGCCATTCTTCGCTTTGTGCCCGCTGTCCGTACTTGCCACCGCGAAACCGCGGACCAGCGCGGGCTGGTCGCCGGCGTAGGACGCGCCCGCGGGATAGTTGATCACGCCATCTCCGCCGCCTCCGCCCTGCATCATGAAGTCCCCGTTCCAGGCGTCTTTCTCAGGCAGTGCCAGTGCGAAGCCGATTCCGAATTCCTCGCCGCCGACTCCCTTGCGGGGATCGATGACGCCTTCCACGCGGCAATGCGCCGGGAGCGCTCCGGTGTAGCGCGGATAGGACGCGGGAACCGCAGCGCCGGCGGGCACAGACAAGGCATTCGTGATCTCGACGCCGTCGATTTTCAGGTTTGCGAGCTCTGCGCACGATTGTTCACCACGCGCATTGGCTGCGAACGCCGTGCATGACGCGGCCAGGGCGAGAATCAATGGAGTGTACTGTTTCATGATCGCCTGTCCATTCTGCTTTTTTATGCTTTCACGGTTGAACCTTCACGGCCATTTCTTTGCCGTCGTAGTTGATGACTTGGTCGGGCATCGCGGTGACTCCTTCGCTCACGCCATGACCGTTCCTGACAAGTACAACATTGAACTGCAGGGTGGTAGGCATGCCGGCATAGGAGCCCTGGCGCGCGTCGATGGTCAGCGTGGAAGTCGAGTCGTCCCAGTGAATCGGTATGACGGCATGCTCGCCTTTCTGGTAGGCATAGCCGTCGCCGGAATCTTGATAAAGGTCGAAAGAGCCATCGGCGCCGGGGTAAATTCTGAGCTCGATGGGGCCCGCCGGAGCCTGGGTTGCGTACTGAATCTCCGGTCCCATGGGGATGATCGATCCCGCGCGCACAAAGAGGGGAATGCGGTCGAGCGGCGCATCCGCGTCAAGCTTGTGCGCGCCCTCAACCGATTCTCCGGTCCAGAAGTTGTACCATGCGGGGCTTTGCGGCAGGTAGAGCTCGCGGCTGGTTGCGTCCTGCTCCAGAACCGGCGCCACCATCAGCGCCGGTCCGAACATAAACTGGTCGCCGATATCCCAGGTGCGGGGATCTGAGCGGAAATCCATCACCAGCGGGCGCATGATGGTGTAGTCGTCGCTGGTCACCTTCCAGGCCAGTGAGTAGATGTAAGGCATCAGCCGGTAGCGGAGATTGTCGTACTTCACCAGGATCGACTCGACGTCTGGATAGCTCCAGAACTCGTTCTCCGGACGGTGGCCATGACTTCGGAAAATGGGGCAAAATACTCCATACTCAAGCCAGCGTGCATAGAGTTGCTGATAACCAGGTTCCTGCGCGCGCCCGTCGATCGGAGGCCAGTAGCCGCCGATGTCTGTCGTCCAATAGGGATAGCCGGAGAGCATGAAATTAAGGCCGGCGCGCACTTGATGTTGCAAACCCCACCAGGTGCTGTAAACGTCGCCTGACCACACCGCCGCGCCCACGCGCTGCTGGCCAATGAACGCTGAGCGCGTAAGCAGAAAGACGCGCTTGCTTTGGGTCGTGGCCTCCCAATGGTTCTGCACGCCGAGCGTGTGCATGAAGGGAAAGATGTTGGTGTATTCGGCGCCGGGGCCGATGTGCAGCGCCTTGTCTTTCAAGATGGCGTCGCCGCCGTGCGGCCAGTATTCCTCCGGTTCGGAGCTGTCCAGCCAAAAGGCGTCCCAGCCCTGTGCGAAGAGCGGGCCCACAAGATTCTTCCAGTAAAAATCCCGTGCGGCGGGATTGGTGGCGTCATAGACGTGCGTGCCTGGAATGTCCCAATGATGCGCGATCATGGTCTTGTAATTCTCTGACTCGGGACTCATCATGCCCCAGACGGAGATCATGGCGTGAACATGCATTTGATGGAGCTTTTCCAGGCTGCCCGGCACGTCGTGGTAGTTGGAGTTGAAAATCGGGTCGCCTTCGTTCTTCCACCAGAACCAGTCCTGTACCATCACGTCGAGTGGAATATGATCGTCGCGATAGCGGTTGGCGATGCCGATGATCTGGTCGAGCGAAGTGTAGCGGTCCTTCGACTGGAAGTAGCCGTATGCCCACTTAGGCAGCATGGGCGTGTGGCCCGTCATGTCGCGATACTGATGGAGGATGCTGTCGAACCCCGGGCCATAGATGAAGTAGTAGTCGATGGAACGGGAGGCAAGCGAGCGGAAAGCGAGCAGCAGCGGGAAGCGATTGTCGACGTAAGTCGCCGATGCGGTGTTCCACAGTATGGCGTAGCCCTCGGTCGAAAGCAGCAGCGGAATGGCAACGTCGGTGTTGTTCTGCGCCAGCTCGACGGTGGCGCCGCGGTAGTTAAAGAGGCCGCTCTGGTGCTGGCCGAGGCCGTAAAAGGCTTCAGTGGCGTCGGGAGAGAAGCGGTCAGTCACGCGGTAGAGGGTTTGGCCGTCGATCTGTTCCGGCTGGTAGGTGCGCGGAACCGCGTATCCTTCCCGCAGCAGTGGGCTTCCGTCCGCACGCTCGAAGACAACATTGCCAGCGCGGAGCGAGAACTGCGCGCGAATTGCCGCGGTAGTCAGCGACGCCGTGCTGCCGTCGTTCGTGTAATGAAACTTCGCGCCGGGGCAGGACTCGGACGGCGAGAGCATCCAGGGCCTGGGCGATGTGTCCCGCGCGCCGTCCGGGGTAGTCACAACGTGGATCACCGAATCGCTGCAGACGGTCAGATCGACGGTCTCGGGGCCAACGGTCGCATGCAGCCCGCTCGCGGCTTGCGTTACTGCGATCGGAGGCAGTTGTGGACCGGACTGGCCGGGTATCTGCGCATAGCCGATCCTGGACGCAAATGCGCCGATTGCGACCAGGGCGAAAAGTGCTCGGCAACTCGACACTGCCGGCGAGGTATAGCTTCCAATCGTAGCTGAAGCCGCGCCAGAGTCTTTCGGAAAATAGCGCGGTCCTATCTGCACCATTTCATCGACCGAGCGCTGCGGATTCGCGACAGGTGTCGAGAACAGCCACGGCCGAAGATCCTGAATGGGACCGATCTCCTCCGGTGCCGTCCCCGCCTGCGTTGAAGGCTGGGGCAGGTTCGAAGAGCTGCTTTCGCTCTTCGTGAGCGGGGCAACCAGACTTCGAGAACTTGGCAAACCGGCAGCCAGCGTGCCTTTCCCAAGAAAATCTCTCAACTTCATATGTCCTTCTCCTGGCGGATTTGTAGCGAGAGTTCCGCAATATAACCGCTACTCTCGGTCTGATTTGAAAGATACGAATCTTCCACTCTCCAATGTTTCAGGCCCCCGTATGCTATCCGGCAACCGCACCGTAGGGCCTTCCACTGCACGTTTGCAGTGGTATTGCGACCGGCGGGCAAACTTGAAGTGATTGAAGTTCGGGCCGAATCGCGCGGGCTCCAATACAAAACTGTGCGACCAGCAGTGGCCGGTTGAGATCAGGGAGAGCATCAGGATTCCATGATCACGCGCATCCATCTTCAAGCCAGAATCACTTTCACCGCAGCCGCATAGTCCTCGGCTGGCCGATACCGCTTCGGAAGCTCCACTCGCAAACCGTCATCGTGCTGCTTCCGATTGAGCTTGTCAGCTGTCCCAAGCAGTTCGACCCTGGCAACTTTGCTCGGCTTGGTTGCGGCCGACAATCCTAGAGACCGCACGACGATGGGCTCGGTCGGCCAGCCCAGAACCAATGCGTAGACCACATTATTTGCTTTGTTACAGGTAAAACGGATGTCTTTCGGCCCCAGTTTGCTGACGCTCTTTCCTTGATAGGACCCGGCCTCTACGACATTTGGTCCTTCGCCATAAACCTTCCAAGGGCGGGTTTCGTAAATGGCCTCGCCATTCACCTGCATCCAGGCGGTCACGCCGTCGAGCATGGCAATTTCTTTGCTGTCGATGGTACCATCGGGTTTACCCGGAATATTGAGAATGAATGTGCCGTTCTTGCTCACCGTGTCGATGGGCCAATGGATGACATCGCGCGGATCAAGGTATCCGCCGTATTGACCCGGCTTATCATAAAGGATGCGGTTGTAGTGCCATTCCCCAATGCAGGTTTCCGACTGCCACGGGTATTGCATGATTGCGCTGGTAAGCCCGCTTTCATAATCCGCGACGACCGCTTTGGCAAGGTGATCCGGAACATTCTTGATGTTCAGAACAGCTTCCATCTTGCCGCCGTGTGTCTTCAAATTGTGGTTATAGAAGTACGCCCCGATATTCATTCCGCCCCAGCCCAGCGGCAGGAGGTCATCGTCAAAGTACAGCAGATCGGGATTATGCTGATCGACGAGGTCACGCGTCCGATCGCAAAAATTCTTGACATACGAGACGTCGGGAAGCGCATCGGCTGGGTGCTTCACGCTGTAGAGCCGCTGCGGATTGAGCCCCTGCCACCACTGGTGCTCGCCGTCCGCCGTGTACAGGTCGCCGTCGTAGGGAACCCCGGCCAGCGGTCCGGTCCTGTCTGCCCCGTGGGATGGCTGGAACCACCACCAGTTGCGCGCCTGATGCACCGTGACACCGAAATGCAAACCCTGATTCCGTGCTGCGGCGGCCCAACCACCCACCACATCCCTGTGCGGGCCGATCGAGGCAGCATTCCACCACTGATGCTTCGAGTGCCAGGCGTCAAAGCCGTCATGATGATTGGCCAAGGAAATGAATATCTTCGCGCCCGCCTTCTTGTAGCGCGCGATCAGTTCTTCGGGCTGCCAGTTGAGCAGCGTCCACTGCGCGCAGAGGCCTTTGTATCCGAAACGCGACGGCAGACCATAGTGTTCGAGGTGATATTTGTACTGCCCTGAACCCTCCACGTACATGTTGCGCGCATACCAGTCGCCGGCTTCGGGCACGCACTGCGGGCTCCAGTGAGCCCAGATGCCGAACTTCGCATCGCGGTACCACTCCGAAGCCTCGTATTGAAGCAATGAATCCCATGTCGGCTTGTACGGGCCTTCGCCTTCGAGATTGGGGATGGGTGATTTGACGGGGACGTCGTCCCACAGACCACCGGCGACATTCAGCGAGGTCGGACTATAGTAAAAAGCAGGCGGCTTCCAAGTTGCTTCATCGAGCTTTTCCTTGACGACTTCGTCGCCGCTCACCCTGTAGAAGACTCTCATTTCCGGCGGCAGTGCGCAGAACTGAGCGTAGTCCAGGATGTACTCATCAAACCTGCCAGGCAAAGCGGGCTGGCTAACTTGCGCCCCTTCCGCAAGAGCCGGTATACACTTCGATGCTGCCGCGATCGCCAGCAATTTGCAAAAATCGCGTCGTTGCACAACAAACTCCCGTTGTCTTTGCGAAGCGGCAATCGGTCGCCCAGCTTCATCATGAGATTGGCTTGAGTCTGACGAGCACCGATGCTAGCATCGGCATTTGCCCATGTCAACGATACAGTTATCGATGACTGAACGCAATACGGTTATCGTTGTCCTAACGTGGTGGAACAGTCACCGTTGCTCCAGTCCAGACGCATTATTGATTTGTTCGACTGAAATCAAGTCGATCGTCCGAATGGGCCGGCGCTTGCCGGAGACTAATTCACCCGGTTCAGCACACCCGCGACCAATCATTCATCGATTGACAATGAAACCCGATCGAGATGACCGGCAGTTGAATTACCAGCAGTATTTGGCAACGACATCGGGAGTGCTTGGAAGCTGATTGACGACTGTGGTATGCAAGATGATCTGTATATTCTTCTTTTCCCAAACTTTGGGGAGAGAACTGACCAACGACGAGACCGATTTTGGGTTGGTCAGAAATTCAGCTGCCGCGCGAGTTCCCGCATATCCTACTCCCGCCGCTGTAATGACTGTTGTGCCCGTCTTGGAATTCAAAACACGGGATACGATCGCGTAGTCCTCGGTAAAGTCAGAATTGGCCGACCAGCGCCTTTGGGAGTTCGAGCGGTCCAGGATGGCCGTGGGCCCATCGAAGACATAGCGCAGATTTCCGGTCATGGCGAGGGTCCATGGGTTGTTGTGCCCGCCGATCAGAATCCTGGGGCTTTCGCGAAGGTCGCCATACGCCACATCGTTGCCATATTGAACGTCGAACTGCTTATTGCTACGCACCAGCATCGACACGATTTTTATGGTGGCTGCGACATCGATTTTTCAGTTCTGTTGATGGCCGAGCCGTTGTCGGATTGTCGGGTTTTTGGGGTTCAGAGGCTGGAAGCAGTTCAAAATATGCACAATTTGCACAGAGCTGTCGGGAGCGCCGACAATCACAACTCATTGAATATTATATATGTTGATGATTTTGAATGATTTACTACAGATTCTGGCGGAGGGGGAAACTCCTGGAAGACCACAAAACCCAGAAAATTCGGGCTTAGCTCGAATTTAGCTCGAAAGGGGCACATGGGTATTAACCTTTGAGGTTTCCCAAATGAACGATACTCTCTCGCTTATACGCTATGCTTCGGTCGAAGGAAAAGGCTGGCGGCGCGGTGCCGCCGTCTTCACCAAAAACGGTCGACTCAAGCCGGATGTGATGCGCCTCGGCGGCGTCGAGGTCCATTGCCCGAACGGGCGCTACCAGATGCGGCAGTACCAGGGCAAGAACCCTGTCTACACGGAATTGGGCAAGGACCCGACCGACGCTCTCAACCGCTTCCTGGTAGAGGAGACGAAGGTTAAGGCACGGGCAGCGGCCATCGCCGCCGGGCTGGAGGTCGCTAATGCTGACGAGAGCCGCAAGACCCTGCGGCAGCATGCAGCCGCATTCCTCGACATGCACCGCAACCTGCCCCACAGGTCCGATGACTCCGTGGTGGTTTACGCCATGGTAACCGGCAGTTTCATCCGGGCGTGCAAGGCCGCATATGCGGAAGGCGTGACCAAGGATGACGTCATCCGCTGGCACGGCTGGATGCGAAACGAAAAGAAGTACAGCGATCGCACCGCCGCCAACCGATACCTTGCGCTCCGTGGATTCCTTCGCTACTGCGGCGTCGATCCGGACCGCATCATTCCGAAGGGAACCCACAAGCTTCTCAAGCAGTACACCGAGCGGATTCCCAACATGTACACGCCCGAAGTGGTTCAGAAGCTGATCGATGCGGCGATGAATGAAAACCAGGCCCTGCTCTGGGAGTTCGCGTATAAAACTGGTCTCCGCGACTCAGAACTGCAGATGGTGACCCGGCGTGATCTGCTCGGTCTCGACACGGACGCGCCGATGCTCCATGTCAAGGAGCGCGACGAGTACGGCAATATTAAGGACGCGGCTGAGCGGAAGATCGAGTTGCATCCTGCCTTGGTGCCGAAACTCCAGAAGTGGCTGAACGAGAATCCCAAGAAGATGCTCCTGTTCGGCACCATGAACGACAGGCCGGACAGCAAGATGCTGCTGGCGCTCAAGGCGACGGCGCGGAGGGCCGGGCTAAACTGTGGCCACTGCCCTGGCTGCAAGAGCAAGCGCGATGAATGCCGTGAATTCACCCTTCATCGCTTCCGCCGGACCTATACGACGCGCATGCTGCAGGCGACCGGCGGCGACCTGCGCAGCGTGATGCTCCGAACCGGCCACGAGGATCTGGCCAGCGTGATGCGTTACCTGGCTCCACAGGCGAGAATCAGGGAGGCTGTGGCCGCCGCCTTCTGAATGGCGTGAGAGAACGACGCCGGGACCTGCGTTGGGCGTTGTGCTTTGCTGGAAACCGCGACTTCAGTATGTGGCAACCACCGCCACACGGCGCAGGTGGAAGCCCCGGCTTACTTGGTGCGGCGACAACGAAGCCACTCGGCTACGTCATGTGGATCCAGGCGGATGCTGCCGCCAAGCCGGTACGCAGGCAGTCGGCCCGACTTGATGGCCTTGTACAGGGTTTTCGGCGAAACACTCACCGTCGTTGCCAGTTCCTCGACGGTCAATGCACTCTCTTTCGTCTCAATCATCTCGATAATGCTCATGAAGGGAAATACCCAAATCCCTCCCGGCCTGAATTATTGGGCGGAAAATGTCGGCCGGGCGAGTTACATGAGCAGACGCGGTGGGGCATGACCACCGAGGCGCTATTGTCTAGCGGGTGCCACCGCCGGGTATTCCGGGCCATACCACGGTCCGAGACCTCGAACTTCACCAGTTTTCGCTGGGCTGGCCAGTATGAAGTAGCACTGGGAATTCCCTGGTGCTCATCAAGGCAGTTGATTACACTCCGGTCCGGTGCCACGTGTGGCCGGGCCGGTCTTTTTTTTTGCGATCATGTGGAGCGGACAGACCTTCATCCTCCCTCGCGGTCCAGTTTGCTTTGGGCCAATCCATGAAGTTCCCCAATTTCCGACTTACTCGCCAGATTACATCAGGAGCGAATTACAGACAGCGCCCGCCGCCAGACCGTCAGTTCACCTTGGCGCGACTGGCCGCGTTGTCTTTGATGACTCGCGAGCTGACTCCACGCGGCACCCGGTCCACTACATTCAATCCTTGATCAACACTCTTCGCGAAAGGTTGGGTACGGCTTATCCCTCGAGGGAGCCGGACAGGCCCCACAGTATTCGCGTAACCAACCAGAAGATCCGGCATCTATCGATTACGGTCTTCGAGGAGTCACCATGAACCCCACAAAGAAAGTTTCATCCGTAAAGCTCTCCAAGGACTCACCGGCAGAAAACTTCGATCTCGTGATTCTCGGTGGCGGCACCGGACCGACGCTTGCTGCCTGGACCTTTGCTGGACAGGGAAAGCGCGTAGCAGTGATCGAACGCAACTACATCGGTGGGTCGTGTCCAAACATTGCGTGTCTCCCCAGCAAAAACATCATCCACAGTGCCAAGGTGGCATCCTCTTTACGCCGGAGCAGGGAGTTCGGCATCTCTCATAACGGCTTCACCATTGACATGTCAGGGGTCCGCGAGCGGAAACGCATGATGGTTCGCGGCATGAACGAGATGTACAAGGAAAATTACAAGAAGACTGGCGCGGAGTTCATTCTGGGAACTGGACGATTCGTAGCTCCAAGGACTGTGGAAGTCGCTCTCGCTAACGGCGCTAAGCGTCGCCTGCGCGGAGCAAATTTGATTATCAGTACCGGCACGCGAGCCGCGCTCGGTTCGGCTCCAGGGCTCGCAGAGGCGCAACCACTCACGCATATCGAGGCGCTGGAACTCGACCAAGTTCCCGAACATCTGGTTGTCATCGGCAGCGGGTATATCGGAATCGAGTTTGCGCAAGCGATGCGCAGGTCCGGCAGCCGTGTGACCGTGATCGGACGCAGATCGCGATTGATGCCACAGGAAGATGAAGACGTGGGTGAAGCTCTTCGCGGTCTCCTGGAAGACGAAGGCATCACCGTTCTTCTGAATACGCGGATCAAGCGCGTTTCGGGAAAATCAGGAGAGGCGGTGATCATCGTCGTTGAGCAAAACGGAACTGAGACGTCCCACGGTGGCAGCCATGCGTTAGTGGCTGCAGGCCGCTCCCCAAATACAGAGGAACTCGGCCTGGAACTGGCTGGCGTGGAGCTAACCGATCAGGGATACATCAGGGTCAACGAGCGGCTGCAGACAACCGCGCCGGGCGTCTGGGCCATTGGTGAGGTAGCAGGGAGCCCACAGTTCACACACATCAGTGTGGATGACTTTAGAGTGGTGCATGACAACCTCAATGGAATTCACCACGTGACGATCGGAAGGGACGTTCCTTATTGCCTGTTCACGGATCCCGAACTGGCTCGCATTGGGCTAAATGAGAACGCGGCGAAAGCTCAGGGCACGGCATATCGCTTGTTCAAAGTTCCAATGGAATCAAATCTGCGGGCGCGAACACTCTCGGAAACACGAGGGTTTGTGAAAGCGCTGGTAGAACATGACAGCGATCGCATCCTCCGCTTTACCGCGCTCGGGGTCGGGGCCGCTGAGATGATGACAGCCGTCCAGATTGCCATGAACGCGAGGCTGCCGTATACGGCCTTGCGCGACGCCATCTTGACTCACCCAACATTGATTGAGGGCCTCATACCCCTTTTCTCAACCGCGCCATCCATTCCCAAGATGCTGTCGGAATTAACGGAGACTGATACACAACGGGCAGCTTGTTGATCTTGCGGTTTTCGATCACACTTTTCCAAATTCGTTCCGCGCACCTGCGAAAACGGCTCTCCCAGGGAGCATGGAAATCAACATGGTAATTTGCAGCATGGTCTGTTCGATCTTACTCACTACACGAAAAGGAGATTGAAAATGTCTAAACCACTGGAGAACAAACTTGCACTCGTCACAGGGTCATCGCGCGGAATCGGAGCTGCCGTAGCGCTTCGTTTGGCCGCAGAGGGCGCTTCCGTCATTGTCAACTACGCGGCAAGCCCGGCGCGTGCAGAAGAGGTTGTCAACGAAATCCGCCGTGCGGGCGGGCAAGCAGAGGCCGTGGGCGCCGATCTCAGCACCGTTGATGGCACAAACAAGCTGATTGCCTCTATTGACCGGGCTTTCAGTGGTTCCTTCGATGGGCGTCTTGACATCCTCGTTAACAACGCAGGATCGGTGATATTCGGGCCGTTCATGGAGGGCGCGGAAGACTCCTATGACAAGCACTTCAATCTCAACGTCCGGCCCGTCATCGCGTTGTCAAAGGATGCTGCACGTCGGATGATTCCGCATAAGTGGGGCCGAATTATCAACATCGCGTCCTGCTTCGGAGAGGCTGCACCTCTTCCCGGCGTGACGATGTACATCGCAACCAAGTTCGCGGTCCACGGCTTCACGCGCGGGCTCTCGCGAGAGCTGGGGGCTACAGGAGTCACTGTCAACGGCGTACAGCCTGGGCCTATCGACACTGAACTGAGTCCGGAGAACGGTCCGTACTCGGATGTCATGAAGAAGCTAACCAGCGTTGGTCGGTTCGGCCGAGTCGAAGAGATTGCTTCCGCGGTCGCATTCCTCGCTCATCCAGAGGCAGCGTTCATCAACGGCGAGAATCTGACTGTGGACGGCGGCTGGAACGCATAAGCAAGCATCTTACAGTGTCCTTCATGCGCCCTATGAGACGACCAAATCGCCCGCGCTGTCAGAATGAGTAACGAATATGCAGGGCGATCAAGGTGACTCAGGGACCCGACCAAAATCGAGAGATCATGCTCGCCGCCGTCGCGAAGCAGGGTTAGAACGTAGTTCAGAATTCCCAGGATGTCATCGCTCTTGGTTATTGAGCCCTGTTCTCAGAAAGGATGGCTTTTTCGCCGAAGAAACCAACCAGGTAAAAGGAAACGCCAAAGGAGATAACATCCTTAAGAAGAAAGAGACCCACAAAGCTCATATACTTCATTCCATGGACGGAAATTATTGCGCCAGGCGTAGTGATAACCATAGTGCTGGTAATAAAGAACATGAGGGTTGTGATGAGGCCTCCCACAATACCGGCCTTCGCTTTGAAAAACCCTGCGATAAACAATAGGGCTGCGGCGATCTCGGTAAGGCCGATGATATCGGAGCCGATACGAGGGCCAAAAACTCTAAAGTGCCAGCTGATCAGCGGACTGTGGGCAACCAAAGGGGTTATCGCTTCAGCGCCGAGGGCCGTCAGCTTGAAAGAGCCTGCCCAAAGCAGCATGACAATCATGCCAACACAGGTGACCAGGAAGGGAATATCATGCTTGTTTATCCATGCAGCCACTCTTGTTAAGGCGCTTTTGGCGTCGTTAGAGAGATCGGCAGATGGAACCGGGTCCACTTTCTCTGCATTCATAACGTGGTCGACTGGGAATTGACTCACAGTTACCTCTCATGTTTGCGTTGGTGTAGTTCCGTGGGTGTTCGGCGGGCGAGTTCCCTTTTTCAACGCACCCGCAGTTACTGGTCCGCGTCGCGAATAGAATTTGTCTGTCCGCCGTACCTTAGATGCCTTTGACTTCACCGCCATCCATCCGCAGCGAAGATCCCGTCATCCACTTCGCCTGGGGTGAAACCAGAAAGGCCATCAGCTCCGCAATTTCTTCCGGCTTGCCGAAACGTGCGATGCCTACCTCCTCAGGAAACTGCTGTACAGCCTGCGCCACACTGAGGTTGTGTGCTGGCGCCCACTTCTCGAAGAAGGATTGCCTACGCGCGGTCATCACAGGGCCCGGAACAACACTGTTGACCTGCACGCCGTCCCGGATGCCCTGTTCTGCAAATGCCTTTGCAAGCGCGATAATTGCGGCGTTGATCGCAGCCACGGCGGCAAAGCCTGGCTTCGGATCGAGAGCTGCGCTTCCGGAGATCAAAACAACGGATCCATTCGACGCCTTCAACGCCTTCCAGGCGCAGACGGTAAGGCGGCGCGCGCCGTGCAGTTTGAGAGCCATGCCGTCCTCCCACTGCGCATCAGTCATTTCGAATAAATCGACTTGCGGCACAGCTCCGGCGATATTCAGCAGAGCATCGACTCTGCCAAATTGGTCGAGGGTACTGCCGACAAGGACATCAGCTGACCGAGGCTCGCGCAGGTCGAGCGGACACACCAGCGATTCGGCGCCAGCGGAACTGACCTCTGCGGCTGTGTTCTGCAACTCATCCTTGTTGCGAGCCGTCAGCACGACAGCGGAGAAATCGCGTGCCAGCCGCACCGCAGTCGCGCGGCCAATTCCCTGACTTGCCCCGGTGACGATGGCAACGGAATTGGGCGTCAACTGGATCTCCTTCCTGACGCAGTTTTCAGGTGTTTTCCCTGTGTTTACTGTCTTTCAAGTGCACACTCGCGCCAGCGAGCGTCCATCTGGCGCGATGCCAACGCGACTTCCAGGGATGTTCATTTTGCATTCAAGAAGGATTCGACGGCAGTGCCCTCATCGTCATACACGTCGAAGACGGTGTAGAGTTTCGTAATCTGCATCAGCTCGTGTATTCGCTTTGTAAGATTCAGGAGTTTGAGCGTTACGCCGCGGTTCTTTGCAGTGGTGAATGCGCTGGTCAGTTCACCGAGGCCGGAGCTATCGATGTAGTTCACATCGGCTAAATTGATGACGATTCGTTGCTTCCCTAAAGCAATCTCATCTCGGACTCTGTCACGGAGAACGACACTACCTTCGCCCAAGGTGATCCGTCCGGATACGTCGAGAATTGTCACGTCGTCTTTTTCGCGAATTTGAATTGTCATGCCCATCGAGTCCTTCCTTTGACTTAATTGGAAATCGAATTATCTGTGCCAATCGTCCACGCCAGGGCCATTCGTTCTCAACCCGGACCTCAGCCACTTCCGGCACGTGCAGGTCCTTCGCGTAGGTCAGCAGCTCAGCGTCGTAAAATTTGCTGCTGCTGCTTTCTAAAGCCCTCGCCGTTTCGACCTGCTCCCACTGCGGCGAGAATCGCGTACTGGCCGCACTGCTGTCGCGCGGCTATTTCCCTGGGTTGCGCCAGTCACGATAGCGACATAATGGATTTTCACAGAGCCTCATTTCATTATCCCGTTGCCGCCCGAACAGCTTCCAAAATCACGTCGACGACGAGATTCGGCGCTGTGTACATCGGCGTGTGGTCAACGGCGTGTGACCGGATAGTAGCGCCCATCCGGGCCGCCATGAAGCACTGCGTTTCCGGAAGAATCATGCGATCCTCTTCGGCAACGAGGTACCACGACGATTTCGTCTTCCATGCGGGTGCAGGGGCTCTTTGTTGAATACACTGGACCGCGATGGGCCGCTGGACCGCCGACATAATCGCTGTCTGGTCTGGCGAGGCTTTGTGGGCTACCGCCTGACCGAAGCTCTCCTCCGGCATCCAAATCATCCCGTATGCATCGGGTGCGAGCTTTGGAGCTTGGGGATGCAAAGCGGCACGATAGAAGAAATCTGCTACCGTTTCGCCCTCGTCAGGCGCGAGCGCTGCAATGTAGACAAGCGCTTTCACCTGGTCGTGTTGCGCCACGGCGATGACGGCGCCGGCATAGGCATGTCCGACAAGGATGACCGGGCCGCCCACCCTCTCGACCACACGTCGAAGAGCGACAGAATCGTCTGTGAGCGACGTAAGTGGAATGGGCGCCGCGATGATATTCAGTCCCTGGCGTCGCAGAGGTAGGATCACGTTGCTCCAGCACGATCGATCGGCCCACGCGCCGTGAACCAAAACAACCGTAGCCGCTTGAGTGGAAGCAGTCATCACAACACCAACTTCTCCCGGCGGCTGGATACGCCGCTCGCATCGAGAAATTGCTTCATCGAAGCAGCAATATCCTCCGCGTGCGTCTCAATGGCAAAGTGGCCAGTATCCAGGAACTCGACGCGCCCGTTAGGAATGTCCTTGTGAAATGCCTCCGCTCCGGCTGGAATGAAAAAGGGATCATTCTTGCCCCAGATCGCCAGCAAGGGCGGCTTTGCCCGGCGAAAATACTCCTGAAACTTTGGATAGAGCTTTAGGTTCGATGCATAGTCAAGAAAGAGATCGAGTTGAATCTCTTTGTTTCCCGGGCGTTCGAGCAAAGCCGCATCCAGTGTGTAAGACTCAGGCGCTACTGCATCGGGATTGGCTACGCCATGCGTGTACTGCCAGCGAGTTCCTTCGAGAGTGAGGATGTTTTGCCGAAGCACTTCTCTGTTTTCAGCCGTAGGCTGAGCCCAGTACTTCCTGATCGGTCCCCACGCGTCGCCCAGGCCCTCTTCGTAGGCGTTGCCGTTCTGCGAAACGATGGCGGTAACTCGCTCCGGATAGCGCATTGCCAGACGGAAGCCCGTTGGAGCGCCATAGTCAAACACATAGATCGCATATTGATTGAGGCGGAGCGCCTCGGTGAACGCCGCGATCGTACCAGCCAGGGCGTCGAACGAATACGAGTACTTCCGTCCTTCCGGGACCTCTGTGAACCCGAACCCGGGCAGGTCGGGCGCAATCACTCGGTATTGATCGGCAAGGCGTGGGATCAGATCGCGAAACATGAAAGACGAGGTCGGGAATCCGTGCAGTAGAAGCATTACAGGCGCAGCCGCATCGCCGGCCGATCGATAGAAAATCTGGACGCCGTCCGCTTCCGCTCTGTGGATGGATGTCACAGGCACGGCGGAGCGAGCTACACCAACGTCTGATTGCACATTTGCTTGTTCTAATCCATCCCCAGCATTTGTTGCTTGTCTTGACAGTATCTGACTCATGATAACTCCTCCTCACTCCGGTTAATATCGTCGCGTCTGAGCGACGCGCCGAGACGTGCAGTTCCAAACACCAATGGCGAACTATCGGCGCGATTCAGAATTGCTCCTGAACGGCTGATGATGATTACGTGCTCGTTGCGCGTGATCTTGGAAGACGTAATGCAACTCAACTCTACGAGTGCAAGCAAGATGCCAAACACGGCACGTCACTGCGTGCAGGGCAGTGAGACTAACTGTTGCGTGTGCGCTAAGATCAGGTCGCGCGGGTGCACGAATCAGGGTCTTCAACTGACGAAGTGGTGACAAAAACCTGACAGTGACGGGTATTGGTCATGAAAATCGGCGCGGCACAAGAACATTCCGCAACCGCAGAAGGTCCGGAAAGAGCGCCGCATCCATTTCAATTTTGATTCATACCGAAGCTCGGGATTAACCCTATTTCCCGACAAGCGCTTAGTTCGCGCAGGGGAGCGCGTCCCCAAATCACAACGGCAACCCCAGCGTCAAAACGCAAGATTGCATATTCGAATGCGTTCGACAGCGCAGTGAAATGGAGAATGTTATTGGCGCTTGTTTTGTAACAGACTTCTAACGTCAGGTCAGAACACAGATTAACTTCGCGGGAGCGCATTTGCGCCGCGAATTTAGGAACTTACTGTTGTAACCATGCTCGTTGAACGGAATCCAAAAGTCAAAAGCTTCCCACCAAGGATCGATCTGGGATGCTTTCAACAATTGGGTAACTCGCCCGCAACCCTCAACAAGAGAAATGGAGTTAGCAGATTACGACTCATTCACCACCAAAAGGAGATCACAAAATGCATACCAAACATCACCGTACAATTCGATTGACAATTGCGGCCATCAGTATTGCCTCACTGATTGGCGCATTCAGCGATTCTGGCTTTGCGCAGGTCGCTCAATCTGAACCGAATCTGGCTGCTCAATCGCAGGTGGCGCAGGCCGCTGCTGCCGCGCGGGCTTTTGCGAGGCGGGGGATGCCTGAGGATCAAGTCGTGGCAATGCACGCTGTGCTCAAGCGTGCGAAAAAGGCGACGCCGACAGCGGTAGATCAAACCGCCGCGGCGGAGTCCGACTCGTTCAACACGGACCAGGGACCGGGGGCGGGTCCAATCGGTCCAGGACAGGGGTGCGATCTGTTTCCAGCGCCCGCGAACATTGGCACGGCGGTTCCACTCTCCTACTTCGGACCGCCTCCTTCCACCACCAATCCCAGCCTGGTCGGGCCGGTTCAGTTGCTGAACACCGGCCAGATTGACACTGCGAATGGGACCATCACCATACCGCTCTACCTGGGCTATATGAAGGGCAGCGGGAAGAAGGTATGGTACATCTTGACTGACGTTGACGACCCTGGCGTGGCTGCCGAATTGGGTTTGAATTACTCCGCAAAGATGGCTTTCATGGGGCCCGCTGCCAGGACGGCCAACTTTGATGACCAGGGAGATCTCATTTTTGACAAGGGCACAGTGGATTTTTCGCCGGTCCGCAGCATCGTTCCAGGTCCCACTGGGGCCGAATTCCCTCCGGTCTCCGCGAAACCTGGGGAGATCGGTGACGCGAATTATAGTCCCTATGTGCAAATTACGAATGCTGGCGGCGTAATTTACAACGCGCCAATCGTTGCATTCGGAGTTGACGCCAGTCAGATAAATTTCCCCAACGGTGGCGTGGACTACAGCAAAGTGCACGATGAGGTCTTGGCCATTGATCCGTACAATATGACGGTCACCTTAAACCTGATCAACGGCTTCAGCTTCGGGCGTTCGGTGTGGTATCTCTCAATGGATGCCAGCAGCACCTTAGCCGCCGCGATCGAGCACAACACGTATGCCCCGCTCATGCAGAACCTCCATTTGGGCGATGATGACAGCTTTTCCAGCCCCATCGAGCGAATCTTCATCGCCACCAACGGACCTGAGGAAGGCGGATGCGACAACCCGTTCCGCCAGGGATTATCGGCTGATTTGGCGGACGGTCATAGACCGAACAATACGCTGGGCGGCATTCCAACGCTCGCGCTCGATTACAGCCCGGCATGGGACGCGAATCTGTACACGTGGACCCAGGATGCTATTAATGAAGGCTACCGGAGCGACTTGCGCGCCGAATTCAACGTTCTCAATCTCGTTCAATCCGGGTACCTTACGGGCCTCGGCGGTCAGCCATTCGGGAGTGCCGGCTTTTCCATCAATTGTCCCATTGTTCTGCGACTTTTCTGATTGCTCTCTACGGGATGGTGGAAGTGCCCGCGGTCTCTGGCCTAACTCGGGGGACACGGCGGGCACCCCACCCTTTTGTGAGGCTCGAGAGAAGTTTATGGATGGCAAGCGAATTTGAACACGGGATAGGAGGCCCGACCCCGCCCCCAAATCCTTGTTGATCCCGCGCTCAGAAAGCCCACCGACCTATCCCGCACTGAGCACCGACCGCAGATTCCTCTATGTCCGCGATGGGGAACTCAACGTTGTGTGCGCCTTCCGGGCAGAAGAAGACGGCAGCCTCACTCCGATTCGCTCGGCCGGAGGGTTTCCCGCAGACAGCAGGAACCGGCTGCGTATTAGGTTCAGCGTCAAAGAACGAGGGAGCGCTGATGGCCGGCCACAGCGCTTCCTTCGTGGGCGATGCAAACAAAGTGATGCGGCCACCGGGTTCCCTAGCCGAGTCGCTCCACGACTTTCTAACCGCTGCCCCTCCAGTCGATGCAGGATCGCGGTAATGGGAACGGGGAGCAAAGCTAGTTCGGGGAAGATTGCTCTTGGCATTACCGAGGACGAGGTTCCACTCGGCAGCCATCTTCTCCATTTCTGGCGGACCGACGAGGAATTCGGGAGCGGAGTTCGCTTTCTTCAGTTTGGGATCGCGGATCAGTCCCAGTTCTGCGTTCTGTTTGGACACGATGAAGCAAACCGGCGCATGCTTGAGATTCTAAGCAAGACATCGGATAACCTAGATCGTGTAATCGCGAAAGGCCGGCTCGTGATTCTCTGCCGCGACTGTTCCGCGTCCGTTACACTGGCGAGGATTGAGGACGCCTTCTCGGCTGCTGTCCGAAAGGGAGCGACTGCAATCCGTTGTCTCGGCAATCTGGGAATGGGCCGGGAACCGCTGCCCGGCAGAGGCGCAGATATTGAAGAGCTTTTTTGAGCCTGATCGGCAGACCGTCGAAGACCATTTTCAGGAATGTTTCGACTACCCGGGCCGCACCGTGAAATGGGAAGCCAGAAAGCTGCGTAAAGACGGCACGATCGTATGGGTGCGAGAAAAGGGCAACGCCGTCTACTTGAAGAAACGGCGCGTCCTGCTGGTGGCATGTGAAGACATCACGGAACAGAAGCGCGCCGAAGAGGCTGCTGTGCGAAGCGAAAACGAGCTTCGAGATGTAATCAAGCTCGTTCCTGCCTTCGTCTGGACCGCAACACCGGACAGAGCCATTGATTTTGTCAACGAACGATGGCAGATCTTCACGGGTTTGATGACCATGGACAAGATATTGGGATGGAATTGGATATCTGTGCTTCATCCCGATGACCTGTCGAGAGCCGGCGGTGCTTGGCGTGCAGCGATCGAAAACCGGGAACCGATGGAGGCCGAAACGCGTGTGCGGGGCGCCGATGGAGAGTACCGCTGGTGGTATTGCCGCAACGCGCCACTGCGCAATGAATTCGGAAACATCGTGAAATGGTACGGGATTGGCGTCGACATCGATGACCGTAAGCGCGCGGAATCCCTGCTCGCCGGGGAAAAACGGATCCTCGACATGGTCGCGAAGGGAGAGTCGTTGGCCGAGATCCTCGACGGTCTATGCCGGCTCGTAGAGGAACAGGCCGTCGGCGTCCTTGCTTCGGTCCTGTTGGTCGACGGCGACCGCCTACGGCACGGCAGCGCACCCAGCATTCCCAAGGCCTACACCGATGTCATTGATGGCGCCCTGATCGGACCGACAGCGGGTTCATGCGGTACCGCCGCGTACCGTGGCGAGCAGGTAATTGTCGACGACATCGCCACCGACCCATTGTGGGTGGACTATCGGCACCTCGCTCTGCCACACTCTTTGCACGCCTGCTGGTCTACACCGGTCGTCTCCTCGCAAGGAAAGGTCATCGCGACATTCGCTATGTATTACCGCGAACCGCGAACCCAGAGTGCGCGATCAGGAGGTCATTGAGCAGATCACGCATCTGGCCGGAGTGGCAATTGAACGCAAGCTGACACAGGAAGTGCTGCGTCGAAGCGAGGCCTATCTGGCCGAAGCGCAAAAACTGGCACACATGAGCAGCTGGGTTTGGGAAGTGACGGGCAGGAACGCGCTGTATGTGTCAGAAGAATGGTATCGCGTGTCCGGTTTCGATTCCAGCGGTGGCACGCCCAACTGGGCTGAACAACTGGAGAGAGTGCATCACGAAGACCGCGTCGCCTTTCAGGCAAAAATCGACCGGGCAATCGCTGAAAAGTCGGATTACGACGTGGAATTTCGCATTGTCCTTCCCCGCGGTCCGATCCGGTTCATTCGTTCTGTAGGCCACCCTGTTTTGGGTCCATCCGGAGAATCGCTGCAATTCCTCGCCGTCGAAATAGACGTGACTGACAGCCGGCAGGCGGAAGAAGAGCGCGAGAGGCTGAGGCAGCAACTGGCCCACCTTGCCCATCTTGACCGGGTCAGCACCATCGGCGAGCTGACCGCTTCACTGGCCCACGAAATCATGCAGCCGATCGGCGCGGCCGTCACCAATGCGGAAGCCTGCCTGCGGTTGATTAGCCGCGATCAACCTGACGTGGTAGAAGCGCGCGAGGCTGCTTTGGAGATGACTAGGGACGGCAGGCGTGCAGCCGACGTTATCGACCGCGTGCGCTCGCTCTACCAAAAGGGGTCTCCGCAAAAGGAGTTTGTTGATGTAAGCGAAGTTATCCGCGAGATGGTTGGGATGCTTAGTGATGAGGCGAGCAAGTACTCTGTTACCATGCGCACAGATCTTGCTGAAGGACTCCCCAAAGTGATCGTAGATCGCGTGCAGCTGCAGCAGGCGTTGATGAACCTCATGCTCAATGGGATCGAGGCCATGCGGGAGACGGCGGGTGAGCTGAGCATCAAGTCGGAACGGGCTGAAGACGGTCAACTGATGGTCTCGGTCACCGACACCGGCATCGGTCTGCCCGCCGGAGATGTGGACCGCATCTTTAGCGCATTCGTCACCACCAAGTCACAAGGCACCGGCTTGGGACTGGCCATCACCCGTTCGATTATCGAGTCGCACGGCGGCAGCATCCGAGCCTTCGCGAACTCCGGACCGGGAGCGACATTTCAATTTACGCTGCCCGGTCGAGTGGCGCTCTCTGCATGACCTCTGCTGATACTCCACTGGTCTTCATCGTTGACGATTATGCCCGCATGCGCGGGGCGATGGAGCGGCTCCTGGAATCGGTTGGTCTGCGTGCGGAGACGTTCGCCACGCCACAGGATTTCTTGCGGCGCAAACTCCCCGATGGTCCCAGTTGCCTGGTTTTGGATGTACGCCTTCCGGAGATCAGTGGACTCGATGTTCAGCGCAAATTGATCGAGGCCGGCATTCAGATTCCGGTCATTTTCATTACTGGACATGGGGACATCCCCATGATGGTGAAGGCCATGAAATCAGGAGCAGTGGAATTTCTCACCAAGCCGTTTCGAGACCAGGATTTGCTCGACGCGATTCAGCAGGCGATCGAGCGTCAGACTGCAGTGCGGCAACAGCAGAATGAAATTCAGCAATTGAAGGAACGCTATGAGTCGTTAACCTCTCGCGAACGCAAAGTGATGGGACTCCTCGTTTCCGGCTTGCTAACGAAACAGATCGCCTCCAGACTAGGAACGAGCGCAATCACTGCGCAGGTCCATCGAGGCCAGGTGATGCGCAAAATGCACGCAATCTCGCCCGCCGAACTGGGCAGGATCGCCGAACGATTGAGACTTCCGGAAATGAATTGACTATCTTCTTCTCTGCATCTTAAACTCGCCGCTTCGATCGCCGGGTCCCCATATACATTCCTATATGCCATATCATTACAACCCATAATTGCGTCGCCTATACCGCGCACTAGAATTGTGGGTGCATGAGTGAAGGAATGCAGGCAAAATTGGTCGCGATTGTCGAGGACGATGAATCGTATCGAATGGCACTGCAACGTTTGCTGAAAACCGCGGGTTTCTCCGTGGAATCGTTCGCGTGCGCGGAAGACTTTCTCGACTCAGGCCGGCAATACGCAACAGGCTGCCTTATTGCCGACATCCGCATGCCCGGCATGTCGGGTTTAGATCTGCAGACTAGGTTGAATTCCGATCATTGTCCCATTCCGACAATCTTTATCACCGCGCAAGGCGACGAAAAAATGCGGCTGCAGGCGATGCGAGGCGGTGCGGTGAAATTCCTGACCAAACCGTTTGATTGCACAATTCTGATCGAGGACGTCCGAGTGGCATTGGTCAGCGAAGATTAGGGTCGTGGTGGCCGCAAGGTTTGAAAGGGGTATGCTGTGGATGCGCTGCAAAGATTGCGATGCGGTGATAGGTGCGATGGGGATTACCACTTTGACCAAATCGTCGGCAACTGTCCCGCCCTCGAAGCAGTCTTTGAGGAGGTTCAGCGCGTTGCGCCTACCACTTCGACTGTCTTGATTCAGGGTGAAACGGGCACTGGAAAGGAACTCATCGCAAAAGCGATTCACAATATCAGTCCGCGCTGCGATCTTCCCTTTGTTAAGGTCAATTGCGCTGCGATTCCCTTCGATTTGCTGGAAAGCGAGCTTTTCGGTCATGAGAAAGGAGCTTTTACGGGAGCGATTGTACAGAGGACTGGCCGTTTCGAACTTGCTGATCGGGGAACGCTCTTCTTAGACGAGGTCGGCGATATTCCTCTGCGCTTGCAGCCCAAGCTGCTGCGGGTGTTGCAGGAGCAAGAGTTTGAAAGGCTTGGAAGCAATTACACGCGGAAAGTTGACATTCGCCTGATTGCAGCGACGCATCGTGATTTAGCTGCGCTGGTCAAACAAGGGACATTCAGGGAGGACCTCTTTTACCGGGTGAGGGTATTTCCAATCCACGTTCCGGCGTTGCGGCAGCGTACCGAGGACATTCCGAAACTTGTTCAGTACTTCCTACAGTTTTATGCGCGACGAATGAACAAACGAATCATCGAAATCCCTTCCGAAACGATAGAAGCAATAATCCGGTACCCTTGGCCCGGGAACGTTCGGGAATTGCAGAACTTCATCGAGCGCGCCGTAATTCTTTCTTCTCACACCATATTGCGCGCTCCAATTTCCGAGTTGGAGCCGTTCAGCGTGCGCAAAGAATCGAACTTGCCAATTACGGGTCTTGAAGAATTAGAACGTGAATATATTCTACGCGTACTGGAAGCCAGCAATTGGGTGGTAGGTGGCCGAAACGGCGCGGCAGAACGACTGGGTATGAAGCGGACTTCATTGCTGTACAAAATGCGGAAGTTTCGTATAAGTCGCCCGCCGTCACTTCATCACCAAGATGTCGAGAGACAGCTTCTTGTCTAATTCCAATCCCATCGACGTTGGTGGACACTCCGCTGAGGTCATGATGTGAAGAAGATTCTATTTGCGGCGCTGATCAGTCTGAATGCAACGAGTGCGCAGGCTCTTGATCCATCGAGGGCCATCTCTCAGTACGCACATACAGCGTGGCGCAATCGGGACGGGTACTTCGCCAGCGCCCCGTCTGCAATTGCGCAGACAAAGGATGGCTATATCTGGGTGGGTACGATCGCTGGTCTCCTGCGATTTGACGGCGTGCGGTTCACTCCCTGGGCCCCTCCTGAAGATGGACCGACGTTGCCGTCAGCAACCGTTGTCTCATTGCTCGCTTCGGAAGACGGCAGTCTGTGGATAGGAACAGCCAACGGTCTCGCACGCTGGTCTGACGGCGTGCTCACCGCCTATTCCGGCGGTCTCGGGCACATCAACTCTATTCAGGAGGATCAAAAGGGTCGCATCTGGATAGCTCGGACTCGCGTTACGGACGGAAAGGGCCCTATCTGTGAGGTGATTGGCTCGAATCTGCACTGCTATGGAAGAACCGCTGGGATCCAAGAGACTCAGGGCCAGGCTTTAGCCATCGACTCATCGGGACGCTTCTGGATAGGGAGCGACGGGGCGCTAACCCGTTGGGTGCCCGGACTTGGTCAGACATTCTATCCATTTGACGCTCGGCAGACTGTCCGCGCGAGCGCTGATGCGCTCGCCCCTGGCAAGGATGGAACTTTGTGGGTAGGATTCTTTGGATCAGGGCGTGGATTAGGTCTACAGCACCTTGAGAGGAATGTGTGGAAGCCATTGACAATTGGAGCTTTTGATGGTTCATCGCTCAAGGTGTCCTCACTTTTCATCGATAGCGCAAATAGCTTGTGGGTCGGGACTTACTCCGAGGGGATTTATCGCATTCACGGCAATGCTGTGGGACATTTTGATACTTCAGATGGCTTATCCGGTGACCGTGTGCAGGGTATCTCCGAAGATCATGAGCATAACGTCTGGGTGGCAACATCTTCCGGAATCGATTGCTTTCGAGATCTGCCTGTTGTGAGTTTTTCCAAACGAGAAGGGCTAACTTCTGGCGATGTACATTCTGTTTATGCCGCAGAAGATGGAACCGTCTTGGTTGGGGATGTTGGCGGGCTTGATATGATTCGCAACGGAGTGGTCTCGTCGATTCGTAAGGGTCGGAGCTTACCAGGTGCGCAGGTCACATCGCTGCTGGTGGACCGTAAGCGACGGCTCTGGGTGGGAGTCGATGACGGTCTATACCTGTATCAGCGAGGACGTTTTCGCCCGATTCTAGACAAGAACGGAAAGACGAGCAACTTGGTGACGCAGTTAGCGGAAGATGTAGACGGTAGTATCTGGGCGGCCGAGCAGGGCCCGATCAAACAGCTGTTGCACATTCGCGACGAGGTAATTTCAGAACAGTATCCGGAGAGACACATTTTGGGAGTTGTAGCGGATCCTCGTGGAGGGGTTTGGGTAAATCTTGGCGATGCCATTGCTCACAGACAGAATAGCATTCAAACATTGCTAGAAATGCCGAAGGGGATTCATATCGACTATATCTCAGATATCATGCCCGGCCGCCAGGGCGCACTTTGGGCCACGATCCGGCAGGGAGTACTGCGATTTGATGGTGACAAAACGCAATTGCTTGGAGCCAGTAATGGGCTGCCATGCGCGTCCCATGGAAGCTTGATCTTCGACAAGCAGGGATCACTCTGGTTGACTCAGAAATGCGGTATCGTCAGGATTGACCGGAACAGTCTTCAAAATTGGATACAACACCCCAAAGCGAAGGTAACTGCTCTACTGCTAGACGCGTTCGACGGAGTTCAAATTGGATTTTCGGATTTTCAACCCTCGATTTCGGTGGGAGGAGATGGACGGCTCTGGTTTGTGAATGAGTCCGAGGTTCAGATGCTCGACCCTGTGCATCTTCATGCCGACAAATTCCCGCCTCCGGTGGATATCGAACAGCTCCTGGCTGACCACAGAGATCTGACAATCACTTCTTCTATTCGCCTTCCTCCCCTGACGCGAAACATCGAGATTGATTACACTGCGCTGAGTTTTGTCATGCCGCAGCGAGTCCGCTTTCGTTATAAGCTCGAAGGACACGACAAGGAATGGCAGGATGGTGGATTCCGCCGCTCCGCTTTCTATACCGATCTGTCACCTGGGACCTACACTTTTCAAGTTACCGCTCGCAACAACAGCAATGTTTGGAACCGCCGGGGCGCCGCGCTCAGCTTTGTGATTTTGCCGGCATGGTATCAGACTTTGTGTTTTCGCCTGCTCGCTGTCCTGTCCATTGTCCTGCTGGGTTATGCCTTCTATCTGCTGCGCATGCGCCAGTATGCGGCAGCAATGAGGGCGCGATTCAATGAGCGGTTCGATGAACGCTTACGCATCGCGCGCGAACTTCACGATACGCTGCTGCAAAGCTTTCACGGCCTCATGTTTCAGTTTCAGGCAGCTCGCAACCTTCTGCCGCGAAAGCCTGAATCGGCAATGCTTGCTATGGATGAAGCGATTCTCGCAGCGGAGCAAGCGCTTGCAGAAGGTCGCGATGCCATCCGCGACCTGCGCCTGGAGCTTGTCGCGCAGCACGATCTTGCAGACTTGTTCAGGGCTGCCGGGCAGGAACTGGTGAGGGCGCGCGCGGCAACTAACCATCTTCCCAGCTTCCGCGTGATTGTCGAAGGCAAGCCGCGGAAACTTTCTCCGTTGCTCGAGGGCGAAACTTATCGGATCGGCGGTGAAGTGATCCGGAACGCCTTTAATCACGCCCTCGCCAACAATATCGAAGTAGAAATTCGCTACGACGAGCATCAATTGCGACTACGAATCCGAGACGATGGGAGGGGGATTGACCCCAAAGATCTGAACGCTGACGGCCGTCCCGGGCATTGGGGCTTGCCCGGGATCAGGGAACGAGCCCAGCGTATTGGGGCGCGCCTGGAATTCTGGAGCGAAGCGGGAGTCGGCACGGAAGTGGAGTTAAGAGTTCCGGCTACAACGGCATACGAGAAGGAAAAGGGTAGCCTTCGGCTCGGGATGCTCCATCGGGGAGGAAGCAATGGCAGGCGTTCCTGAAGTAATTCGCATCCTCGCCGTGGACGACCATCCGCTTCTCCGCAAGGGGATAGGGGCTCTCATCAGTGCGGAAGCCGATATGAGGTTGGTGGCGGAGGCCTCGAATGGTGCAGAGGCCGATGAAATGTTCCGGTTGCACCGTCCCGATGTGACCCTAATGGATCTGCAGCTACCAGGGGTCAACGGGATAGAAGCGACCATCCGCATCCTGACTGAATTTCCGGATGCGCACATCATCGTCCTTACGACCTACGCGGGTGACGCTCACATAGTGCGCGCACTTCGGGCTGGGGCCAGAGCTTACATACTGAAGGGACATGTGCATCGAGAACTCCTGGAAACGATCCGCGCAGTTCATGCCGGACGAAAGAGAATACCGCCGGATATCGCTTCCGAACTCGCAGAGCATGCGACCGACGACGAATTGAGCTTTCGGGAAATTGAGGTTTTGCGACTGATAGCCGCCGGTAATTCCAACAAAACGATAGCAGATCAACTCAAGATTGGGGAGTCTACTGTCAAAAGCCATGTCACCAATATTCTGTCAAAGCTCAGCGCACATGATCGCGCACACGCCGTCACGATTGGGCTAAAGCGCGGCATCATTGTGATCTGATCCCCCAAAAGTCGGGTCGCCCGACCCGACTATCAGAGGTTTCCCCATAGCACAAATCAATGTACTTTCGATCAGGTGACATTCATGCAGCGCCTCTTTACGACGTTCGCAGACGGCTGGCCAGGCTTCGCACTTCTTGTTCAGAGACT
>Ga0335072_10001048_pt1 | contig 47319 bp, 33 predicted proteins | sample Lox_Sample_21_FD_206725 | JGI IMG/M metagenome (GOLD analysis project Ga0335072, IMG submission 206725) | Soil microbial communities from Loxahatchee National Wildlife Refuge, Florida, United States - Lox_Sample_2.1 | ecosystem: Environmental > Terrestrial > Soil > Wetlands | place: USA...
CGCGCGCAGGAAATCTTTACGATTCCAAGTGACAATCACCACGGAGATCAATCGATTATGCTAGCAGGGTCGGATATAGGGCGGTGCTGGTGGAGCGGGCCAGGACTCACATGCCTTTGAGGCGAAGGTTACCCATATTTCATCCGCCTCGACAAACTCCTTTGAAAATTGCCCTCGGGACTCATGGCGAGAACGAGCATCCGCGCGCGCCGTTCCGTCGGTGTAGTTTCCGGTGCTGCGCGCTGGCGCATCTTCCATCTAACCAGCGACCGTCAGCGCTTTCCGTTAGGATGAGACAAGAACTATGAAACGGCGGGATTTTCTCAAAACGGCTGGCGCCGGGACGGCTCTGGGATTGGCTGCAAATCTCAGAGGTGCCGGGTCAGGCATGTACATCGCCCTTAACACATCGCTGGTGGGCGGGAAAGTGTCGTGGCCGGAATTCGCCCGGTTGGCGGCCAAAGTCGGTTACGGCGGGACGGACGTCGACCTCGGGAGGGCGATGCAGGAAGGTGTCGATGCCACGCGGGAACTGCTCTCCGAACTGAAGATCAGGCCCTCATTTTGCAATTTACCGGTGAATGCCACGCGCGACGATCAGACATTCCGCACCGGCATGGAGAGCTTCGAGGAAAAAGTGAAGTTCGCCGCGGCGGTTGGGTGCAGGCGCATGATGGTGGTGATTCCACCAAGTAGTCCGACTCCCAAGGATGAACTCCGCAGGACGTTCAAGGAGCGCTTCACGGCTGTAGGCAAGGTGCTCGCGGAGAATGGCGTCCGCTGCGGCTTCGAGTTTCTCGGCCCGCTGCATTTCCGCCCACCTTCGCAACACGTATTTATCTACCAGATGAACGAGATGGTGGATTTTGCCAGCGAGTGCGGAGCGAGTTTCGGGGTCGTGCTGGATGTCTGGCACTGGTATCATTCGGGCGCCACGCTGGCGGATATCCGCCGGACCGGGGCTGACCGGATCGAACTGGTGCATCTCTCGGATGCGGCCAAGATGCCGCCGGACGAAGTTCGGGACAACGTCCGCTTGCTGGCGGGCGAAGGCGTGATCGACCTCGTGGGAATCTTCCGGACACTGAAAGCCATGAATTGGGCGGGCAGCGTGAGTCCGGAACCGTTGGGCCGAATTCCCAAGGAAATGTCGGCCGAAGAAGGCGCGCGGCTGGGGCTGGAGTCCGCCCAGGCGGTGATGCGCAAAGCGGGAGTCGACGTTTAGTAGTGGAACTTCCAGCGGAATTCCAGGTACAACTGCCGCGGATCGTTGAAGTGGAAGCCGCCGAATGTCAGGCTGTTGTCGAGCAGCACCCGGCGATTCGCGACATTCACGGCATTCAGCGAGACGCGGTATCTTTCTCCTTCGCCGAAGGATTTACCAAGAGCGACATCGAACGTGGTGTGGCCGGGAAGATAATCGCCGGGATATTGCGCGTCGGGCAGCCCATTCGTGAATCCCGAGCCGTAATAGACGTTCGTGGCGGCGAACATCTGTCCGGGCAGGCTGGCTTCGAAACCCAGATTCAACGTATTCCGCTGGTCGTGGTCCACCGGCGCGAATCCCGGCGCCGGCTCGCACCCATCGGGGATGGGGGTGGGACAAATCAGGCCGCCGGTGAACGGTCCTTCCGCCTGCGCGATCTGGTTCGAATACGAAAAGTGCGCCTGACCTCTTCGCCAGAGGCGCGGCGAGCGGAGGGTGAACTCCCAACCTTGAATCAAAGCCGCGTTCCATGTGAGCGGCCAAAATAGATTCGATTCGCCGATATTGCTGTGATCGAGCCAATTCGTCGCACTAGTCTGGAAGTTATCGGCGTCGAGGATCCAGCCGCGGAAAGGAATCATGACTCCCACCTGCCATTCCTTGTCGCGCTCGCCGCGCAAAGGACCGAAAGCCAGACTCTGGCTGTCCGCGAGATCGAGCAGCGGGCCGGTGGCCGTCAACAGTGGCGGCGCCTGATAGTATTTGCCCCAAAATCCGCGGAAGACCCAATTAAGGAATGGGACGCGGACGGCGACGCCGAGGCGCGGATCGGTGGCATTCTCCACGATCGAGGCGCCGGAGAAGTGCGATTCACGAACTCCGGCGATGAGGGTAAGCCAGGGCGTAACCTTGAAGCGGTCGCTGATGAACTCTTCGATCAATCCTCCGGTTACGGCAGCCGAAGAAGGGCCGAAATTCGAACAATCCGGGGCGCAATCCGTGAAGGTGTTGTTGAAATAGTTGCTCTGGCGCTGGACGAACCCGTACGCGCCGATTTCGACGTCGTTGGTCTTGGCGATGGTGGCGCCCAGAGTGGCCTGCGCGCCGCCATAGTTGGCGGTCTGATCGACATTGGTGGCCACCGGCACATCGTTCGGCGAGGCCTCATAGCTCGCCTGGTTGTAGTGGTAGAACGGCGAGACTGTCAGCAGCACGTTGGGATTGAAGGTGTGGACCCAGGAGAACGCCGCATACCCGTCCGGTTCGCGTTCGGTATCGCGGAGGCCATAGCTCGGGTAAACCTGATTGCCAGCCGAATTGGGATCCGGATCGATAGGGATCTGGTAATAATCCTGCCGCAGCGACGCCACCAGGCGAAACTGGTTGGAGGAGTTAGCGTTGAATATTAGCGACGCAAACCCTCCGTAGCCGTTTTCCGCATCGTGATACACCGCACCGATGGGCGTTTGGAGGCCATAGTTGCTGCGGTTCCCGGTGAAGCTCACATAATACGCGAAGCGCTTGGTGTGTCCGCCGAAATTCAGTTGATCGTTGGTCTGATACCAATTGCCGAACGATGTGACCAATTCCGCTTCGTTGTCGCGCTCGAAGCCGGTGCGCGGCACAACGTTGAAGATGCCGTAGGTGCGGTCGCCGTAGTCCGCGCTGTAGCTGCCGCGCTCGACTTCGAGATAATCGATGTCCTTCGGGTCGATCTGCGGGCCAAGATTGGTGGCGATGTTGGTGTTCGGTATGGGAACGCCGTCGATCAGCCAATCGACCTGGTGGCCGCCGCGCATGTGCAGCATGTCGTGGGTGACGTAAGCAGCGGGAACATAATCGGTGATCATCGCCATGCTGTTGGTGCGATCGGCACCGGGAGTTTCGGCGATGTCGGCGCGGTCGACCAGCGTAGTGGGGGTGACAGAATCGGTGGTGACGGTGTTCGTCTCAGCCGCGACCAACGTACTTTCGTGCTGAGAGGCCAGCGGCAATTGAAAATGCAGGACCGGTGACGAACTGGAATTCACGGTGACGGTCTGCTGGACCGTTTCGAAGTTGGGTTGGCTGACGGTGATGCGGTAATCGCCGACAGGCACCGCGGCGAATGAGAACTCGCCGTTGTTGTCCGCCTGTGCCGTTTGCGACCAATCCGAAGTGGCGGATTGTAGTTTTACCGCGGCGCCGGGCACGGGACGGTGCTGCGGATCGTGCACCACTCCCTGAATTTTTCCAAAAATGGTGGCAAACAAAGCGGTCGCCACAAACGCACAGCATACGAGCTTGCGCACAAAGCCTCCTTCTCCTGAAATCTCTCGATGAAAGACCACCGCTCCCTTGCTCGCCAAAGCGCGGTCGCGGCTCAGACTTGCCTCTGCTTACGAGAGCGTCACGGGAGGGCCGCGCTTTTGGCGTTCGCGGCTGAAGGAAATGCGGTAGACAGCTTCGGTTTGGACGAAAATCGCCGGGTGGCTGACCAAAGCTCCGAAAAGAAGGACGGAGCTGTTCAGCACCGCGACGTAATCGCCAGCGGGTGTGGCCGAAATGCCGGGATATAACGGGCAGCGGGCGTGGGCGGAGCGGAACGACACGCCGGTAACGGGCGCGTCGTCCATCATCATCGCGCAGTGATGCTTGCCGCCGCGGCGGCAGCATTCGGGAAGGTTCGATTCCGCATCGGCGAACAGCGCGGGCGCGATCAGCGGAAAGCTGAACTCAGCCAGCAGCAGCCATGCGAGAGCGCGACGCATGTGAGTGTCCCGATTCTACCACGCGAGATTGCTCCGTAACCCCGCCTCGAGTCCCGCGTCTAACCAGTCGTGACGCACCACTGGTTCGAGAGCTTCCGGAAAGATCTGCGCTATGCGTTCCGTTCGCTTCGCCGCGACGCGGGCTTTGCCATATTCGCCATCCTCATTGTCGGGTTCGGCATCGGAGCAAGTTCCACGCTGTTCAGCGTATTGGACGCTCTGCTGCTCCGCCCGCTTCCGTTCCGCGATCCGCAGCGCCTGGTGTGGGTGACGAATTACGATGTCGCCGGACTTTCGGGGCAGACCACACAGGTGGGGCACCTGCTCGATCTGCGCGAGCAGAACCGTTCCTTCGAAGATCTCGCCGGTTATTTCGCCTTCTACGGCGTGGGCGACAGCATCCTGAACGGCAGCACGCCCGAGCGCATCAGCAGCGTCCCGGTATCGTGCAATTTTTTTCCCGTGCTGGGCCTGGATCCCGAAGTGGGACGGCAATTCACAGCCGACGAATGCAAATGGAACGGGCCGAAAGCCGTGCTCTTGAGCCACGGATTCTGGGAGCGGCGCTTTGCTTCCGACCGTTCGGTGATTGGCCGGTCAATTGACATCGACAACACACCGACGACCGTGGCCGGCGTGCTGCCGGCGTCGTTCGATTTTTCCTCGATTTTCGCGCCCGGCAGCCACATCGATATGTTTTCACCCTTTCCGCTTTCGCCGGAGACCAACCGTTGGGGCAACACAATGGCCATGGTCGGTCGGCTGAAGACGGGCGTTTCCGTGGCGAGCGCGCAGGCAGAGATTAAGCTTCTGGCCGCCCATATCACGCAGGCGCACCCCGAGCGCAATAGCTTCGAAGGCCACGTGATACCGCTCGCGGAGCACGTGAGCGGGCGCATGCGGCTCGCCCTGATGGTTCTGGCCGGCGCGGTGGGCGTGGTGATGCTGATTGTGTGCGCGAATCTCTCGAACCTGCTGCTGGCGCGGACGGCGTCGCGGCAAAAGGAGATCGCCATCCGCACAGCCCTTGGGGCAGGGCATTGGCGGCTGGTTGGGCAGATGCTTACCGAAGGGTTGGCGCTTTCCTGTTGCGGCGCACTGTTGGGTATCGCTCTAGCGCTGGTGGGAACGCGCGCCCTGGCGCACCTTCAGGCCATCAACATACCGCTGCTGGAGAACGTGCATACCGATAGCGACGCGCTGGTCTTCACGCTGCTGATGGCGGTCGCGACGGGCGTGCTGTTCGGGCTTGCGCCGGCGCTGCACATTCCCGCCGCAACGCTGCACGACGTGTTGAAGGACGCGAATCGCGGCTCGACGGAGGGCAAAGGACGGGGATGGGTGCGGAGCGGACTGGTGGTCTCCGAAATCGCATTTGCGTGCGTGCTGCTGGTGGGCGCGGGGCTGCTGATTCGCAGTTTTGTGAAAGTGCTCGACGTCAATCTGGGATTCAACCCGGAGCGGGTGGCCTCGATGCGCGTGGATGCCGATCAGCAGTTCAAAACCCAGCAAGAAGCCAACGCCTATTACGACGAAGTGCTGCGCCGCGCGCGATCGATTCCCGGCGTGGTGAGCGCGGGCATCACGGATAGCCTGCCGCTGGGCCGCAATCGCAGTTGGGGCGTGGGAGTGAAAGGGAGAACGTTCGAGCGCGGCAAAAATCCCGTCGGTTTTGTGCGGGTGGTGAGCGATGGATATATTGCGGCGATGGGAATTCCGATTCGCGCCGGCCGCGATTTCAGCCCGCACGATGGCGCGACGGACGATCCGGTGATTCTCATCAACGAGACTATGGCGCGCACGCTGTTTCCAGGCGAGGACGCCGTTGGCAAGATTATCAGCACGGATAAGGACCGCCGCATCGTCGGAGTAGTGGGCGATGTGCGGCACCTGGCGCTCGAACAGGGCGCGGGGATGGAATTCTATCAGCCCATGCGCCAGGGCCGCGACGTGATGGCACTCGACCTCGTAGTGCGCACCACGCTTCCGCCGGAGCAGTTCGCCTCGGCTCTGCGTGCCGCGATCAAGCCGATCGCGCCAAACCTGCCCGGCAACGATTTCCGCCTGGTGCAGCAGCTGGTGGATAAGTCCGTCTCTCCGCGGAGATTCGTGGTGCTGCTGCTCGGCGGGTTCGCGCTGTTCGCGCTGGTTCTCGCGTCGCTCGGCATTTACGCGGTGATTTCGTACTCGGTGGGCCAGCGGACGCAGGAAATCGGCATTCGCATGGCGCTGGGCGCATCGGCCGGGAATGTGCAAGGGCGGATTCTGTTGCGGACGCTGGCGCTCGCCGGGGCGGGGATGGCAATCGGCGCGGTGGGATCGTGGGCGCTCTCGCGGTGGATCAGCGGAATGTTGTTCGAGACGTCGGCCGCCGACTCCGTCACGTTCCTGGGAATGTTGCTGGTGCTGGGGACGGTGTCGGCCGTAGCGGGCTATCTGCCGGCAAGGCGCGCGTCGCGGATCGATCCTTCGGTGGCTCTGCGGGCGAATTAATTACTGAATCACCACGCTCGCCCGCGGAAAGGCAAACTTACGGCCGACTACGTCGATCACATTTAGCTGGCACACATAGTGCCCCGGCGCGACGTTTTTCAACGGCACCTGAATGCGCACCGGCACGGCGTCGGGACGGGTATCCACTATCTGCGTGGCGCTCACCGGACCCACTTCGAACGTCTTGTCGCCTTTCTGATTGAAGAGGCTCATCTCCACTTTCACGTCACGCGCTTTGGCGTTTTTGGGATCGGGCGCGGCATCGTACACGTCGAAATCGATGTACATGTTCTGCCCACGGCGGAAGACTTTGTAATCGCCGACGTTGGGCACCACTTTTTCATCGCCGGTGATCAGCGGATTGGCGGCGGCGTTCTTCTTCGTGACCTGCTCGGCCTGCCCCACGGCGGATTTGAGCGGCTCGCGCTGGCTGCTCCACACCACCGAACTGGTCTTGAGCGTCATGGAATCGGCCGCGAGATCGGGAATCACGAATCGCGTATCGAACGTTCCCATCTTGCCCGATTGGCCCTCGCGCACCAGGAAGCGCATGCGATAGCGGCCCGGCGCCAGCGTGAAGCCGGCGTCGTAATGGAAATTCCGCGAAGCTACCTTTTCCGCTTCCGTAGTGGGCAGCTTGATGTGGATGTAATCACGCACCATTCCCATCACCTGCTTGCGCTCATCCATCACATTGCCGATGAAATCGAATTCCGTTTCCCCCACGGCATGCTTCTGCGCCAGCGCGATCACCGATCCCGGAATCTTCACCGACACCGGCACGAAATACGCCGCCGGTGAGATACGGAAATAGTCGACCTCAACGGCCAGCGGGATATCGGTGACGGGATTGTCCGACATGAGCGCGTCCTTCAACTGCCGCTCCTTGTCATCGCCGTTGAAGTTCTTCCATTGCTTGTCAGCGTAGTAGCCGTTGCGGAAATCGAGCTTGGCGCCGGCGAGCGGCTCTCTCAGCCGCACGGTAATCTTGCGGAATCGCCCGTCCAAATTGTTGTTCTGGGTGTTGTAGCCGAGGATGTAGTAGCTGGCGTATTGCTCCTGCACCTGGTGGATGCCGAGCGCGAGATCGTTGCTGTCGAGGAATGCCTTGCCGCCGGTGTCAGCCGCGAGCGACACCAGGGTTTCCTGCGAATCGTTGATGGCGGCGCGCTGGCTATTATATGTGGAGAGGCTCATACCGCCGCGCGTGGAAGCTTTTGACGCCGCGCCTCCCGGAGGGTCGGCCATCAGTCCGCGCGCATCGATAGGATAAATCGCCACGTTCGATTTCACCGCGGCATTGATGCTGGCTTCGAGCTGCGCCTGGTTCTCGAGGCTGCTGGACTTGTTGATGCCGTTGCTGATATAGACGAGGGCCTTCTTTTCCGGCAGAGTGGCTAGTTGGCGCACGACTTGTTCCAGCGCGGCGAGCTTCAGATCGGTATTGAAAATATTGAACTCCGTCTCGTCGGCGACGAAAGCCGCACCGGTATCTTCGCCGTTGTCGCTGGCATCGTCGGCGAGGGCGGCGTTCTCGCTGGAATCGCCGATGGGGAGATTCTTGATGACATCAGTGAGGGTGGTGCGGTTCGCGGTGAAGTCGGTCTGGACGCTCACCACCGAGGTGAACAGCAGCACGGCCACCAGGTCGGAAGATGTCATTTTCTCGTCGAGGAATTTCAATGCGGCATCCTGCGCCCGAAGCTGCTCGGGAATCTGCATGTTCGAAAAATCGAAGAACAGCGCGATCAGGCGCTTGTCGTGATACTGAATTTTGTCCTTTCCGGCCGATGTGATCTGCGTCCGGGGCGGCTCGGGCAGCGCATTGCGATCTTCGAGCGATGGCGGCGGCTCGGGCGGTTCGGGGTCGAGCGTCAGCTTCTGCGGCTCGAAGAACGTAATGGTCTGCGGCTTGCCGTCCTCCAATACCTCGACGTCGTTTTTCGTCAGCCCTTCAATCGCCTTGCCGTTTTTGTCCTTCACGGTCAGGTCCACGATTACCAGGTTGGAGTTGATCACGAACTTCGTAGGCGGGGGCGCGGGAGGCTTCTGCTGCCCCAACGCCACCAACGCCATCGCTGCCGGAATCCAGATCTTTCGCATAAACGTTCAGAAATTGAATCGCAGGACGCACGTCACAGTCCTGGTGCCGGATGCCGCCGTGGGCAGGCCGTAGGAGTTGGAGCCCACCGCGGTGCCGAAGCCTGTAATGTAGACGTGATTCAACACATTATTGGTGCGGAACGACAACTGGATCTGTTTGCGGCTCTCGCCGAAACGCCAGGCGCGATTGAGCTGCGCATTCAGGCTCAGGGTCGGAATGCCGGTAAGGATGTCGCGGCCGGCATCGCCATATTCGCCGACGGGCAGGGTGTCGGAGAATGCGGCGAGATTGAAGTACGGCAGGCCGGGCGCGTTCAGCGGCAGACCGGTGGTGAAGGGGCGCATGTAGAACCAACTGCTTACGTCCTTGCCGAGAGTTGGAGTGAGAGGCATGCCGGTGGCATAAGTGAACCCGCCGGCGGTAGTCCAGCCGGCCAGCATGCGGGTTTTCCATCCGCCGTTGCGCCAGAGCCCGCGCACACCCACCGGCGACGACACCACATACGTCACGTTCAGGCGCTGCCGCTGATCGGTGCTCGACAGCGCGCGGTCCAGGCTCAAATTGAACGGGTCTTCGGCCTGGTTGCTCTGATCGTCGATAGATTTGGAAAACGTGTAAAGGGCCACCGCCGACATTCCGCGCGTGAATCGGCGCGTGAGCCGCACCTGGCCGGCGTGCATGATGGAATCGGCGATGTCGGTCTGGTAGGAGAACGAACTGGCTCCGGGAATGCGGACGGCCGATCCAGGGTCGGTGGACGGGACAGCGGCGCCGGGTATGACGGGCTGGTTCGGCAGGAGGGTGACGGGCAGGCCCGTACCCTTGATCCCGACGTACTCGAGTTCCATCAGCACATTGTGCGGCAGGGTCTGCTGCAAGGCGACGGTCCAGGTTTGCGTGTAGGCGAGGCGGTAGTTGGGGTTGATGGCGTATTGGTTCGTGAGCGTGTTGGGAGAGGGCGGAAATCCGTTCTCCAGAGTGATGGGGCTGGCGGGCGTTCCCGTAATGTTGACCTGGTTGGCAAAGGGCGGCTGTCCGGCCATTTGCGTGGCGAAACTGCTGTAACTCGATCCGCTGTAGAAAATGCTGTAGCCCAGGCGGATTACGCGGCTGTTTTTCTGCGAGGGACGCCACGCCAGCCCGAATCGCGGGGAGAACGCGTGCGGATCTCCCTTGAGCAGGCTCGCCGGATATTGTCCGAAATAAGTTCCTACGCCGCTTGCGGTGACGACATCGACCGCGGTGAAAGCGGGATTGATATCGAGATTGGCGAGATGCCCGTCTAGCTCCGTGTATGGCGAGAAGTACTCGTAGCGCAATCCGAAATTGATGGTCAGGCCGCGGCTGACGCGCCAATCGTCCATGGCGAAAGCGTTGGCGGCCCAACCGCGGAAATAATTGTTGTCATTGCCGGTGCGCAGGCTGCTGACATCGGGGTAGCCCAACAGGAAATCGGCGAAGTCATATCCGGCGGCACAGGAGGCACCCTGATCGCCGCCGCAGCCGGGTCCCTGCGTCATCGCGCCGCTGAAGGTGAAGCTACCTCGCGAACTGGCATAGGAGAGCACGTTGTTCTGCATGCGACGGTAGCCGAACCCGAAGCTCAGATTGTGATTCTTATGCGCGATGTAAGTGAACGTGTCGGTGAAGTTCGTAGTCTGGGCGCGCGTCGATTGGTAGGTGCCGTCCGAAAGCGACCCGAAGTTGGTGAATCCCAGGGTTGGGGGGCCGTAATCGATGGGGCTGGTGTCGGGACCGGCGATTCCCAAATCGCCTTCGATATCCGTCTTATAAGCAAAAAAGGGCTGGTTCCTGGCGAGATTCCGGCTGAACGCGAGCTGCGCGCTATTATTGACGCGCGCTCTGAACATGTGTACCCAGCCGAAGGTGGAACTAAGGCCGTAGCCTTTGCTGGTATCGTCGAAACCGAAAAGCTGTTCGGAAGTCGAACTGCGCAACTGATATTGCTCGTTGAAGCTGATGCGGTCCTTGTTGGTGACCGAGCCTTGCAGCCGCACTCCCAGCGAGTTGCTCATGGACGGCGTGGATTCAGAGATGGCGTAGTTGTAGGTCGCGAGATTCGGATAAGTGGGCTGGGGGAAATAAGCCAGCAGCCCGAGCGCCGCGGAATTCAGCCGGGTGGAGGGAATGACGGCATTCGGGAACGGCGCGTTGTTAGTGGGATCGTAGATCACCACCGGCACGACTTGCCGCACTCCTCCGAGGGTGAGGGTCTGGGTGGCGGCGGAAAGATCGCCCGCGCGCTCCGCGTCGCTTGGAACGGTACTCACCAGGTTGTTCGCGGTCCGGCCTTCGTGATTGGTGAAATTCACGTAGAACGACCATTTATCGTTGCTGACGATATGCGGAATGCGAACCGGTCCGCCGAAATTGAAGGCGATGGTTTCATTCGCCGACGAAGGCTTGGGCTGGTTCTGGCCGTTGAGAGAGAACGGCGCGGCATTGAGCGCCGAATTCGTCACCGTTACCGCAATCGACCCCTGATAAGGCGATTGGCGTCCACGCCCGCGGCGATTGCCGAACTGTGCATATTGCCCGCCGAAAGGCCCGCGCCCGCGGCCGCCGCGGCCCTGCGCGCCACCACCGCCCCGTCCACCGCCGCGACCTCCTCCACCGCCACCGCGGCCACCTCCACCACCGCCCGGACCGCCGAATCCGAATCCGCCTGGGCCCGGTCCGAAACCGGCATCGGCGCCCGCGGCGCCAAATCCGCCCATGCCCAGAGGATCGCCATTCGCGCCGAGACCCGCGCCCAGCGTCATCAACCCGTTGCCTCCCGGCCCCGCGCCGAGCGCGCCCGGTCCCATGGGGCCTCCCGGACCACCCCGGCCGCGTCCCATGCGCGCAAAATCGTCGGATGCCGCCGCCAATCCGCCGCTGGTACTGCCGTTCATCAAATACGCGTCGGAAGTATCGGCGGTCGCGGCCAGGTCCGAACCGTCACCGGCGGCCATCGCCAGCGCTTCGGCACCGGCATCGGTCGCGGTCACATCGGCATTCTGAAAGGCAGGCGGTCCTGACTGCTGCGGTTGGCTGCGCCCCGGCATCCCCATCCGGCCCTGGCCGTATCGCCCCCGGCCACCGCCAGCTGCCGCTGTCGTTGGCGTGCGGGCGGGCGCGGCCGGTTTCGGCGCGGGCTTGGCCGGCTCCGGTTCTACCCTCGGCATTTCGAGCGTCCAATCTCTACTGGTGAACTGATCGTGGATTGTAATCGTGCCGGTGAGCGTCTGGAAACCGAACATCCGGATTTCGATTTCCCAATCGCCGGGGGTCAGATCGAGCGAATAGCGGCCATTCTCATCGGTGTATGTGACCAGTTTCGCGCCCCCCTGCCGCGCCGTCACCGTCGCGCCGGGTATGAACTGGTCGGCCGCCCGCACGGTGCCGGAGTGCTCGACCGCGCATAGCAGCGCGGGCGCCAGCAGGGATAGGGCGACGATCAGAAAACGCATGCGGAGGCTCTTATCTTAGGTTCGTCCGGAGGTGGCGTAAGTTCCGGTATTTGCTTCCAACCCCAGCCGCGCCTTCATCTCGTGCCTTCCCAAACTCGTCACGGTCAGGACGCGGCTATCCAGTTCCTGCACCACCCACTTCTTGTGGAGCGCCAGTTTGAGCAGTGCCGCACCCAGCGCACCCCCCAGATGCGCGCGGCGTTCGCTCCAATCCAGGCACGCGAATGCAAACCGGCGATGCAGCGAGCGGGTCTCCTCGATACTCACACCCATCGCTTCGAATGCTTTTACCCCCGAAGGCGTGAGGTCGTAAGAATTCGACAGCCAGCCGGACGCCCCCAGCCGGTCGTGAAGCTCCACCCCGAGCGTGCCGGCGATATGGTCGTAGCACGTGCGCGCTGCGCGCAGATGACTTGGCGTGGCAGGCACGAACTTCCGCGAGCCGCCGCCAGCCAGCACGCTGAGGCTTTCCAGCACGCGCGCCACCCCGGCGCCTTGCAAACTGTAATAGCGGTGCTTGCCCTGCACCAGCACTTTCACCAGCCCCTCGGTCTTGAGACGATTCAGGTGGACACTCGCCGTCGAAGGGCTTACTTCGCCCACCACCGCCAGTTCCGTGCCGGTTCGCGCGTGGCCATCCATCAGGCAATAGAGCATGCGAGCCCGCGCCGGCTCGCCGATGGCTGCCGCAATTCGTGCCGCCGCTCCGTCCGCATATTCCAAATCCATCATTTGATCTTAAGCGAAGTGTGGATGTCGAACAAGCTGTATATATTTCACATGACCATTACGTGCGTGATCCGCTACCAGATAGACCCGTTCCAGCGGGAGGGGTTCAAGCAATACGCCGCCAACTGGGGCCGCATCATTCCGCGATGCGGCGGACACCTGGTGGGATATTTCCTGCCGCATGAGGGTACCAACGACGTTGCATGGGGACTGGTTGCGTTCGACAGCCTGACCTCGTACGAGCAATACCGGGAGCGTATCCGGTGCGATCCGGAAGCACGCGAGAATTTCCGCATGGCCAACGCCAGGCGGCTCATTCTGCGCGAAGAGAGGAACTTCGTGGAAGCGGTGGACGGCACGGTCGGAGTACTTCCATGCTGACGCAGGCGGAAAAAGGCAAGGCCTTTGGCGCGCTGCATGTCCGGCCGCAAGCGTTTCTCATACCGAATCCGTGGGATGCCGGCACGGCTCGCCTGCTAGCGTATCTCGGCTTCGAGGCCCTGGCCACGACGAGCATGGGATTCGCGTTCTCCTCCGGACGGCCGGACAACAGCGTGGGCAGGCCGGACACCATGACGCACATCGAGACCATCGCGCGCGCCGTCCATCTCCCCGTGAGCGCCGACCTCGAGAACGGCTTCGACGACTCTCCGGACGGCGTCGCGGAGACCATCGTGTTAGCGGCCACGGCGGGCGCGGTCGGGGGTTCCATCGAAGATGCCACCGGGCGGACCGAGGACCCCATTTACCCGAAAGAGCTGGCGACGGAGAGAATCCGTGCCGCGGCGGAGGCGGCGCGCGCGCTGCCGTTCGTCTTCACGCTGACGGCGCGGGCCGAGAACTACCTGCATGGCCGGCCCGATCTCGCGGACACCATCGCGCGCCTGCAGGCCTACCAGGAGGCTGGCGCGGACGTTCTCTATGCGCCTGGATTGGTAAACCGCGACGATATCGCGGCGGTGGTGAGCTCGCTTGATCGGCCGGTGAACGTGGTGATGGGACTTCAGGGCGTGCAACTGTCTCTGGACGATCTTTCCTCGCTTGGAGTGCGGCGTGTCAGCGTAGGCAGCGCGCTCTGCCGCACCGCGCTGGCGGCGTTCCTGCGCGCCGCCCGAGAAATGCGCGAGCACGGCAGCTTCGCGTTTGCCGGCGAGGCAGCCAGACCGCGCGAATTAAACGACATTTTCAGCGGCTCGGTTGCAATCGGAGCCGCAAAAAGATATTGACGCCCCAGGGCCGGTCTCCGTAATACGGTTTGATCGCCGCGGGAAGTGTATAAATCGAAGCATTCGCCCCAATGCCGGTCTCGATCATATGAAATGTGCCGATGTCGCGCGTGTAGCCGGCGGTGTAGGCGCCGATACGGAAGGTACTGCCGGCGGTGCGGTCGAGCTGCGCCTCCAATCCTGGCGTGTCCACGAAAAGGTCGTCCTTGTCCACATACTCGATGCGGCCCGTGACGAAGTTGCGCCGCCGGAACGGGTACACCGATTCCAACAGGTAGGAATTCAGATTGTGCCGGGTGTCGGTATCGTGATTGCGGCCCCAAATCAAGCTGGTCGACCACGCTTCGCCGCCGCCCCTCGGCTGGCTGTAAGCAATCGACGCGGTGCCGCGGATTTGGTCGCCCGGCGACAGGAACTCCGGATGCGTGATCCTGCCCGCGGACACCTGGACGACCCAATTGCTGGATGGCGTGACCGAAACCCGGGCGGAATAGGAATCCATTTTGCCCCACGGAATGGTCCAGCGATTCTCGCCGGGCTCGGCGCCATGGAATCCGCTGGCTTCCAGCCGGAACCACGAGTGCTCGACGGCCGTTGTAACGACATCGGCCGAAATATGCGTGGAATCCTGCCAGTGGTGGCTCAAAGGCGCTTCCGGCAATTCCTCTGCCGAGGCGCGATGCGGATAGGCCACCGGACCAAGTGCGGGATCGCCCACCGGCGCGTAGTAGAACTGCAAGATGGTGCCGTCTGTGAGCGAATGCGCGTAGTCGATGCCCGCTCCCATCAGCAAATTGTGCGGATGCTGGCCGTCGACAATTGCGCGCCCGTAGACGGTTTCGCCGGTCTGGAACAACTCGGGATAGCGGCGGCCGGTAATGGTGGCCGCCTCCAGGCTGATCATCGACTGAAATTGCAGCGTTCCGCCCCACAGGCTATGCGAGGCGGAAAACATGACCGCATTCGGCGAGTAGAGCTTGTCGCCGCCGCGCGGACCGCTCTGCTGTGTGTCCACGAGAAAGCCCTGTCCCATGAACATGAGCGTCCACGTCCCGGCGCCGCGCATCAGCATCGGCATCGGCCAAGCTGCGGGGTTCATGCTGGTGCCGGACGCCACGTTCATCAGATACATGCCTGCTTCGTTCATGGAGGACGTCTGAGCGCATAAGGTAGTACAAAAAAGAATGACAGAAACCGGCAGTCGTTTACGCATGAGTTGCTCCTGCGAGTTAGAAAAAGCCACGAAGACGCACGTCTGCGCGGCGCTTTAGACTCGCAAGATCAGGAAGGACGGTGCGCTGCCGGCGGGTGTGGGCGGAGCGGGAGCGGTTCGAGCCAGCGCCTGCCATCGCGGCGGCGCGATGGCCTCGGTTTCGAAGACGATTGCCGGCGTCAGAAGCTGGTGAATACGCGCGGTTGAAACGAAAACAGGCGTGCTGCAATGTCTCGATCCCGGCGCGGGGTGTCGATGGCATGGCGGAACGTCGCTGGAGGACTGATCGCAAGGTGTCACCGCGCACTTCGCCACACACCGGGCATTGGCGAACATGGCCAGCAAGACTGCCAGGGCGACGGTAAGCTTCAGACAGCGCATTCCTGTGGCCAGGATACAACAGGGAGCGAGCGGAAGACTACCAGCGGCATTTGGCCGACCTCCGCCTCGAGGAAGGCATTGAGCGGCTTAAGCTTTTCTATGCCGTTTGCCGCGCGCGGCCCGCGCAATCCAGCCCAACTCCCCGTCCTGATACCATAGAGAATCACCCTTGATTGACACCGTTCCAGATATCCTTGCCCGCATTGTCGCCAAAAAGCGCGAGGAACTTGCGGAGCGGGCGAGCCGCTTGGACCAATGGGAGCGCGAGGCCGAATCGCGCCTCACCGGCCGGCGCGATTTCCGCGCGGCGCTCGCCGCACGCGTACCGGCCATCATCGCCGAAGTGAAAAAAGCTTCGCCGAGCAAGGGCGTTCTCAGCGCCGATTTTGATCCGGTCCACATTGCTGCCGAGTACGGCCGCGGCGGCGCTTCCGCCATTTCCGTGCTTACCGACGAGAGCTTTTTTCAGGGCAGCCTGAACCACCTGGAAGCCGTCCGAGCCGCGGTCGGCCTGCCCGTTCTGCGCAAAGATTTTACGATTGCAAACGCGCACGTGGTGGAAGCCGCCGCTCACGGCGCCGATGCCATCCTGCTGATCGCCGCCATCCTGAGCGAGCGCGAACTGCGCGATTTCCGCGCGTCGGCGGCGCAATTTGGCATGGCGGCGCTGGTGGAAGTGCACAATCGCCGCGAACTGGATGCGGCAATCGCATCGGGTGCCGAAATCATCGGAGTCAACAATCGCGATCTCAACACCTTCCAAGTGACGCTCGATACCTCCATCGAACTAGCCGAGCACATGCCCACGAACGCGCTCCGCATCAGCGAGAGCGGCATCCATAATGCCGGCGATATCGCCCGCCTGCGCGCGGCGGGATACACGGCGTTCCTGGTAGGCGAGCACCTCATGAAATCGGGCGATCCGGCGGCGGCGCTCCGCCAACTGGTGGCGGCATGATTCTCAAAATCTGCGGCATTACCAATCAGGATGACGCTTCCGCCGCGATCGACGCAGGCGCCACGGCGGTGGGCCTGAATTTCTATCGGCGCAGCCCGCGCTATATCGCGCCCGAACGCGCGGCGGAAATCGCGACTGCCGTGGGTGTGCGGCGCGTCGGCGTGTTCGTGAACGAGCGCCGCGAAGTGGTGGAGGCGATTGTGCGCGCTGCCCGGTTGGATGTGGCGCAGTTGCATGGCGATGAGACCTCCGGCGATTATCCGGCCGCGGCGCCGGTTTGGAAGGCGATACGCGTCTCGTCGTCCGAATCCGCTTTCGGGCAACTCCGCCGGCACGATCTCGACCCCGCGGAAGCGCTACTGCTCGACGGCCCGGCGTCCGGCGTCCGCTTCGAGTGGACCGTAGCCAAAGCCGCGAGGGCCCTGCTCAAGAGGCCGCACCGCATCATTCTCGCCGGCGGGCTCGATTCTTCGAACGTTGCCGAGGCTATAGCAGTTGTGCGCCCGTGGGGCGTCGACGTGTGCTCGCGCATCGAAATCGCCCCCGGCAAAAAGGACCATAAGAAAATGACCGAGTTTCTCCAGGCGGCAATGGCGGCCGCCCTGGTATGACACCGCAACCCGACGAGCGCGGCCATTTCGGACCTTATGGCGGCCGGTACGTACCAGAAATCCTGATGGCCCCGATCGAAGAGTTGGAGACCGCGTATCTCGCGGCGCGCGAGGATCCCGCGTTTCAAGCCGAACTCGCGAGCCTGCTGCACACGTATGCCGGCCGGCCCACGCCAATCTACTACGCCAAGCGACTGAGCGAGCAACTCGGCGGCGCACGCATCTGGCTCAAGCGCGAAGACCTGCTGCACACCGGAGCGCACAAGATCAATAACTGCCTGGGGCAGGCGCTGCTCGCCCGGAGGATGAACAAGCGCCGCATCATCGCCGAAACCGGCGCGGGGCAGCACGGCGTCGCCACCGCCACAGTCTGCGCACTCATGGGCTTCGATTGCGTGGTCTACATGGGAGAGGAAGACATGCGCCGCCAGCGGCTGAATGTCTTCCGCATGCGCATGCTCGGCGCGAAAGTCGCCGGAGTCTCGAGCGGCAGCCGCACGCTCAAGGACGCCATCAGCGAGGCCATGCGCGATTGGGTGACCAACGTCTCGGACACGCATTATCTGCTCGGCTCGGTGCTGGGCTCGCACCCCTATCCCATGATGGTGCGCGATTTTCATAAGGTGATCGGCGAAGAGGCGCGCCGTCAGATTCTCGCAGCCGAAGGCCGCCTGCCCGACACCATCTTCGCCTGCGTTGGCGGCGGGTCGAACGCCATCGGCATCTTCCACGCCTTCCTGAACGATACGTCCGTGCGTCTTGTCGGCATCGAGGCCGGCGGCCGCGGCGCGGGCATTGGAGAACACGCCGCGCGGTATCGTGGCGGCGCGCCCGGAGTGCTGCAAGGGGCGTACAGCGTAGTGCTGCAGGATTCCGACGGCCAGATCGCGCTCACCCACTCCGTTTCGGCCGGCCTCGATTACGCGATGATCGGTCCCGAACACGCCTGGCTGCACGACCAGAGCCGCGCCGAATATACTGCCGCATCGGACACCGAAGCGTTATCCGCGGCGCGCCTGCTCTCGCGCACCGAGGGCATTATTCCCGCGCTCGAATCGTCGCACGCCGTTGCCGAAGCCGTCCGCCGCGCGCCATCCGCGAAGGGCGCCATCTTCCTGGTGAATGTTTCCGGCCGCGGCGATAAGGATATCGATATCTATCGCGAAAACTTCAAGGAACTCGACTCTCAATGACGCGTATTGGCCGCTTGTTCGAGAACCTGAAACAGACCGATCGCAAAGGCCTGATCGCCTATCTCACGGCCGGCGATCCTTCGCCCGAGCGCGCATCCGCGCTCGTCGAAGCGCTGGTGCGGGGCGGCGCCGACCTCATCGAACTTGGCGTACCGTTCTCAGATCCCATCGCCGATGGACCGGTGATTCAGGCGGCGGGGGAACGCGCGCTGAAAGCCGGCACCACGCTTTCGCGCGTTCTTCAACTCGCCGCCGAAGTCCGCAAGACGTCCGAAGTTCCGCTGCTGCTCTTCACATATTTGAATCCAGTGGTCCGGTATGGCCTGGAGCGGCTGGCGCGCGACGCCGCGGCTGCCGGCATCGATGGCTGCCTGCTCATCGACGTTTCGGTGGAAGAAGCCGGGGACTATGTCGCCGCCATGCATCGGCACGGACTCGACACCGTGTTTCTGGCCACACCCACCAGTACCGAGCGCCGGCTCAGGCTGGTCGCGCGGTATTCCAGCGGCTTTGTGTATCTCGTCTCGCGCATCGGCGTCACGGGCGAACGCGATTCCCTGTCGAACGCCGTCGCGCCGCTAGTGACGGCCATGCGGGCCGTCACCGATCTTCCGCTGGCGGTCGGTTTCGGCATCTCGAAGCCGGAGCACGTGGAGCAGTTAGGCAGGCAGGTGGAAGCCGTGGTAGTCGGCAGCGCCATCGTTCGCCTGATCGAACGCAACGCCTCGAACCCTTCGCTCGAGAGTCAGCTCGAATCGTTCGTGCGCGAATTGAAGCACGGGTTTGGAGCGCACGCATGACGCGGGAAGACGCGCAGGCGAAACTGGAGGAATACCGCGTGCTCATTGACGGCCTCGATCGTCGCATCGTGGCGCTCCTGAACGAGCGAACTCAGGTAGTGGAGGAAATCGGACGCGTGAAACGCGAAAGCGGCCTGCCGATTTACGAGCCCAAGCGGGAGGAGCTGGTGTTCGCCAACATCACCGGCGCCAACCAAGGACCGATGCCTTCGGATTCGCTGCGCCGCATCTTTGAGCGCGTCATCGATGAAATGCGTAGAATTCAGCGTCTTCGCATGGAAGCCGCGGGAGAAAAATAGATGTTAGTGGTGATGCAGCAGGGCGCTAGCGAGGAGCAGATCGATGCCGTTATCGAACGGCTCACCGAGTTGGGCTTCGACGTACACCGCTCCACCGGCGTGATCCACACCGTGCTGGGCGGCGTGGGCGGCCGGGAAGACTTCGATCTGGACATGTTCGATTTGATGGATGGGGTGAAAGAAGCGCATCGCATCAGCTCGCCATACAAACTCGCCAGCCGCAGTTTCAAGCCCGCGGGAGCGGTGGTGAAGGTCGCCGACGTGGAATTCGGCGGACCGCGGGTGGTGGTCATAGCCGGTCCGGGCAGCGTGGAAAACCGCGCGCAGATCGACCGCGCGGCCGAAATTGTCGCCTCGGCCGGCGTGCGCATCATCCGCGGCGGCGCGTTCCAGCCTCGGAGTTCTCCCTATTCGTTCCAGGGTCTGGGCGAGGAGGGTCTGCGATTACTGCGCGATGCAGCCGACCACCACAGCCTGCTGGTAGCCAGCGAAGTAATGGACCAGACGCAGATCCCGCTCGTCGCGAAATACGCGGACCTTCTGCAAGTGGATGCGCGCAACATGCAGAATTTCACTCTGCTCCGCGAGTTGGGGAAGCAGACGAAACCGGTGCTGCTGAAACGCGGCAGTTCCGCTACTATCGAAGAGTTGCTGCTCTCGGCGGAATACATCATGACCGGCGGGAATTACGATGTCATTCTGTGCGAGCGCGGCATCCGGACGTTCGAGACGTACACCCACAACACCATGGATATCTCCGCCATCCCGGTGGTTAAGAAGTTGTCGCACCTGCCGATCGTGGCCGATCCGTCGCGCGCTACCGGGCGCCGCGACAAAGTGGTACCCATGGCGCGCGCCGCCGTGGCGGCTGGCGCCGACGGTCTGTTGGTGGAAGTCCATCCCGATCCCGACCGCGCCCTCAGCGACGGCGCGCAATCGCTTCGGCCGGAACAATTTCAGGACATGATGCGCCAGCTGCGCTCCATAGCGGCAGCCGTGGAGAGAAGCCTCTGAAGACCGTCGCCATTGTCGGCACCGGATTGATCGGCGCGTCCTTCGGCCTGGCGCTTCGCCGCGCCGGTTTTGACGGCGCGATTCTCGGCGTCAGTTCGGCGAAAGCCGCGGAAGACGCCCTTGCGGCGGGCGCCATCGACCGCGCCCTGCCGCTTGCCGACGCCGCGCCGCAGGCCGACCTGATCTTCCTTTCTTCCACCATCGGCCGGATTCTCGACACCATCCGCCATCTCGACCCGCTGGTGCAGCCTGATGCCCTGGTCACCGACGCCGGCAGCACCAAGTGCGAAATCGTCGACGTGGCGCGCGAGAGCCTGCGCCGCTGCCAGTTTCTCGGCGGCCACCCGATGGCCGGAAAGGAGACGCGCGGAGCCGAATCGGCCGACGCGGAACTATTCGCCGGCCGCACCTGGGTATTGACGCCCGACGATCCGGCCGAGCTGGAAACCCCCGCCGCGCGCGATTTCCGCGCCTGGCTGGACCGCATCGGCGCGCGCATCGCCATGCTCGATTCGGACGAGCACGACCGCGTCGTGTCGGTCACCTCGCATCTTCCGCAACTTGCGTCCACGGCACTCGGCGCCGTAGTTTGGGGCGTCCGGCATCCGGAGATTTCCGGCTCGGGTTTGGCCGATATGACGCGGCTTGCCGGCAGCTCCTACGACCTCTGGCGCGATATCCTGGCCACCAATTCGGGCTATATCGATCGCGCTCTGGCAAACTATATACAGGAACTCGAGCATATTCGAGAGAACCTTCGAACCCGGCAGTTACAAACAGAATTCGAACGCGGCGCGGCGTCGGCCGCCCGCTTTCGACGGACCGTGTAAGAAAAGGCTTATACCGTTCGTCAATTTAGGATAAACTACGCATGAGGCGAGAAACCGTAACTCGATCACCAGCGGACGGCGCGTCCGAAAGTGAGCTTGTGAAATTTCCGGCGCGGCGGGCCAAACGGCCCTTCGCACCATTTGCCGAACGTAAGGATTTCAAAATGGAACAAAAACTCAAGATCGCCGTGTTCATCGATTTTGACAATATCGAAATCGGCGTCAAGTCCACCCTGCACCGCGAATTCGATGTCGCGGCCGTGTTGGACGCGCTGAAGGAACGGGGCGAAATCGTCACCAAGTTCGCTTATGCGAACTGGGGCAGGCAGGAATCGGCCACTCGCGCGCTTTCCGAGCACGCCGTACAGATGGTACAGCGCGATCCCTCGCCCCGCGGCGACAAGAATGGCGCCGACATCAACCTGGCGCTCGATGCGCTGGAGATGGCCTTCACGCACGATCACATTAATGCCTTCGCGATTGTCAGTGGCGACAGTGACTTCATCGCGCTGGTCAACAAATTAAAGCAGTATGACAAACGCATTTTCGTGGTGGGCGGGCGTGCTTTCACCAGCACGATTTTGCAGAAGAATTGCCACGAGTTCGTGGCCTACGAATCGATCATCGACGACCGGCCCCGCTCCAGCGGCCATCAGCAGCAACACCAGCAGCAACAACAGCAACCGCAACAACCGCAGTCGTCCCCACCGCCACCGCCGCAACAGCAGCAACCGCAGCAACAGCGGCCCCAGCAGCAGAAGCGCGTGGCTCTCGACCTGGCGCAATCCATGCCGCTGGTAGAGCGCGCGCTCGGCGTGCTGGAACGGCGGGAGGTTCGCCCGCAGCTCGGTCTTCTCAAGTCCACCATGCTGCAGCTCGATTCCACGTTCAACGAAAAGGCCTATGGCGCCAATTCGTTCACCGATTTCGTGGAGAAGCTGCAGAAAGCCGATTACGTCGAGGTCACCGGCGGCGAAGGCCGTTACATGATCCGTATGAAGGGCGGCGCGACGCCCGAGAAGCCCGGCGCCAAACCCGAAGAAGCCATCCCGCTGCTGCGCGACGTGCTCGAGGTCCATCGCATGGACATCGACAACGGCGTGTCCGCCGACGAGCTTTCCGAGTTCGTGCATCAGGAACAACCCGCTTTCAACCTGAGCCAGTACGGTTTCCAGGAGTTCAACGAGCTGCTGAACTACGCGCAGGACAAGGGGCTGGTGCGCATCCAGGCCGACGAAGAGAAGGGAATCACCGTCTACCTGGGCGCCGAATTCCATCCGCCCGCCGCGCCGGCTCCGCCGGAACCGGTAGCCGAGCCCGAAGAAGAGGAAGACGAACCGCAGCCGCTGGTACCCGGCCAGCCCACCGCGACCGGTGAAATTCCGCTTCCCGAGCTGCCGCCCAAACCGCAGCGCCGCCCGCGCGCGCCGAGAAAATCGGCATCGCCCGACGGCCAGAAGAAGCGCGCCTCTTCGCCGCGCTCCCGCAAAAAACAGCCGATCCAGTAGCGCCCGGCGCTCCGCGACGCATCGATGGACCGCTGGCGCAGGCTCGCTTTCGCCGCCTTCGTGCTGGCCTGGTTTGTTTACTTCACGCACGATGGCCTGCGCGTTCACTTTGCCTTGGACGACATCGGCAACATCGCCCACTATTGGCGCGGTGGGCCGCTCGCTCTCGCCATTTCGCAATTCACTATCTGGCACGGCGATTATCGCCCCATGGGCGGCCTGTTCTACGTCCCGATTCTGACGTTCGCGGGTCTCAATCCCGTTCCGTACCAGGCCGCGCTGCTCGCCATCCTGCTGGTGAACGTGTGGCTGGTTTACCGGCTTGCGCTGCGCCTGGGCGCCTGCGAATTATCGGCGGGACTAGCTGCGCTCGTGGTGGCTTATCATGCCGGGCTGCACAATCTCTATTACAACGCAGCGTTCGTCTACGATGCGCTGTGCTGCTTTTTCTATCTCGCAGCGTTTCTCTACTACCTGCGCGTGCGCGAGTCGCCCGGCGCGGCGCGCATCGCGCTGTTCCTGGCGCTCGACCTGTGCGCGCTCAACTCGAAAGAAATGGCGGTCACAATCCCGCTCGTGTTGGCCATATACGAGTGGATCTACCACCGCCGCGGACCCACGCGCGCCATCCTTTTATGCGCCGCGCTCACAACGGTCGATGTCTTCGGCAAAGTTTTCGGACCCGAAGCGATGGTAAACGCCGAGGCATACCATCCCGTCTTCGCCCTGCGCCGCATCCGCGATTTCCAGCGTCTTTCGCTCGGCGATCTGCTTTTCGGATGGGGATCGGGATGGGGCGGAATCGTGCTCCTCTGGGCTGTGCTGGCGTACCTGGCGTGGCGCCGCGATCGTCCCGTGCTGCGATTCCTCTGGTGGTTCATGCTGCTCACGCCGCTGCCGATTGAGTTCCTTGTGGGAAAGAGTCAGGCGTGTCTCTACATCCCGATGGTCGGCTGGGCGATCTTCGGCGCCGTGGTTTTCGTCGACCTCGCCGGCGCATTGGCGCGCGTGCTGGAGCGCGAGCCGTGGGGGCGAAGGCTTGGACACAGCGGAGTTCTCGCGCTCCTCGTGGCTTTCGCGATCTTGCTTTGGGGGCGCGAGAATCGGGATTACAAGCGGACGCATGCCGCGCCAGAGATGGCCGCGCTCGGCCGGGAAAGCTGGGATGTCATCCAGCAATTCCGCTCGCTCGATCCCCAGGTGCGTCCCGCGAGCAAGGTGGCATTCCTCGACGACCCCTTCCATACCTGGGACATGCTCTTTGTCGCGGAACTCTGGTTCCACGATCATAGTCTGGACATCCACGTCGCACGCCACGGTCCGCTGACGCCGGAGGAATTGGCGAAGACGGATTACGTCTTCACGTTCCAGGACGGGAAGCTGGTGGAGTTGAAATGAACCCGATATTGTGGAACTGATCCTATCGATTCCGGACGCTCCGTCCCACAGCCGGACAGTCGTGCGGCGCACTGCGGAGTCGCAAACTCCTGGGATTGGTGTCTTTCCCGCTGGCATCACAATTGCCCCGCAGCAACCCTGTGAATAGCCTCTATCAGGATGTTCGTTACGGCTTTCGCAAGCTTCGCAAAAGCCCCGGCTTCACCATCCTGGCCGTGCTCATGCTAGCCATCGGAATCGCTTCCAGCACCGCCGTCTTCAGTTGGATCGAGATGGTGCTACTGAACCCGCTGCCGGGTGTGGCGGATGGCGATCGGCTCGTTTCGTTCGAAAACACCGCACCCAACGGCGAATTCATCACCACTTCTTACCCGGACTATCGCGATTATCGCGATCACTTGACCCTCGTTTCTGGCCTCGCCCTCGCCGCTCCCAGCGCCTTCAGTGTAGGAGACGATGAGCACGCCGAGCGCGTGTTCGGCGAACTGGTCTCCGGGAATTATTTCGCGGTGCTAGGCGTGAAGCCGATTCTGGGCCGCACGTTTTCGCCTCAGGAGTATGGCGATGCGGAGGGCGCCTACCCCGTGGCCGTCATCGGTGAGACTCTCTGGAACCGCCGCTTTCAGCGCGATCCGTCCGTTCTCGGCCGCACCATCCGCGTGAACCGGCAGCAACTCACAATTGTCGGTGTCGCGCCCGCGAATTTTCGCGGGTCCATCTCAGGCCTCTCCTTTGATTTGTGGGTTCCCGCGGTGATGGCCGCGCAACTGAACGCGATGCCCGATTGGATGCTGCGCGATCGCAAATCGCGCGAGTTCGTAGCTATCGCGCGGCTGAAGCCCGGCACCACCGCCAGCGGAGCGACCGCGGAGGCTCAGTCCGTCGCGAGGCAAATCGCAAAGGACAATGCCGGTACCAACCAAGGCATAGGGGCCGCCATGCTGCCTGTGTCTGCCGGCCACTTCGGCGTACAGAGCGTAATGGGGGCTCCGCTGCGGATCCTCATGGCCGTCTGCGGAGTAGTCCTCGTGATCGTCTGCGCGAATGTCGCCAACCTGCTTCTTGCCCGGGCGGCATCGCGGCACAAAGAATACGGATTGCGTCTCGCGCTTGGCGGGCGCCGTCTGCGACTGGCCCGCCAGCTTTTCACCGAAAATCTCCTTTTGGCGGGTCTCGCGACTCTGGCCGGCATTCCGCTCGCGCTCTGGATGAGCCGGTCGCTCGCATACCTGGTTCCGCAAAGCGGGCTTCCCATCACCTTCGACGTTGTAATGAACTGGCAAATCCTAGCCTTCACGATGATCGTGTGCCTGGTTGCCAGCATCGTTTCGGGGATGGCTCCCGCACTCCAGGTAGCGCGAATCGATATCAATACCGCGCTGAAAGAGGGCGGACGCAGCGGCACGTCGGGTGCGCCCTCGCTACGCATTCGCAACCTGCTGGTGGTCTCCGAAGTCGCCCTGGCTCTGGTTGCGCTCATCGGCGCCGGCCTTTTCGCCCGCAGTTTTCAGTTTGCGCGCCAGATCGATCCTGGCTTCGACCCGCGTGGAGTTCTGGTTTCGCACTTGAATCTTTCGAGTGCGGGTTACAAGGTACCTGATCGCATCAATTTCTGTGTTCGCCTGCGCCAGAATCTCGAATCGCAGCCCGGGATCGCGGCAGTCAGTTACGCCGACTACATCCCTCTCGGCTTCGCCGACGGTTCTTGGGAAGACCTGGACGTAGAGGGGTACACCCCCGGACCCGCCGAGAACATGAAAATCTATCGCACGGTGGTGTCTCCCGGATACTTCGATGTCATGCGCATTCCTAAATTGGATGGCCGCGATTTCACCGAGCTCGACGATCAGAAATCGAATCCGGTCATGATCGTCAACCAGCGCTTCGTCAAGCACTTCTTTGGCTCGGCCAATCCCATAGGCCGGAAGGTGCATGGATGGGGAAAGTGGTTCACCGTCGTGGGGGTAGTGAAGGATACCCGGTATCACCTTCCCAATGAAGATCAGCGCGCATTGTTCTACGTGCCGTTCCGGCAGGTTTATCGCGAAGATCTGTCCATCGCGTTCTACGCGCGCACGGCCGGCGATCCGAATACCGCATTGGCGGCACTCCAGCGCGCGGTGCGGCAGATGGACCCGAACGTGGCCGTGTTCGACGCCACGCCGCTCACCGAGTACATCAGCGCCTCGCTCTTCGCGCAAGAGATTGCGGCGTCTCTGCTCGGCATGCTCGGCGCGCTGGCACTCGGTCTGGCCGCCGTCGGTCTGTATTGCGTCATGGCCTACTCCATCAGTCAGCGCATACAGGAAATCGGCATTCGTATGGCGCTCGGCGCCAAGCCCCGCGATGTGCTCGCCCTCGTCGTCCGTCAGGCCATGGGCATCGTGCTTGCGGGCATTGCCGCAGGAATCCTCATCGCCGCCACCCTCACCCATGCCGCGGCCGGATTGCTGGTGAAAGTCAGCGCGACCGACCCCACGATTTTCGGTGGCGCCGCGCTATTCCTCGCGCTGGTTGGCCTGATCGCCGCGTACATCCCGGCAATCCGAGCGACGCACATCGATCCGAACACTACGCTGCGCGGGTTGTAGAGTAAGCAGCGCTACGATGTCCACGTCGCGCGCCACGGTCCGACGACTGGCGAAAGGATTCGAAGTAACCTTACCCGTTGCACCACAATTTAGTGCATGAAGCCCGAAGTCTATAGCTGGCGCCTTTCCACTGAGCTAAAGACCGGACTGGAGCGCGAAGCGCCGCCGAAAGACGACGATTGGGGCCCTGCCCGATGAGGCCGCTCGCGATTGGCTGAGCAGGAGCAGCGCGGACTCCGGTTTCGAAGCCGAACAGCTTCGAATCCGCAGAGAGGCGTCACGATGCCTCGGAGCTATAGCCAGCGGCAATGCGCACCGGGCGGAGAATGTGCGAAGAGCAGTGCGCGAGCGATTGCGGCAGCGCGATGAGCGATAACGCTCTAATCGATGCCGGCGCGATTCTAGCGTTGCTGGATCGCACCGACCACTGGCACAGCGTCTGCGCGAGGACGTTCGAGCAGTTGCGGCTACCGCTGGTTTCATCCCAAGCGGTACTCACGGAGCTCTTTCATCTCGTAGGGGAAAGCCGGCATGAGATGGAAACTGCATGGCGCTTCCGCCGTTCTGGCGCTATTTTTGTGGCTACAAGCGAGCATTCGGAGTTGCCGCAAGTACATGCTCTGATGTCCCGCTATGCCGACCGCCCAATGGATTTTGCGGACGCCACCCTTGTCCACCTTGCTAGGCGTGAGGCCCAGTCCACGATTTTCACTGTAGATCACGCCGACTTCAATATTTATCGAATCGACGGCCGCCGCCGTTTCAGAGTGGTTCCGTCAGATTCACCAATCGGTAGGAGCGGAAGTTCGGCCCGGGGATCGATAGCGACGAACACGGATGCACACAGATTCAGAAACAAAGTAGTTATCCGTGTCCATCCGTGGCCAAAAAGGAATATTCCGATCCTGCCAGGACCGATAGCTACGCCACCAGCCCCTCCACCACCTCGCCAGCCACATCTGTCAGCCTGAAATTTCGCCCCTGATATTTGTACGTCAGCCGGGTGTGGTCGAATCCCAGCAGCTTCAACATCGTGGCGTGGAGATCGTGCACGTGGACCTTGTCTTTCGCCACCTGGAAGCCCAATTCGTCCGTCTCGCCGATGCGCGCGCCCGCCTTGATGCCGCCGCCCGCCATCCACATAGTGAACGCGTTCGGATGATGATCGCGACCGTCCGACCCGCCCTGCACCATCGGCGTGCGGCCGAATTCCCCGCCCCAAATTACCAGAGTTTCGTCCAGCAATCCGTGCCGTTTGAGATCCTTGATGAGCGCGGCGGCGGCGCGATCGGTTGCCAGGCAGTTTTTCTGTAGATCCTTCACCAGATTCGAATGCTGGTCCCACGCCTCGTGATAGAGCTGCACGAATCGCACGCCTTTTTCCACCAGGCGCCGCGCCAGCAGGCAATTGTTCGCGAACGATGCCTTTCCCGGCTCCGCGCCGTAAAGTTCCAGCGTCTCTCTCGACTCCTTCGCGATATCCATCAGATCGGGCGCCACGGCTTGCATCCGGAACGCCATTTCGAACGAGTTAATACGGGTTGCGATTTCGGGATCGCCCGTCGCGTCGAGCCGCATCTGGTTCAACTGCTTCAGCGCGTCCAGCGAATCGCGCTGCAGCTGCCGGTCGACGCCCGGAGGGTTCGACAGATACAGTACCGGATCGCCGCCCGTGCGGAATTCCACACCCTGGTATACCGTCGGCAGGAAGCCGCTGCCCCAGCAACTGTCACCGCCGCTCGGGCCTTTCGCCCCCGAGCTAAACACCACGAACCCCGGCAGATCGCGCGTTTCCGACCCGAGTCCGTACAGCGTCCACGATCCCATGCTCGGCCGTCCAAACTGCATCGTGCCGGTGTTCATGAGTAATTGACCCGGAGCGTGGTTGAATGCGTCGGTCACCATGGATTTCACAATCGCCACGTCATCCACAACTTCGCCCAGGAAGGGCAGCAGTTCCGACAATTCGGTCTCCGTCCTGCCGAGTTTGCGGAAGCGAAATCTCGGTCCGAGCAGTTTGGAATTGGGGTTGATGAATGCCGCGCGATAGCCTTTCAGCAGCTCCGGCGGCGGCAGCGTGCCATCGAACTTGGCGAGCTGCGGTTTGTAGTCGAACAGTTCCAGATGGCTGGGCGCGCCGGCCATGAACAGGAAGATCACGTGCTTTGCCCGGGCTGGAAACTGCGGGGCTTTCGGCGCCAGCGGATCGTCCGCGGCGTGCCCCGCTTCCGCCAGTAATTGCATTAGCGCCGCGGCCCCCACGCCCACGCCGCACTGCTGGAAGAACCAGCGGCGCGAGACGTCGCGCGGCTGCATTCCGCGATAGAGATGATCCTGGCAGCTCATATTTATTCCTTGGTAATCGTCTCGTCCAGATTCAGAATCACGCGCGCCACCGCGGTCCACGCGGCCAAGCGTCGCGGAGTGGCTCCCGCCGGGACGGAGCCCGCGCCCGGCTTCAGCCCAGCCAGATCGGGTGCGCTCAGCCACCCATCCGCCAGGCGGGCGTCTTCCTTGGCCAGCAGGCTGAGCAGCACGTCGCTCTCGGCCTTCGTCGGAACGCGTGAGGTGCACAAACGAAATGCGTACGCCACCCGATCGCGATCGGTCCCGCCTGCTTTCAGCGTCCGCGCCGCCAATGCCTGCGCCGCTTCCACAAATACCGGCTCGTTCAGCGTGGTGAGCGCCTGCAGCGGAGTGTTCGATCGCGCCCGGCGCACGCACGCCATCTCTCCGTTCGGCGCGTCGAAGGCCTGCAGCGCCGGAAACGGCACCGATCGGAAACGAAACGTGTAGAGCGCACGCCGGTACCGGTCGGGTCCTTCGGCCACGTTCCAAGTCTTGTGCGCGTAGCTTGCCGGCGGCTCGAAAAGCAGCGATGGCGCGGGCGGATAGACGCTCGGCCCGCCGATCTTGTCGGTCAGCAGCCCGCTCGCCTCCAAAGCGATGTCGCGCACCACCTCGGCGTCCACGCGATACCGGGGGCCGCGCGCGATCAACCGGTTGTCCGGATCCTTGGTCAGCAGTTCCGGCGTTACATTCGAGCTTTGCCGGTACGCTGCCGACGTGGCAATCAAGCGGTTGAGCTTCTTCAGGCTCCAGCCCGAATCCATGAACTCCACCGCCAGCCAATCGAGCAGTTCCTGGTTGGAAGGTGTCTCGGCCTGCGTCCCCAGGTTTTCCACGGTCGCCACAATCCCGGTCCCGAAGTACGCTTGCCACACACGATTCACAAGGGAGCGCGCCGTGGTCGGCGATTTCCGGTCCACCAGCCAGCGCGCGAATGTCAGGCGATTCAGCGGCGCGCCGTCCGGCAGAGGATTCAGGAACGAGGGCACGCCCGGCGTCACCGCGCGGCCGGGCTGGAGAAAATCGCCGCGCTTCAGGATGTGCGTCACGCGAGGATCTTCCGTACGCTCCGCCAGCACCAGTTGCCGCGATCCTTCGGGGTACTCGCGCCACAACTGCGCGATGGCGCCGTTCTCGGCCTTCCACTCGGGCACGGTAGTCCGCCAGTAGCGGAACACGGTCTGCTGCTGTTCAGCGGTCCGCTGCGCGCGCGGCGTCTTCAGAATCGCGCGCACCGCATCCGGCAGCGGATCGGCCACCGCACCCGGCGCATCCGTCACCGATAGCCGGATTCGCCCCAGGTTGTTGTTCTGGTTGTCGTCCGAATTCCATCCGCCGTGGTCCTGCTTCAGATATAGATTGAGCGTCGACCCGCCGGCGTTCTCCACCGGCTTTTCGAAATCGAAAACCGCCTTGCGCGGCTGATTGCGCTGCCCCGGTCCGGCATCGATTCCCCACGCCGTGTCGTCACGCCCGTCGATTGCGAACTGCACCGGCCCGGTGACGCGCCGGTTCCCGCTCTTGTCGTCGAACTTCGCCTCCAGCGGCGTTTCCGGCGGGTTGACGTCGGCCGTCGCGCTGGCGATGGTCACTTTCGTGAACTTCGCCGGTTCCTCGACCGAAGCAGCCTCCACGCGGAATTCCGTGAGAGCGCCCGTTCCGTGAATCGACCGTCCCGGTCCGCCGGCAGGCAGGTTCGGATCCATCAACAATTCCAGCCGCACGGCGGTAATCCGCTCCATGCCGGTCGTCGCCGTGAATTTCACCGTGTGCTTGGTTGGCGCATATCCCAGCGACAGCATCGATCCGTCCTGCTGCGGCAGTTCGCGCTCGCCGCCTGTCGAGATGTCGTCCACCGTGAGCGCCAGCGTTCGCCACGCGGGCTGCGCCGGCAGCGCCTCTTCCCATTTCGCCATACGCTCGCGCCAATCGGGCGTGCGCCGCTGCAATCCGGCCTCGATCTCAGCGGTCCGGCGCAGAATCTCCTCGCGCTTCGACTGCTCGGCGGGAGTGTAGACCACAATGTCCGATTCGTTCGTGTTATTGAGGAAGGCGAAAATCCGGTAATATTCCTCCTGCGTCAGCGGATCGAATTTGTGGTTGTGGCACTGCGCGCACTGAATCGTCACCCCCAGAATGCCCTTGCCGATGGCGTCGATGCGGTCGTACATTGCTTCCATGCGGAACTGCTCGGGGTCGATGCCGCCCTCTTCGTTCACCATGGAATTGCGCAGGAACCCCGTCGCGACCCGTTGCGATTGGGTGGCGTCCGGCAGCAGGTCGCCGGCAACCTGCTCGATGACGAACTCGTTATACGGCATATCTCGATTGAGCGAATCGATCACCCAATCGCGGTAGAACCAAACCAGGCGCGGCGCATCTTTTTCATACCCGTTGGAATCCGCATAGCGCGCCGCGTCCAACCAGACGCGCGCCCAGCGCTCGCCGTAATGCGGCGATGCCAACAGGCGGTCCACCTGTTTTTCGTAGGCATTGGGACTGGAATCGGCGAGAAACCTGTCGAGTTCGGCGGGAGTAGGCAGCAGCCCCGTGATGTCCAGGCTGGCGCGGCGCAGCAGCGCCGCGCGATCTGCCTCGGGCGATGGCTTGAGGCTATCGCGGTCGAGCCGCGACTCGACAAAGGCGTCAATGGGATTGCGCACCCACTCCGGACGGCTCGTCGCCGGAACCGGCGGACGCACCGGGGGGATGAACGCCCAATGCCGCGCCGAGGCCGGAAGCACCGCGCCGGCGTCGATCCACCTCGCCAGCGTCGCGAGTTTCTCGGCGGACAAGGCGGGCGCGCCCATCGGCATGCGCTCCAGACCGTCAGCGCCTTTGACGCGCTTCATCAGCAGGCTGCCGGCGGAATTGCCCGGCGATACCACCGCTTTTACCCCGGTATCGAGCCTCAATCCCGCCATCTGCTGTCCCGACCCGTGGCAGCCGTAGCAGGATTCGGCCAATATCGCCTGGGCCTGACGGCCCAGGGAATCGTCTTGCGCCGGCGCCCTCCACTGAAAGACCAGCGCGGCGACAGAGCCGGCCAGGAGCACATTTTTGATGTTCACAGGCATCCGGGATTGGTGCTAATCCTATCAAATTCGGACGCCGGAAGCCCGCTTGGACCGTACCCTTTGGACCGTGCCCTTTGGACCGTGCCCTTCTATCCGTTCGATCGCAGCGCTGTCATGGGATCGATCCGCGACGCCCGCCATGCCGGAATATAGCCAGCGAACGCCGCCACTACGGTCAGCAGCGCTCCCATGGCAACAAACGTCACCGCATCGCCGGACGTGACTCCGAATAACAGGCTACCCAGGGCACCCGATAAAATCCGCGCCGCCGCCATTCCCAACGCCAGCCCCAATGCCGCCAATCCCAAGGTCCGAAGCACGATCCTGCCTTGCACCTCCGCGGACGACGCTCCCAGCGCCATCCGAATTCCAATTTCCTGGGCCCGTTGGCTCACCGAAAACGAAATTACCGCGTAAATCCCCAGCGACGCCAGCGCCAGCGCAAAAGTAGCGAACCCGGCCAGCAGCACCACCAGAAACAGCCGCGGCGAAACCGCTCTGTCCACCAGAGCCTGGAACGTCTGAAACTCGCGGACCGGCAGATTCGGATCGGCCGGCCGCAGGGCCGTTCGCAACTCCGCCGCCAGCCGGTCCGGAGGAAGAGCCGTGCGCACCACCAGTTGCATCGCCGCATAGTCCCCCGTCTGCCGCATCGGCAGATACATTTCTAAGCCTCCCGCCGATTCCAGAGAGCTGTGCCGGACGTCGGCAACTACGCCCACCACTCGCCGTCCGCCATCGGTCTCGATCGTTTTTCCCACCGGATCCTGCCCCGGCCAAAGCGTTCGCGCCATCGTCTCGTTCACCACCACCACGCGTTCGCTCGTTGCCCGATCCCTCTCCGTAAATCCTCGGCCCAACCGCAGCGGAATACCCGCCGCTTGGAAATACCCGTCGCTCACCACGCGAACATATGCCTCCGGCTGGCGCCCTTTCTCGTAAATCTGTCCTCGCGCGGCGACCATCCACGACCGGTCGTCGCGCAGCGGCAGCGCATCGGTAATCCCCGCCGCCAAAATCCCGGGCGCATTGCGCGCGCGCCGCAGCAGGTCGTCGATGAACCCGTTTTGCTCCGCGAAATCCGCAATCCGAAAACTCGGATCGACCCGTAGCGCCGCCGCCCGCTCCGGCGCAAATCCCAAATTCACATCGAGCACTCGGAGAAAACTCCGCGCCAGCAGTCCCGCGCCCACCAGCAGCACGCAGGCTAAAGCCAGCTCCGAAACCACCAGCCCGTCACGCACCCACCCATGCCGCCTGCCCCCGCTCGATCCGCGGCTCGCGTCCTGTAACTCGCCGCTCAGAGACTGGGCCGAGACCCGCAACGCCGGCAACAGCCCAAAAAGAACGCCGGACGCAACCGCGGCGAACAGCGTAAAGACAAGCGTCTTTCCATCGACGCGCACGCTTGCGAGCAACGGGAGATTGAAGGTTTGGAGATGTGCCAGCGCGCGCGTGCTCACGAGCGCGAGCACCAGTCCCAACACCGCGCCACATGAGCATAGCGCCACACTCTCCGTCAGCATCTGGCGCAGAAGCCGCCAACGTCCGGCTCCCAACGCGGTTCGCAGCGCGGTTTCCTTCTGCCGGACGCTCAACCGCGCCAGTTGCAGGTTCGAAAGATTGGCGCACACCAGCAGCATCACTACACCCACCGCGCAAGCCAGCACCACCAGCGCCGGCGTCACTCGTCCGCTCACCCGCTCCGCCAGCGGAGACAGGATTGGCGTAATCGGGTTCCGCTCGGGATGCTGGCTTTTCAGTTGCTTCCCCAGCGCTGCCATCTCGGCCTGCGCACCTTCGATGGTTGCGCCGGGCTTCAATCTTCCCACCACCTTCATCGTGTTTCCCAGGGGTTTCGTTTTGTCGTCGAGCGGCCAGGGAATAAAAATGTCGACCGGGGTGGCCGGAGCAAACACGCTGGCGAAATCGAACGTCGCCGGCATCACCCCAGCAATCGTCACCGGATGTTCGTCTAAAATCAGCTTCCGTCCGACCACGTTGGGGTCCGCACCGAAGTGCAGCCGCCAAAAGTTGTTGCTCAAGAGCATGGCCGGCGGAGCCGAATACTTTCCCTGGCATTCCTCGCGAGTGAACGTCCTTCCGATTGCGGGTTGCACTCCCAGCACCGCAAACAGGTTCCCGGTCACCGGAACGCTGGTGAGCCGCTCCGGCTCGGCCGCCCCCGTGAGTTCGTGGTCGCCCGGAAAATAGAACCCCGACCAACCAGCCAAATCGGTGAACGACCGGTTCAACTCGCGCAGGTCTACGAACTGTTCGGTCTGCGCCGCCGTCCCATCATCGCCATTGGAAATCCATACCAGCCGTCCCGGATCGCGAAACGGCAGCGGCCGAACCAGCAGCGCATTCACCACGCTGAAAATCGTCGAACTGGCGCCGATGCCCAGTCCGGCGATGAGAATCGTAAATACCGCAAACCCCGCATCCCGCCGCATGCCGCGAAATGCCTGGCGCAAATCCTGTACCAGATCGCCCATCCAACGCGCGATCCAGGTAGATCGAGCTTCTTCCGCTTTTTCTGTCATATTGCCGAACTTTCGCCGCGCCAATTTGCGAGCTTCCGCCTCCGAGATACCTTGCGAAACCAGGTCCTCAACCATCGAATCGATGTGGAACTCCATTTCCTCCCACAACAGGCGAGCCCTTCCACCGCGGTCGAGCCAGTAGCCTGCGCGGCGTAGAAAACGCTTCCAATTCACACCGCGAACCCCATGATTCGCGCTACCGCTCCGGTCACTTGCCGGTAACGGGCCGATTCTTCCGCCAGGTGTTTACGCCCGCCGGCTGTGAGCTTATAAAAGCGCGCCCGCCGGTTGTTGGCGGAAAGCCCCCACTCGCCCTCGATCCAGCCGTTCAACTCCAGGCGCTGGAGCGCCGGATAAAGCGACCCCTCTTCCACCCGCAGCAGGTCGTCGGACAACTGGTGAATCAGATGCGCGATGGCGTACCCGTGCAAATGCCCACGAAGCAGAATTTTCAAAACCAGCATGTCCAGCGTTCCGGGCAGCAGGTCGGCCTTGGTTTTCTCTGTTCCCATAGAGCGTCTGATTATGAAACGCTCGAAATACCGATCGGTTAGCGGGAATCGCCGATGATTTTAATCAGATCATCTTTGGGAGCAACCGCTCTCGCCCAACTATGCCATCCTGAAAACATCTATGCGCGATCCCGAGACCATCGAAAATGAGCTGATGGAAATCAGCGCTATCGCCGACGACACCATCAAGTTCGAGCGCCTCGTCGCCTGGTCCGCGGCGCACCCGGACGAAGTTCCCTTCGCCCTTCACCACCTGATGCACCGGCGCGAGAAGGCGAACCCGACTGATCCATCCTGAACCATCCATCGGGTGCTTAAATAAAGGCTCCTTCTGCGTCACGCATCGGAGAATCGTGTGCGCGATCTCGTTCTGAGATACATCTTTTCCCTGTCGTGTCCCGGCGCGAGCCTGCTGGGTATCGAGGCGCGCGGCGCCCAGTACCTCGCGCGGGGCGCGAGCTATAGCCTGTCCGTCTATTCACACTCGGCGGTGCTGAGCCTGAGTGGCCACTCCGTTACCATGTCGGTCGCCGGCCAAAACGCCAATTCGTTGCTCGAGCCCCTGGGCCACATGGCGGGCAGAGCCAATTACCTCATCGGCAACAATATCCGTGCCTCTTACGGTCTTTATGGCAGCGTCGAGTGGCGTGGCATTATCCCGTCATCGATGTGGTCTTTCACGCCAATCAGGCGCAACTGGAATACGATTTTCCAAATTGCGGCCCCAATCCTGCTTGCCGGCGCCCAGGAGATCGAATTGATTGCGCCGTTCGAATTGGCCGGCAAAACCCGCACCAGCGTCCAGGTCCAGTACCTCCGTCGGAAATCGAATCCGGTGGAGATTGCGGTGGGTGCAGGGCGTGCCGCAGATTCTTGGCGTTTTCAACCTGGATTTCACAACGAACACGCCATCCAATCCTGCTCCGGCGGGTTCAGCCATGGTCCTCTACCCATTGCCTCGCCTCGGGCCAGACGTCCTTCCTCTTCGACGGCGCCGCATACCGATTGGCGGCCGGCATCTTCCAGATCAACTTCATCGCGCCCCAAAAGACGACAACCATGGAACTGGTCGAGACTAACGGCAACCAAGCCGCCGGCCTCGCCTTGTTTGGTGTCGACGTGAAGTGACAACGTGAGCCGTGCGGGCTTGCCGCTCTCGGGGCACATCCGCGGCGCCCTCCCACCAGGAGCGAAATCCGCCCATCCAGCACATTGCCGCGGCATGTCCTATACTGGAATTTCCCCAAGCTCTCGTATCGACTAGGAGTTTGTACGTAAATGTTTGATTTGTTTAATTCCCAAAAGGCCAAGAAGTACGTGATGACCGGCATTCTGCTGCTGGTCTCGGCATCGATGCTGCTATACCTCGTGCCCAGCTACGACACCGGCGACAACGGGCCCAACGCCGTCGTTGCCAAGATCGGCAGCACCAGCATCACCGAGAACGAAGCCCGCCAGAACATCACCACCCAGACTCGTGGCCAAAAGATCCCCGCGGAAATCATCCCCAACTACGTCCCCAACATGATCCAGAACATGATCAGCGATCGTGCCATGGAATATGAGGCCCACAAGCTCGGCCTGGAAGTTTCCGATAAGGACGTGGCCGACTACCTCCGGCAGAGCTACCCGAACCTCTTCCCCGACGGCAAATTCGTCGGCAAAGATGTCTACGGCGCCATGCTTGCTCAACAGGGTGTGACCATCGACCAGTTCGAATCCGATCTCAAGCGCACCATGCTCATCGGTAAATTGCGCGAGGTAGCCATTGAAGGCTCCGTCGTGACACCCGGCGAGGTCGAGAAGGAATACCACAAGAAGAACGATCAGATCCAGCTTCAATACGTCAAGATCACCCAGGACAAATATAAAAAAGAAGTCGAGCCCACCAACGAGGAGATGCAGCAGTACTTCAAGACGAATATCGCCCTTTACCAGGATCCGGAATCCAAAAGCCTCGTCATTCTCGTCGCTGATGGCAATAAGATTGCGCAATCCCTCAATCCCACCGATTCCGACCTGATGGTCATCTACAATGAGCACCGGGCCGACTACCAGACCAAGGAACACGTCAACGTCCGCCACATTTTGCTCATGACGCAAGGCAAGCCCCCCGCCGACGACGCCAAGATCAAAGCCAAAGCCGAAGACATCGTGAAGCAACTGCGCGCCGGCGCCGATTTCGCCGAGCTGGCCAAGAAATATTCCGAAGATCCCGGCTCCGCTCAGAAGGGCGGCGAATACGACAACGTGGTCCGCGGCCAGATGGACCCGGCGTTCGAGAAGGCCGCATTCTCGCAGAAGCCCATGGTCATCAGCGACCCCGTGAAATCGGTATATGGATACCACATCATTCAGGTCCTGTCGCACGAGGATGCCCGCCTGAAACCCTTCTCCGAAGTCAAAGACGAGATCGCCAAACAGTGGAAGCAGCAGCGCGTGAACGACATTATGCAGAAGATCTCCGATCAGGCGCAACAGGCACTCACCAAGGATCCCGACCACCCCGATAAGGTCGCCGCCGATCTCGGAATGGAAGTCTTTCACGCCGATGGTGTGGTGCCCGGACAGCCCGTCCCCGGTGTCGGCACAAGCGCCGATTTCGATCAGGCAATCACGGGTCTGAAAAAAGGCGAAGTATCCCAGCCCGTCTCGCCCGCTGCCAACAAACTGGTGGTTGCCGAAGTGACCAATATTGTGCCTGCGCATCCCGCCAGCTTTGACGAAGTTAAGACTCAGGTCCACGACGCCATGGTCAACATCCGTCTCCAAAAGATGGTCCGCGATAAGGCCGCCGAACTCGTCAAGTCCGCCCGGGATAACGGCGGCGATTTGGCCAAGGCCGCCAAGGCCATGGGCCTCGATGTAAAAACCACGGAACTCTTCAAGCGCCAGGCCAGCATCGATGGCCTGGGCCCCGCCAGCTATTTCGACGCAGCTTTCAACGATGCCGTCGGCGCCATCCTCGATCCCGTTCCCATGCCCGATGCTACGGTGATAGCCAAAGTCGTCGCGCACGTCGATGCCGACATGTCGAAGCTCCCCGAACAGCGTGCCCAGCTTGTCGATTCCCTCAAGGGCGACAAGGCCCGAGAGCGTAATACCATTTTTGAAACCGGCCTGGTGGACGACCTCCAGCGCCAGGGCGTGGTGAAGATCAACCAGGACGTCATCAAGCGCATCATAGCGAGCTTCCATTCCGGCAGCTAACCGATGATCCACGACATCATCGAGTTCCTGAAGTCGCTGTACAATGCCGACAGGCTGATTCATCTATTGGGCCTGCTGCTTTCCAGTTGGCCGGGATATGCGGCACTGTGCGGTCTGGTGTTTGCCGAAACCGGCCTGCTGGTAGGTATCGTTGTTCCCGGCGACTCCATGCTCTTCACGGTGGGAGTAGTGGTAGGAGCCGGACATTCGAATATCGTGCTGGTGATTCTCCTGCTTGCACTGTCGGCCATCATCGGCGACTCCACCGGTTACCTGCTGGGCAGGCAAACGGGACCACGCATCTTCTCCCGCAAGGATTCTCTGCTGTTCAGACAGGAATACGTGGTGCGCACTCAGTCGTTTTACGAGCGATATGGGGGGAAAACCATTCTGTTCGCGCGTTTTCTGCCGGTTGTCCGGAGCTTCGCTGCATTCATGGCGGGGGTTGGGCGGATGCCTTATTTCCGATTCCTACCATTCAGCTTGTGCGGCGGCCTTGGTTCCGTCACATTGTTGACGGTGCTCGGATACGAACTGGGCGGAACGCCTTTCGTCAAGCACTACTTCGACAAGGTGATCCTCCTCATCATCTTTGTGTCCGTACTCCCCACCATCATCGAGATCCTGAAGGCCCGCCGCCGGGCAACGCAAAACTGATTGGCATCTCTCCCAGCGAGCACTTAGTCACTGCGCAGAGAGCGGCGTATCTCCCATACACCGGCACAGGGCCGAGGCTCATCCGGCCGGTTCTCCAAATAAATGCGCGTTTCGGTGATAGCATTTACCGAGGAGCCATCCCCCAACTTGCCCCGTCTCTTCTTCCTCGCGGTCCTTTCCGCTGCCTTCCTGGGCGCTCAGGAGCCTACCCGGGTCTTCATGCAGCACTGCCAGCGATGCCATTCCCCCAATAGCGGCGCACACGCTCCACTTCCCGATGCTATGGCCACCATGCCATGGGAAGACATTCTGCGCGCGCTCGATTCCGGAGTCATGAAAGCCCAGGGCGCCTCCCTCGCCGCCGACGAGCGCAAAGCCCTGGCGCGCTATCTCGGCAGAGTCGATTCCTCTGTGCCCGCGCCGATGGGCGGCCATTGCCCCGCTGGAAGCATGCCAGTCCCCGGGTCGTCATGGAACGGATGGGGCGCCGACGATTTCAACACGCGATTCCAGCCCGCCGCCGCTCACATCGACGCCGGCAGCGTAGGCCGCCTCCGGCTCAAATGGGCCTTTGGATTCCCCAACGGCGCCACTGCGTTCGGCCAGCCTACCATCGTCGATGGCCGCCTCTACACTGGCAGCAACGACGGTACCGTCTACGCCCTCGACGCGCGCAGCGGCTGCATTTACTGGATGTTTCAGGCGCAGACGCTGGTCCGCGCCGCTGTCGTCATCGGTCCCGGCCCGCGCGCCTACGTCGGCGATCTCGACTCCAACTTCTACGCGCTGAATGCCGATACGGGGTCGCTCCTGTGGCAGAAGAAACTCGATTCCCAGCCCTTCACGCGCATCACCGGCGCACCCAAACTCCACGACGGCCGCCTCTACGTGCCCATCGCATCGCAGGAGGAGAACGCCGGCTCGCAGCCGCAGTACCCCTGCTGCACGTTCCGCGGCAACATCGTTGCGCTCGATGCCGAAACCGGCAAGGAAATCTGGCGCACCTTCACCACTCCCCAAGCCAGACCCACCAAACGCAGCGACAAGGGCGTGCAATACTACGGACCATCCGGCGCCACGGTCTGGTCTTCTCCCACCCTCGATCTCCGCCGTAACATGCTCTATGTCGCCACCGGCAACGGCTATTCCGACCCGCCCGTCAAGACCGCTGACGCCATCGTCGCCATGGATCTCTCCACCGGCGAAATCCGCTGGACGCAGCAGGCCACGCTCGATATGTTCAACTGGGGCTGCGGCTTCGGTACTCACACCGGCAACTGTCCCGACAACGCCGGCGACGACGTCGATTTCGGCGCCTCTCCTATTCTTGTGAACCTCAACGGCGGCAAGCAGATTCTTGTCGCCGGCCAGAAATCGGGCATGGTACACGGCCTCGATCCCGATGAAAATGGCAAGTTCGTCTGGCAGTCGCGGATCGGGAAAGGCGGCAAACTCGGCGGTATCGAGTGGGGCATGGCCGCCGCCGATGGCATAGTCTTCGCGCCACTCTCGGATTGGGGACAACCCACCGCTGGGGGCCTATTTGCCCTCGACGCCGCCACCGGCAAAGTCATCTGGAAAACCCCCGCGCCGCAGCCTGCCTGCAGCGGAAAACCAGGATGCTCGCCCGCGCAATTGGCTGCCGCCACCGCGGTGCCCGGCATTGTCTTCTCCCCGTCCATGGACGGGCATCTCCGCGCCTATCGCATGAACGGCGGCGAGATTGTCTGGGACTTCGACGCCAACCGCGCATTCCCCACCATCAATAACATTCCCGCTCACGGGGGATCGTTCAGCGGCACCGGCCCAACCGTCGCCGACGGCATGCTGTACGTCAACTCCGGCTACGCCAATACCGGGGGCCTCCCCGGTAACGTCCTCCTGGCATTTGAAATCGCCAGGTAGAGGTTGCGCACCGCATTCCTGGCGATCGATTATTGCTCCACGTTCCTTCTTTACGACCTTTCGCCAATCCGGATCACGCCGCACCCTGAGCGGCGCCCGACGCACAGCGGCAAATCTGCCGTCACGCGGACTGAGTTTCTCTCTGCATGAACGCCGAGGCCCCTGCGCCGGTACCCCGGGTAAACTTGTTCTTATTTGTTATTTCTGCCGTTCGCGCTGTTGCGCGACAGTCAAAGAGCTCCTCCTTGACTTCCCCACTGGGCTGCGATAGGTTGCAGAACTTATGAAGCGCCTCGCCCTCATTCTTTCCGCCCTAGCCCTGTCTCTGTGGGCCCAACCGTTCGACCAGGATCTCCTCAAGCACTTCACCTGGCGATCCGTCGGACCGGCGGGAGCGGGCGGGCGCGTCGTCGATATCTCTGTCTCCGGCAATCCCGCGCGCATCTACATCGCTACCGGGGGCGGCGGAGTCTGGAAGAGCGCCAACGAAGGCACCACCTGGGAGCCGATTTTCGAGCACGAAAGCGTCGGCGCGATCGGCGCTGTCGCCGCCGACCCCTCCAATCCCGATACTGTCTGGGTCGGCACCGGCGAGGCCAATCCGCGCAACAGCGTGTCGTGGGGCGACGGCATCTACAAAACCACCGACGGCGGCAAGGCCTGGCACCGCATGGGTTTGCAGGATTCCCATCACATCGGCCGCATCCGCATCGATCCGCGCAACTCCGACGTGGTCTACGTCGCCGCGCTCGGCCACATCTGGGGCGCGAACAAACAGCGAGGTGTCTATAAGACCACCGATGGCGGCCTCACGTGGACGCAAAGTCTCGCCATCAACGACGACACCGGTGTGGTCGATCTCGCCATGGATCCAGGCGACCCCAACACGCTCTACGCCGCGGCGTACGAAGTCCGCCGCGATGGATTCGCCGGCGGCGATCCCGGAAAGCAATGGGGGCCGGGTAGCGGAATCTACAAGACCAGCGACGGCGGCCGCAACTGGCGCAAACTCACCCAGGGATTGCCGAAGGGCGACCTGGGCCGCATCGGACTCGCGGCCGCTCCCAGCAATCCAGCCGTCGTTTATGCCGTGGTGCAAACCCCGACCACGGCGCCGGCAGGCACGGGCGATGAGAACGCCCCACCGGCGCCACCCGCCGGTCCGCGCACCATGCGCGATGGCGGCGTCTTCCGCTCCGACGATCGCGGCGAAACGTGGCGCTGGGTGAATTCAGTCGATAACCGGCCGTTCTATTACAGCCAGGTGCGCGTCGATCCCACCAACGAAAATCACCTCTTCGTGCTCGGCGCCAACAACTCCGAATCCGACGATGGCGGCACCACCTTCCGCACCGTCACCGAGAACATCCACGTCGATCACCACGCCATGTGGATCGATCCCAAAAATCCGCGCCACATCCTCGATGGCAACGATGGCGGCATCTACATGACCTGGGATGGCGGCCACACGTGGGACTTTCAAAATCAGATGGCGCTGAGCCAGATGTACTCTGTAGACGTCGACATGCGCCGCCCCTACTATATTTATGGCGGCTCGCAGGATTACTGCTCGTGGGCCGGCCCCAGCGCCACGCGCAACCAGGTGGGAATCAAGTATGCCGACTGGTTCAAGGTGCAAACCGGCGACGGTTTTCAGGTGCGCGTCGATCCCACGGACTACAACATCATTTATGCGGAATCGCAGAACGGCGGCGTAGTCCGCCATGACCTGCACAGCGGCCGGAATACCGGCATCAAGCCCACTGCGCACAGCGGACAGCCGGCATACCGTTTCAACTGGGAAACGCCGCTGCTGATCTCCGCGCACGACCCCAAGACCATCTTCATGGGCGGCAATTTGGTGTTCAAATCAACCGACCGTGGCGACTCGTGGAAATCCATCAGCCCGGAACTGACCACGGAGAAAGCCGGCACCATCACCACCATCGCGGAATCGCCGCTCGATTCCGCGGTGCTCTACGCCGGTACCGACGACGGCAATGTCTGGGCCACGCGCGATGGAAAGAACTGGAGGAATATCACCGCAAGTGTTCCGGGAATGCCCGGGAAGCGCTGGGTGAGCCGCCTGGTGGCGTCGCGCTACGATGCTGGAACGGTATTCCTGGCTTTCGATGGCCATCGCAGCGACGATTTCACTACCTACCTCTTCGAATCCCGCGACTACGGCGCCACGTGGAAATCGATCCGCGCGGATCTGCCCCCGTCCACCCCCGTGCGCGTGATCCGCGAGGACGTGAAGAATGCCAATCTTCTTTTCGTCGGAACGGAATCCGCGGCTTATGTCTCAGTCGACGCTGGAGCGCACTGGGTGCCGCTGATGAATCACCTGCCCACCACGCCGGTGGCCGACCTGATCGTCCATCCGCGCGACGGCGACCTCATCGCCGCCACCCACGGGCGCAGTTTCTGGGTGATGGACATTTCGCCGCTCGAGGAACTCACGCCCGCTGTCCTCGCGAGCGACGCGCACCTGTTTACCGTGAAGCCGGCCATTGCATTCGACTATCGCGTCTTCACCACCGACGAGTTTCTGGCGGAAAAGCGCTTCATCGGCGAGAATCCGCCGATGGGTGCGACCGTCAGCTATTACCTGAAATCCGGCGGTGGCGATGTCAAACTCGCGATCGTTGACAAGACCGGCGCGGTGGTTCGCGATCTCCCGGCTACCAAGGAGAAGGGTATCAATCGCGTGCAATGGGATCTTCGCGGCAAGTCGCTCGTTCAGCCGCCGGGGCGGGGCGGGCGCGGCGGTGGTGAAGGCCGCGGTGCTGCTCCCGGAGCGGCGCCCGGCGGCGGCCGCGCCGGCGCTAATGCCGCCCTGGCCGACCCGGGAGATTACATCGCGCGCCTCACCATCGATGGCAAGGAGTTCACCACGCCCATCCACGTGGATGCCGACCCCTACGCCAATGTCTCGGCTGACGAGATCCAGGCGCGCCGCGGCGTGATCACCGCGGTGATGGCGCTTCAGGCACGGACCGAACCGGCGAGTACCAGGGCCGATTCGCTCGACACGCAGTTGGATTCGCTTTCCAAGAACGTGCCCGATGCGCCGGCGGCGATCAAGGATACCATCGCCGCGGCGCTCAAAGAGTCCGGCAAGGTCAAGACCGAGATGGCGCGCATCAACCGCGGCGTCACCCAGTTGTTCGGGCAGGTTAGCGGATCGCCGTTCCTGCCGACCGGCACCCAGCGCGAACAACTGGAGGACTTGCAGAAGGACTTCGAGAAGCAATCGGAGGCGCTCGACACGCTGCTCAAGACCACCGTTCCGGGAATCGACAAGCAATTGAACGACGCCAACGTGCCACGCATCTCGGTGAAGCCATAACCAGGGCGGGATTCGGGCGAATGACAAAAGCATCGTTGGCTCGTCGAGCTTTACCGGGCTTGGGGCCAACCCGCCAAGGCGGAGGAGTGGCGAAAGGTTTAATTCAGATCGGTCAGACGCGAATGTGGCAGGCGTCGCCGGCGCGGCAGCCGATCCGGTCCGCGGCGGAGCCCTGGTTCAACGACACTTCCCAATAGCCCGAACTGCCGGCGATTGCCACCAGTTCTCCCGACGGCGATTCGGCGTAGCTGCGCACCAGGCGCCCCACGTTCGTGACGCCGATGGTGATCTCTTCAAACCGCGGAAAATCAGCCGCACGGAAGTTGGTCACGATGTTGCCGAAGTGATCGACCTTCAGGATCTCGCCCGCCCACGACTTGGGCCCGGTCTGGCGAGGCTCCGCGAACGATGGGCGAACGTAATCGGCGATGATCTTTCCGAAGCTGGATGACCTCACGCCACTCGCGAGGTGGCCGCCGGCGGGAGCGAAGATGTCGCGCCCGTGAAAAGTCTGGCTGACCGGGTGATGGAAATAGCGGGAGTTGGAAATGGCCCGAACTTTGTGCTTTTCGCGGGCAATAATCATACCGAGCACGCCATTATCGGGCGCAATGAAATACTGGCCGGCGGCTTCCATTAATATCGGACGCCGCTCGCTGCCCACGCCGGGGTCGACCACCACGACGTGCACGCTGCCGCGCGGAAACGTTAGATACGCCTGCGCGATCAGGTACGCGCCTTCGGCGATGGCGTACGGGGTCACCTCGTGGCTGATATCGATGATCGGGGTTCCTGGGCAGATGCGGAGAATCACACCTTTCATGCTGCCCACGTAATGGTCCGAAAGCCCGAAATCGGTCGTCAAGGTAACGATGGGCGCCCGCATTGGTAAAATAGCCTCAAGTGCAGCATTTCTACTTCGACCACAACGCCACCACCCCCGTAGCTCCGGAAGTTCTGGAGACCATGGCGTCGTGTCTCGGTCAAGTGTATGGTAACGCGTCCAGCATTCATCATTTCGGCCAGGCGGCGAAGCACAAGCTGGAAGCCGCACGCCGGCAGGTGGCGGCGCTCATTCACGCGAGCACTACGGAAATCGTCTTCACCAGCGGCGGCACGGAGGCCGACAATCTCGCGGTCTTCGGCGTAGTGCGGGCGTCCGGGCGCTCGCGGGCGCACGTGATCGTGAGCGCCATCGAACATCCCGCGGTGCTGGCGTCGGCGGCGCAACTCGAGCGCGAAGGCGCGGTGATCACGCATGTGCCGGTGGGGCCGAACGGAACCGTGGATCCGGAACAGGTACGGCGGGCGCTGCGGCCGGAGACGGTCCTGATCTCCGTCATGCATGCGAACAACGAGATTGGCGTGGTGCAGCCGATTGCCGAGATCGCCCGCATTGCGCATGAGGCGGGCGCGGCGATGCACTCGGACGGCGTTCAGGCAGCCGGCAAGCTCGCCATCGATGTGGATGCGCTCGGGGTGGATCTCTACAGTATGAGCGGCCACAAACTGTACGCTCCCAAGGGAGTGGGCGCGCTCTACCTGCGCAAGGGCACGAAGCTGGCGCCGCTGGGCTTCGGCGGCCATCACGAGCGCGACCGCCGTCCGGGAACCGAAAATGTGCCGGGAATTGTGGCGTTGGGAGCCGCGTGCGAACTCGCCGCGAAAGTGCTGGCCGCGGAATCGGAGCGCCTGGCCGGTCTGCGCGATCGGTTTGAGATCGCTGTCGCGGGCCGGATTTCCGGCACGGGAATTAACGGGGGCCGCGCCAATCGCACGCCCAACACCAGCAACATGTATTTCGATGGAGTCGATGGCGAAGCCATGGTGATTGCGCTCGACCTGCGCGGATTCGCGGTATCCACGGGGTCGGCCTGCTCCTCCGGCGCCATCACGCCATCGCACGTGCTCACCGCGTTGGGGCTTCCGGCCGACCGCGCGCGGTCCAGCCTGCGCTTCTCGCTCGGCCGTTCGACGGCGGCGGAGCAAGTGGACGCGCTGGTGGACGCGCTGGAAGCATCGGTGGCGCACCTGCGAAGAATTTCGGTACATGCCTGAAGCCGCACCCATCGCCGTCGCCATGAGCGGCGGAGTCGACAGCTCTACTGTCGCCGCGCTCCTGGTGCGCCAGGGTCACAAGATCGTGGGGATGACGATGCAGTTGTGGAACCAGCGGCGGCTGCCCGAACTGGTTCCCGAGAACACCGGCCATGGCCGCTGCTGCTCGCTCGACGATGTCTACGATGCGCGGCGCGTAGCGGAACAGGTGGGCATCCCGTATTACGTGGTGAATTTCGAGCAGCAGTTCGAAGAGCAGGTGGTGAAGCCGTTTGTCTCGGAATACCTGGCGGGCCGCACGCCGATCCCCTGCACGCTTTGTAACAACTACATCAAGTTCGATCGTTTTCTGGAGATGGCCGACGCCGTGGGCGCGCACTTCATCGCCACCGGCCACTACGCGCGGGTGCGCTTCGACGAAGAATCGGGGCGATACCAGCTTCTGCGCTCGCGCGACGGCTCGAAAGATCAGACCTATTTCCTTTTCGGACTGACGCAGCAGCAGCTGGCGCGCACATTGTTTCCGCTGGGCGAAATGAGGAAGCCCGAAGTCCGCGAACTGGCGCGCGACATGGATCTCGCGGTCGCAGAGAAGGACGACAGCCAGGAGATCTGCTTCGTGCCCAACGGCGACTACGCCGCGTTTCTGGACGCATATCTGAAGGATACGGGCGTCGAACTGGACACGCCGCGCGGCCAAATCGTCACCACCGACGGCCGCACGATCGGCGAACACCAGGGCGTCCACCATTTCACGGTGGGGCAGCGCAAAGGCCTGGGGATTGCCGCCCGGGACCCGCTTTATGTGATTTCCACCGATCCGCGCACGCAGCGCGTCGTGGTGGGGGGAAATGACGATCTGCTTTGCGGGCGGT
>Ga0335072_10001049_pt1 | contig 47290 bp, 47 predicted proteins | sample Lox_Sample_21_FD_206725 | JGI IMG/M metagenome (GOLD analysis project Ga0335072, IMG submission 206725) | Soil microbial communities from Loxahatchee National Wildlife Refuge, Florida, United States - Lox_Sample_2.1 | ecosystem: Environmental > Terrestrial > Soil > Wetlands | place: USA...
CCCTAGGTGGTGTCTTTGTGTTGAAGATTAGCGAGCGGAAGGTATAAGATAGCGCTGGCTTACATCCTCTCTTCTTAGTCGAAGTAGAATACTAATTCGTACCACCACCTTAGGGATCGATTGGTACTTAAGTATATCATCATATTTATCCAGCGCAGCTGACCCAGAGAGCCAGTATGACCCAGAATCAAGCATGGCCTCTCTTGGCTCGGGACTACTTGGCCTTGCTTTCTCGACTATCACCAGCAACTACCCAGCCAACGTGCCGTGGTCCAAGAACCTAACAAACGTTCCAAGTAAGTCGATCATGACCACTCTGTTCGAGCAGAAGCAGCTTCCGCATAAATTCACACTAGCCGTTTCTCGTGGCGAAACGAATTCAAGTGATGGCGGCACCTTTACCATCGGTGGTCTTCCCGATCTACGTGATCCCAGAGTCAACGCGACAAATGACTTTGCCAGCGCCGCATTGGTGGCTACCGCTGACTTTCTCACGACAACGATTGCTTGGTATGCCATCACGGTTGAGGGCCTTTATTACGGCACCTTTGGAAACATGTCCATAAATTCCACGGCTGGGAATTACATTGTCGACAGCGGTTCACCAGCCATAGTCCTTCCAGCGAGCGACACCGAGCGCTGGATGTCCATGTTTGACCCACCTATGCCGTTCAACAGCAAAACGCTGGAAGTCAACTGCAATGCAACAATCCCGATTCTTGAGTTCAGGATCGGCGGCAAGCTGTTTCCTATGAATCCGATCGATTTGGTTAGTCGCAATTCTGATGGTACGTGCTCTAGCACTGTACAAGCGGGCTCGGGGCCTCTGTACTGGCTAGGAGATCGCTTTCAGAGGAATGTGCTTGCGGTTTATGACTGGGAAAACGAGCAGATGCAGTAAGTATGTCCATTCTACAGCTTGATAAGGACAGAAATTGACACTGAACAGTTTTGCTCCGCGTCCGTATTACAAATCTTGATCGTGGTGAAGCATTTGAAGTTGACTTCAAAGGGGCTGGATCGACTGATCAGATGCGTGCATATACATAGAACGTCTCCCGCTGCGTTCAGCGTTCCCATTTGTACGTACTAAGCGTACGTAAGTGCGAATAGGGCGTATAGTGGCAAGGGTGGAAAAGAAGGTTGGAATTTCCTTTCGTACCACCTGCTGCCTGTTGCAAACAGGCCGCGCCTCGGTGGCTATTCACAGGCTCGTACGCTCGTACATTTGTATGCCGGATGGGCAGGAACCAGCTGGAAAGGTACAGCTAGACAGGGACCAGCTATTCGCACGAGACAGGTTCTCGACCGACAGGGTTTCCTATGTGTCTATGTATTTGCCCATCCCCAGGTAGAATAGGTAGCACTAAGCAGTGCTTCCACAAACCATACAACTGCATTTCCTTCGGATTCCGCTGCGGCGCCCGCTTCCGGAAGCGGGGTGAGCCTTCAGGCGGCGACGGGGGTGCCTGCGGGGGTGAGCGCTGCTGCCTGCCCGGGTGAGCAGGCTCCCGCAGCACCCGCCGCTCACCCACGGCCAACACCAAATGTGCCCGCACAATTTACCGTACTAACTCTATTATGGCGGCCATTCACCCCAAGCGAAAGTACGCGGGGTCTTGCCTGCCCAGCGCCCCGTTTTTGAAAAATCTTAGTATTTGATGCCAATCCTAACCACAATGCTTTCCCTGCGCCATCTCCGTAACTTAAATGGGCGAAAAAAATTGGACACGCCGTGATTTATCCCCCCCAAAAAGTGGACCAGTCGCGATTTGAACGCGAGACCTCTTCCAAAGAGACGTGCGAAGGAAGCGTCATACCCCTAGACCACGAGCCCTATATATAATGTGTATCTATAGATTTGACATATAACAACGAAATGATACTGGCGGCTCCATTCGATAACTCGAGCCAAGTGAAGGGCACCGAAGGAGCCTTGAGCAGCAGAAAGAGAACCTCCGTGTCCTATTCTTACCTCGTGGGCGAGCAAGACGGGCGGCTGTAGAACGTGAAAAGATCCGTATTGATAGTAGGGCTGATGACCTTAGAATAGCTGCCGAGATTGCAATACTTCACGAATTATAGCCTAACGCCCAAGCAGTAGATAGCTTTCATTCCCAAGCTTAGTCTCGGATTAATCTACGCGTTGAATTGTAGCATCGGCTCTTCTCTCCACAGCCGTGACAATCATGATGCCCAGTAAAGACGTTGTGGAATGTAATTCATTAGTGAAGCTAATACAATAAGAGATCTTTTTTCAGGACTAGACGCGGGGAAAATAGTCTAAAAGAGACTTCTGACGAACTCCCCTATCATCTTTGTACTGGAAGGGCTTATCCGGCGCCGACAGATCTTTGCAAAGTGCAATGAAGCTCCAGAACATTAGGCGTGTCTGTTGCGCATCGACGAGAGCATGATGATTCCGGCCTGCCAGCTCATGACGGGTGCCGTGAACAGAATATCTTAGCACATCCCTCTTGTGGACAAGGACTCCGTTCATGGATGCCTAGGTGAACGCGGCGGTAATGTTGCTTCGCAGTGTGTGGTTCGGAGAATGTTTTTTGGCAATCGTCTGATGAACATGGATATCGTATGCCTAGGTGAACTTTGTGGTAATGTTTCTTCGCGCCCTGTGGGTCGGCGAATGTCATGGTACATCCCTCTTGTGGACAAGGACTCCGTCCATCGATGCCTAGGAACGCGGTGGCAATGTTTCTTCGCGGTATGTGGGTTGGCGAATGTCTTGGTACATCCCCCTTGTGGACAAGGACTCCGTCCATCGGTGCCTAGGAACGCGGCGGCAACGTTTCTTCGCGGTATGTGGGTTGGCGAATTTTTTGGGGCAATCAACTGATGAACATGGATATCGTATGCCAGCACGTGCAACATTGTAGTGACTCATTGCGTGGGCTCTTTCGGTGAACACCTATTTTCTTACAACATTTCTCCTTGCAGGAAAGCGGCTGGGGTGTTTTCGGTGGTGGGCCGTAACAAGAAAACTGCCACAACGGAAATTTCAAAAACCCAAGCCCGCATGCCCACCACAGCAACGCCGTGCAAAGTTTTCTATGCGCTCGAGATGCTAGAGGGTATGTGCCGTGTACTGCTCTATATGCTGGAGGCCGTGGAGGGTGACTTTTGTTTGCTAGAGGTATTGTAGGCGTTGGAGGCACTAGAGGTGCCGGAGGTGACGCGCTGTGTGCTACTCTACTTGCTGGAGGTGTTGGACGTGCTGGAAGTGCTGAAGATGCCGGTGATGCGTTGTGTGCTGCTCTGCTTGACGGAGGTATTGGAGATCTAGAGGTGCCGGAGGTGATGCGCTGTACCCTACTCAGTATGCTGGAGATTGGGCTGTGTGTGCTGGAGGTACTGGAGGTGACGCGTTGTGTGCTACTCTGTATGCTGGAGGCAGTGGAGGTTGGGCTCTGTTGCTGGGGGTGTTGGAAGTGGTGGAGGTGCAGGAGATGATGCGCTGTGTGCTAATTTGTATGCTGGACGTGCTGGAGGTGATGCGCTGTATGCTACTCTGCTGCTGGAGTTATTGAAGGTGCTGGAGGTGCCGGAGGTGATGCGCTGTGTGCTACTTTGTACGCTGGAAGCTGTGGAAGGTGGGCTCTGTAGGTATGCTGGAGGCTATTGAGGGTGGGCCCAGTTGCGGGGTTTCGAAATGTCCATCGTGGCAGTTTTCTTGTTACAGTCCGCCTCGTGCCCTGCCCCTAGAAAGGCCCGCAGAAGTGTTTGCTGGAAGACTCTGAGAGCTTGCTGTATTGTCCAACTCTTCCCTTTGCGTATGGGCCTCGTATTTTTGCCGGTTCCCCTTGTGGTGCCGCGACCCCGTTGTCGTGACTGTTGTTTTGTGTTTTTCACGTCGGTACTCCGCGTATCGTTCTTCGTACATCAGTTTTTCCCACGTTGCATTGGTTTGAGCGGTAGATGCTCGACTGAGAATTGCTCAAATAGCTTTGCGCGGGGAGACGCAACAAAAGTGACCCGGGTGGCTTGAGAGGTCAAGCGTAGGCTTGATAAAGACGCGTGGAGGCGATTACAATGCATATATGCGGCGAATGCCACCAAGCGAGGGAAGGAGCAGGATTCCGTGTCACAACGTTATCCGCTCTCAATAAGCTCGTTGAGATCCAGACTCTTTGCGAAGGCACTTTGTGTGGAGAGAAAGAGCCGGAAAAGGTGGTAGGCCAAACGGGGCGTGAGAAGTGAGCGTGAATTGATTCCGAGCGAGTCGATAGCGTCCAAGTGAAGCATAGTGATGCACGGGTCAAGAAGTCAAAGCAGGGCTGGCTGTATCTAGCCCTTGTGGTTGGAGCTGACGGGTTTGAGTGGGCGGGCTTTTTTGGGAGAGGGGAGGAAGGAGGAAGGGACGCGGGAACATGCTTCTGACGCCGTGGGGCTTCCCGCCTTTGGCACAAAGCAATTATCGCGTTAGCAGTCTTGATCCGGTGGTCGAGTTTGGCTTCATCACTAAGATTAAAAGTACTGCTGCAGAGAAGATCTGATACGAGCCTCCGCTCTTTGAAATGGTGCTCCACCTTCTTGAGTTTCCAATCAAGAAGAGCACAGTGTCTAGGCATATAGTTAGCCATACACCCTTAACGGTTAGGCCTAGCACAAATCAGTCTCCTACTGTGTCCATTTCTTTCATCACTACCCAGATGTTCACCGGAGTGTTCTCTGCGTGCTCCCTCTGTACCGTGCCTTTCTTGACGAGTTGTTCTCAATACCGTCGGTAATGTTCAGCAGAATGTTGTACCATCCCTCTCCTTCCACGACTTGGGATGCCCATAGCTCCTCTGAGATTGTAACTTATGTGAGGCTATCCGCTATCAGCGGGGGCGGGCCTCGGCGGGAGTGAGGATCGAGAGAGGCCAAACAGGGAAGAAAACGCTCGACGTTGGCCCAACTAGGTGGTAGTTAGTTAGAGGGAAGATGGAGCTATTGAATAATGTGACTGACGAGCGCAGAGAGCTTGCCGGTGGGATAACAAAATACCGGGTGGTGAGAGACGCTCATCGCACCGTTTGCTCGGAGAGATCTCTCAAGTACGCGAGGAGGTATGACTGTGACAAAGCGCGCTGGGAGGGCCATTATTGTCTTGAGAGGTCCGCAGTTTCTTGAAGGGGGAGGCTCACCTCGTTTGCCCGTTGACCAAGGTGAGCCTGGGTTGAGCCCTCACCTAAGGCTCACCTATGCTCACGCGGCTCAAGGCGGCGTCACCCTAGAAGGTGAGCTCGGGGCGAATTTCAGTCATCTTGGCAAGAGTAGCTAAACCTGGAATACGAAAGACTACCAAAGAGCGCGCCACTCACGACTCGAAGTTTGTGGAGTATAATTTTGTCTGATGGGGGTTTGCTGTACTTCTCGAAGGTTTCTCGAGCTTGTAGGGAGATCTCGGTCAACTCGTCTTCATACCAGGGAACTGACTTGCTGTGCGCTTTGGAATTGTCCGCAACAATGGTTCATTGGACCAGGCGAATGCATATTCAAAGGACGAGGTAGAAAGCGGTTACGTGGGAAGGTTGTAGACGAGGCTCAGAATAGGTACCGAGAATCGTCATTCCAGTAAAGAAGCAAAGAGTAAATGAGGTGGTTCGGCCAACAGGTGAAGTCATGTTAAATTGAGAAGTGCTATGCAACCAGCGTCTAACCTGGCCATTGTCACGGAAGGTTGCGCCCGAGGTCTGATACAATTTAACTCTGTTGTGTCGATGAGTTCAATCGTAGCTCGGCCGATGACGTTATCACATGTATTGTCTCTGCTACTTAGCAGGGCAGGAAGTAGACGCTCTTTGTAGACCATATCTCTCCAGTGATTTGACACTGCGATTATAGCGGACACCCCCCAACTGCTTCAGAGGACGTAACAGATGTGAACCGGGGCTCGGCCATCCTCTTATCACGAGACGAGGCTTTCAATGTGTTCATATCGGTCTTGATGCACCAAGACTAGTTGTGCCGACCGATCATCGTATGGAACTCAATAAGGTTTGAGTAATTCCAGGCCTGGAATCAAATGAGAGACTAGGCCACTCCATGGACTTAGTCAGGCTATGAAGATTCGGAGCAAGAGGCCAGACAAAAGTAACTCTGCTTGCTATGCTGATGCGGGTGCCTCATGGTTGTTGGGTACACTGCAGTTCTAACTGCACTGTCATGGCGACCTCAGGTTTGGGTTCCGAAGGACGCTTAAAGTGCAATAAATAGTAACAGGATATAGAGGACAAATTCGAAAAGCCGACCGAGGTGACATCTCCTTGTGCTTGTCAGATTTGAAATGGTGCCTCTCGCCGTAGTAGCAATGGATATCGCGAATTACGACGTTCCTCCCAAGCCGAGCCATAGATTGTTGACGGAATGCGGATGCGGAAGCTCATCGCGTTGGACTCAGTGGCCTGTTGAAACCTCCAACACGGTTCATGTACTGCCTGTATTCGGTCTTCTTCTCCTTTCTGACTCCGTAGATGTTGTTGCCTGGTACCTTGGTGTTTTGTGTGCTTTTGAACGAGGAGAAACCCATCATCTTCCTAAGCAGAGCATCTTCGTCATCTTCATCTGACGCAGCATCTTTGTGGCCATTGGTAGTCGCTTTTTTATCAATCTGCATAGTCTCTGCGTCGGACTTGCTGGGCTTAGAGCTGGGGGCACGCTTGTCTTCGTCTTTGGCCTTATCACGCTGGGGTGGTCGATCACGGTCGGTTCTCGGCCCACGCGGAGGAGATCTGGCGCGTGTGGACGTGTTCGCGCCGTTGCGGGCTGGCGAACGGGACCTTGATCTCCGGCGCGCATGATCTGATCGTGATGGAGCATGTTCTGAAACTCGTAAGCGTCTTGCACGTAACAGCCTGGACAATGGATTATGCACACCTTTAGAGCCGCGATGTCTGTCTCGACTTCTGCTCCGATCATGGTCTCGCCGGCTACGCCCCTCACGGTCTCGATCTCTACCAGTGTCTTTCACACGATCTCGGTCGCGGTTTTTGTCTCTGTCTCGATCTCGATCTGACCTCATTGGAGATTTGCTTCGGTCTCGCTTCCTATCGTTCCGGTCTCGCGATGTAGACCTTCTTCTATGATCTCCGTCGCGCCTCTTATCATCACGCTCGCTACCTTTGTGTCTCAAGTCTCGGTCATCGTCGTGTGGCCTTGGTGAGCTTGTTGCAGAAGTATCATTCCTCTCCCACATCGCGGAACTGTCGGTTCGTCTTGCGCGCTTAGCTGGTGGTTCTTCCATATTGTCGTCAACATGGAAGGGGGAGCTTCCCAAGGAACTAAATAAGGGAACAGGTTCAAGATGTGTCTGGTTGATCAGAGCAAGCGTCAAGCCGAAAGGTTGGGAAGCCGTACAGCACGCGAAAGCATCAAAAGTAAGACTATGGCAAATCTTGAACTCGACAAAAATCTAGAAATGAGTGTGATGCCTGGAGATGACCGGAAAGTCTCGCAAGTTTGGCTGTATTTGCGCAGCCGACTTTAGGACCCAGGCAAGCAAATTTAGGATCTTGGCGCTTAGCCAGAAGCGCGACTAAGCGGTCCCCCTAGACTGTGGATGACGTAGTTTTGAGCCTCCCATTCTTTTACAACTAGAATCTGCATCGTCTCTTTTTTTAGGAATCGCCTCTCCTAACGCAGCTGACATAAGCGATATGGTGCTCTACCATCCGAATGTGCAATGGAAAGATAGACCATTAACTAATTGCTACTGCGGTAAGTCTAGGCCTTAATCTCTACTCAGTTTAAGATCATGTTCGCCATCTGATTTTGCACAATTGCTGTGCCTTAGAACCACTAGGCCAGGATGCAACCAAGCCGAAATATCTCCACGTATTCGAGAACCATGATGATGTGATCGAAACGTGCACTGGTACTTGTACGAGTATCCGGTGTACTACGACTCTTCCTACTGTTATTGCGATCCAAGGGAAATATCGTGTGATTTATCCTCCAGACCATCAACCAAACCATGTAGGGGCCTGTTCGGTATCTCCCTATCGCGATCAGCATTGAGACTAAAACGCCCGGTGAGTCGGAAGAGGATGCAATGATATAGTTAGCAATGTGGGCAGTAGCACACTTTAACCGCATATGCATGCTCTCACGGGAAAATAGGATCTCGCTTACACTTCCCCTCCTGTATGTTAGAGGCGCTGAGTGGTCTCTGCACTTTTGCCTGCAATCGCGAGGTGCACATGGACTAGAATTGTACCTATTCTAGGTCTGAAGAGTCCCCATCGCCTAATGCGGCGTCTCCTAGCAAGGCAGTCACGAACTGGGCTTCGATCACGACTCTGCTGACCCTCGGCGTCGTCAGTTGTGCAGTCAATGTGATACTTCAGGAGATGAGCTTATTTACCCCCCATTTGCGCCGTACACCTTTGAAACTGTCGGTCGGGCAGTGCAGTATTAGCAACGCCAGTATCGATGCATACTTTTGTCGTCGATTCGCCTGCAGTCGCCCCCATATAGCCAGATACCCGAGATCCCGCTATTCCGGCGCAGGTTGACAGTGTGATCGACAACCAGGAACCGCCACAAGCCCCTTCCTGCCGAGAACGCGGTCGGTGTGTTGCTCTACATCAACCAAATCAATTTGATTATCGCCGGACTCGTCATCGGAGGAGGACATTCTGGCAGTCGTGTGTATGGTAGAAAGCTGGAAGAAGAGATGGAAGCAAGATGTGGACATCGACAATCTCCCCAAAGCCATCTCACTTGCCGGATTAGGAGGCGCTACACTACATCTACTCTGGTGGACGCAAGATGGACCCTGTCGGCAGGTAAGAAACCCCCTTTTAGTCGACCCATAATTCGCCCTCACCGGTGAAAGCCTTACCGGTAGTTGCGGAGACTGGCTGTGAGGGTTGTGACACAGATATAGCTGGCGAGGCAAAAATATCTAGGAACCAAACCCACATCAATCCGTTATGGTGCACCTTAAGTTCCCTTCATTGCCCTGGCATGTGGGTTGCCTTTCTGTAGTTTTTGCCTCTAAGTTACTCGAGGCGGTCACGGTCCGTGAAGAATGAGATCTAATTATCCGAGTGGTCTGGGGACAAGACAATTTCGCCCCCCGATACCTTGTTTGGCATCAGCTGATTAATTCATCGCCACGGAAGTGTCAGGAAGATAGGTGGCAATTAGTAGCATTAGACATTATATACTCTTGAGTCCTCCCAGACCCTTCTATAGAATAGAGATTCGATATAAAGATCATGTATTTAAGAGCGTGTGACTTGACAATTTACCCGGCTAATGATCTTGTCGTGGCGCCCTTGCTGAGCAGCAGCTCGACGACCTTGTCGCGGCCTCCAGCCGATGCCGCCTGCAGCGCGTTACCGTAGTATCCACCTTGCGCGTTGACGTCGGCGCCCTTGCCGAGCAGCAGCTCGACGACCTTGCCATAGCCTCTGTATGATGCCGCCTGCAGCGCGTTGCCGTAGAGTTTACCTTGCGCGTTGACGTCGGCGCCCTTACCAAGCAATAGCTCGACGACCTTGTCGTGGCCGAAAACCGATGCCGCCTGCAGCGCGTTGCTGTAGAGTCCACCTTGCGCGTTGACATCGGCACCCTTACCGAGCAGCAGCTCGACGACCTTGTCGTGGCCTCCAACCGATGCCGCCTGCAGCGCGTTGATGTAGATTCCACCTTGCGCGTTGACGTCGGCGCCCTTACCGAGCAGCAGCTCGACGACCTTGTCGTGGCCTTCAACTGATGCCGCATGTAGCGCGTTGTCATAGTATCCACCTTGCGCGTTGACGTTGGCGCCCTTACCGAGTAGTAGCTCGACGACCTTGTCGTGGCCGAAAACCGATGCCGCCTGTAGCGCGTTGCCGTACTTTCCACCTTGCGCATTGACGTCGGCGCCCTTACCAAGCAGTAGCTCGACGACTTTGTCGTAGCCTTGAACCGATGCCTCGTACAACGCACGGACGTAGTCTTCCTGGAGCATCTTGACTAGGCTTGGGCGGGCAAGTAACTGCTCGCAAAGCACGTGCATCCCTAATTTGGATAAAATCACCAACTCCGAATACTCTTTGTCTGTAACCTTGCTATATATGGAATACCATCTTTCAAAGTGTGCTTCATTCGTCTTGCAGATCCTAAGAGCCAAATTCGACAGCTCATTACTCGCGCAATCTTGGGTAAGTCGGTAATGAGCGGCCCAATGTTGGGAAGAGTATTCAAGGAAAGTGTTCTGTGTGATATCATCTTCGACAAAGACTGTGAAGCTCAATAAAGAGACACAAACCCGCGCCATGAGTTGCTCAGCAGCCTCCTCATCAATCGTGTGCTGCCATATAGGGAGAGAACCTGGTGTTTGCGAAATTGCGCCTTGGGGTTTCCGTAGGAGAAATTCACGGGCAGTTTGATGAAGCAGATACACCTTGGAGTCATGTATGCTGATGAAAAGACCACAGATATCGCGTAGGCTGGATTTGAATGCATCGTCCTGTTGGAGATCGAGTTCATCGTACGACGTACATGTATCACTGGTGGCCAGTGCCAGGGCCACATTCATTTCCGCCACGGTCAATGGCCGTCGTGCTGCTATAATGATATGCAGCACTTCCCTCGCCATCTCTGGTTCGGAGCTCTTCTTAAGAATTTCCTCATAAGCGTCATACACTGTGCTGGGCAACGAGCTTGTAAGGCGTTGGACCTTCTTCGCTGTGCCGTGACTGGTAATTTTCCGCTTGATGACATCGAATATCAGGTAAAGCCAAAGGTAGGTTCTCTGCACGGATGCTTTGAGATGTTTTGCAATTTGGCTTTGTCCTTCGGCGTCGATCTTCCTTCCGACGAGGCGCGGAAGCTGGTAGTCGATAACCAAGTTGATCTCCTCGGAGATGATGCTGTACTTTTCATCCGCGTCGAAAGGAATGAATGTAGCCACTTTCGACAGCTCAGAGAATTCAGACTCAACGCTGTCGTACGGGCGACTGGTAACTAGGAATTTCAGACGCAGGTCTGGGTTCTCTTCAAGCCTGCCGTCAGAGTAGAAACTCACCAATTTTGCCGTCAGTCTGCTTCTTGCGGTCTGGTCACATTCATCGAAGGCATCAAGGACACACACAATCTCCCCTGCGGCCGGATCCTTGGCAGTCTCGACCAGGATGTTCCAAAGCTCGCCAAGCATCTGACACAGAGATGTGCCGCAATCTTTGAACTTCGGCAGGGCGTGATTGACAAGGGATGCCTCTATGTTTGAGGTATAGAGTTGGTGCAATATAGCGGTCAACGCATTCTCCCCTTTTTGCCGTCCTTCTTGGCCATCTTTGAAGAAAAAGTAACAGACAGTGGATGCCATGAGACTACGGGTCACCAACCTTCCGTCGACCAGAAACCTTGACAGAACGGACTTACCGCATCCCGGTCCGGCGGAAACCCAGAGAAAGGAAGAATGTGGAGAATCACGCCACTTCTGGAACCGGTCATCTTCCAAGAACCATCGACATGTTCCCGGTACTCGCTCCGGGTTGAAATCCTTGTCTTCAGCATATGGGCTTGAGAAAGTGCGGAAGAAGTCACGTTTAAGGTCATTGAGCTGCTCTTCTGCCCGATCTCGTCGCATAGCGGCTAGAGCCTCAAAGATCTGCTTCCCCACCTCGTGCGACTCTTCCATCTGCAATCTTTGCCGTTCCCAGTGTTCATCTTCCGCCTGCTTACCGACAAGGTCGAGGTATTTCTCACATTGTTGGTCAAGCCTCTTCACTTCGTTCAGCCACTCGTCCCATTGTCCTGCGTTGATGGTGTTGTTCCAGGCTCGTTTGATTGCTTTGCGCGACAAGTGACAGATCATTCGTGCCTGATATTCCAGTATATGGGAATACAGTTGCGTAATGGCCTTCTCGAGGTCGGCGTTTGGGTTCGATTTCAGATAAACATCTTCTCTGATCTTGTAAATTTGAATGAGATCAGAGATCGTTTCAAGACCCTTCAACATGATCTCGCTCTGCTGGCTGGCGCTGAGGACCAGCTATAGATCTCATGACGTAATTAGCTTGCACGCCGCATTTTGGAGACGTTGGGATTTGGAAACAGTCGTACCGGGAGAAGTGCGGAAACGGCTGCACAGGCCAGTGCTGCATGTGGCTCTGTGCTGACGACTGGTAAAATATAATTTTGGGACCAGGTTATGAATTTGACAAGCTTCTCGCCATATTCTCTCATCTTAACCGACTTGCCGAAGAGCTTCAAGGCCAGTTGCCTGGCGTCACGAACCTCGGTTACATCCTTTATCGCCTTTTGCATCTCTTCCTGGTCGTCGAACGTAGAATCGCTGGGAGATAATCTCCGTTCATAGTCCTCGACCAAGGCCGATTCCCTCTCTTTCAACGATGCATAAGCCTGCCTCCATAGGCCTTTCGATTTGGTAGTGACGTTCAATTGTTGCTGCGCTGCGGAAGGGTAGGCCATGGAGGACGAGGCAACGTTTGGCCAAGGTATCCAGAGTTGCCTACAACATCTAGAACCATTGAGCTGGTGAACCTTCTTCACCAGGGGCGGGCCGGGACATCAATTACAGTCTCCAGCTTCAGCATCGGACATTTAGTAAATTCGCATATCAAAGAGGTCTTGAGAGATTTCCAGTTGCCCTGCTGCAACGATTGCAACGTGCGTGGCTCTGATTGGATTTGAAATTCGCCGCGAGCTAGCGGTTAAGGCATTTTCTCGATTGGTCGGTCGCCAGGCGTCCCCTTCAGGTGGGAAGGGGCCATGCGTCTTTGAGAGGCCCGTGCGTGGGTGGGAGGGAGCTTGGACAGTGAGGGAAAGACAGGAAGGAGGTGGTGAAAGGGGCGAAAAAGAACAGCGCTTTATGCGTCGACCCGCTCAGGACGTGGCAGATTACTCACCGCCTGGGCGCCCAACCGCACGCGGCAGGCGGTGAGCATTAGGTAAATCTATTCTAACTCAACGAAGTGATGAGCAAAAGCTGTCCTCGATTCCGCGCTTGGACTGGCTTTTGCCTTACTAGGTGTCGTCAAGTCGTATGGCCCATACGAACCTGTCGCATCGCCGTACCCACAATCTGCTACTAATCTCAAAGCTACTGAGCCAAAGGGACAGTTCATCGCCATTCACTCTGGTACTTGACTCGCTTGAACAGCCAGCAAAATCTCTGATAGGAGAATACATCAAGAGAGCAAAGGTGCGCCAGTTTCATTTTCTAGAATGCCGGATCAAAGAGTCACTGGGTGAGCCAATTGCTACGAATCCGGCTAAGAAATGGAATGTTGAATTGAACTTCGAGGTTGACTTGAGGCTGACTGAACTTCCGCCCTTAATAGATATCAAAATGCCAGGCCATCTTCTTATCATTCGAGACGCTGCGGATACACGTAGACGTCAACACCTTCGTTCCCTGCCATGACAAGGACCCTCAGCAAATCTTGCGAGCCGTTGTGGCTGCGGTAGGGAGTGCTTCCGGCCCACTCACATCCCCTCCACGTGAGTCGACAGCCCAAGCCTGAGTGGTTTTGCGCCGCGCCTAAATTTGGCGAAACAGGCATCCTCATCATCATTGATGCTCTCACCACGCTGGCAACTCTCTGTAACCAATTACGGGCCGATTTCAATCTTCCAGCTTACCTTTCCTCTCTGCTTGTTCCACCGAAAGAAAGCCCGCAAGCACAGATCTCCCTTGTCGCGGTCAATCATATCGATGTTCCACTTCCGCCGCCATCTTCGCCATACTCGCCTACGCCACTGGCCTTAGTATCCTACCTTGCAACCACCATCATCACTATCCATTCACTCCTTCAAGTGCTTGCAGAGAAGGCAGCTCGGGAACGCAGTCTACCGGCACCGCTTTACGGCCTAAATGAAGAAGTCGAAGGAATTGTGGTAGGCTTGAACCCAAAATCCCAAAGGCTGAAACGAGAAGAACAAGGCATTGTGATCGAACTTGAGCACCGACGCAAGAGCGGACGAGGCGTTCATGAAACTTATTTCCTTCCAAAAAGTACAAGGGCCATGCCACCGAATGCGCAGACTTTCAAAGAATCCGTCATCCTACTCGACGACCATCCTTTGTACACAAAGAGGTTGAGTGACCGGCTGGTGGACGACGAACTAGCGGGTCTGACGTTCGAGCTGGGGCTTACGGATCGACAGAAGCAGGACCGTGAAGGCGTAGTATTACCGTACTTCGACGCACAACAGGTAGGAGGCGTAGGAGAAGGAGGGCGAATACTGTACAACATGGGTGTCGAAGATGATTTTGATGAAGAAGAGGATGAGATTTAGGGAATGAATAGATTAGAGCTAGCGTCATACAGCTCGTGCTGATGCTCTGGCCAGAAAGCCTATATCTTCGCCCCCAGAAGCCCTTACCCCGATCTCTTACTTGCATCTGTATTACGAATCTGCTAGATTTGTCTAGGTCTTTCATTCCAAGCTTGGCTTCCTCTTACTGGTCTATTGATGCAGCTTAAAGACTCCCCCACCGGCTATCGATCGAGCTTCAATTCCTCATTGTCGGCTTATCTATCTATCCCCAACTTTTTTATCACCTTTACTTAGACTCTTATTGTCAACTCTTTTGCTTGATCTCGGCTTCTCAATACTCCAATCTCACATCCTCCATACTGGATTCTTAATTCTCATTCGTAAGCGCATCGATCAAAATCTCGGTTTCGGATTATATCTACTTGAACTACTTCATGACAACGCGACACGGATTCTTTCAAACCCTACACGCACGGCAGCCAGTCGACCTCCCACCAAAGCAGGGTATGCACCAAGTCACTTCATACACCCCCTTAATTGAACCTTTGTGACCTTTTCTATGCCTCATATGGCTTAGATAAGGCCTTATCTTGCAAGCTCATGCAGGCTCATGCAAGCAACAACGACTGTACCTTGGCCTCCCTCTGAGCCCTAACAACAGGCAGGGAAATCGAAAGAGTGAGGGACCAGACGCTGGCAGTGCGCAGGGTATGATGGCTGCGGACAAGTAATGAGACGAGTAATGGCGAAGGATTTGCTAGAGCCAATGCGGGGTGTTTGTGTGAGTGATGCTTGAACAAGTGCTCGTGCCATTCTCAGACGTCATCTTTGGAGATTGAACAGGGGCAAAGAATGTAGGAAAACGAAGGATTTTTATCGAGGCCAGTGAGCACGGTCAGTGGGACGGAATGCGTAATGGGCGGACAATGAATGACATAGATAGTCCAATGTCTTCCTCGAAGAACAGTAGTAGCAAATTTGAAGTCGATGGGTTAGTTAGAGGAGTCCGAGGTATAGGAGGTCAAGACAATATAAGCAATTTAGCCTTCCATTATAACCAAATTACTGTTGTTAGAAGGCAATGCCTACTTTCAACGAGCCATACCTTTACTTACCGCTCCAAATAACGCTCCATTGGGTATCATATATCATACATTGCCAGCTCAATGCCAGAGGTGCCATCAAAAGAACCGCCACCAGATAAAGATTATAATGAATAATCCCAACCCAGCAAAAGGGCCATACTACGTATGGTGAGCCATAAGTTTTCCCAAAGGCTAGATGAATGTGCAGACTTACCTGCTTGAGCATCAATTCCCAGTTGATTCGCACAGCGGCTTTCCGATACTTCTTGCTGTCTTCTCGTAGCCTACCGCTCATTTCGCCCATTCTTTCCAAACTGTCGCCACGATATAGTAGATCTTCAATGTTCTTCGTCATGACCTTGGTCACGTCCTTCAACTCGTCATTTAGCTTGTCCAGGTTCGCCGTCGCCCTGCTATCCTGATATGTCTTCTTGGTCCTCTGGATGAACGTGTCGAACTCGACAAAGGCGTATGGTCTTAGACTCGGAGAGAGATATTGTGTGCTCGAGTATGTCGTTGTGAATTCGGTGGCAAGATCCGCGAGGTAGGTGAAGGCGAGCTTGCGAGGGTAAGACTTGTCGCAGATGCAGAGAAAGCAGATGGAGTCTTGGATCATGTAGCTGCAGTGGAGAAGGTTAACTGGAGGGTCGCAGCTTATTGAGGGTGTTGTTCTTACTGTAGGGTGTATTGACCAGATTCTATGCTAGCTTGTTGTTCCGAGTTCTTGTTCAATCTTCTAAAGATCATCTTCGCTTGTGACTTGACTTCGGCAAGTTCAGACTCAACCTGTGGATGAGCTATATGTTAGGAACGTGGGTTTTTATGGACTGGCGAGTTCCTGTAGAGGTTCATACCTGCTCATCGTCCACTGAGGCAGCGAGCATGAGGCCTGTGTTTCCACATGATCAGCTATTCGCGATGCTGCCATGAAAGGTGCTATAAGTTAGTCTCACCGTCCAGCCGAGCTATTTGTGTTGATTTCACCATCGTAATTCGGCTCAGCTGAAAGTGCTTGAAATTGACAGACTTGAACGCAGTTAGTTACTTTCGAATTTCTTCAGAACAGGTATCTCTTCAAGCATCTTCTTCGGTTACTCCCGCCGCTACTGCACAAGCTTTCGCCTTTCAAAGCCTCCGTCCTCCGATCCGTCAGTTGGCCGTCAATGAATGGTGCAATGGCTTTCCCGAGGTATGCATCTCACTCCTTGCTACTTCAGCGCCATACATATGTGCCTTGGCCTTTGAATGTAATGTCTGCAGAAGCAATTCCAAAGTCCAAAATTGTGCATGCTTGGTGGTATACCTCATGGACATTATCTGACAGTGACTTGCACACAAGGTCCGACGCAATCAAAGCTCAGGATTGTGAGAGTGAGAAGTGTATAGTATGGTATGCGCTGACTGTTTTCCACTTTTAGCTTCCAGCGTGACGGCGTAGCTTTTGCAGCCTTGTCTCAAGTATGGCATGCTAGTGCGGAACTCCCTTCAATCGTCGGCGAGCAAAACAGACCTCACGTCGTAGCCAACGCACAATCCGTCCACCATCGCATTGCAACGGAAACCTCTCTCACTACATATCACAAGACTGTTCTCTTCGGACATTGTTCATCATGCTTATGTGTATTTCTTGGATACGCACATCTATAACTCTATTTGCGGACTGACAAAACTACAGTTTACATTCGGTACCTCCTTTGGCCTCCACACGACTGTCATCTGCAGGAACATTGATTGAAGCATGCTCGTGCAAAAATGGGCCTGATAACTTGGATGGCGGTAATGATGGTATCAGAATTACATATTCCATGTGAAGGCAGACACGACATGGTTCCTGCAGGGATGATCTATCAGTTCCGCTTCGCCGAAGTAGAGGGTGCTGCGTACTAGGGCGATACTGCTCACCTGCCTCTACTGCTTAGTGGAGGAAGAGGACCGGAGTGAATAATGCTGGCCAAGAAGGAGTCTGATCCGGTGGATGGTCATGCAGGTCTCCGGAAGCTGATCAAGCGAGGCAGATTCATGCGAACACGGCTGATGGAGAGTAAGAGGATTACACTGGACAAACAATGGCCTTGTCACGGGTGGATTCATGCGAGCACTAGTAGTGGAGAAGATTGGACTGGAATGGACTGCATTGACCTTCATCGAGGCAGCCCGACCGGGCTGGTTCCAACTTCGACGTGACCGAGCGATATGGATCCTGCATGAGCAACGCCCTGTCATTCGATAACACCATGGGACTGTATTGGACAGCCATGATTCTTGAATGTTGATCGAGTGGGGCTGATTCGTGTGAACAGGTCTGAGAATTCGATGAGATTGTAAGGGTGATGGCCGTCTTTGAGTTAAGCAAGCGTTGCAGATTCCTGCGAACACTGTCGGCGCAAGGATGATGGCCCTCTCCAAGTTGAGCGAACGTTGCAGATTTCTGCGAGGCCTGCCGTGTGGAGAACGGGAAGACTGGAGCAGAATGGGCCTGACCTCCTCTGGGCTGAGCAATGTAGTTCCCTCAGGCAGCCAGAGCGCTGAGGCTGATGAAGATGTCAATACCCAGCATCACGACGGTGAGCTCAAGGGTCAAGAGCTGGGATGGTGAGGCTCTTGGAATAGTGCACGTAGTTGTCGAAAGATGTCGCCTGGTGGCTCAAACTAAATAAATCCCTTCAACTGAGATGCCTTCCAAGTTCTAAAGGAAGCACTGCCCATTTCTTCACCTTGGAGTCTCTCGTCTGCCCGGTCTTGCCTCTCTCTCTTCCCTCCACTTCACGAACGCCAATATTTGTCCCAATGAGATCTATGCGAACACTCTAGACTGAAAATGAAGGGATTAACGTGGAGCCGGCCGGATAAATTACTAGAGCAGTCAGGATGGAGGTATGAGGATAAAGATGGAATGATACTCACCTCTCTGGACTGACCTCCTCGACTGATTGAGCTATACGAGTTAAGGTTCGGGCGGAGAGACGTTAGAAGCGAAGGAGGCATTCACAATGGTCCCACCCTCGCCCAAAGAAAGGAGTTGTTCCTGCTTACTTACCTTAAAGGAAGGACGAAGAGGGTAGCGGAGTGACAGATGTCGAGGATGATTATTTGGGGGAGAGTGTGTCCATCTGAACCTTCATTCCCATCTAGTCTTCCCCAAAATCTGTATACAACCAAGGATCATCAAGGAGCTCATTTGCTGTGCTTCGGTCCTCCGGTCGCCACTTGATCATCCTCTTCACGAACTTGACAAACATCCTTTTCTCCTTACCATTGAGGTTGTTGAGAGTAGCTTCGAAGCTAAAGTCCGTCGGTAAAAGGTCTGGGTTCTTTAGGTGCCCTTTTGCGTATAAGCATAGAGATACACAGATACGCCTTTGAACTCACCGTCACGGTCATAAAACATAGAGGTCCGGTCTCCGATATCAAGAAGCTCCCTTGGCGGAGGACCTAGCAGTGCGGTTATATAAGCGAGATGCTTTTGATCGTCGTATTCGTCCACACTGTGTGGGTCGACTGCTTCGAAGAGCCTCTTTCCTTCAAGCAAATCCCACAGCTTTTATAAGTAAGGTCAGGCAAAGGCTATTGGGGATATATGATCATAGCTAGGGTATTACCATAGTTCCCAAACTCCAAATATCAGCACTGTACGCGTACCCTGCATTGACAATGACCTCCGGGGCACGATAGACTTCAGCTTGAATACAACCCTTGTGTGGAACATTACCCCGGACTGCCAGGTCAAAATCGGTGATCCGAATAATTCCTGCAGTCGTGTGAGGTTGTCCGTAATTGTTTCGGGAGAGATATATTGTCCGGCCATCCTCGTAATGCTTTTGAGGGAGCGGATTTTGAAATTCACTTTGAGCATCAATGTCTAAAATTGATGGATCTTCGATCTTCACCATGATGTTGTCAGGCTTCAAATCTGTCCCATGAATCAATAAAACTATCCTCGGTAAAGGGAAAGTACATACCTGTATGAATAACGTGGCATTCCGAATGAAGGTAGTCAAGTCCATAGAGAACCATCTGAAGCATTATCTTGAGAATCTCTGGGGGTATCACGTTCCCAATGAATCGCTCACGATACAACCAAAGAGGCTCGCGCAAGGGTTCAAAAACAAGGCACTGGTGCTTTCCGGACACGCCATCTAGTGTGAATGAGTTGAGTAGTTTTCTGACGAAATGCCAACCTTTATGTCGAGGATTGGCCTTCGAAATATGGCTCAGGATGCCCAATTCATCTTCGGAAGCTTTCGCGGGAGAATTTCGTTTGTTTGCCTTTATTTTGATGGCAACATATCTCTCTTCTAACCATCGCCATCTGGAGAATGTCAGCAAATGGTAAGAATTTGAAAGAAGGCAGACGAACTGGTGAAGGTCTCGGGCAAGCCAGACCGATGAGCCGCTGCCGTAACCGAGTTTCGTGGCGATTTGATACCTACCATCGAGAACTTCGCCCAGTTGAGCTGGATAAAAAGAACTTGGATCGTAATATGGCGTCCTCTCTTCCTCAATAGGCTGAGATGCATCGAGACGGGGCGGGATGGCTGTAGACAACGGCCAGGGTTCATGTTGGAGTGTTCTCAGTAGCGGCATAACCCAATTTCTCATGGTAAGCATTGTGTGAAAGCCTATTTCCGAAGGAAGGTAAAAGAGCGTTGAGCAGCGGAGCAGCACTGGTAAGGTGTGAGGCAAGGGCTCAAGCGGGCACTAGAACGCCATGTAACAGAAGAGTCGGCCTTGGCGCGTCGCTGCGCGTTAGCGCACCAACCCAATTTGGGGTTAGTGGCCTTGGCGGCGCCCATTTGCTCCCTTCACACTGTTGAAGGGAAGAATGTGAAGAGCGTGGCCAAGGCCGCGCGCCGAGAGCCTATCTCATAGGTAGGCGGTCAGGCAGGGGACGTTGTACACTAGAAAATAGAGAATGGGCTATGGAACTCGGCCGCATGACTGGGAACTTTATGAATTCGAATCTATGGAAACTGTCTTGCTGTTTGAGTGCTTTCACCTCGTTGCTCTACGTGTCCCAGCGCATCGTCGCCGACCAGCATGAACGTCAAGTTAGACGTGCCGCATTAGGCCTGCTCACACCGCGCCCCACGACAATACCTCATCGTCATCATCACCTTCACTTTCACACCTCTTCGCTTGGCGATAGACCCTTCAGGCAGGGCTAGATCGCTGTTTTTCAGCCCCCGCCCTCGCCTTGTTTGTACATGGCTCCAGGAACCCTGTCGCTTAGATAGGGAGAGTGCTTAGCGCTGAGGCAGCTACTGGTGGAAGCCTTGTGGCCGGTAGCGCTCCGAGGCTCTGCACAATCAAGCACATTGAGCATATTGAGTGTAACGGGCACAGTGACGTTGGCGCCGACGAGGCCACTAATGATTGGCTAGTTGATAGCCGCTTGGCCGCTTCGCCTTGGAATGGCTTAACTCATTGCCCGGCGGCGCTGGCAATAGTTACAGATACTAGTCGTTTGGGAGAGATGACTTGCCCTGCATTGTGTAGTGTTCCATCTCTTCTTTCATTACTTACAGCGTCTTTTCCCACACACCTAGCAATATGTCTTCTGACGACCAATCTAGCATCGACTAATTATCTCCCCTCCCTTCTTCCTCAATTCCTGATAAGGAAACACATGTTGAACGAATCATCAATAACCGAGGACTGCGAACATTCCTTGCAGTGTACCACATAGCTAATCTGCGGAAGAATTCCAAGGTCTCTGCTATTTGGTATCACGGCGGCGAGCGTCGGCATCTCGTGAGTATCTACCCCTTGCGAATCCTAAGGCCCCTGAGTCCAAGAAGAAGCTCATTTTGCAGTATTCCATCTATGGGGCGAAGGCAACTGATGAAGACAATGACCCTCTAATGCCTGACGAGTTTCAGAAGTTCATCCATGCTACCATAACGACGGTTGTGAGGTGTGACACCCATTGAGGGACGGAGAGGGCTTCGGAGGAGTTCGAAAGAAATCACAATTCTATTCAAATGAGCTATTTAGTCACCTCAAGATACAAGACGTTGCAAGTGCGTGCTCGTGTACAGACAGGGCCACCAAATCTCGGTAAACCTTTCATATACGGTTAGCCGATCGCAAGCCGGGCCTGCGACTACTACATATGGGCAAGAACAACCCTGGCTGCACCTCATTGGTCATCATGAGGGATAGTCGAGAGTTCCACCGAGGCACCGAGCTATGACGGGTTCATTTGTCTTTTCCTGATATGGTTACACAGTGCGAACGAGCCTTTAGCGCCGCGAGAAGGACCCTGACGCTGGAGAGGAATGCCCTCGGATTGAAGATTCTTGAGGGTGGCGGTGGAGGAATAGGGTGGTCACAAGGACGGTGGCAGAGCGCCCTTTAATCCCTAGAGTTCAGATCGAAGCCCAGCTCGTTACTACCATATTAGGTGACGCTGGAGCAGTCAAGGAAGATGTAGACTAGCCCATATTCTACCCCCTGAAACCGCTTGGGCCTTCCTGATTAGGCAGTTCTGATATCTCCGGTAGCAGTGATTCACTAATAGTGGTAGTGGTGGCAAGGTAGGAAGGGCTGTCCTACTCGCCCCACTAATTATTGCCAGTGCTGTTGCCTGGACATGGTTCGCTTATTGCGATCCAATGCATTTCATCAATTCGAATGACTCTTAAACCAGGCGATGTTTCAAAGTCCACACCAGTAGTGCCAACTTGAAATCACACCATCATGAAGATGTAGTCTGGCGATTCTCTTTCTTGAATACTTAGGGGTGGTCGGCCTGCTCTACATACTTTGACTCCAAAATCTCTCGTACTTACTGTCTACAACATGTTGCTCCCTCCAATTATATTCCGACCATCCTCATTCATGCTAACTCTTTACCGTAGCTTTCGGAATGCGTCGCGGGTTCTCAACCGCGGCTCGCGCTCTCCTCCAGTTCATCTGGAAAGGCACTTCACCCGACCCGGAATATGAAAACATGCTCAAAGAGAAAATTTCAAAAAACTCGAAGTTGGCTGGAGCTGACAAAATTGAAATTGCGTAGGTTCTCTCTGGCTCTGGCATGGAATTGTCGCTAACACCAAGCAGCGGGGAAGCACATACTTCTCACAAAGATAATAAACTCCGGGTGTCGGGACAGATCTTCAAAGGCCAAACCCGCCTCACATCTGTTCATGCCTATGCCGATGGTGAGGTGGAGTATTCTAAGCAGAGTTTCAATGACGCGCAAGAATAAGCATGTATCATGTTAGAACAGCGCCTTCATGGTGCTTGTAGGTAGCATGCTTGCTTGTGATCCACACATTATGCCGCTCCTTTTCCAGCTAATCCTATACACTCACTTTTTGAAAATTCGATCATGAGTAGAAGACAGCCTGCAACCATGGGGCTGAGCTTCAGATCGTTTCTAACGACATTTCTCTATTGTCTCGCATAACTCGGATCTGAGATGTTATAGATGGCGGTACTTCGAACTTGGTTCGTAAAGTCGTAGTTTTGTCTTGATTACCAATGTTGGGCATCGTGCTTGTAAGACAGGTGCCTTGCCCGGGGGCATAAGTGGCACCAGCGTCCTGATGGAGCTAGAAGAGCACCCCCGACTCCTATTGATACCGATGCAGATAGAGTTGGCAATGGCAGGTCACCCACCGCGATGAAGGAGACAAAGGAAACGCACAAACCAAGTGCTTTTTCCTAATTGTTGGCTCTGTAAGCTCACAGGATACATTTTTCCTAGCCGTTCACTAAGCACTAAAGAAATACCACTTGCCTACGGCCTCGAAAGATGATAAGTAGGTAGGCAGCAGCTCTGATAGCCATGGTTGTTTTTCTTGCGTGGTCACATGGGGCTTGGTCGCAGGACCACGGTTACCAGAACAGGCTTTAGCATCGTCCTAAGACGAGAAAGCTACAAATAGGACCACTGCGGTCGAACGCATACGACTAGCTTGGAGGAGGAGGGTCAACAGCTTGAGCAAAGAGGGTGGGCGACCGGAGCCGAGGGCGATCAGCACTGAGCAGAGCGACTAACTGGGTCGAGAGCTGCACCCAAAAAAAATCATGTCCTAATACCATACTGCTCGCCCTACTTACTACTTTTGTAGGCTTAAAATCGCAACTGTCAGCACAGGAGGCCCAATAGCTATCACATGCAGGCGACGCCTGCGACTATGCCCGTCGGATCAACCCCTGACTGACCGGACGCGGGGCCCGTTGACTTATGCTATGTCATTTGACCTATTTTCTGATTTCCGTGGCTACAATATAGCGTAGACGTAGTACCAAAAATATGAATTTCGAAAATATCTGGGTGTGCCCGGACTTTTAGCGTAAACTGTAGGGTGGAAGTCCATTTCCCTTTCACTGAATCATCCTTCGTCTTTTTCAACGCCCCCGCCCCAAGGAAAAACCTTGAGTGCATGTGGCTACACCTCGCGGCCTGCTCTACCTTTGTCTTAACTGCCATTAACGCCCACTAATTAATGGAGTCTTCAAAGCCTTTCACCATTTCCATTTGTGGCACAATTACTCGAGCCTTCAGGGGTCTCGTGCAATACCTCTGCTCACCCACCAAAGGACAGCCACCGACATTGGACAACCTTCCCACCGAGATTCTCGCACTCATCTCTGATCACCTTCCGGTCGAAAGCCAACTTTGCCTCAGCTTAGTATGCAAGAATATACTATCCGCCTTGCCTCTTGAACGAATAGGGACCAACTGCGATGTTAACACAGTCGGGCGGTTCCTGGATATGCTCACAAGAAATCCTGGCTTTCCGTCAATGCTTTTGTGCTTTTCATGCGCAAAGCTCTACCACTGGAGGCAGTATGACGGTTTCTGGGAGGCTAGGTGTCGACATTGGATTTACAGGTTTCCCTGCGCTGTGACATGACCTAGCATGGGCTGAGATGTTCCAAAAACAAGACTTCAACCAGTTTGTACTTCTAATTGGACAAGTGCAAGTTTCACTCCTCTAACGCGTGAGAGAGGCAGATGTATCTGCGAGCCAAGAATTTTGGGGAGGAACGCATCAGCTAAGGAGAGACATTGCGTCCATGCGATATGGGTTGTAGTCTGAGCTAGAGCCATTGGCAGTGTAGTGTGTCAAAGTATAGTGCTTTAGGAAATAGCGCGGCAAGCAGCAATGAGCTGAGTCTTCTTCCTGCTACTACTTTGCTTTGCTGGACATGACCTTTAGGTGATGGGCGGCGACATAAGTATTGACGCGAGGCACAGAGAGAACCAGATGAAGTATGCTGTGTGAGGATGTGGGGATGTCCTGGGTAGGATGCGTACATTTGCTTCGCCGCTATCTGCTTCTTGCTATTACCCACTTGCGTATCAACACAATTTCCGCCGTGTTCGAGTAATTCTCTACTAATAAAGATATGCTTTTTTCGATTTATCTTCCATTCCCAAACCCGTTTTGCATAACGAACACGCTCAACCATGTATTGTACAGTACGGTTGCTTGCCCCAATGCTCTTTCTCTGTCCCAGTCAGCATATTTCGAACTGGTGGAAATGTGGTTTGGGCGGAGGTGGCTGAATGCGAGAGGTAGGTTGAGCCCTCCGGGCTATAGCACTCGACGAGCTCGTTGCTATAGGGATTGTTGGTTTTGCAAGTCAGCAGGTAATCTTTGAATGCTAGGATAAAAGAAGTACTGACCGAGCTCAGATAGGCGCAAGCAATGGACTCATGCTAGCTTCACCCCGAAGAGCTACTAGTCCCCAGCACTGCGTAGAAGTCTGAGCCCATCGCTGGGGCGGCCAAGCCGTGCGCTGTGCAATGCACAACTTGACCGCCAGGCTAGCCGTTCTCACCAGCTAACCTGGATCTGCCGAAGATGAGCTGCCCTGGGAAACGACGGGAGTGAACCTGAGCGAGCCATGATTGGTGAAGGTGAGGCCCTGTGCGAGTTGCGTCTCAAGCATCGACCCGGCCTGCCGAGTGGCCTGGAGAGTGGCCTGGATCTCGGTTGCGAGGTCGCGGAGCTCATTGACCAGCGGCTGAGCGCCTTCCTGCACCATTCTAGAAATGTGCTGCAGCTCCTCAAGGGTGAGGGTGCGGGAGGGAAGGGGAAGGGGAGGTGTGGACTGGGGGTGAGGGGGGTTTACAAACCAAACATGAAAGCGGCGAGGGGTGAACCTCAACGCGGCGTTCTGAATGACAGGAGGGACTACACCTCCAAATAGACTGAAGGTGAGGCTCATGATCTGGTAGCAGAGCAGCCAAATGGAGGACATGGTGCAAATTTCTGCGCGCCAACCAACGTGGAGAAAAAGGGAAAAGAGGAGCGAAGACCGCATACAAACGGACCAGATAAACAGCTCAAAAAGTGGGAGGCAGCTTCTGCTACAGCGAGCACTTTCCCATCTACCTCGTTGGGAGGCCAACAATTCCAAGATGGAGGAAGGGAAGGTGCTACCCCAGACATTCCGCCCTATTCATCTCATGTCTCAATCGCTCCTACCGCCATCTCCAGAAGATTTCCATCCCACTTTAGTCTCCCAAACTCCTCCTGAAACTCCTCTCCAATAGCAGTGATGCCATCTCTACCTCGCTCAAAAATGTTGCGGTGGTTGCTGCAGCGTCGTTAGGAGGCTGTATGTGTCTGCCGGTAGGCTATGCTGAAAGGTTCTCATTCGCGTCTGAGCTTCATCCTTTTCCACGGCTCTGAAGAGGCTGGAGGTATGCCACAGCTCTGTTCTGTTCGAAGAGTGGTGGTGGAGAAGCGCGCAAGGCTCGTTTCCACTCTTTCGATCTGAGGAGCGATGGCCGCACTGGCAAGAACTGAGGAAAATCTGGCCCTCGAAGGCCGTCACCCGCTAGTGATCTTTGGTTTTCCGAAGGCCTGACTAAGCGACCTCCTTGACTATGACTTCTTCGAACACACGAATAGCCAATTACCGCGGCAAGGTGCGCATCGAGCCAAATTGAAAGAGAAGCACAGAAAATGGCGATTAATTGAACGTTACGCGGCGCTAAGCTCTGGACGGCGACGCACTGGCAACAAGCGGAAGAATTCAGCAAACAAAGAACGTTCGAATTGAAAATTTCCTATACATCTTAGAATATTGACGAGTTGACTTCGTATTTCTCTCCGACTAGGGAGAATTTTATGAGCAGTTCCCAGTGCGCTTCGAGTTGAAGTTCTCTTCACTTCAACCTATAGCCTACATCATCTGACAACGTCCTTCCCGTTCTGTCCTACCATGTATTCTCTCTTGGTCTAGGGTATTCAAAGCACCCGCCTTGGGTCCAGACTGTCCACCCTCGCGCTCTTAGCCTCACCATCCATTACAAATTCACTCATCACCTTGCCTGTCCCAGGACCGTTCTGTATCCCCCAACACGTATGCCCAGCTGCCAACCAAAGCCTCTTCCTATTCGTTGGCCCTACCAGGGGGCCTCCTCCACCTTCTACCTGCGGTAGATAGCACGCTTGCTTCGTCAAGACCTTACCATCCCTAAGTTCATCCGAGACGCTCGACACATAGTCCACGATATCTTGGCACCGCTTTTCGTCGACCTGAACATCTGCGGCCGTCTTCGGCAGCGGCACCATATGATCGCCCTCACCGCAGGCATAAATTTCATCGTTTGGCCTAGCGTAGATCTCGGGTGTGACATGTTGGGCACGGGATTTGGTGCCTTCACGGAAATCCTTTGGTAGGGAGATGGAAGTGAAGATGGCGTAAGCAGAGGTTGGTCTACTTGGTCGGATAGTCACGGAGTGCGCCCGAAGAGCGCCAATTGGTGCCTCATCCAGCAGGTCTTTCGTCCATGGACCAGCTGTGAGGACTACGTCTGTGGCATTGATGGTCTGAGGCTTGTTTGAATCATTAGGAGTGTAGGAGACTGAGTGCTCGGAGGAGGATGACTTGATCTCCGTGACGGTGCCAATGGTGATCTTGACTCCTTTCTCCTGGGCCAAATCTGCCATTGATGTTGTGAACTGGTATGGATGTACTTGAGCCGTACTTTCCGGAGTACCCATTGCGTCATATGCTTGAACGCACTCATCGGCGAACCAGTCCAAGTCCTCAGGTAGTCCAGCTCTTTTCAGATTCTTCAAGGATTCTGCCGTCCTTTTCTGCAGGCTTACATTTCCCTCCACCTTTCCACTGGTGCTTTGTAAGCCTACCGTCTCCTCGTCCGTTCCCTTCACACCTCCGATGTCACTTGGCTTGGCCTTGACCACTCTTCCTCGTGCGCTGAGCTCTCCACAACTTACTCCACGGTAGCCCCATCGCTCTGCACCGCCGTGCTCCTTTGCGAGCTCCGCATGAAGCTTGAAGCTCAGTGGGACAAGACAGCTTGGATATGCCCATAGTGCAAGAAGACCGCCGGCTTTGCCTGAAGCGCCAGCAGCAATTTTGGTGCCTTCAATCAAGTGGATGGAATGTAGATTTGGGTCGTACTTTGGGTGACGGGTCAGGTAGTAGGCTGTGGTAGAACCAATTATCCCGCCGCCGACAATCACAATGTCCTTTTTCTCTGATGCAGCCATGATAAGTCTGGATTAGGTGGCGAACAGCCTAATTAGGAATGTTTTTGCCGATACGGCGTCAAATAAAGTTGGGTGGCCTAACTTGGATCGTGATAATAGACCAGCCTCGAATAATGCGGAGAGCCGTCCAGGAACTAGACGAAGAAAAGGAACATATAATCGAAGGGACCACTCCGTTGAGACGAAACCGTGTGCTACATCATGCTTCCGCTTCTGGAAATAATCTGCATTCCCGGCCATTGGCCCGGAACGACTTCCGTCAGCCTTGAATTGTATCCCTAGCACTGAATTCCTCGAGCAATTGACGGCAGATGCTCATGCTCGACTCTCATATACCAAAGGCTGTCTAATAGAAGCTAGCACTGGCAAGTTATTGTGCGGCCCCAGGGCGTATAAATTTACAAGCACACGAGGATTTACATTGGTCCCCACGGTCAGTTCATAGGAATGTCATGTCGTTGGACCGCGGCAAAAGGAGTGCTTCACAATGAGACGAAAGTTGAAAAACCTTATGTATTATGTGTAGCTAGTTTTGTACAATCTTCCATTCTACACATTATCCATAGGATGTGGACCTGCCCCATCGCTTCCAAAAGCGCAAATTTCCTTCACTCCCTTTGCTTTTCCGCGGGCCATCTCTCTTGCTAATTCGCCAGAAGTAGACGGGAATGCCTGATATTATGAACCCAACGACGATTAAGGTCTGTACAGGTTGCGCGATGACCGCCCGGCTGACAAGGAAGAGGCTGACACAACAAAAAATGATTGGTGTTGTGATCCAAGTGCGGTACGGCCGCTCCAGGTTCGGTTCTCGGATACGTAGAACGATGAGCCCGAGCACGGTAGTGAAGTAGAAGGTATAACCTGCAACACCGTAGAACGTAATCAATGTCTTGAATTCGCCAAGCATGATGTAAATCGCAGTCAGGGCGGCGTAGAGTACGAGGCCGTTGATCGGGGTATATCCAAAACCGACGCCCCCCGGATCGCCCAACCACCGAGATAGGAATCTGGAAAAGGCCGATCGCTTTGTGAAGCGGTTCACACTAGGAATATCAGGCTTACCAAGCCCAATGTTGCCGAAGAAAGCAGGGAGGTAGCTTTCCCGTCCAGCAACATAGACGAGGCGGCCAGAGGTGAAGGTAGATGCGTTGAGAGCGCCAAAGCAACTTGCCCCAACCATAAGAGCAAAGACGAGCGCTCCCACAGGGCCAAAGATCTTGGAGCCAAATTGTACGGCAACTGTGTTGGACTTTTCAATCGTGGCGACTGGAAGGACAAAGAAATATGCCACATTCACGAGAATGTAAGCGAGGGTGACGGCAGGCATGGCAGTGTGGATGACTCTAGGCAGGTCTCGGCTTGGGTTTTTGAACTCCCCCGTCACGTAGTTAGTGTTGTCCCACCCATCGAACGCCCAAAGGCCAGCATATAGCGCTACTGCCCAGTTCGAGATGTCGGTACTGGTGCCCGCGAACCAATTGTGTGTTTTCCAATCAGTGTTGGCTGGGCCATAGTAGGAGAACCCAATTGTCGCCACAACAACGCCGATGACGGTCACTGCAACTAAGGCGACGACTTTGAAGAACATGAATAGATCGCCAACACGCGCTGCAAGCTTGGTCGAGATGCAGTTCAGCAACGTGACAACGATCAGAGCTCCAAGAGCGGGACCTTTGTTGATCCATGGGTTGACATCTTCCACGTCAGCCCCAATAGCTGCTCGGACTATGTATTCGCCAAAGATGACAGCGATGATTGCGGCACTGCCTGGTTTTAGAACCAGTATCGACGTCCATGTGAACAAAAAGCCCATCATCTCGCCAAAGATCTTCGAAAGATAGATCTGTGCTCCACCGTTGAGAGGGATGGCACCTCCAAGTTCGGCGTAGCTGGCTGCGCCGGTCCATGCAAGGACGCCTGCGACAGCCCATACTATCAGTGATGCACCGGGGCTACCTGCATGGGAGTTGACTTGGCTCGGTGATGAGAAGATCCCAGACCCAATAATGAGGCCGATCACTAGGGAGAGGCCGTTTAAATATGTCAATGTTTTGTGTTTTTCTAGATTCCCACCGTCGAGTATACCTCGATGTTGCTCCAGGCCTGGGGTCGATGGAGCGCCAAGCGGCGCATAGCCACCAGGAGTAGAGGTAAGAGGGAATAGCGCGGGTGTAAAGTCGAAGGCAGATGAGATGGAGTATGAGCGTAATCGCCCTGGCCTGCTGGCAGGGTTTGCGCTATCCAGCGGATCCTCATTCTCAAGAGATAGCCTTCGTGACGATGTTATACCGGAGCGGGAGGAGGATTCGGAAGTGCGACCGATATCTGGGTCTGATGAAGCGAGCGATGCAAGTTCGAGGGAGTCACGAGGGGGGTTCTGGATCTCAGAGAAGCCCAGAGGCGACATTTTGGTGGAGTTGTTTCGTGAACCGAGGGTAGATATAACGATATCATCTTGCTCGAGGCTGACACGCGTCCAACATTTGATAGTCAGGCGTTCGAAACCAGCCTTTCAAACAAGGGTTTTGCGCAGAATCTCCAGACCAGTGAGCCGCTGCTTCGAGCTGGAGATTAGATCTGATCTGCAACCGGCTTAGCGTTGAATTTTGGCTGGACCTTTTGACCTAGTCGACTTTTTTGCAGCCGAAGATGCAACTTGCAACTTGCGAAAGATGCCAGTGGACGAGCGGAGGTGAAATTGATCAATTGCGAGTCAGTATTTTGCTCGCGGTGCAGGACGCCAGAAGCTTGAGGTTCTCCCCTTTTGGCACCCCCAATGTCACCCAGAGCTCTGCGAATACCTCAATGGAGTCCAGTTGATCTTGCGCCCCTGCGGGCAATACGGAGGCCTGTTGGGAAATCATCTGTCCACTCATTTCGAACGTATGCTTCCGAAGCACCGTCAAAGCCTGAACGAATTCTCCGCCACAGTCGAGAACCTGTCCGGCTCAAACCCTGGCAGCGTAACTTCATCATCGGAGCTTGTCTGGGCTCAATCTACTTCACAATATACCGATACTATAATGAGAAGAAGCTCAAAGATGGATTCGTGGTCTATAAACTTGTCGAAAAAGAACCTGTCTCGTCAACTGCCAGCATATTCAAGCTGGAGCCGCAAGAGAAGTCAGAAGAGTTTCAGAAATACAAGGATGCCTGGCAGAAAGGCATTTGGAACGTACACTTTAAGCAGCCACAGATCCAGATTGTTCGCGCATACACCCCCCTACCACCGAATGCTAGCACATTGGAGAATGATGAGAATCATCTACGATTTTTGATCAGAAGGGATCCTCATGGCGAGGTTTCAAGCTATCTACACAGCCTACCTATTGGCTCGACCATTGAACTACGGGGTCCAAACCTGGAGTATCAGCTTACACCTGATGTGAAGCAAGTTGTCTTCTTCGCAGGCGGGACTGGTATTGCTACAGCCCTACAGGTAGCATATGCAATGTTTGACGGGGATGGCAACAAGCAAGGCCGGAAGTTGCACATACTGTGGGCAAATAGGAAAAGGGAAGATTGTACTGGCGGCTACAGCGATGCTCCTCCATCAGAGCCCGTCCCGCCTAAGCCGTACTGGTCAGGCTTCTTCACGACTCCCAAGCCAAAGGCGCAGATTACAGTGACTCAGGATCGAGGTATCATTGTCCGCGAGCTCGAGCATTTGAAAGAAAAGTATCCAGGACAGGTAACTGTGGAATACTATGTGAACGAAGAAGACACATGGATAGACAAAGACGTTGTCTTCAAAGCTCTGAGTCGGTTCGATGACAAGGATTTTTCACTAGGATCAGCAACACCACAAGAGCAGCGGCAGATTCTCATTTCTGGGCCCAGTGGGTTTATCAGCTATTTGGCAGGACCAAAAGAGTGGCGCGGCGGAAGAGAAGAGCAGGGTGGCATTAGCAAAATTATTGCTCATGCTATCTCGATGAATCCACACAATGTGAAGGTATGGAAGATATGATCAACTGGAGAATCAAGGCATTCTCCGCGTGTTAGCAACGCCCACACCACGCTCAGAGCTGTCCTGAAACGCTGCATGCTTTGTTGCAGGAAACTTGTGACCCGTGACAGCCACGATCCGACCGATTTATACCAAGGCCATGTAACTCAACATACTATGCATCCACATCCAGCGTGATCTTCGACCGCCTCATTTGGTAACTGCTGGTGTTTGATTTCCCGACACGTTGGACAGGCGGAGTTGTGGACATACTCCTCGACCTTTCGTGGTGTACACTTAAATCCATGTTTGGCTTCTGTGCAGGTCTTCTTTCTGCTCCGTCCATTCATAGTGGGATGCCCACAGTTGTGAAAATAGCTCTTTTCCGTGCACATCTTGAACCAGCCAAGTTGTGGATTGAAGGGCCGCGGTATGGATTTGGTCGTGGCAAGAGAAGCTTCGGTAGATATGCTTTCGGGTTGCGGTATTGTGATGCGGCGAATCCGAAGAGTGCCATGTGTACTTTGAAGCTTCTAGAGAGACGTGCCGGGCTGTGGATTTGAACTGCAAGAGATGGATGTCAAAGGGTAGAAGATGGTGTCATGAATCAGGCCTTAAGCCAAACAAAGGCTAGATATCCCCTTCATTGACAGCAACAGAGAGTAAGAGTGATCCACGGAAGATGGACATTTGTTACAGTCACCACGACGGCCAAGCAGCCTTCTGCCACTGTTTTGTTCCATGAACATTAGTCAGTTTTAAGAGGATAGGCTCCGGCGAATCGCGAGGTTTCATTCACTATTGATCAAGTCTGCAATGCTGTTACTCGGAGTGATGGTGTGCTCTGGAACCTTCGCTTCACGCAATGCTCCAGTCCATGTGTAGGAGAAGAGAAGATGGAGCTTGCCATAAGTCTCCACGAGTAAACCAAGAGTTCACAATAAGAAATTTATCTACCACACATGGTATACCAACAAGTATCTAAAGCTAATGTTAAGGCAAAGGGATGTATCGGGATAAAACTATCAACCGAACCAGCATCATTTTCTCTTCTGTGCTCCAGCCTTCTTTTCAGCACCCGTGGTTGATGCAACAGGCGCAGTAGGCTTCAGCTCCTCTGCGTCTTGCCCCTCTACCAGTTTCTGCTCCCCTTTATCCCCCCCTTCTCCCTCCACCTCGTCCTCACTCTCGCCCCCTTGGCCAAATTCATTGACGCGTGTATAGTCGACCTTGTACTTGTACTTTTGATACAGCCATATGAAGAAGATGACATCATCTCTCAGCGTCGCCAGCCGATGCAGTGTTGGCATCCTGATTGTGAATGCGAACAAATCGTCGATGAAGGTATTCAAGAATTTGTAGGTCATCGCCTTGGATGGCATATGCGCAACAGACTTCAGGCGGTAGTTAATGTAGAGCGAGGGCACCATCATGAGGAAGCCATACGCATAGACGCTGCCGACCAGGGTCTCGATCACGAATGAATACCACGATTTGTGAGTCTCGTAGACAAGTGAGTAGGCTGCATAGGCGAGCAGGAGAGGAACGGCGACAATGTATAAGTAGCGGAAGGCAATCTGGTCGTATTCCTGCGTCTTCTTCTCCGTGTCGGATAATTTGTGCTTGTCTTCAAAGACAACAATGTATGGGAGGAATTTGAATCTTGAATCTGGGCCTGGTTCACGCAGGCGCACATCGACTGTTTTGGTAATCTTCCATGCTTCGAGGAGGATACCGAAACCTTGGCTTGCAAGGATCATCCATGACGTGCCTTCGCTGTTGTCCACAAGGTAGAGGAAGATGACGGTTTGCATAAAGACGTTCGCGAGGATGGTGCGGACAGATGTTCCAACAATGTCTTTCTTCTTTCTCCAATGAGATATGTCATTCTTGAAGGCGAGAGCTTCGAAGATCATGTGCAGGATGCTGACGACGAAGGTGGTTCCAAGGAGGTAAGCGTTGGTGTCCAGAAGAATTTCCTTGAATTTTTCGAACTCAGTACCATCCCCGCCGGCGGCAGGCCCAGCGCCTGAAGCAGCTTGCATCTGATTCTGCTTCATCCCATCATCCATACTCGCGTATAGGCTGAATTTCCAGCTCGCGAGATTGTTCAGTTGAATGTTCAGAGGTAAGGTGGTGACAGTGTCGTTCAATTCGGTCATGTGAGAACGGAGTTGCCAAAAGGTGTTTAGGAAAAAAATGGGATAGTACCATCCATTCTGGCCGGACTGGTCACGAGCACCGGTAGGCTCCAGGTTCATGTTCTTCCGCATAGATGGATGTATGCTTTCCCAAGTTTGTACGCCAGTGTCGGGTATTATCGAGACGGTAAAGTTTGGATGGTAGTATGAAGCAATTTGCAGGCCGTGTGGCTTCTCATCCACAGCTGCATCTGTTTCGTTGGCCTTGTCGAGGAGGTTCTTGAGTTTGCGGACTCGCTTCTTCGGTAGATATTGGTTTAGAGGGCGGAAGAAATGAGTAGCAGTCGCAATGTCGTAATCCTTCGCGACGGGATCTAGCTGATGCCCAGTCAGAGCGACATAAAAATGTGCCCACAGAGTCCCATTCTGCTGAACCTGCTTTGGGAGGGTAATGGTGGTCTGAACATCCCGCTTGTCTTTGTAATCACCAATCCTAAAATTCTTCTCTTCCAGTACGAGTGACTCCTTCGGTAGCGAGCTCAGTGCTGGCATGACCAGTGACGGCGAAACGTACATGCGGATGTCGAGAGAGCTGTTCATGGGCCATATTGGCGCAACGAAATGGGGTATTGGCCTGTAATTCTGGATTGTAGTGATATCTGGCCTGTCTGCGAAGTCTCCAATTAACCCAGGCGAGCCTGGGCTGGACTGGCCTTGGCTATTTCCAGTGCTGCTTTTGCTTTGGAAGAATGTGTTGACAAGGTATTGGGAGATTACAAAGAATGCAAGTGCTTGGAGGAGCGAAGATACTAGGGACTATGCAAAGTTTAGTAAAGTTCAGTGGATCAGTTTCTGAAGGAGTGTACCTTGCCACCACCTTCCTCTTGCGGTTTTGCAGTCGTGCCAGCAGGACGTACTGCCCTATCCGCCATCTTGAAAATTGCGACTCTGTTATTGACGATGTCGCGGGTGTGGTGGAAATTTCATAGCACGATTACGTTTTCCACGTGGAGGAAATGCCGGAGATCGCCAAGGTCACTTGGCACTCACCCATGCAGCGCCGCTTTATCAACACCTACTCGCGAACGTGGGTGAGTGTAAAATGAGCAGAAGTGAGTGGTAAGAATGAGTCCTACCTCGCACTTTACGCCCCCTCGGCGCCTAAACTGGCTCCCTCCATTGTTAGTGACTTTCTAGAGACTCCTCTTACGTCGCTATGGCGGAGCTATCGGTTTCCTACTTAAAGTCCACGGTCCCTATCGTTTCCTAGAAGATGAAAGTCATTCATTACAGTCTCACGCATGTGTGAATTATCTTCTCGAAGACAGCGGTTGTACAGCTAGCTGATCTACTCTGCTCGCACAGCAATTCCGACTTCATGTATGGGCGAGAAGCGGCTGAATCTCTAGTATACTCTTCTCATCGTCATCAATGATAGCTTTAGACGTCTTGTGAACATCCGGCCTAGACCTCATCCTTACTGGATCTCTAGCTCCATCGACTTTTTTCAGCCCTGTGTTCGTCGCACTTCTCTCTTTCGATTCTTGAGTCCGTCATGATCTGCGTGCGCGTAGCCTCCTCCCTTGTGATCCAGCCAAAGCACACTCCTGCGCCCGGTCCGGCGACGAGAGTCCATTTCGGTGCTGCTCTTGCGGTTGATATACCGCCTTCGACGTGGAGTCAGTAGATTAGCGTGATGAAGATGGTAAGGAAATTGATTGCGAGGATGTGGAGCGCGGCGGTTATGAGATGGCTTGCTTCGGCATGGTGCTGTGAAAATAGTAAGGAAAAGGTGTAGATAGTCAGGCCTGCATACGAAAGTATGGAGAGGAGTATGGGAATTGTGAATAGTAGCTCTTTTGATCGTCCTTGAGATGCGGCTGAGAGTGTTGGAGGTAATTGGCTCAGGATTGTGCTGAGCAGATGAAAGAGGATGGCGACATAGATGGGGAAGAATTGCCATAGCACCACTGTAGTTGGAGATGGCGCGAATATCAGGGTCATCAATGGAATAATAAACCCACCTATGACCGACAACGGGATTGCTAGCTTTGCCGAAGCATGGGCAGCTCGATTAGGCAGGCAGTCGGCTGATGCCATCCTGGATTGTTGCTGTTTGCGGAAGCATCTTCTTGAGTGATGAAAAAATCCTGGGGCCATCACGAGTGGTGCTACAATCGCTCCGCTGACAATATTCACCAATAGCCAGGGAGCAGCAAGATAGCGCACGACCACATTCGGGCTTTCCGCCTTGTCGTTGAGACTCAACCATCGTCGTCGTGATAAGGGCGGTGATGAAGGAAAAGAAGGCAGACATGAAGACCTGACCTGAAGGCGTTGCGGCAGTCGAGGTGAAGGTGGAGAGCGTGCAGCAGAGTATTCCGATGACGGGAACGCCGGAAATTTTAGGGTAGGGCGAAGAGGATGAGCTGCCATAGCAAGGCGATGGTAGGGTTGATGAGGACAATGGCGATCGTGGTGATCAAGACGGGTACTATGGATAGCTGCCATAGCGGCGTCTCGACAACCGGTAGCCTTGTGGTGATTGCCATATTTGACTATCATGGGTGGGTCGTTGGAGGGTGCTATGGACATGGATGGCATAGCATTCATATCGCTTCATAGATGCCTGTGAGCGCATAAGAAGAAGTCGGATAGTTCGAGCCTGCTTGAACGACACTATCTGGCCCGGAAGACTGCCACCTGTTTAGGTCATTCTTAGTTGGTCACATCTTGCATGGTGGCTGGTGACTTGTGACTTGTGTAACGACTAAAGACGAATGATGGCCGAATACAAACTCCACCCATGCAGCGCACGGGCCACTCCTACAACCATTCCCGTCTTCAGCTCTCCACATTCTTTTTCGAGTCTCTACAATCTCGCGAGGCAGGAATTGATTGATCTGCGTTTCCAGATGACGGCCCCTGCAACTCTTTTACTGCGCATTGACACATTCTGTCTTAGCCTGAGCATAGCCGAGTCCGTTGTGGCGGGGATATCGTGTGGTGGTTGCGCACCAGCTGAAAGTCACCATGCAGGATGGCCCCTCCTACCCCCTCCTCTACTGCCCATGGGCTATATCTGCTGCCTCATTCCTACTTCCTTCACGTGCTCTCTTCATGCCCTATCCATTGAATGTGCAAGACTATTGACACCGATACAGTTTGATCATCATGCGTCTCATGCTCTTACTGCTTGTGAACATCCTCCTTCCAGCCTCAACCCTGGGTGACAAATGGCCCTACAAGAGGTATCATGCTCAACAGACCAAAGATGGCAAATTCCATGCCGACACTTCCCGTCCAGAGTTCGAAGAGGATCCGCAAAATGCCTTTGTTCATTGGCTTCATCATGTTTCCAACACTCAAGACAGTGCCGCAGTCCGGAGCATGTTCATCAACAACACGATTCCCAAGCATGTTAACAGGTTTGATGAGCTCTACGAATATCTCGATGTCCCACCAGCTAAGCCAGGTGTTGGTGACAATCGTTCTTATCTACTCCCACCTATGATTCCTCATCTCCCATCAGGCGAAGCGGCACAATTGTTTAGCCATCTCAACTACCCCCTCGATCCTCGATGTACCGTTGACCGCTCGAGATGGTGGTATAGGACCTACGATGGATCATGCAACTGGCTGAAGTCGAATGAAATCAGTGCAGGCCAAATTGGAACGGCGAAGGTAAGAGATTACAATCACCATACGTATGCAGACGGCATATCGAAACCGAGAAAGGGGCCAAATCCAAGAGCAGTCAGCAATGCCTTCTTCCGCAGGAATTCCACAATCTACTATGAGCACACTCCCTTACTCCTGGGCTTGATCGAGTTCATCATTCATGATATCACGTACAGTATGGATTCGGATAAAGAATATATTGAAGTCGGCATGCCTGCTGATGAAGACTATTTCGACCAAAATACAACCTTTTGTGTCATGCGCACTGAGGCTGTACCTGGAACAGGCACTTCAGTACAAAATCCCCGCGAGAATGTGAACATGGCCACAACATGGCTGGACATCTCTAGTCTGTATGGGTCAACTCCAGAAGTGGCTCGAGCACTGCGGTCTTTCACAGGTGGGAAGCTTCTGACGCAAGAATTGAGGACGCGTGGCCAGTCGACATACGCTTCGTACCTGCCCTTCAACAGCATGAATGTTCCGATGAGAACAAAGCCTAAAGTTGATCCCAAGACCCTGTTCGCTGGAGGAGATCCCAGAACCAATGAGGACTGGCTTATGTTGAGTGTTCATACGCTCATGCTTCGCGAACATAATCGCCTCTGTGATATACTCGCAAAGCAGCACCCTGAGTATGACGATGAGCAGCTCTATCAAACTACAAGGCTCGTCATGTCTGCAAAATACGCTCTTATGGCCAACTCTTACCAGATGGCATACTGGACACCTAAGATGCCTTGGCCAAGAGATGATGGTACGTTGCTAAATTCTCCCTTATGCCGCATATCTGACGCCGTGCAGGGTTCCCTCTGTACCGACAGATGTATGGCAAGGGTGTCCTTGATATCAATCCAATGAACACTTACCCGTGGCCACTCGTGACAAAAGCGGGTAAGCCTATGGTAGTGTCTGCGGAGATGGCGATTGTGTATCGGTTCCATGAATTCATTATTTCTGAATTCCCCATCAAAAATGCCGCCAATCAGACACTTTGGAATCAGAATGTTTTCGAGACCGGTTTCAACGCTTCAGGTTTCATCGATGCAGGTCTGGAGAATGTGCTGCGGGGTACTGTTGGCACACACATTCCCAACTTCAAGAGTGGCGTCGATGAAGACTTCAGGTCTGCCGGAAAGTATCGCGGCAAACCTTTTGATGTGGTTACTTGGAGTATTGTCCATGAGCGCGAGCAAGGTCTTCCGACTTTCAATCAATACTTCCGCGCTTACAACAAACAAGGTAGATGCTAGGTGCGGCTATTTCCTTTTCGAGCCAAGCTAACACTTCTCAGGTCCTGCTGTTTCTGTGCCAATTCGTGACACCTTTGAGAAATTCTCATCCAACCCCGATACAGTCGCCAAGCTTAAAAAACTCTACAGCACTCCTAACGACGTGGACCTTGTAGTCGGTGTCCAGTTAGACGAGGAGATGTTTCCTGACACGACAGTACCCAAGTCTGCGCTTATCATCAGCCTTTTCAGCTTGTTCGGCATGGGCAACTCCGACCGCTTCTCGGTCGGATTCGCCGTGACTAGGTGTTTCCTAATAGACACACCGTTTAGTTGCAAGCCGACAAATGCTCTGGAGGAACTGCTCTGGGTTCCTAAGCCTCTTCCCGGCTTCCCCAATGCACGTTGGCTTGATTCCTTCTGGCTTACCGAGTTCGACTTTCAAGCACATGGCACGAACCTCCTGTGGAGACTTATCACTGAGAATAGTGAAATTCACTGTGTTCAGCGAAACCCTCTTTTCCCAGCCGATTCACTTACCAATCCAGTTTTGTGCATCCAGCCGAAGACTGGCTTCTGGTCAACTGTGCAGACGATCGCACTGAGTGCGGTAGAAGGCACTCTTGCGCGCTACAGACAGCATCCAATGAGATACAATACTATCTTGCTTGGCCTTGTAGCAGTAGCAGTCATAGCACGGTATTGGTACGCACACAGATCTAGAATCAACACGCCTCCAGTTTTCTCGGGCTTGCCAGTTATCGGAAAGGCCTTGGCTTTTCAGAAGGATCCTAAAGGCCTTCTTCTTACAGGGTTCAAGGACTACGGCGAAACACCATCGAAAGTCTTCGGGCTCAAGCTGGCGTCTTTGACCCATTTCGTCATCTCACAACCTGCCGATCTCGAGTTCATGCTCGCTGACAATCCATACGAGGCCAAATTCAGCCTGCATGCATTCTTCTCAGCTCTCAACTTCTCACTTGTCGTCCACAAAGATAACTTCGAGTCGGACTTGCACACAAAGTTAGTTCGCTTGCATTTTGGAGACCCCGAAACCGTTTCACAGTTTGGATATACCGCTATGCAAGCATCGGAACAATTCCTGAGCAAGGAACCCCTTCTGTCCTCTGGCGAGCCTGAGCATCATTACCCCGGCCTCATGTCTTACCTTATGAAATACATTACTGCTGTGGTTGGTGGCTGTATCATCGGGTCCGAAGTCTTCGATCGCCCGGGTTTACTTGAAATCTTTGCGAACTTTAACAACCATGCGATCCGGGCTATGGGTGTGTCTAGCTTGTTACCTTCGTTCTTGCAATTCATTCCTGGCCTTAGCATCAACGGCGATTTCAAGAGTGCCCGCAAAATCCTTCTCCCAATCATCCAGCAGAGACGGAAACGTACTCAAGAGGCCGGCGACAAGCCAAGTTTGGTCACTTTCCTTGACTTCATCCTTGATGTTGTGGACGACAATGAAAGAGCTGCAGGTAACGCCCGATTGCCGTTGAACCACTCGATCATGGCATACTAAACATCTGCAGATCTCGTGACAATCATCGTTTGGCTCGGCCTGACAAACCTCCAAGCAACCTTCACATCCCTAATCATGGACATCATCAACGCTCCCGCAGAAACCCGGACCGCGCTCACCAAAGATCTCGCCTTGCTGGATCCAGCATCTCTATCCACCTTCCCCAAATCTCCTCAGCCCGACCCCAAGAACACCTGGACACCCCTCCGGGCCGCAATGTTCGAGTCCATCCGCCTCTCTGGTCCTATTACCGGTCCCGCCCGCATCTGCCTCGAGGACGTTATTCTCCCTTCTTCTTCCTCTTCAGACCGCCAAATGCTGCCAAAGTCCCAAGTCGCAACCTTGTCGGCCTACTACACACACCGCTCACCATCAGTATACGGTGATGACGCAGCTAAATGGGATCCGACCCGTTTCCTCAAGTCAGATCCGGAGATCGGCAGTGTCAAGTTTATTACATGGGGTTTGAAGGGTCCGCATATGTGTCCAGGGAGATGGTTCGCCCAGGAGTGTCTGCTCGTCATGACGAGATGCTTATTGGGTAAGTATGACATTGTGCCAGATTCGGTGATGAGCGATGATGAGAAGTATACTTATAGTGCAGGGAGCGTGATGAGGAAGGATGTGGGTGTTACGGTTAGGAGCAGGAAATAGGTTGCTTGCACGTTTTCCAGAACTCTAAGGTTGCTTCTCAGAGCTGCACGAGAAGTTGTGGAATTTTGGTCGCTACCAAGGATTTTGACCTGGAAATCGCAGAAGCATAAAGTGGCGTCAGCTTTGGGCCAGTTAATAGTGATCTCCGAGCAGATTTTAGTCACGGAACACTCGTAGGCTCGTAAGCTACACTCACAGGCTTCTCTGAACGGATGAGTTGCGATATGATCTACTAGGGATAGCATCGGCCTCTACCTGCTTTGAAGTTGATCCTAGGTAAGTGTACAATGGTAGAACTCAAGTCAGGGGTTATGCGGCGTATCCTGCACAATTCCTCATTGCACTGTGTTGCGTAAAAATAGAGAGAGAAGAGGTATAAAGCAGTCGTCAGCCTGTTGGTTCATACCCAATAAGCCAGTCTGCCCGACCTATCGACACCGTAATTTCGAAATAGTAAGCCTCAGACCACTACTCAGGGCCACGCCTCAAGTAACTACTTTTCACTAGGTTTCCCCAACCAACATGTCTCGATACGTAGCCGCCCACAATTCTTCCCATAGAGTCGGTGATACTGAGCCAACGGCTATGCATGTCTTCAAGGACAAGGAACTTTTAGGCAAATTGACCGAAAGAGCTATGGTTATCTTTGCTGGAATAGGAGCCATTTGGTATACCACGCCAAGCATACCAAGGCTATCCCCCTTAACCTACAGGACCTTGGCACATCCGATTGCAAGACTGAACCTTGTAAAAGATGTAAATGTCCTAAAAGAGGATAAGATGATTAGCAGCGCCTTCTCAGCCTTTTCTAGCGTAGAAGTTTCTCGGCGTCCTTCTTGAGCAGCAGCTTCACAACCGCCTCATGTCCCTTTTCTGCAGCCAACAAGAGCGGCGTGTTGCCATCGCTATTCTTGGACTCCACGTCGGCCTCCTTCTCGAGTAGCAGCTTCACAACTGCCTCATGCCCGTTCCACGCAGCCATCGATAGCGGTGTGTTGCCATTGACATCCTTGGATTCCACATCGGCCCCTTTCTCGAGCAGCAGCTTCACAATCGCCTCATGCCCGATCAATGCGGCCCACAAGAGCGGCGTGTTGCCAGCATTATCCTTGGATTCCACATCGGCCTCCTTCTCGAGCAACAGCTTCACAACCGCCTCATGTCCCTTATCTGCAGCCAACAAGAGCGGTGTCCGGTGATGCAGTCCGTCCTTGTACTCCATATCAACCCCTTTCTCAAGCAGCAGCTTCACTATCGCCTCATGCCCCTTCTCTGCAGCCCACCCAAGCAGCGACCGGCAATCGTTAGATTTGTATTCCGCTCCCTTCTTGAGCAGCAGCTCTATAACCGCCTTGTGCCCGTTCCACGCGGCCAACGTTAGCGGCGTGTAGCCAAGGTGATCCCTGGAATCCATGTCGGCCCCTTTCTCGAGCAGCTGCTTCACAATCGCCTCATATCCATTCACTGCAGCCCACTCGAGCGGCGTCCAACCACCGCTAGATTTGCACTCCATGTCGGGCCCCTTCTCGAGCAGCAGCTTCACAACCGCCTCGTGTCCATTCTCTGCAGCCCACCAGAGCGGCGTCCAATCACTGCTAGATTGGCGCTCCATGTCGGCCCCCTTCTCGAGCAGCAGCTTCACAACCGCCTCGTGCCCCATCTGCGCGGCCCGCGATAGCGGCGTGTGGTCATAATATCCGCTCCTGGAAGCCACGTCGGCCCCCTTCTCGAGCAGCAGCTTTACAACCGCCTCATGTCCCTTCGCTGCAGCCCACGAGAGCGGCGTCTCACCATTGTAAGATCTGCACTCCACGTTGGCCCCCTTCTCTAGCAGCAGCTTCATAACCGCCTCATGTCCCTTCGCTGCAGCCCACCAGAGCGGCGTCTCACCATTGTTAGATCTGCACTCCATGTCGGCCCCCTTCTCGAGCAGTAGCTCCACCGCCGTCTCGTGCCCTTCCACAGCTGCCCGGGACAACGCTGTCTCTCCAGATCTACCCTTCCAGTCAATATCCGCCCCCTTCTCCAACAGCCGCTCTACTACTCTCTCGTGTCCACAAAACGCCGCCCAATATAGTAACCCCTTATCTACCTTGCCCCGCTTCGATACCAACGCTAGGATCTCCTGATTAAAGATACCTAAGGCCCTATTATTCAGCGGAACCTTTTAAAAAGACGCGCTATGAATACTTACGACAAACAGCTCTCAGGTTAAGAACTTTAAGCCTGCCATAATGATTCCATTCGTCAGGGTATATATTCGTCAGAATTAGCCCTAAGACTTCGAGAGGGAGATGGTTGAGGCTCATGTCGAACTTAGAGAAGGTCCGCCTGGTAATTGTCAGCAATTTATTGACTGTTGTCAATAGACCGCGTTCGATTATATACATGTCAGTCCGGCGACGAGGTGGCGGCGAGGTGGTGGCGTTTCGCAGGCAGACCTGGGCAATGGGAACTTTTGTATCCATAAGTATCAGCTCGTTTCTCAGGTAGATAGACAATAGTAAGCAGTGCTTCCATAACCAGTATATGTATATCTGTTTGCTGCGCGCAACATTGACGGGGGTGCAAATGAGAAGTTTGTGTACCTATCTAGTTGGAAACCGTAGTGTCCGGTAGGCTATTTGTAGAAGACAGCTTAACTCCAGCTAGATTATGGGAAATATCACCTGCTGGCAGAAGTTTGTTAGGAGCAGGAGTTACGCAGCCTCAGAGTTCGATTTTGCCCTTGTCTTTGCCCTTAGGGTAGTTACAGGCCCACTAGAGTATTGGTGAAAAAAGGGTCTTTTCCCAAGATTGAAAATTTACCTCGCCTACGTATTAACCCGCTCATCATAAAGAGGATCGCATGGCCAAAGTACTAGGCCTGAGACAACAATTTGAAGTCGCCACTTTTTCCCATATCCCAAACTCCTAGGACTTCAGTTTACGTCAGTCTTGCTAACTAGGCGCCTTTGACAGGTCTCGAGGCTCGCCCGGCTGAGGGTTGACCCCACCACCTGGTCAGCTTTGGCTCACCCAACTCTGGCGCTAGTTGCGTGCGCTCAAGGCAGCCCTAGGCCCTAGAGGAGGGTGAACAAAATCCGCACCGAGCTCACGTCGACACTCACCCATGCGACGCCGCACCAACAACAGTATGTCGCTAGTAGAGCAACAAGAAGATGCACTCACCTACACCATGCCTCCAAGCAACCGCTCAGGAAGGCGGGACGTTCACATCTACGATGCCAACGATCCAACCGCTGTGCTTGGTGGTCTAATTCTCGCCAACGGCATCGCGAACGCCGACTTATACTCGATGGTGGAGATTCTCATCAAATCAACAGGCCCCTTCTCTCTGCGGAATGAAGTCGGTATCGAGATTAAAAAGGATCACCATCCGCTCCAGTCTGGGAAGTACTACATTGTCGCTGCCGGTAAGCTTCGATATAATCACTCTTTTACGATTAGGTAATAAAGTGATAAGCAGGGTCTTTCATAGTCAATGACGAGCCATGGTTAGTCCGCACAACTTCTCTTCATACCGGAACCCGAGTTCAATCTTTCTGTGATGCTATCCGTTCGCGAGATCGTCGATGCGTTGTATCAGGGGAGGAGGCGGGAGAAGCTGATTTTGATATCTGGCTTGGCTTTGAGGTTGCACACATCTTTCCCCTAGCCTATGAGCACCATTGGATTGATCACAACTTCAACCGCTGGATTTCACTTGCACCGGAGACAGGAGGAATCATTAACTCTGTGCAGAATGGACTGCTCCTTAGAACTGATATACATCAGCTATTTAACGGCTACGCCTTCTCAATCAACCCGGATGTATATACCCCCAACCTGACATAATGTTACAGTGGCTGATGATTATCTTAGGACAATTATAAGATCGTATGCTTCTTTCGAAGTGGGACGAATATCGCCGGCAAACATCTCGATCAAAGGCTTCTTAATGATCCTCAACGACCCGTTGATGAGCTTCTACGTTGGCACTTCAGGCAGGCTGTCCTAGCCAATGTGAGGGGTGCTGGCGAGCCTATCTTCGAGCATGACTTCCCGCCTGGCTCTGACATAATTGGTGACATACTTAGGGGTCCGAAGTCCGCTGAGAGAATGGAGTATGAGTTGTTTGGTCGTCTGGCCGCTCACGTTGAAATATGTTCTTCCGAGGTTGCTTGAACAGTAAGCTGAGATGCTCTACGCCCGGAACGGGGGGAAGCTCGGGGCAGTAATCACTCATCTTGGCAACATGGTTCTCACTGGGTCCGAACCACATGCCGCTCCAGCAGGTGGGAAAGGTGCTACAGAATAAGATGCATGGCGAGAGGCGGCTCGCGCATCGTGATGACTTCAGCTCTACAACAGCTCAAAGACTGCATTTAGAGAAGGAGAACTCTGCTTCTTCTGGCTCGGCGAGCCTATTTTCCCTTGTTATTAGCGAGTCCGAAGTAGCATCCATGTGACATGGTGGAACGGCAATGGTCAGACTAGATTCGATCTTTCGTATCCCATCCACCTTGCGGACACTGATAGTTGAGCGGTCGTCTTTAGATTGCAGGAGTTCGCCTCTCCATAATTAATCGCTTGATCTTGAACACGAAGATCATATGTCAACATGGAGCTATGTCAAGTTCAACATCACTAGATCGACATCAAAGGACTCTTGCGATCCTCTTCCAAAGACTCCTTACGCAGCTCTTTTCCTTCGGAGCCGCTAGAGAGGAGATGACGGGGAGTATGTGAGACAAGGAGGATGATATACCTAATAGAAGTCGCTGAAACGAAAGCGGATAGAGCAATACTATTAACGAGTATATCGAAACCACTTATGATACATGCACACACTGTCAATATTTCCAGACAAACTCCGAAGGCATTTTCAAAGACTTAGATTCACTAAGCATTGATCAGCATCGGAGCAGCCGCGGTCGAAACCCTTATATCTCCCTCACAAATTCCCTGTTCCGCTCCTGGTTCATTTCGTACTCCTCTCGTGGCTCCAACAGCAACTGCTCGTGCCGCCCCAGTGCATAAAACATCCGATCCACCCTCGTGACTGCGTACATCCCAAGAATGATGAGTTCGAAGCCCGGAAGGAAGATGTAGAAGGCCGGTTTGCTATAATACCTGCACGGACCCGAATCAGCATCAGCACAAGATTCAGACCAATTATATAGGCAGGCCAAAAAGGCGGGAGCGTACCAAGGCGCTGAAGCCATAGAATATGTCTGCAAGATTGTTGCCACCCGGATAGCCTGTGCCGATACAACCCATGTCAGTACCTGCGGGATTTATAGCAGTTTCTAGCCGGGTAGAACTCACCAGCTCCCAAAGCAACAAACTCGTGGCGACTACGATGACGGCCACCTTCTTGGGGGTATGGCCGGTGCCGAGGCGATCCTGCAGGGCACGTACGTCGTTCTCGCTCTTGCGGCCGGGGATTAGTAGCGTGACCAGCAGGACGAGGAAAGGCGAGAAGGTGAAGGCAACAAAGAGGGCAAGGGCGGTCTTGAAGATGATGCTGTCGATGTGGAGGATGTGCGGGTTCATGGTCTTGAACTTTTGGACTATGGCTACGATTACTGTAATCTGGGTTAGCAGTCTGAGGGTGAGGGGGACTGGCCGCACCCTGGAAAGAAGAGACGCAAAGGGGGAAGAGGAGGGGTTCACACACAGAGTGGGAGGCAGCATAGTACGAGAGCGTAGGGCAAGCGGCGTAACCCAAGTCGAAATAAGGTCCGTGTATATGTATGTGGGTGGTACTCGCCAAACAACCTCGTGGCGAAGATGCGGTTGATGAACCACTATTAGGCACCTCATTAGCACAAACATCCATCATTCGCCGTCCACTTCCCCTTTCTGCCGCCGTTCCTCGCCTCTGCAATGGTACGACTGCACGTACTAGCAAAATGACCCCCGCCGCGATAAACACGTTACTGACGATGGCGACGTTGTGGTTCGTCGGTTCCGCTGCCCACACGATCCGCATTGTAAAGGTCACCAAGCGCGCCATGCACAACGCGAAGCAGAACACGCTCGGCCTGAAGGTGCGCCCATGCGCGCGGTTATGTCGGTATATGGTCATGTGCGTCCCCGCCATTCCCAGGTAGCATGCCAACAGCACCGTACAGATGGGAATGTCCACAGTTTTGGTTGGGATGCCGCCCAAGGTTGCCGGAGGTAGTTTGGTGGAAAGAGGAAGGTCTTGGGACATTGTGAATTGATTGTTATGATAGGACAGGAGTTCAAGTGATAACGACCAAGAAAGTAATGAATTTGAAAGGGAGGGGGCAACGACAG
>Ga0335072_10001050_pt1 | contig 47261 bp, 57 predicted proteins | sample Lox_Sample_21_FD_206725 | JGI IMG/M metagenome (GOLD analysis project Ga0335072, IMG submission 206725) | Soil microbial communities from Loxahatchee National Wildlife Refuge, Florida, United States - Lox_Sample_2.1 | ecosystem: Environmental > Terrestrial > Soil > Wetlands | place: USA...
AGCTGTTGCTATTGGTGCATCAATATTAATGAAGTTATCCAAACAATGGTCGGGTTGTCGAGATCTGAGTTTGTGAAAAACGAGTTTTGGCGCTAAGAGATTAAAGGTCCCTATCGCTCGCCGCACATGCCGTAGATCGGCCAGATGGAGATTGTCGTATCCTAGCTGACTATGCAAAGTACGGCATGTGATCGCCGGAGAAAATGCCTGTAGGTTTCCTTCCATTGTTCCTGTCGAGCCGCGGATGGTACAGTAAACATCTTTTCCTTCTGTCTTTCGTTGCCTGGCACCAACGGTTGCCAAAACATTCTTCCACTTGTCACATGTGATACTGTCTCCAGGCTTCGCGTGACGAGTACGACCGACCAGCAACACATGACCTCGCTCAAACAAATTGCAAAGCTTAGCGAGAGGTGACGCTGAAAAGCTACATACCTGCGCAACCGCATAGCTTCTTCCTATCTATCCTTCCTGTGGCGGGTCCCTCTGCTCACCATGGTTGAGCTTATTCCACCTCCAGAACCTCACGGCCTGCTTCCTCCTCTACTGGCCTGCCTCCCGACAGCCTTCGCTTCCAGACATCCTCCACCAGCCTTACTCTTGCTCCTATCTCCTATACTACGACAACGCCTATCACTGATCACCTCAACGTCTACAACAAACGCCTCAGACAACTGGCTGCGGTTGCTATGCTGGGACAACGAAAAGGCTGAGAAATTGAAAGAGATTGTAGAACATGGAACCTATGAGCCGCATCCTGCATCAGGCGAGATAGAAATCGGAGATGTGGGCACAGTGAAGTACAAGCGTTTCGACCAGGACACATTACGCAGTCAAATCTCGCTTCCAGAATGGGGCCTAACCGCTGTTTATCTCTGGTGCGCCGACGGTGAAGGTGGGAATGGATGGAAGCTAGCAGAACTGCTACCGTATGAGCAAACCGCCATACCAGACGAGTCATGGTCTACCTCTATCACAGAGGCCAACTCGAGTTCGCGGTCGCGGATAATGTCCGAAGCACTTCTAAATGCGGAAGCAGCAGACAGGAAACGCTCAATTGGCGGCGATGATGATTACTGGGCTATGTATGATCTTACCCCAGCCAGAACGCCCGCTGGGAAGGATTCGCCAGCTCCAAATCCCCAAGCTAGTACTTTCCGGTCTAGATTCGGGTCGGAAGACTACTATGCGCAATACGGTGACGTTCAGCCCGCAATGGATGGCCACGACCCGTCCGAGGAAGTTGAGGATGCTGGGCATTCATCGCTGAATGGCAACGCGCTCGAGACCATCCTAGGCAGACAAAATGAACATATCCCTCCATCTGACCCTCCCGCGTACGAGCCAGCGGACTCACTCCACAAGTACGACTACGAAGACGAAGACGAAGACGATGAGGATGACGACGCCGATGCAGTTATTGTAAACCAGCCACAACCCACCTCACCAGGCTCGGTGAATGGATCCGACGCCATCGACCGCCTTGAAGCGACGGCCGAGCGGCAGGCGTCTTCCGAGATCGGGATCCGGCAGCACATCAGCACCAGTATGAAAAGTATGTTCAGACTAGCAAAATCCGCAGGTATTGATCGAGAAGAGTTTGAACGTATGGTACATAGGGAGTTGGAGGCATTGAGCATCTTAGATAGAGACGATTGAATTATGGATACTAGCCGGAATAATGTAGACTTTTGAATGTTCGTGCAGTCTCAATGTAGTCCGTGCGCTTGCTTCATCGTTCAGATCCCAGATTCTACAACCAAGCCCAGCAGGTCAATTCTACCGAGGGCATTAGAATGTGAGCTTCCACATGTGCTTATGCCATATCTCGAGTTACGTGTGTTGGCTTAATGTAGACTTGCTAGACATGAGGAATGTAGGTGAGTGAGTACCTGATCAAGACTTCGAGCCCCAGGTAGCCGTCAAGTTGTCTCAAGTATAAGCATTGAGTTCAGAACTCCACCCTTATCAATGAAGGTTGACAATATACTTTCCAATTCTCGCTGATGGTTGCCTTTCGGGTGCTTCATTATGGGAAGATATTGCTATATCGTGGCAAGCTATGGGTGTGTGAGATAGGGATGGCTTGGAAATGTCGTGTTAGGTTGGTGTTTTGATTTGACCGAGTTGCGTCGTTAAAGGCAGAGCTCGGGGGTGGCTCTCGAGTGTTAGAGGCATTAAGGGCTGGGGGCAATGTTTTAGATGCTGGGGTATGTCTTGGATTAGTTGTAGATGCGTTCGGTAACTTATTAGATGTGACGTATCTGACGAAATCATAAGTAGTTGATCTAGGTAAACGGTTTTGGGAAAAAAGGCACTGTACTTTACCACCCGGACAAGAATGACCTAGGTCAACTCAAACCACAGCCACCCTGTCCTACTCCGCACGGCCGCAACAGAAGCCCCAGTTTCACTAAGCACTACGTTGTATGTAAAAACTTCAGATGGGGAGCTCATCGATAGAGAAGAAAACTAAAACCATTTGATCCCGAAAAATGGCCACGACGTACCTCCCTGGACCGTGGCAGTTTGGTCTACTTTTGGTCTTTGGTTCTGTACTCTATGTCGGTCTAAGTCTCTTTATTCGACGTTGTGAATGACTCCAGTCGACTCATGTTTAAAGACGAAAAGGGAAATGACGTTCAAAAGCTGACTAGAAGTCGAGGTCACACTCGTTGCCATCTACCGTCTCACTCTCCATCCGCTCGCAAAATACCCTGGTCCATTCCTGAGCAAGATTTCCGGCTGGTCCATTGTGATCCAAGCTAGAAGCGGTGACCGACACATCGAGACGTGGAAAGAACATGAGAAATATGGTTTGTTAATCCTCTAATCTTCCAACAAACCAATTAGCCCTAACGAGCCTTTCTTCCTAACCTCGAACCTCAAGGACCCATTGTTCGCATCGCCCCTAATACCCTCTCGATCAACACCATCGGCGCCCTGAAAGAAATCTACGGATCCCGCAAGGCCAACGTCCAAAAATCCGACTGGTACCGAACCATCGACTCCGGCTCAGGTGCCTTTAGCACGCACAGCGAGATCGACAAAAACAAGCATGCCTTTCGACGGCGGGTCCTCGAGCATGCCTTCTCCGACAACGCGCTCAGATCGGCCGAGTTGTTGATCTTGGAGAACGTGAGGATCTGGTGTAAGCATCTCGGCTCTTCCAAGGAAGCCGGGTCTGTGAGAGCTGGGGAGTGGACACCAGCGAGGAACATGACCGAGTGGTCGAACTACCTGAGTTACGACATCATGGGCGACCTGACCTTTGGAAAGAAATTCGAGTATATGGAGAGCGAGGAGCACCATTATGTGCCGGGCTTGATGATGAGAGCCACCGAGTTTGTTTATGTGGTAAGAGACAGACCTTCCATCAACTCAAAGAAAGGAAGAGAGCTTCCTCTCAGAAAACAACTCAGAAATGCTAACCAAGTTATCTCAAGCTCGGCTTCCTTCCATTCATCACCCTCATCCGCCCTCTCATGGGCACATGGATCATGGACCTGATCGGCGGCTCCATGGCTCGCGAGAGCTCTAACTACATCCAATACGCCAACGAGCAGATCGACTCTCGCATCGCCGCCTACAAGGCCTCGGCCACCACTTCCACGTCTCCTACCACTACTCCTCCTCCTTCCGCAGACGCAAAACCCATCCGTAAAGACTTCACCGACTACCTCCTTCGAGCTCGGGACCCGGTGACTTCGCTCGGCCTCACCACAGCCGAACTGCACGCCGACAGCGCGCTACTCATCTCCGCCGGCTCCGACACAACCTCCATCACCATCTCGGCCAGTCTATTCTACCTGCTGCATAACCCGGGTACGCTCGCGACATTAACGCGTGAAATCCGCTCCACTTTCTCCTCACCAGACGCCATCCGCTCCGGGCCCGCCTTAAGTAGCTGCGTCTACCTGCGCGCGTGCATCGATGAAACGCTCCGTCTCGCCCCGCCCGTCCCGTCCCACCTCCCACGCGAGGTCCTTCCCGGCGGAATCCACGTGGACGGCCAGTTTCTCCCGGCTGGCACTGTTGTCGGCACCGCACCCTGGGCCATCCATCACAACGCGACCTATTTTCCGGACGCGTTTGCTTTTCGGCCGGAGCGCTGGATCCCCACTGACCACCACGGTGATGACGACGACGACGGCCTCTCGACCGCTCGTGCCGCCTTCTGCGCCTTCAGCCTCGGCCCGCGTGGCTGCATCGGGAAAAGCGTCGCATACCAAGAGGTGGCGCTGGCACTCGCACACCTGCTATGGTTGTATGACATTTGCCTTGGGGAAGGGGGGCCGAGCGGTGGTGGTGTCAGAGCAGGCGAGGTAGCGCCTGATGGATGGAAAGGTAAGAGCAAGAAGCTGGTGCCTGAGCGGCGTCGTGAGGACGAGTATCAGCTCTTTGACCATTTCACGGCGGACCGAGATGGACCAATGGTAAGGTTTCGGGGGAGGATGACAGAGTAAGGAGAGGAGGGACCTGGGGGGAACAAAAAGACAGTCTGCGACTCCGTGTGCTGGTGGTACATACTTCACTAACTAGATGGAGTTGCTGGCCGTTGATATAGATAGAGGTGAAGTGGAGATGGAGAGAAAACGAGAACGAGGCAGACAGCAGGAAGTATTATGGAGGTCGTTCTACTGGGATCGACAAATATATTTCTTTGCTATTTACGTTTGGTTTGCAATTTAGACTAGGACAAGGATATGGCATGAAAATCTCCAGCCGTTGGCTATGGTGATGGCTATGGAGGGTCCCTTGTTCGACGGTAGGAAATAATCGACTCCGAAGTATTCAATTTTTCATTATGTTTCTACCAAGGCCGTATCCCAGACCGCCAGAGAGCTTAACGCAGACACGATAACAGTATTGGAATCGAACGAGCTTGATTGCTCGAAGATTTTGAACCCAAGATCCCTTTCCAGGGGACACTTCAATACCCAAACTCGTGAATATTCAACCGCCTGCTTAGGGAGAAAACCATAGGTAACTGCCTCATACTGGCCGAGACATTGGATGTCTTTGGAGCGTCTGACTCGCCCCCAAAAAGGAGTGATTGTACCTAGGCGAAACCAAGCAAGGTGCCAACTGACCCCAAGGTAAGGGTCTATGAAGACGACTCACTCGGCTCTACCGGCTCCATCGACACAGGGTTGACAGGGACTTGGAAGCGCTTCTTGCCGCTGGTGAACCAATCGGCGAGTGCGAAAAGGATGACGAAGCCCATGACCGGACCGCCGTAGTTCATCGTTACCGCCGTGACCGGGACGAACGGAGGGAAAGGTAGGAAAATCGCGATAAAGATGGCGTAGATTATAGCAAAGACGTTGATCGGCAGGCCAAAGCGCCCAAGGCGGAAGGGTCCGTAGGGGATATGGTCGCCCCGAAGTTTGGTCATGACGAGAAAGACCATGGGAATGATGTATGAAATGTAGAGGGCTAGGGTGTTGAGCGATAAGATGGCGAAGAACGCAGTGGTTGAGCCGAGATTGATCAGGTTAAGGAGCATGACAATGAGTGTGACTAAGATGAGAGAATTGAGAGGAATTCGCAGACCGGGGTGAACCTATTTAGTATCCGAAGTCAGCACCATTTTTAAGGCTGGGAGGATTCGATTGAACTGTCCCCATACCTTTCCGAAGAAGGTCGAGAAGGGAAGACCGTTGTCTCGAGCGAAAGCCCACGTGAGCCGAGATACCGAAGCCAGGGTACTGAACATGGCGACAAGGCCGAGGAAAACAATGAGGGACATAAGGGCTGTAGTGCCTCCTTTCGATCCAGTTGCTTGATAGAGAATTTCGATTATGGGATATCCGGTCGGGGTCGTCAATGCATTGGTCACGTTTCCGATACAGAAAAGAACGCAAATGATAAAGGCAAAGGCCAAGGTACCGTTAATGACAACACTGGCAACCATGCTCTGCGGCACCCTTCTTGGGGCATCTTTCACCTCAGCACCTATGAGAAAAATGTCAGCGATGTTGTAGGCAGTCTCGACAATTACCAGAAATCGGGCCAACTAACTCATGTGAAGGACGCCATCGAACGCTGTGTAGTCTTAGTAACGAGGTCTTGTGGAAGACGGGGAAGCTGGGGCTTACCAGCCAGAGGAAAAGCGCCGGACAGCAATCCAACGCACCATTCAACGCCAGAGTTTTGCCAGCCACTTTGCCCGGTAATGGTCGTCGCGAAAACAAAGTCCGCCGAGCTCCTTGGAGACAAGACTACCAAGACGACAATAAAGACGACAAAGAGGGCAATGTGGAGCATGCCACCCATGATTTCTAAGGGGGCTAGAACTCTCCTGGCAAAAATGTTACAGAAGAGTGGGAGAGCCAGAATAGCCCATGCCAATAGAGTCCCATGGTATTTTTGAGGGATATAGTTGTCCTTGTTCAAAATGATGAGGCCTTGGATTATCGTGCCCTCCAGATAGCAAACTTGTGCGCACACGGCCATCCATGCGAAGACCTATGGTGCCCAACAGGTATTAGCGGAAACATTGTACCTGGACTATTTGGTGTTTACCGTTATCCAGCCTGGCAATTATTAGTACATGGAAACTTGACATTGAGTTCGGGGAACTTACCTTGGAGCAAACTCCAGAAAGCGGGCGACATGACTTTTCGCGGTGCATACAACGCCGTCCACCGATATTGTGCTCCAACGACAGGCGTGCTGCAGTTTTGTCAGCGGAAATGCAATAGAGGCTTGGAAGAGAGGGACTGACATTGAGGCCATCTCGCCCAGCGACGCAGCGATTGCTGTGGAACCGATAATACAGAGGAGTGTACCCCAGACCAGCGCGGTCTAGGAGATTGGAAATTAGTAGGGTGGATGGATGTTAGTCAAGTTCGGGTTACGTACAGGGCCTCCATTGAGCAATCCAGCTTGGAAAGAGACAGACAGAGCCTCCCATGAGGACTGCAAGGTTGCATCGAAAGCAATGGTTGGGAGGAAGGAAATGTATCTCTGCAGAAGAGTCAGTCGAGGGTGGGGTTTCAGAGCTTTCCAGATAGGGCGGTGTAACGTACATCGAGTGCTTGGCTGGGGCGCACTTCTCTCTCGCGCTGTTCGGTGTAATCTTTGTCGGTTTTATGGATATGTTCAGAATTGCCATTGAAGCGGTGGTTGAGCTCCATGTTGCTGTCAGGTAATGCGTCCATGGTGAAGGGGGACAATGGCAAATGCGAACGAGGTGCTTAGGCGAAATAAAATTTGATAAGAGACAGGCATGGCAGTGGCAGATAGCTGACTTCGGGGAGCAGGGCGGCACGTGGAGAGCTTGGGGGCCGGCCAACGTAAGGGCCGTGCATAGCTGCCATGCTTCTCTCACTACCACCGCTGTGGCATTGCAGGGAGCCATGAGGTCACTAGCGGGCGGGGGTGGGGGGCTTGTGGATGCATGGAGGAAAGGCTAAGAGTAACTGGGGCTGCAGATCATGCAGGCTTGCGCGGAAGCGGGCTGCAAACAGTAAGATTGGGTTTAACTGCTGGGGTGGGGAGCTGGAAGCTTTGGAAGCAAAGAAAGGATCAGGGTGGGGAAAAGCCGCCACAGAACACTGCCAAGGCAGCGCCCGACTGGAGGCCGCCGACCTAGAACCTCAGGGAGAGGAGCACGTCCAATCCAGGGCCAGTCATGCCCACCTTTAGTCAGGCTAGGCATCAGTTAGTCCCAAACTTCAATTTCCACGCTCCGGGCTTGCTAGTTGGGCTCGTTAAGCACGCTAGAGGAAATGATCGTCGTAGCGCCACCATCCACCGGCAGCCTTCGAACTCAAACATGGCCCGATTATTCCATCCATCACGGCCCGTATGTTGCTGCTTCAAGATGTCCTGCGCCCGCTGGCGGCACTGAGGCTTGAGGCACTGTGCAAGCCACTGGCCATTTGATGAATGTACACATCTGCCGTCCTCACGATCTCCCTACACAACCTCGTAACTATTCGTCTGCATCGATGTTCAGTGAATAGCTTTACTTCCACCACTCATGGCTGACTCTGCTCCAGCCTTCGCGACGGTGACTGGGTTGGACCATGGAGCCCGGGTCACCGTTGTCGACCTCATCCTCATCTTTTTATCCGGCATCGTCGTTATCGCACGAGCCATCATCAGATTTAGGATCACCCGACTCATCAGTATAGATGACTTCCTCATGTTTTCCGCACTTGTCCGTCCGAGTCCAAGCTCAATGGCGTGAAGACCCCTTTTCCTTACTCATTCTTCTGCAGGCATTAGCGATCGCCGAGAGCGTATGCGTCCAGCTGGCGGTAAACCATGGCCTGGGGCGACATCAAAATTCCCTTTCCCATCCCGAGTTTGTCGCTTATAGCAAGGTACTAGAATCTCCCTCAAAAGCCGAACTGCGCATCACCCTGACCCGTCATTCTCAGGCAAACTACGCCGCCCAGATCCTCTATGTCCTAGTTTTGGCCTGTGCCAAATTCTCCGTCACCCAGATCATCGAAGCAATCCAATCACAAAAGAATGTCTTGCTCGCCACTCGCGCTATCGCGGCCGTTATCGCATTGTGGACGATCACCTCGGTCTTCGGGCTGGCATTTCAATGCCACCTACCCGGCCCGTGGCTGATCCAACCCAACCGCTGTGTCTCTCTGGTTTGGAGCCACCAAAACCCGGTTGGCGACTGAGTAGCAACTGACACCATCGCAGATAAGCTTGTACAGATATGTCGGAATAATGAATATCCTTACGGATATCGGTCTCGTTATCCTACCGATCCCGATGATGTGGAAGATCCAAATCTCATGGAAGGACAAGGCCTTCATTCTCGGTCTGTTTGCCGCCAGACTTATGTTCGTGTAATGTCCCACTGTTTTCTCGAACCAGTCTCTGATCAGGAGCAGCGTACCCGCGGTCACAATTATCCAACTCATCTACTTCTCCCGCTACTTCAACTCTCTCCGCGACCAAACCTGGTTCAACGCCACCCCCTGGATTCTGACTCAGGTGGTGATGAACACGAGCATGATCGCCACCTGCGTTCCTTCCCTCCGCCGCGTCGTGATCGAGCTCCGCACCAACCAGACCGGCATCACCGTCACCGAGAATATGGAACTCTCCATGGGGGGAAGGAAGGCCTACGGCGCCGGCGTCTCAAAGCACAGTGGGTCGTCGACAGAAAGGTCAAAAACCAGCGCCTCGGAAGTGGAAAATAAAAACAATCCGGTCCCATACGGGCACAACGTGCCTAATGGGACGAGAGGCATGGCGTCCGTTACTTCAGTAAAGAGGGGGCCAGGTTTAAAGAAAGAGCCGCAGGAGCGTTCGAGCCAGGAGATGTTGAGGCAGGACGTCATCACACGCACTCTTGAGTTCAGTGTGGAGGAGGAGGATCGCATTACGAGGTCGAGCCATAGCTGGAATTCAATGTAATGGAAGAACATGGACGGAAGGGAGGGGAGTTTGTGGAAATTGGTGTTTTGGATTGGTTCGTATTCCCAAACTTGTGGTAAATTTCACAACAGAGGAGGAAATCAGGAAAGTCCGAGCTTGTGAGGCACTGACTTAGGCACCTCCGCCTCGTTAGAAGCAACGATCTATTGAGATGAGACATGCCTTGGATATGGAATGATTGCTAGGGTAGGGCGGCTTATTTTCGAGAACGGGACTTGCAAGACGGCGACCCAGGGAAAGTCCGTCTGTTCTTTAGGAAACTCACGATATAGGGAGGGAGGGTCTGGGAATGACATTGAAGAAGGAGTTATTGGGCGGAACAGACGCGAGGACCTAGCTCGAAATTGGAAGTTCGTTCACCGCAAGGTGACCTCCGGTCGTTATTTGAAATGATATACGGGGAATCTGTATATGTGAGTGACCTTTGTCACTGCCTTCTGCGCCCTTTGCACCAACACTAGACAAGGGTCTACTTAAAGACCCCAGCGTCTAACCCGCCCAGCTTCGAGCTTTTACACAGGAAGCCCCGTTTTGGCATCTCATGCCCTCCCCTCTTTCCATCGATTTCAGTCTCCAGCAACGACCACAAGTACGAGACCTATATAAGGCTGCAAACCCTCTTCAGGACAAGATGGCCTCTCACTCATCGCCTTCCTCAATATCCTCCAGATCATCCATCATGCCTTTAAGCTCCTATACAGCGAACGACGGTACCTTATTTGCGTTTAATTGATTGTGTCCAAAGAGCTGTTGTCCCTATCGCCGGTTTGGAGGAGAAATATCTGACTGAGGTACGTCTGGGGTAATCTCCAAGCAAGCGACGAATGTTCTCAGATTTCAGACGAGGAGAAAGACTCTCCAGCAACACTTGCTAGGGCCCAGCTGCCCGTCAAGGACGCAATGACCATAACTAGGAACCTAGGATATAGGTATCTCTGGGTCGACTAGTACTGCATCCGGCAGAGTAACGCCGCTGAGAAAACCTCGGTCACTGAAAATATGGACTTGGTATGTGGAAATCCTGAGGCAACCATTGTTGCAATCTACGGCGTGAACGAAGAGGCTGGTAGGGGTTTCAGAAGTTCCAAGGTTTCACCTCTCGCATCAATATCGGCCGTAGCGACAGTGGCGCTCCTTCACCATTCCATCTGCGGAAGAGCATTCCCAAACACTTTCCAGATCCAAAGCTCTACGCTTTTGCATACTATTCTTTCCTCTTGAACATCATCTTCAACGCTCTCTGCCTCATCGCCATGGTCGGCTTTCCTTCTCAAGTCACAGTCCGCTACATCAGCACCTACCTGGCAACTGGAGCATACATCTCAAACTAGGCCTCGTCGAACGCCTACCAAGCCAACAACGTCACCGGTCAGTGGAAGCGCGCTACCGTAGTGGCAGCTGTGACAGCGTGTAATGGTCTTGGTGGCATTACGTGTAGTTACATCGTGCAGCAAAAGGAGGCACCAAGGTACACGACGGCGATATGGATCAGTATTGGCAGTCATGCTCTGATGATCATTTTGGTTGGTGCTTGCACGCTGTTATTCTGGCGGACCAACAGGAGGCAGAGAAAGGGAAAAGGTTTGATAGAGAGTGTGGAGGGGCTTGGATATACGAATTAAAGTAGATGGACTCATCGCTTGCGATGAATTGAAGCGCTGGGAGATTGCCTTTGCGGAGCCGGGACGGGCTTTACCTGTAGCAATATCAAGTTCTAAGGAATGAAAACGTTGATGAATGAAAGTTGCGAATGTCCCCATCGCAGGCACTTGTTTTGGTGGAGGAAGCTGGTGGCACTGACGTAGCCACCTCCTTTTAAAGCACGCGCCAAGCATGACCCTGGATCGCGCATGTCTAACAAAATTCGGGACAGCTTGTTCGCTTGTCAAGGGGGTCTTCACCCACAGTTCACTCCAAATTCTTTCAGTCTCTTCAGAGGACTGCCAGAAACGTAAGTCATAGCGTTGTGCCCTTCAAAGCACATAGTGTCATATATGAAGCCAAGCTCTTGCTAACCCCAGACGCAGCCTCATCTTCCCCCTCTCCCTGTCCCAGCCTAGAACATGTCGACCCCCAATTCTTCGCTACGGCACAGAGGCGCCCCGAAAGACAAAGTCAAAACCAATGGAAAGGTTGCAGACCGGACCGATGAATTTCTGAATAGCGTCATAGAGCAAAGCAAGGAAGCAGTCACAACACAATGGGAATACAAGCTGGCCCTGGGCATCATCACCGTTTTGTCCTTCATTACAAGATTCTGGGGCATCAGCCATCCCAATGAGGTTGTGTTTGATGAGGTACATTTTGGAAAGGTAGGAAAAGGCTAGTTTCGGATCGCTACGACATGCTGATGGCCTTTTTGCAGTTCGCTTCATACTACCTACAGCGAACTTACTTTTTCGATGTCCATCCCCCCTTTGGCAAGCTTCTCTTTGCTCTCATGGGCTGGTTCGTCGGATACGATGGCCATTTCCTCTTCGACAACATCGGGGACTCTTACATCGAAAACAAAGTCCCATATGTAGCGTTTCGAGCTTTGCCAGCCATCATGGGTGCGCTCACAGTGCCTACGGTGTTCCTGATCATGTGGGAGTCTGGATACTCTCTACCGGCTGCTGTACTTGCAGCCGGGCTGGTACTGTTCGACAATGCTCATATTGGCCAGACGAGACTCATTCTGTTGGATGCGACCCTGGTCTTCTTCATGGCCGTGAGTGTGCTCTCATATATCCGCTTCTACAAATTTCGACACGAGCCGTTTGGCCGTAAATGGTGGAAGTGGCTACTCTTGACCGGCGTATCAATGAGCTGCGTCATATCTACAAAATATGTTGGAGCTTTCACATTCTTCACCATTGGCTGTGCTGTCCTGATCGACCTTTGGGATCTTCTTGACGTTGAGCGAAAGGGAGGCGCTTTATCGCTTATTGAATTTGGCAAACATTTCGCAGCCCGAGCTATTGGCTTGATTATTGTCCCGTTCTTCTTCTACCTATTCTGGTTCCAAGTCCACTTTGCAATACTTACGAGGTCTGGCCCGGGAGACGACTTCATGACGCCTGAATTTCAGGAGACCTTAAGCGATAACTTAATGACCGCTTCATCCATCGATATCCACTACTACGATTTTATCACACTCCGCCACAAAGAGACAAAGACCTACCTGCACAGTCATCCGGACAAATACCCATTACGATATGAGGATGGACGTATCTCCAGCCAAGGCCAACAAGTTACCGGCTATCCATTTAACGACACCAACAATCACTGGCAAATTCTGCCAGCGCGGCCGTTTCCGGAAGGCGACCACCTCGGCCACGTGGTGAAGAACAACGATATCGTACAGCTGCGACATCTTGTTACGAATACGATACTACTTACTCATGACGTTGCCTCACCTTACTATCCTACAAACCAGGAATTCACGACCGTGCCTCTTGACGAGGCCGCTGGCGAGCGTCACAATGACACTCTGTTCGAAATCAAACTCGAGCAAGGCCAACCTGGCCAGCCATTTAAGTCAATGTCAGGCCATTTCAAGCTGATCCACTACCCGACAAAGGTCGCAATGTGGACACATACTTCTCCTCTCCCAGAATGGGCCTACAAGCAAGCCGAGATCAATGGTAACAAGAATATCCAGCAAAGCAGCAATGTGTGGTATGTGGACGAAATTCCATCGATCCCGCCAGACTCTCCACGCTTGAACAAGGAAAAAAAGGTCATCAAGAGCCTACCTTTCTTGAAGAAGTACTTTGAACTACAACGTGCAATGTTTTACCACAACAACGCCTTGACTTCAAGTCATCCATATGCTTCGAAGCCCTTCCAGTGGCCGTTCTTGTTGCGCGGAGTCAGTTTCTGGACGCAGAATAACACGAGACAACAAATCTACTTCTTGGGCAATCCTATCGGATACTGGATCGTGTCATCATTGCTAGCCGTGTTTGCAGGCATAATTGGCGCGGATCAGCTGTCACTCCGAAGGGGCATTGACGCTCTTGATACTGGTGAGTTTCTCCGTCATCATCTTCATATCGATAACTGACTCTTCATCTTCAGTCACACGCCGCCGTCTCTACAACAGCACTGGCTTCTTCTTCCTATGCTGGGCAGCGCATTATCTGCCCTTCTACCTTATGGGCCGCCAGCTCTTCCTCCATCACTACCTACCCGCTCATCTCGCTTCTTGCCTGGTCACAGGTGCCCTTGTTGAATTCGTCTTTAACGTCGATCCAGTTATTGACGACGAAGTTAATGTTCGAAAGGACGAGCTCAAAAAGAAGGTACCCGAAAAGGCTAAGCGAGCGTTCCAGACCGCCAACGACAGACTGAAAGGCCAGAGCTTACTGACAACATGGGCGGCGACCGGTGTTATCATGGCGGCTGTACTTTGGGGTTGGTGGTTCTTCTTGCCACTTACCTACGGGAGGCCTGGCCTGTCGGTGGAAGAGGTCAACGCGAGGAAGTGGTTGGGCTACGATCTGCATTTTGCAAAGTAGGAGGGACGCCTGTGGCGAGTCGATTACAATAGGACAAACAACACCACTGCAGCTTTAGCGACTTCGGGCGTAACTGGGATGGTAGTGACGGTTGAATGTGGGCAATTTGGGCTCAGAATACAGGCCGAAAGCAAAAGAATTCTCTCCATGTCGTATCACTTAGTCCCATTCATTAGGAAACTATAGACTTGTCTCATCGGTGCCTCCCCTTTCCTCCAGCCCTCAATTTCTCAATATCTGCCAGAGTTCGTTCCTTTACGGGCGACAGTCTTTCCCATTCTCCACAGTTTTGTATCGGCGGTACTGCATGGACTTGAAGTACTCATAGGTCTCATCGGTAATCCTATAACAAGCGTAGCGCCAGCGTACGCTTCGGTACATAACTCCATCAGTAGACGCAATGGACAGGTATGCTTACTTAGAGATCTCGTCCCTGTCGTAGGAGCGGGCCGGAAACGCGAGCGGAGCTGCAGGGCCGGGGACGGTTGGCAGAGGTCCGTGGAGCCACGTTGGCTGCAGGGAGGAGGCGTGAGGAGAAGAAGGCGAGAAGGGAGGAATGATGGAGAGTGTGCGTATAGGAAGAGAAAATTGCTTGGTTTGGCCTCGAGGTCGAGACCTGCATCCTGCCTTTTGATCGATAGGACAAGAAAGTGAGGTGGTCTACTCGTAGACAGACTCTTCACTTCACATGCTCTCTGATTTTCCCAATAGCATGGGGACAACACATCTACATACGATACGTGTTTCACTGAGCTGAACCTAGTAGGCACGAAGTAGCAGTCGGTGGTCTTGCTAGCTAATCCACATCAAACGTCTGCATGTGACAGAGGCGGCTGCGGCTGCGGATGCACTTTGTTCGAAGTTACTTTCTTGACACTTTCACTGTCCAACGTGTGAGCTTCCCCGGTCATGGTCGAGCGAGAAGCACGCCCATAAGGAAGTCATACCAGGATCCATTTCCAGCAATTCCCTAGATTCCGTTCGCCCTGTCCTACATAGCTTCCTCCACAAGCTTGACCACCGCTTGGGAACACCCGTAAGATGACTGATAGCCAGCGCCGCCATGACCATAATTGTGCACAACCCAGGTGCCATCGATGTTCTCCTTCTCAATTCTCGCGCCACCCTCTCTCGACGGCCGGAGCCCGACGCCGTGCCGAATGATATCGAGATGCTCGATGCCTTTCCCACCGGTCAGCTGAGGGCAGAAATCTACGCATCTTTTCATGATCCTTATAGCTAGATTGGGGTCAAATTGTGATTCCCAATTGCCTTTCTGGGTTGAGCCGCCCAGCACTGTACCACCACCTGCAGCACGCGTCATGACGTAGGCTCCTTCCTCCGGTCCGTCATCGCAGCCAGATATCGAGAATATACCTCCCGGATCGTTCCGTACCACGACAACCTGACCCCTTACGGGAATCATAGATCGGTCCTCAACACCGCCCAGCTTCAAAGCAGAGAGGCCTGTGCAATTAATAAGTAGATCTGCACTCGAGCCAGAGTGGTGAACTCCGGGAGCGGCAGCTTCGGACACATGGCTGAAGATGGCTCGTTTGAAAACAACGCCTGCCTTGAGACACTGCGAGACTAGCCAAGGCAGATATATGGCTGTGTTGATACAGACCGAGGTAAAGGAGAACGCATTGTCAATGCCCGGTCTGAGTTCGGATTTTTGGACCTCTCGAAACTGCAATTATGAGTATATCGATGGAGCATCCATGAAGCTAGAGGGACCTCACATCAGAAAACAAACTCTTCCACCAAGGGTTAGTCGGGAATAGTGCAGTCGGAGATCCTAGGTCCTTCGTTCGATTGTATATCTCGGATCCTGGCAGAAGGTCAGACCTGGAACACAGCCTGCGGACGCGCGTTGTGTCCTACTCTGGAAGTGGATGCCTGCCTCCGGATGGTTTTGGGCAAGATCTCGAAGCTGGGGCCAGGTATTCTTTTCCCATTCCGCGGCATCCGTGCCTTCGAGCGAGAAACTGTCGCCTGCTTAGTGGGACTTGTTCGGCGGTTCTGGTCGTGTCTCACCTACGGCATGTAGTCTGCGCCAGCCCAGGGAGAGGCGTATTCGATATCATAGTCACCTGGCATGTGCTTTGCTGCCACGGTGATCTTGTGGCGTGGGTTCTTCGACAGTAGCAGTGCGGTCGTGAGACCCGCAACTCCTGCTCTGTGAGTCTCAGTCCATTTGTCCCACGCAGGAGCTGGTGTCTTACCCAATAACGACAATTTTCTTCTCCGCCATCTTGATTGATGTCAGGATCTGGGGACCCAGGCGAGGCCGCCCGGCCCGAATAGTAGTGTGAGGAGCCTACAGTAGCGCTTAGATATCAATTCTAGAATAGGCTTCGACAATGGTCTATTGTATGACAGAAACTAATCTCTGAGGGGTCAGAGATCTGGGAATGCTCTACTAATAAGGGAACTGCAGCTCTGCGGCCCCGCTGTAATAGCGCCGTCTGCCCCTCAGCGGTGTGCTGCACCTCAGCTTTAGGACAACGGTCTTGCCATTCATGACAATTGAACACAAAGTAGATTGACGTGGGAAGCGGCTGCCTCAAACCAGTGAATTCACTACAAGCATGTCCCGACGCAGACGTAAATGAGGAAGGCTGGTATCTTAGGCTCGCATTTCAGACAGCCAGTGGAGGAATTCTTCCTGTTGCTGCGAAAGGGAATTTTCAGGTTGACGTCTCCCTACCCCACCTTGTTAAAGGGGCGTCCGGTACGAGAGCAGGTACGAGAGCGCCCTCTATTTCTTATTGGCCGACGGGAGTCTTGCACCATACAATACAGGATTTTGGTTCCGTATTGACCTCTCGAGAGAGCCGTAGGAAGTAGGGCATCCATCCCGTCGGAAGCCGAATTGTAGCTTTCATAACAGCGTCGACAACTGAGTCTCCGAAGTGGGTCGACATCTCCGGCTTGTAAGGGCATTGGGCAGCTTGTCGGATTCAATGGGCGTTGCTAAGACCAAGAGAGCTCACGTATAATCGTCCGACCTTCGACCCGCTGTACCACAAGCTACCTAGAAGTCGCCACGAAAGCCAGCTTTGCATCTCTGACAAACTTAGTCAGACACCAATTTGCGTAACTTAGTTTCGATTGATCAGGCATAATGGAGGAATTTGGCGATAAGCTGCAGAGTGATAGAGATGGCTAGTGCTTTCCGAAAGCATTTGTTCTGCACCTCAAATCTATTCGAGAGCATGAACGTTATAGGACTCCATGCTATACTTCTCACCGCAAGCCCAGACCTCAATTTCAGTGTGTCCTAAAAACCCCTCCGCAAATCCTGGGTCTAGGTATCGCCTCAGCGTCCTGCTAATCGTCCTGTTGTTCCGGTCGTTTGTCGAGACGTCTCTCATGCTGCTGACAGTAGCGTCCACCCTACTTCCCACTGCAACTTGGCAGCAACATCCATTAACTCTATGGACGTTTGATTACTTTCACAGCTTGGCGTAAGCCTCCTGCAGACCCAGCCGCACAGTGACGCCCTCCCCAATCCTCACCTCTTGACAGTCATCCTGTGGCACACCATTCACAAACTGTGTAACCACAAAATCTACCCTCCTCTTGCCCAGCACCACCATCGGTGCATGCCATGTCCCAGGTGCATATGTGACAGCCTGCCCACCATGTGCAACGAATGCCCTGAGCTTGTTCAGGTCAGGCGGCCTCTCCAGCCTCGATCCTCCTTCCCCAGTCTGAATTGGGTTTCCCAGTGACGGCGCAACAATAACGAGATAGTACGTCTCCGTACTCCCACTTGCCAGGCCCAGCGGACAAAACGTCTGTGTTGTAAATGGGTGCCGCTCTAAGATCTTCACCTCAAACCTGTTCCCACGGCTAAGCCCCTTGCGTGGAAAGCAAGAGAACATGCTGATTTGCGGCTTTGGGTTAGTAGACAGGGCATAATTGTTTATGAGGGGCGATATTGGACTGTATTTGAGGGCACTGGATTGGTTGGCAATGACGGGGTCGGGCTGGTGGGCCGGGTACAACGGTGGAGGCAACGGGGCAGTCGTGCGAATGCTGGACTGGCTGGGTGGAAGAGGAGAGATAATGGCGGTGCCGAATGGAGCGAAGGATGGGGTCGTCAATGGTTCAGGATCAAGGTCAATGCCGGTAGATAGGGGCAGGAGGGGCAAGTCGGGCATGTTTATGAGATATGGCCAAAGCGCAAGGCAAACTAGCCGCGTTCTGGGATTTGAAACACATCTGTTAAACAGTTACCTGTGAATTACGCCTTCCGGTCTATCGGCCAAGACCACCTAGCGAGCCCCCCCACCTGCCGAGCGGAAATGTGAGAGCACCACACAAATTTACTCTTCTAATTAGCAACGCAACTAATGTACAAATGTAATCTACACGAAGCCTAGGATGTTTCGTAATCAGGCTTCTTCACAGGAATGATCACAATCAATTTTTTCGGTCGTTTCCAACGTAGAATGCGCACCTCACGCGCCACAGGGGCTCTCCGGGCCTCCAGGACCTCCGCAAGTGCCATAGATCTTTGCTCTTCGCCCTTCTTCAATCTTATCGATCGCTTTTTCGAGCGTAATATCCATGCGTCGTTTCCGAGTGTCCCTGACCTCAGATTGAAGGATCTGACTAGTTGTAAGCTCGTGAATAGCCCCGCGGGCGAGCTTATGAATGTGACGACGAGTATGAGGTGTAACCCTAGCTTCAATTCTTTCTTGTAGCTCTTTAAACTCAGAGATCTTCGTCAGTGTCCCATATACTCCATCAGGATGCGCTGGAAGCTGAAGATCTGGTGTACATCTTCTAAAATTCTTGACCGAAGGCAGTTCAAGTACCCTGGAAGGATCCCATGGTTTTATACCCGTTCGTGTCCAACCCGCTCTTATATTTGATGGAGTGCAAGGGCGGTAAGTCGTTTCATCTCCATAGCTAGTGTACGACCTGTCCCGATGACTGAATGTCGTTTTTTGAAACGTTGAATCCAATGTTTGCCTAAGGGCTCTTGAATTCCGGTTTCCAACAATTGAGTGACAATATAGCGGAATGTAGAGTGATTTGGACATAGACCTTGACGTTGGAGGTCACGTAGCCAATATAGAAGTAGTTCTCTTAGGCAGGATGAAGACGTTGTTGAGAGAAATGTTGTTGTTTGCCATCTGGTCGGCCCCAGGCGCGTGCCCTGGGGGTTGAATAAGGAATATTGTAGAAGGCTGCAGCCTGAGCATATGCTGAAAACTTTCTAGATTCAACATCCTCTAGAGCTTGCTGAATCTTTTCCTCTTGGTCACCCATTCTAGAAATAGGTATTCGTGATGTTATGGTGGGTGTAAGGTTAGATGATTGAGTGGACGCGTTCCGTCGCTCGGCAGGTTGGGGGGGGGCCTCGCTAGGTGGTCTTGGCCGATAATGCACTCAATTGCAGTAATGCACTCTTGTCGACCTCTGATTACCTTCCAGCTTGACTGTTCGCGAATATTAACTAATGCCCTTGACGACTGACTAGCTCCGACGGCAAAGCCAGACTCGTCCCACGTTGTAGATATAGATACAAGCCGGTATAAAGCAGTTCTGAATGCATACCTCAGTGACAGCGTCAAACCATGTCTTCAGTGTATCTGTATTGATTGCGCTGTGTCGCATACTATCAATTTGTCGAGTCCAGATGCCTTGGATGTCTGGATGTCGTGTCCGGAAGCGGTCAATCCATTGTTCGCCAATTGGTCGTAAAGGAGAGGGTGATTGCGAAAGCTAGAAGCGGCTGCGGCGAATCTCTTCAATACACTGTGTGCACACAGACCAGTCACGTGTCTGTTCACGTGTTCCAACTGAAGCAGGGTATCTGGTCTTTGTAAGGCGTGTAATCCATCGTAAAAGCGACACCCGACTCACCTTCCTCGTGGTCCCCGGGTGATGAATCAAGCTGCATCATTTGATTCGTCTGCCCGGATTTCTTGCTTGCTACGATTCTTCTTCTCGTCTGTAGGGTGTTGCGCGACAAGCTTGAATGTCCCACCCCCCGCTTAACGATGGCCAGAAACCTTGTCGCCCGCAAACGGAACATCCAATGTAGAACCAAGGTGAAAACTGGTTGTGCAACCTGCAGGTCAGTCCCCAATCCCATCACCGGTCTACACCCCAAGACTAAGAATTTAGACGGGAGGTCAGCTCTACAGTAATTGTGCTCACTCAGCAATAGAATAAGGAAGGTCAAATGCGACGAGAACAAGCCGTTTTGCCAAAGATGTGTCGACACTGGTCGTACTTGCGACGGCTACGAGTCTCCCTTTAGATTTTTTACCAGTCAACCCATCAACAACGCTCATGCTGGCGGCATCAAGTCAGGCGTTGGTTTACAACCCATCCGGCCCACCTTAACTGAGATCGCCCCTCAGGACATCGACCTTCTCAATCGTTACTTCTCAACCAAAACCATGTTCGACGTGAAGCTGGGCTGTGATGAAGAAGCCAGGCAAGTCCTCCAAGCCAGCTTGACTGATCCGCCTATACGACACGCAGTCTTGTCTCTCAGAGCTCTTCGGGAAGATCTCGAGACGTCCGGAGACGTTCCAGCGTCTGTCGCGCAGCAGACCCCGAGCTATGACTATGGCCTCCAGCAATACTGTATGGCTTTGGGGGGTCTTGCGTCTAACTTGTCGTCTCCGGGCTCCAACGGGTTGAAGTCGGCATTACTTTGCTGTCAGATCTTCATCAGCATTGAGCAAGTGCGGGGGAATTACGCTGCTATGGCCCAGCATATCATTCGAGGACTCAGGATCATGCACGAGTATCGGGCGAGGCCAGATTTTGTTGCCGCGAATAAATTGGTGCCAGCACACCATGACCAACTACCCTTCCTGGATGTTTTCATCATCAAGCTGTTTGCTGCACCATGTAAGTTCGCGGATCCTCCAGCAACAGCCGATATAAGCGAGACGACGGTGTCTGTGTGTTTGATCTCGCCTCATCAACAGCCTGTTGAATCTCGCCATCTTCGCACGATTGCACCCGACATGCGGACAGAGCTTACAAGGATCGCTGCATCGACGCTTGAATTCCTTGGCAAAGTGTCGCAAGTCGAATCGGTAGGAAACGCTCTTCGACTACTATCCGAGAAAGCAGCTCTGCTGGACTCCTTAGAATCGTGGCTCAATGATCTTGAACTCGTTCAGACGGAGATCAGACCTCCTGGCCCTGAGCTTATTTCAGTGTCTTTCATGCGCTTCTTCCATCTGATACTGAAAATCGTTCTCTTGGGGGCACTAGACTCCTCACCAGATCTTTATGCCCAGCTGCGGACCGAGAACGACCGATTGCAGGGCGTAGCTAACAATGTGGGTGAAAGAGTAAAGGCTTATAGAACGTGCAGTGGGACTAGAAGTGGTCGAGGGGAACGATCTAAAGTGCGCTGATATTTATCGCAAAGTGGCGCAATCTTTCCGAGCCACGCACCTGATTCCTGTCTTTTCACAACCAATGGAATCCGCGAACTTCATAGGTAGCAAGTCGAGCGGGAGAAGGCCGGCGGCACTACCGAACGCTGTTGGACAGAGACTCTGCACACCTCTTCACCCTCTGAATGCGGAAGTGAGACAGAGTAGACTTAGTTCTGTTTCTCATTCATGTATCACGCTCTCACACCCTCAATTACATCACCTAGCGCATTTCAAGGTAGAAAGAGAAGGAACGAGTCGGTCGGGCGTGCGTGCATAAGATTGCATGCGGCTTTCCAATTGCAGTATACAGACCGAACAAACCAATCAGCGGCTGACTTTGTCTCTGAATCGGCCCCCCCCTTCCCACACCTACCATGGTGGTCAACTTCATAACAACCCCGTCGCCCTTTTGTAACGAAGCCTCTTCGTCTCCCCACAAGCTCAAGCAGACGAGTACTCAACGGTTACCTCTCATCGTCGAAAGCCATGCATTTCCTCCTCCTCGGCGCCACTGGAAGGACCGGCCAGCACGTTGTATCTGAATTACTCTCTCAAGGTCATACAGCGGTAGCCCTCGTGCGTACCTCTAACAGCCTCACCCCTCGTCCTGGCCTCACCGTCGTCACTGGCTCGCCACTATCGAAATCCGACATAAAAAGCACTCTCTCCGCGGCGCCTTCTCTAACACCTTCTGCAGCGATCATCACATTGAACACAGTCCGCAAGTCCGACAGCCCTTTCGCGCCTCAGGTCTCACCTCCTCGCTTCCTGGCCGACTCGTGCGCCAATGTTTGCGAGGTTCTGGAGCATGCCAGCATTTATCGCATTGTAGTGATGTCGACAGCGGGTGTCGGGGATTCATGGGATAACCTACCGTGGCTGACCAAGGCATTCATGGGGTGGACCAACATCAAGTACGCGCTCGAGGATCACGGCCTCGTAGACAAGGAGATTCGGCTGACGAAGATGGAATGGACTCTTGTGAGGGCTTCGAGGCTGCAATTCGACGATCCGAAGCAGAAGCCGACCGACACGAAGGCGGACGTGCAAACGCTGGGCAGCAAGGGTGACGGAATGCGCATGGCCGACAGCGTAAGTGTTTCTAGTGTGACGAGATTCCTGGTCAAGGTTGCGGTCGAAGGACTCTTCATCAAAAGCGCAGTGGTTGTAAGGGATTGACGCGGTCGAGGGAAGTCGTGGAATTTGCTGTTCTTGGGGAATTGCTGCGATGGAAGAAAGCTCCATTCGCTGACATGATCAATGAAAGAAGCACTAGTAGGTAGCAGAATTTGAGAGCTTGGAATCCTCCCGTTACTAGAAAGTGACGAGTGCTAGTGCCAAAGCTGTCCATACAGAAGCCATCCTCAAGCGTAGCTGGCAGGAACGAGGCTGAACGGTTCCAGGCCTAGGACAATGCGCACGTTCAGATCGGCGATAGACACACCACCTACAACAACTGTGAGCACAACAAGACTGCTGCAGCAACTTATGGACGAGATATTCAGCTGACGTATGTATGTATTCCAGACAATGCCTCCGGCGACAAGCGCGTTCAGGATCTGCGACAGACCGACCCGAGAGACGACCGCTTCGAAATCCTCGCTCGCAAGAACCCCTTGCTCCGAGGCTTGTGCCTATGGGTCCACGACGATATAGCTTTTCCGCGATGGCGAAGCGGAGATGACATCTGGATCCTTTGGCTCCACAGAGACCCGGGAAAGGGGGAAGACGATGGTCATGACCGCGCTTGTCGATGAAATATCCAAGAGGTTGCACCGCTCGGGCCCACTCAGCGCGTCTATCATATTTCTTCTGCCAGAGCACGAATAGCCACAGCAACACGGCCAGTTCGATTCTTCGAGGTCTGATCTACCTCTAGGTGGACGAGCAGCCAGGACTGCGTCGACACCTCCAAAAGAGGTACGACGATACCGGGGCAAGCAGTGCATGCGAATCAAGCTTGCTGTGCTAGAACAAACGATCGTAATACCAGAAGCCGCGCATGACACCTCGACCGTCGCCCAGCTCACACAAATCTGCAATATGATGATCCGGGTTCCTCGTTGGGAACGACAACGCGCCGGCAGTGTAGTAGGCTACCAGTCCGCCTTTAATGCGATTTTCAGCCGCAAAATAAATGAGAGAGCTCACCGTGCTTGAGACGTGCCTCCAGCGAGGTGTGCTGATCTACTTCGTCGAGCAGGGCTTGGCACGTCTTGAGGGTCGCCCGTTGGCGGTGCTATCATTTCAGGTAGCGGAGCGTCGTTCACCAATGCTATCACCTTTGGTGGCGCAGCTTGCGCAATTGGGACGATGCTTTTCGTGGCCAGCCGGATCGCCTTTGTCGGTTGGAGGCTGGCAAAGATTTGAGGTATTCGCAAGAGACACCTGGTGCGAAGCCTGAATATTTACTTTCATTAATTAGCTTAGCGTACCTGGCATCTACTGAATTTGCTTCCTCGCAACCCTTGTAACGACCTCCAAGACTGCGCTCTCCTTCATTTGCGGAATGCCCAACAGCGCATTGTCGAGGATTTGAAGTGTCCTCCGTAGCCCTCTCTGAACAAGGCACTCATCAAGAATTCCATGAAAGCAGCAGCTCCCAGAAACCTCCACAATGGCAATCAAAAACGTGGCAATGTGCAGGATGCTGCCGTGACCCTCGAGGGCTTGCTGGCATCGGCGAAGCAGGTGATTGGAGAGGAAGGGTGGACAGAGGTCGACGACGGGACGACAGAGGCCGCTGAAAAGGCGAGCTATGCAAAGGCGACCAGGACGCTTTTCTAAATGGCTTGCGGTGAGTAGAGCACGAAATGTTATAGAGCTGGCACTTTTCTAGTAAGCAATGTTCGCTGTCATGTACTCTCCAACACTTCCGTCTTTAAGAGGTTGGAGGCGCTGGCGAACGCGGGTGTAATGTACACATTGGAGCGGATCATCAATGGCCAACCCCCACCCGTTCATGAAGCGAGCTGGGTGCCCCGGCTAGACCTACTGCAGGAAAAAAGGCTCCGTCTTGCGCCTAGAGGCGACTATTCTTCTTCAGATTTATTTCTATCCTATTTACTAGCAGCAGCCGCAGCCTCCTTGTCAGCGGCCAACATCTTTTGTATGGCTGGCCTATTCATGCAGCGGTCCCACCAAGCACTCACAGCTTTGCGACTGAGGATGACATCTCCGTACCCGCACGCGAAAAGTCTTTGGATCAGCGGAATGTAGTAGATATCCGTGAGAGTGAAGTCATTTCCAGCCATGTAGTCTTTGTGTTGTAAAAGACGTTCTGCAACGTCGAAAAACATCTCGACCGACCGCAATGCATCTGAGACAACGCCGTCATCGGAAGGCAGCCCCATGAATTTCTTGGCAAATTTCTCAAATGCGATTCTACCTGCAGGCTCTGCGAAGTAGAGCATTTCTGCGGACTGCGCCTGGTCAAACAGCGCCGCAGCTTCGATGTCGGAGTCCGGGGGTAGAAGTGGAAAGGAGTACTTCCTTGCGAGGTATTTGCAGATTGCGCGACTCTCGTAGAGAGTGAACCCCTCGGGGAAAGTTATGACGGGTATTTTACCCCACGGGTGACGTTTCATGTTTTCTTCGGACTGGGTGCAGCGGCGTTAGCGATATACAATTTGCTCACGCAAGGAGAAGCCGCGTCGTCTTCCAAGAGAAACGGTTCACCCACCTTCTGCTCCCTTTTGTGAAGGTTGAGAAGCACGAGTTCGTAATCCGTGAAGCCACCTTCGGCGAGAGTCAGGCGGACACGATCGGTGTTGGTCGAACCGCGAGAGCCATACAGAGTAAAAGCTGACATTTTCGAGCTGTGCAGTAGTTTCGACACGAATCCAGGGCTGTTCGTGATGAGCTTCGACATGTGCAAGTACTCATTTCGAGAGAGATCGGGCCAGCTACTCGGTATATAAGCCGATCGAGACAATTGGGCCTCAGAACGCAGCTATGACAATCGCGTCAGTCGCAGGAATGTGGAGCGGTCCAACAAGACCTGGCTGGACGATCGCACCAGTCGCAGGAATGTGGAGTGTGCTGGTAGAAGGATGAAGGATGAAGCCCTTCCAAACAGCACGTATGGTTGGTGGGTTCGCTGTCGCTACCCAATCGAGCTAGCGCTGATGCCTGCTCCTCGGGCCTCAACAACACGCTTGACACGAAGCGTCGTTTCTCCACAAATCGACCACCGTTTGTAAAATGGGGGATCTGGAGGTTTTCCCCAAAGCTTTTTTGGATTTGGAAACATATACATGTCCATAAAGTACACGTCTATGAGGGATACGCCCATGAGGTACACGCCTATGAAGTGCACGCCCATAAGGTACACGCCCGTGAGGTGCACGCCCGTGAAGTGCACGCCCGTGAGATACACGCCTATGAGGTGCACGCCAGTGAGATGATTGTTTCGGGGCTGCACCGCCACTGGAGATATCGCTGGTTCTTGCCTACAAGGGTGTGGCCGGCCACCCTCCCTGTTAGCGCAGGCAAACTGCAGAGGGCCATGTTGCACCAAATCTTAGCCGTCACATATCTCGTATGAACTACTACACATTATTGTTATACGTCCCGTGACTAGTCTTCGAGACAAATATCGGAATCGCAATAGCGGCATCTAACGGCGCTCTAGCACGTGACCAACTTCCCTTCCTTGCCCTCCTGCTGCTTTACCCCGGCATACCTCGGGAAGCGCTGACCATGGAAGCTCCCCACAAATTGTGTGGTGATCGCCCAATTATCCCCTTTGTAATCCCTAAATCAACCCACATGAAGGTGTGGTTGAACGAGGAGAGAACCTTCCCTTTCTACAGTGTGCATAACCCTTTGTTCATTGCTGAGTGCGCTTCCCAAAGTTCCCCGAGTCATTTCTACATTGCTTGGCATGCAGTATGTAATAGCGGCGGGGCAATCTGTTCACGGCCCCTCGCGATGAGGATGCGCTGGCCGCCGCAACATCATTTGGCCTCGACCACGTTCAGCCTAACCTCAGCCGCACGGTCATGACGATGTCTGCCATCTCATGCCAATTTTTCTAACGCTGCATTCGATTCTGACGCTCTTTCAATTCGATACGATGCCACCCTGATGTTGTCGAGAAGCGAATAACCCCCGACGTTGCCTCTGACGAGCCTTTGCCCTATCCTACGCTATCCTAACTCAGAGCCACCCCACGATGCCCGTTAAAACCCCTCACGATCGCTATGACTTTGAAATCGCCCTGATATGTGCCTTGCCGCTCGAAGCCGAATGCGTGCAAGAAGTATTCGACAAGTTCTGGGAAGATGAAGGCAAGAAATATGGGAAAGCCCCCGGCGATCCCAATGCCTACACGGCCGGGGTGATAGGCGAACACAATGTGGTTCTGGCCTACATGCCCAGTATGGGGACCACCAGTGCCGCGGCGGTTGCGGGCTCCTTGCGCGTGAGCTTTCCAAACATTAAGCTGGCTCTGGTGGTCGGCATTTGTGGAGGGATGCCCTATGGGACCGATCAAGAGGAGATCGTGCTCGGCGATGTCATCATCAGTCAAGCACTCGTCCAATATAACTTTGGGAGGCAGTATCCCGGGGGATTTGAGAGGAAAAAAGACGTTCGAGACACTCTTGGTCGACCCAGTCCGGAGATCCGAGCTATCCAGGCCAAGCTAGGGACCAATCGGTACAAGCAGAGGATACAAAATAATCTCGCCACATTTCTCCCAGAGATAGTGCAGAAGCTGCCTAAGACGAAGCATCCAGGTCAAGAGAATGACATTCTCTACCGTTCATCGTATATACACCAGCACTACTCGCCAGGGACGTGTAATGAGTGTGGGAAAGACGACGAGATATGTCAAGTAGCCCTTAAAACAGAATGCGAGGACCTGGGTTGTGAGTCTACCATGCAGGTAACACGCAATCGCTTGATGGGTGCATTGACAACGCAACCGGAGATTCACTTTGGCATCATGGGCTCGGGGAACACGGTGATGAAATCAGGACAACACCGTGACCGGGTGGCGCAAGCGGATGGAATGATTGCCTTTGAAATGGAAGGAGCAGGGGTGTGGGATTACTTCCCGAGCATTGTTATCAAAGGGGTGTGCGACTATGCCGACAGTCATAAAAGGAAAGGATGGCAACGATACGCGGCGGCAGCGGCGGCAGCGTGCACGAAGGCTTTTTTACTGGAGTGGGACGTAGAGGGCGCAGCCACTGGTTCAGGTTCGCTTGAATATTTCATTATTGCAGTTTATTCTACTAGTATAACTACCTTCTAACCAACATTTCTCAGCTCCTCATAAGCCCCACTGGTCAGTTCCCTTTGGGAGAAATCGGGATTTCGTGGGACGAAGAGAGATTATGGATCGGCTTCTCGAGAGAGTTCCTCCTAACGTGGACAAGGACAACTGCCAACGTACCGCCATTAAAGGTCTCGGAGGCGTAGGCAAGACTCAGATGGCTCTGGAGGCCGCGTTTCGAGTCCGCGACCAACATCAAAACTGTTCCGTCTTCTGGGTTCCCGCCGTGGATATTACCAGTTTTGAGAATGCATACCGTGAGATTGGCCAGAAGCTCCAACTACCGGGGATCCAGGACGACGGAGCCGATATTAAATCACTTGTCAAGAACGCAATGAGCCAAGAAAGTTGTGGTAGTTGGTTACTGATTATTGACAACGCTGACGATGTGGAGCTCCTCTTTGGCACTACGGCACTGTGCGACTATCTTCCATCCAGTCCACAGGGCTCGATTTTGTTCACCACACGAAACCACGAAGTTGTTGCGAAGCTTGACATCCCCAAGCGGAACATCATTACGGCGGTGGAAATGACTAACACAGAAGCCCTTGAGATGTTACAGATAAATCTGGAGGAAAACCAAACACGTGACAACGACAGCACCACAGCTCTACTTAAATTACTGACTCATTTGCCCTTAGCCATCAAGCAGGCGTCCGCATACATGGCCAAGACGAGTATGTCAACCACTAAGTATCTTCAACATTGTCGGTCCAGCGATAAGAGGTTGATCATGTTACTAAGCCGGGAGACTGAGTATCAAGGCCGTCATAAGAGCATAAACAGCGCAATAGCCACGACGTGGCTAGTGTCATTTAACCATATCCTACGGGATAAGCCACTGGCTGCAGACATCCTGCGGTTGATTTGCTTTCTTGTCGAGAAAGATATCCCATTGTCGTTGTTCTCGCAGGGGGAAGACGAACTAGAGGTGGACGAAGCGATCGGGACCCTGAAAGCATATGCATTCATCACCGAAAGAGAAGATCGCCATTCGTTTGACGTACATCGACTGGTTCAACTAGCGATGCAAAATTGGCTACAGGAGGAAGGTCAGCAGGAACAATGGATCAACAGCATGATACAGCGGCTCGCAGATGTATTTCCCTTCCCTGTCCATGAGAATAGGGACGTGTGGCGACAGTATTTGCCGCACGCGTTGAGTGCGGTCAGTTTTCAAGAGCATGACGTTGGAGAGCAAGCTGATATGAACCTTCTTTTCAATATAGCTGAAAGTTATGCACTACTTGGGAAATATAGGGAGGCAGAATTAATGTATCGACAGGCCCTAGATCTAAAGGAGAAGGTACTCGGAGAGGAGCATCCCTCAACACTGGACAGCATGAACAACCTTGCAGAGGTGCTCCGGCACCAGGGAAAGTATGAGGAGGCGGAGCAGATGCAGCGACAGACGTTGGATCTGAAGAAGGTGCTCGGAGAGGAGCATCCCTCAACACTGGGCAGCATGAACAACCTTGCAATAGTGCTCGGGCAACAGGGAAAGTATGAGGAGGCGGAGCAGATGCAGCGACAGACGTTGGATCTGAGGGAGAAGGTGCTCGGAGAGGAGCATCCTGACACACTGGACAGCATGAACAACCTTGCAGAGGTGCTCCGGCACCAGGGAAAGTATGAGGAGGCGGAGCAGATGCAGCGACAGACGTTGGATCTGAAGGAGAAGGTGCTCGGAGAGGAGCATCCCTCAACACTGGGCAGCATGAACAACCTTGCAGAGGTGCTCCGGCAACAGGGAAAGTATGAGGAGGCGGAGCAGATACATCCACAGACGCCGTAGGACGCGAGGATAAGTTGATTACTTTATCGGCTGGTTAACCGAGGACTTGGGTTTCCACCGCACAAATTCGGCTACCGTCTGACTTTCGACCAACGTGCACAGCTGCATGCGGGAACGTTATCTGCTTGGGACACGCATCTGGCCATGTTACGAAGCCCAAACAAGCACAGCCAGCAGTCCTAATTGAGACGCCTTGCCTGGCCGGCAGCGGCGGGGGGACCGTGGGGCTCTAAAGAGGACACCGGTGGCTCCACCATGGCGACGCGATAGGAGTCTTGAAAAGGCAATGAGAGCGGTCATTTTGGGCTTCAAGCGACGAGCGCATGGATTACGAGGCACCCCCCCTCTCCACCCCTAAAGATTACAATTAAATCGGGGGACCTGCCGCCCTCCGCCTCGCGCGAGCCGGGTGAGCCATCACCCACCCCAGGTGAGCGGCCTCACCCTCGCTCACCCATGATCACCTACTCTCACCCGCCCTCGCCCACCGCCGTCCGCTCGACCAATCGACTCCGGCTGCGCGGGTCCATTTCTGACCCCTGGTTAGCGCGGCCGCAATGGGCTCCCACGGCGGTGTCGTTTCTGGGTTGCAACGCATAGGATGGTAGATTGACCCAGTAAGAACTATAAGGGCGAGAAGATAGACGAGACGAAGGATAAGGAAGGCGGCGCAAGCGCTGTTACTAATTTTAGCACTCGACTTCAGCAGTGGCCCACTGACGAACTTTAAGGGAGCCTTCCATAAGATTGATGGCCACAGGACAAAAGTCCTAGACAAGGTGGGCTGGGAGAGTTGGGGCCCCGAGGGAGGCCTGGGGCTGGCTAGGCAAGGTTGGGCTGGGAAATGCGTCCTGGGACGAAAGTCCTAGGCTGGGGTGTCTGCCCCGGCTGTGAGTGAGGCTTGCGCTTCCTCTGACTTGGCGCGAGTGTTACTATGCTCGCCGTCGCTGCAACTATCGCTATGGCCCCCCTGTCCCTTCCTGACCTTAATGGCAGGCTAGCATCATGCCTATGATCACGGCCTCGACGGTAATAGCAAGTAACAGTCCGTCAAACAAAATTTTGCATTTAGATGTGAAGTGTTACCCAAACACCCCACCGCCGCACAGCTGCCTACCGCCGCACAGCTCGCCACTGCCACACAGCTCGCCAGCAGCGTACAGCTCACCAGCGGTATAGCTTACCCACGACCACGCAGCTTGCCCACGGCCACATAGCTTACCCGCGGCCACACAGCTTACCCACGGCCACATAGCTTACCCACGGCCACACAGCTTGCCCACGGCCACATAGCTTGCCCACGACCAAATAGCTTTCTCACGGCCACAAAGCTTACCCACAGCCACATAGCTTGCCCACGGCCACACAGCTCGCCCACGGTATATAGCTCGCCAGCGGTATAGAACTTGCTAACTACCACATAGATTACCGACTGCCACAAAGCTTGCCAACGGTATGCAGCTCGTTAACTGCCACACAACTCGCTAATGGTGTACAGATCGTCAACCGCCACAGCTTACTAGCTACCATAGAGGTTACCAACGGTACACAGCCTACCAACTGCCACGCGGCTCGCTAATTCCCATTTTTCCTTCCTTTCCCCCTACTCCTTCTTTCCTCTTGCAGACCATATCAGCCTCGTGGTAATTCGTCACGGTAATCCTCCTATTAGTCGTCAGTCAAGACCGCAAGTCGCTGGCGCTGTCAGTGAGTGGTAAGACGACGTCGTAAGCCGAGCTTTGACTGCCGTCAGGTGTTCACTAATCGCAAGCCGGGCTTGCGATTAGAACTGATACTTATAAACGTAAGGACACCTTACCACCTTACCACCTTGCCACCCTGTATGACCCAGAAGAGTCCACAATCGCCTGGCACCCACAAGCGGCAGATCTCAGAGGCTGTGCCCCGAGATGAGCGCCCAAACGGGCCTGAGACTACTCCCGCGGCGCCGCCGCAACAAGAGCTTCGGGGGGGTTCCAGGAGGCCCGGGGGGTAGATATAGGCGCAGGCATAGGTGCTGGCGCAGGCAATAACACCCGCAAGAGCAGCAAGGCCCGGAAGCCTAATTACAATCTAATTACAGTGCAGACGGTGCCTGAGAATAGCTGGAATAGCGCTGTCAGTCACGCCCGTGCCAGCCATTCATTCAATTGCAAGTGCTCAATCCCGAGTAGCTACCCTGCATCTCATTGTCCACGAATTGCTGGTCTTTTTGGTGGTCCCAGTGGCAACCGCGATGCCCGCCCCGCACGGCATCAGAGACCGCATTGGCCGTGGCGCAGATGTCACAGTGGCCCACCGCACAAGGTGGCAATGGGAATATGACATGATCTGACAACTGTCCTCCCTGGTTTGTCCGCGATCTCCTCTGACCCAGAGCAGCGAGATGAATCGCCACGGGCGAATTTGGTATGGGGACATTAACAACCAGAAGTTCTGGTCGAGGCCTCCTGGGAACTCTTCGCTGCGCCACTATTGCGGGCTATGGATCATCTCACTACGTGTCATAGCTAATATTCACTCACAAACATCTAACGGCGTACTGAGAACCAGTCTCAAAAGTGTTATGAAACTGACTATGCTAGTGAGTGTTGAGCGAGTGGCCTCAAATACGGCTAAAGCCGCCAACAAAAGCAAACGCCACGAACCCTTCCCCCTCCAGTACTACTACCACGCTTGCAACCTTGCGCGCTTCCAAGCCCTTGTCATCCTACTGGCAGTCAAACTGCGTAATCTCCTGCAGGTTGCCATTATTGAAGACTGTCGTGTTTAAGAGTGAGAAGGGCTGTCCAATCTGCGTCGACTGGTCGATTCCGACGCATGTGACGGCGTCTTGGTTCGCGACACCGGAGACGCTGGCGATGGTGGCGGAGATGACCATGATATCGATCTCGAAGACGGCGCCGAGCGTAACGACTGTGTCAGAGGTGAAGGTGTCAGGTGCGATCTCGAGTTGGAGGGTCGCTGTGCCGGGACTGGCCGGAGCGGCTGGGGGCCCAGCTGGAGGGCCAAAACTGCCGGGTGGGCCGTAGAAGCCATGGGGTGCAGCGGTGGTGAGGGCGGCGAGGGTTAGGGTGGTAAATGCGAGTGCCGCCTTCATGTTGATTATCTGACACTTGAACCAAGGAGAACTGATTCACCTCGAAGTGGAAAGGAAAAGTGAATAAAGAGATGGGAAAACAAGAAATCTGGAAGGCCGCGGCTGCTTTTGGTGGTTGGTTGTAATGAAGAAGTGCGGCGGAAGAGACGCTGGCCCTTCTTATACTTTCCTATCTCTCCCTTTCTCTTCTTCAAAGCTAGAGATATTTCGAGCGTCGGCCAGTGGTCCCAACAAGCCGTACAAAAAGCCTGGCCTGGCGTACAGGCCAGGCTGGGCCAGGCCGAGGGGTTAGGCCTGGACTGGTAGGCCTGTGTGGCGCGGCCTAATGCCTAGAATAGAGTAGATCCTCCCTAATAGGTATACATCGGGGCCTGTGGCGCTCCTTCATGTAAATTGCGTTCCATCCCTTCTAATATTCTACTTGTATCCTCTTTGTGTGACGGCATCGCAGGATGATCGCTTCAGATGATTTGTATGGTCCAATGGAGGTCGGTGACGACCTCAGCACTGCTTTGGATACCGAAACCCTTGCGGGTAAGGACACGGTGCCCCTAGCTTCGACTACTCCCTGGGCTCCTCGGCAGATACTCACCTATAGAGATCTTCGAGCACCGGAGGTTTCTGAGTGTAGGGCGTAGATAAAGAAGCTGATCACACCGGAGAGGAATACCCTGGCAGATGACACTATTAAGGCGTGTGAGTGTCTGAAGGTGTGCTGGGATCAAGGCCTCACTAGAGGGCAACATGACGTCTAGGGAAGAGTAACGCCGACAGCTTCAACAGCTTGACGGCAGTGAGGTATAGCCAATGGGAAAGTCACTTCTCACTCCCTGTTATCGGATTAGGAAGGCGCTAAACCCAGGCCTGGGTTGTACGGCCTGTTGGGACCACTGGCGTCGGCACCCTGGAAGTTTCCATTTCTGGAGACCGCCCATACTCTCTCGCAATGCTCCCTGGCGCATAATAGTATACCGCGATATTTTTGGCACGGGGGACATTGAGCGTAGAAGGAAGAGCCTCTGAAGATAGCAATGGAATAAGATTTGCACAATCTGAGGGCTGCCTTTCAAGGTCGTGCGCTCGGTAGGAGCAGAGGATCAGATAAATGACGACGCAATGTCTGCTTGGCTGAACGTTATACAGTGTGGTCTGTGCTCGGTGTCCCATCTCACCCACCCGAACTCAAAGGATCACCGCCTGACAAAATCCAATGACTAGATACCTGTGCAAGGTTGGCCTAGGCATTGCAGGATCCGAGTATGAAGCCAGAAATTCACGCAGGCCCCCCGACAAGAAGCACGGGACTCCCAGCGGGTGACCTTTACGCTCGAGGCCGCTACAATTCTGCGCACAGAGCCAAGCCAAGTAGCCAGAGTCTTGTTAGGCAAACCAGTAATTGCCGTGGCTCTCCACCCTCCGTTCGAGGAACCTAGTATGATTCTGATATATCTTGATCACTCGAAATAGCGTGCACCAACGATCAGCATGGCGGACTTCAATGCTGCAGAAAGGGTGAAGACGTCTGCAAATTTAACAGGCAGTGCTGTAAACGGGGTAATTGCTTGGGGAACCATCAGTGTTGGAGGCCTTCCGCGAAGAATAGGTGTCATAAGAATACCGATGTCACGGACAAAGGATGCTCCACATTTGAATGCGTTTAGGCGCTCTCCTACCCTTACCCTAGCAGGTCTGGGTATCGACGAGGTGGCCCGGGAGGTCGGCGCGTACCTCTATGGCGGTGTCGGCGACAACTTCGCTGGCCTGTGGGGGCCTGGTTATCAACGGCTCGTGGATTTTGTTGCTGCGGTATGGTCTGTCAAAGGACGAGGACGTAAGAGCCAGGTTGGCACTCCCTATACACTGGAGATCTCGTCATTCATCTGTTTGTTTGATTTGATTCATAATCTGTCCCAGTCGCCTTTCCGGCAACTATGCGGCACGATATCTAAAGTTTATGTACATGAAGTTGTTGGATATGCTTGGCGGCTATTACAATCATCAAGGACATCGACAGTGTTCGGCGTTGCGGTCTTGCCTCTCTTGAATGTACGCGTGCAAGGGTGTCCGGTACCTAACTAGGGTCCAGGTACGGTACGGACGGACTATTCCCAACGCTGAATGGGAGATTGCGTCCACATCTCTTTTAATTGAAACTTGAAACAGATCCATGGTTAGGCCCACGCGTAGAACTCATTGCACAACACATTTGCTGCGAAGGTTTCGTCGCTATTCCTCCACCTGAAGGAAAGGAGATGTTCCGTCTGTCGCTCCACCGTGGCAACCTCGATGCCATATCGTCGAGCCAACTCCTGAGCCGCAGCCTCCACCTCCGAAGTTGGGTTCCAAATAATCACCCTCGGCAGGTTCTACTTCTGCGCCTCCAAAACTGCACCTTCCAGCAACCTCACGAGAGCCTGCTGCTGGACGCCAACACCCGGCGTGGACATGACGATCCACTGTATGGCGAGGTACTGCTCCCTGAAGTCGTGAAACCAATAGAGCCAAACTCCTTCATCGTCACTTTATTGATCCTTTGGTCTCGGCATATGTGGCGTTCACTTTCTCGCTGATGAACCCGGCCCGAGCATGAAGCCAGCTGGCGAGGTCGTGGGTGGGAAACACCACGACTGACTTGGCGCCCGGCTCCAGCGCTAGCAGGTTGGCCGTCGGCGCTGACACATCTGGCTCGCAGAGATGAGCAATCCCATTCTTGCCTAGGGGTCTACTCCGGGTGACACCCAAATGCTGCGCGGGGATACCTGGGTTGGGTACAGAAAAAGCGATAGGTGAAAAGCCGGCAGGAGGTGCCAACCTCGTTTGGTGTAGAACTGTTGTGAGAAGCAAGAAAGGCCAGTCAGCACCATTCAATGTCGGGATCATATCAAAGCGTATCAAACTTGCCTTTTCCCACGTCCGAGTACAGCATACTAGCCTCGCCGCCTCCCGGGCCGTCCATCCAAGCAGCGACTTTTTGGAGTAGAAACGTTGCAAGTCCAAGCCTCTGATACCTAGGATCAGTCCTCACAGTCGCGATACAATATCCTTGAACCTTCTTAGCCCGTCCGTCATCTTCACGGATGAGAAGGTCGTGGTGCATCGTCTTGCACGTTGCGAGCACCCAGTCCGGATCGTCTTGCACCGCAAGGCACTAGAAGCGCCACCCTGTTCCTCTGGTCAGAGGCTGCTGACTGAGGAACTGCTCATGCTCAACGTGGCCTTTCTGTCAGTGGCGCGCACTTACTTTGTAGACTTCGGTCCTGTCTTTTTCATTTATTTCTGTGCATGAAAAATCTTGTCCTATTGAGTACATGAGCAAACGGCTTCCTTAATCAGATTCAGGTTCCTATACAGACGTATCTCAAGCTTCATTTTCACTACTAGAATGTGTTTTCTAACCACCTCTCTCACCATGATCTCGAAACGTAAAAGAGCATGTCGAGTACTGGATTTTAATACTAGGGAAGCAGGGATAAAGACGTGTTCTTTGACAACTCTCATTGCACGGATTAACTCACTATTGACACCTCGGATTGGACATCTCGCGACAAAATTGTCTCCAATTTACCAAGTTAGCCAAGGCAGAAAGTGGGTTTGGCAGATGTCCGGTCTTCGGTCCTACTTCGCCAATGGCTTGAGCGATGGCGAACCTGTCACCGCAGTGGAAATATGCACATTCTCTCTCTGTAGTCGGTCCCACAGTCCTCGACCGCTTCTCCGTTCATTATACCATGGACATACGCCTCGCTTATAAGCTGCAGCGACTCATCCTCCTCCCTACACCTTAGGATGAAGGGCATATCAGCGCCTGAGAGGACGCTTATCCAGTCGCCAACGCGCGTCTGGTGGGACGCTATGCCAAGGTAATTATGCTTCGAAACAAAGAGTCGACGGCCATCCAGATTTTTGGCTATTTCGTCGATCAAAGGGCGGCAGTAACGCAACAATCGTTCTGGTGGTGGTAGACCTGGTTCGAAGTCAGCTGGGACGGCGGATGGTGTTGGTTTTCTGAGGCGGGCCGCCTGCGGGCTGTCGGGTCCAAGAACCTCGTCCAGGTCTAATCGGGGCCATTTGCAGAGGCTATCATGAAGTACTTCGTACATCTCAGCGTAACACCCAGGAACGGGAGATATGGCGGCGGACAGGTAGGGCGTAATCTTGTTAGCCAATAATGTTCGCCAGAAGGCGTCTGAATTCCGTGGATGGGGTTCCAGAGCCCAGAATCGCTGTATAACGCTCGTGTGGGTAGGAACTGTGTAGCCCTCCATGCGATTTTTCATGATACTGTACAGCATTGACTCCAAGTCTTCGATCACTTCAATTAGACCAGAAGCGAAGCCATCCTGCCAGTTGTTGTCGATCGTGGTTTGCTTGCTTACGTGTGTAATGGTGTCAATTGGTAGACCAGGTACGAGAAGAACTGGCAATTCCCTGAATTGCGCTCTGGCATCCATCCCTTTGCACGCGTGATATGCGCCTGGGGACCAGAGTGGTGAGGGAAGTTGTGCTGGATCAAGGGACCAGTCGGGCACCCAAGAAGGCAATCTGTCACAGCCAAGGCCCTCGTTGGACGAATTAGTGCCGAAGCAAAGGAGGTTCAATATCCCAGATGACGCAATGATTCTGAGTATTGTCATTGTGAATACGTCGGCCGCCGATACGGAGTAGTTGGGCTTCAGAGGAAGTAGACCTGGGTTGGAGATCAATCCAAGGAGGCTGAAAACTTTGTCGCATGGTAATGAAGATTTCAGTCTCTTCGTAGACCTCAACAAAGCCTCTAGTCCCCAGGAGCCTAAATTAGATTTCAATGCGTTCCTTGTGCGAACATAGCACGAAATCGTGTCCCGAGCATACCAGATGCTCAGATGGTCTATTGAGCTGGGTGGCTTCCCCGCTGGAGGTGAAAAAGAATACACGAATGACACCAGGCGGTCCCAAGTCGTTACGTTATTCCCACACATAATGACCGGGTCCTCTACCGCCACAGCGATCTCCTGTAGACACCAGACACGCCCGAACCACGCGCGACAGAACAAGGCGTAAAGAGCAGCCCAGGGCTCCTGCAAAGGATTCTCGACCTTCGGAAACCATGCTGCTTCACGTCCCTTGAACTGCTCGGCAGTGAGGGAAGACTCGTCAGGCATCCACCGTATGTCTTGCTGCGGCATTAGCACGATCTTAAAATCATGGATCTCAAGAGCCTGCGAGCGGCCACCATCCTCTCCATCCTCTTGGCGAACACCAGATGACGGCTGCTCGGCGCTTTTGGGCCTTTCTGCAGGTTTTGCGCAATCTGTTTGGCCATTGATCAAATCGAATGCTAGGTCACTGCGCATATTATCATCTTCGCCAAGCCATACGATGACCCTGGATGCACGCTCATATATCGTCCGCATGTATCCCACCTGCAGGGCTTTTTCTTTTTTGTCAACCTGATTAATGCATAGGGCGTCTATCCAAAGATATCTCACTTTGTCAGGTAACCGCAATTGAAGGAGAGCTTGCCACAAGTCAATTGAGATGGGGAAAGGAAGAGCATTAATGAAGATGCCCTTCACGATCCGCTGAGGGCCCCATGCGTAGGACAGAGCTTCATAAGAAACACCTTGGTCCAAGGATACAAGAGCGAACTTGCAGAAATTGCCTTGGTTTTGTCTCCAGGCATCAATGCAAGCAGACGTATTGGCTTTTCACAATCTCCTAGAGGTTGATGCTTGTAGATGCAATGTTCAAATTCAGGGATAGTAGAGGCAGCGAGGAGTCCACGGTGAATCAGTTGTACGAAGGAGGTCGCCGTACCGTCAATGGGTTTGCCATCGTCATCTCTAGGATTTAGATCGATCACATGTTCCACATCTGCGGAGGTCCGGGGGTCGAGAGTCAATGCAGCCAACTCCCCATCGTCGGCTTTCGCTAGTACCAAGCTATGCATAGGGTGCGTGAGTTCAGACTTCGCCACGCAACTGCCGCAATAGTCCCAATTGGGACATTTCGGGCAACAATAGCGGGTGTCATCGATGGACTGAGTGCTTTAGCGTCCTGGGCAGACAAAGGGGCATTGAACAAACCTTTTACATATGTCACATATATATCCATAATTGTGCATAATTTGTACCACCGATTGGATATCGCCGGTTGAGCGGACTTCTTTCACATAGCGGAGATAGATATCCCAGACCCACCATATACGATCTGTGGGGTCCTGTGGCAATTCTGGCATCGCCAAGCAGAGACTACATTAGTGAGTGATATGACGGCAGTCTTCCTTAATCTGTATCGGTTAAAGGTGCGGTTCGACAATGAATAAGCTCCTAGGTGTGAAAAGGTAATACGGCAAGCTGAGAAGATGTCGGTCGACAGGAGGCTCCTAGTTTTCAACCGTGAAGTGGGAGCAACATCCTCGTGACGCTGGAGGGTCATAGTGACTGGGTTAGGTCGGAGCTGTCGGAGCTGGAACAGATACGTGACGGGCATACCCCGGATAATTAGTGGTTATATCTACTTTTCGGAATGGATCAGGGGAGCGAATTCGAGTTCGAGTTCAGGGGCTAAGCCCCCGGATAGGGTGCCTTGCCGTCTAAAGACCGCTTAGGCTGCACGAAGTGTTGCCCGTGCAGTGGATAAGGTACAAGTACAAGTGCATGCCTGTGAGACCCACGCCCATGAGATGCAAGCCTATGAGATGCATGCCCATAGGACCCATGCCTATGAGACGCATGCGAGACGCATACCCATAAATTCTATGCCTATGAGCATACCTATGAGATGTACGCATACACGCCTATAAGGTACATGTCGGTGAGATGCACGCCTATGATGAGTGCCTATGAGGTCCACGCCTATGAGATACACGCGCATGCCTATAAGATGCACGCCCATGAGATGCCACCGTAAAACGATTTGTGTGCACGCGAATTCGCCTGACCCTGAACTCGCACTCGAATTCGCTCCCCCGATCCATTCCGGCCAGGCAGCAGCATCACGTCGGCGCTCTAGGCAACACCCTAGGTGAGACACAGGTGAAGGGATCACCTTGGCTCACCTCGGCTCACCTCTGCGACACCCGACGGGGGTGAGCGTCGCGGCCCTTATGCTCACCCACCAGAACAGGAAGGGCAACATCGAACCATCCTCCCCCGAGTTCTGCCCCCCCCCCCCCCCGGGGTTCGACTCACCTTCAACTCACCCTCCGCTCACCTCGTGCTCACCCGCGCTCAGGGTGAGTGCTGGTAAAAGCGGCGGGTGAGTGGGAGGTAAGCTCGGTGTAGTCTTATGTCGCCAAGCCCGGGGACACACTCTTTGGTGATCGGCACCCATTTGATGCAGGAACTGATTTCGAAATTCAAAACCACGCTGACTCGAGGATAATGAAAAGTGTCAACGTGGGTGGTCGCCGATGTGCTAAATGCTCTAGGGCTTGATGTAGAAGTCTAAATGATTACATTTGAGGACACGGGACACTAGCATTCCGCTCGGGAGGGCCGAGGTGAATAGTCTTCAATTCATCCAGAGCATGAGCCTTGAGCATTCTTCCATGTCGCCTCTAAAACCATAGCCCGCGAAAACCGTCTATATGTACATCATGGGTATCTCGCGTGCACTCCAATATCCCTCGCTTGCTATGCTCTCTCGTATGCTATGTGAAGAAGGAAAGAATCAGCACAATGGAGACGACTAGGTCAAAACTTCGACCAGATCAAAGCAGAGGCTCTAAATATGTGTCCATTTGGTCGATGTCGTCGGAACCGTCGATGGCGAAACGGGTTCCTACCATTCGGTTTTGATGTCAGCTCCACGAAGATCAACATGGGCAGTGTACGGATTGGTAGATTGCGGCAGAGGTTCAGTAGGCCAACCTAGAGCAGAAGATACGTGCTCGATGTGATTCGTACCTGCAGTCTCAGCATCATCCGCCCTGCCCATATCGCCACCAGCCGGTTCCATTGGTTGGACGGGCTGCAATGAAGGAAACACAATCTCTCTGTGCACGCTTTCTACCAACTGGTCTTTGATGTCACTCCGAACGTAGATAAGGACGTATGGATTGGGCGGCCCGGAATAAGTATTCTTATCGGCGTCCGCCGGAGCTCGAAAGATTTCGTTGGTGTCTTTGACCTCGGTCACATACCCATCGTTGTACTTTCGCCAGATCTCTTTCTTGAAATCAAAGATGTATACCCAGTAATGGCCGGACGCATCAGTACCACGATGAAAGAATGCCGCGTGGAGACAGTAGGGATGTTTACGCATATCGGTAAAGTTGGTCTCGATTTGTTGGAAAAGGTCACGTGATCGCTCATCCAGGCTATCAAGCTCAGCTTGAGTCTGCTCAGCCAGGGACTCGAGGGTTGCAATCGTCGCAGAAGGCACTTCGATGTCATCGTCATCTTCCCCCATGGCAATCTCTTGTAAGCCGAGCATGATCTGCCTGGCGTTCTTGAACGCCGAGACGGCGTCTGGGTGTGATTCATTCCCACTAAGTTCGTCTTTTCGAGCCAGAATCTCGCTGCGTTGCTTCTTCCAGGCCCATACTTGCCGTCTTCGTTCCATCAGCTGAGAGTCGACATCTGCCTCAAGGTATCGGTCCAAGTAGATCGTCTCTTTCAATTGGACGTAATGATGGAGCTTGCCGGCTCTTTTGGTAACAGGATCAAAGCCCAGCCGATCAAGGTAAACTTGGAAGACGGGTGGTGCTCTACTGAGTGACTCGTAGCGACTTGAGCCGCCTGGGGTCTCACTCAAATCGAAGGCGCCGTCTAGGGCGGAGTATATGTCGTGTGGGCGGTTTTCAAGTCTACAAATAATGCCGTAGAACTCCTCTTCCTTGGTTTGAGCAGCGTCGTCGTCAAGAACATGGATTTTCCTCTTCCCAAAGAAGAGGTCATGTATCTGGTCGATTTGATTTCCATCCTTGTCAACCCCCATCGGCTTAATGGCACAAGACAGCTGGAACAGGGTATGGTCGATGACTTCCGTGACGTCTTGTTGACGAGCATAATCTTCCAAAGTGGGAGCTGCAATCTGTGGCGCTGGCCGTGGCGGTACCGGAGGTGGTTCTTTAGGCGGGAGAGCGACGGACTTCTTGTCTTGATCGTTTGTTGTTTGAGTCGACTCAGATATTGATACGTCTGCACCAGCTTGAGCATTCAACTTGGAGGGCAAGGTCTCGCGCAAAGGAATCGTCAGTTTCTCGGCCGATGACGGCCTCTCCACAGGCTGCTGATCTTTTGTTGGCGCAAGGTTTTCCTTGTCCTCCAGAGTTTGCTGTGGATGATCCTTTAAACCCACATCCGCTATCAACGAGTCCTCTGCGCTCTGTGGTGTTGTGACTAATGTAGCTTCACTGGAATTATCCTCAGCCATGTTTGTGTCCACGTCGTCCACGTCTGGTCTCCCAGCTTCGGTTTGAGGCTGTGTTGTTTGGTGCTCTGGCCTCACCGCGTCCCCAAGCGGTACAGCCCCTCCATCAACGTTTGGTTCGACAAGACTAGTGGGAGATTGCGTGGCTTCGCCCTCAAATACGTCATTTAATTCGACGACCGGAGGCCCAGCAGGGCCTATTATCTCACGTCCATCGATATGGCCCAGGCTTGGGCGGTTAACGCTGCCTATCGTTGACTTGCGGCGAATTTTCTCTGCCGCAGGTGAAGTCATTAGGGTCAACTTGACAAGCTCTTGATGCGGGGTGACCGACGCTCGAGGAGACGTGATCATCTCTCTGAAGAGCTCTCCAAGTGCCTCGACAACTGAGGAAAGTTAGACAATCAACATCAAATAGGGTAAAAGCCAGGACTCACACTTCTGCGCTTTTGCTGTCTCTTGCATCGTGACGAGTCTTGACCCGACTCGCCTGCTAGACTTGTCATAATTACTCAGATCAACCCGGAAGTCGTCAAAGTTAAGCACTAAATTGCGTAGTTGCGGTACTGTGAACAGAAACTGTAGGAGACTATTCAAGTAGCAAGTGTTGCCAATGTTCTCAAGGCCAACGGGCCAGTCTTCTGATGCAGACTCCGTTCGGACACCTTTGTGTCGCAAAGCTTCAAGAAGGGTGGCGCTCTGTCTGCTTGTTGCAATGATGTTCATTGCTCTGTCTATCTGGTCTTCCTGCATAGGCCGATCTTCTCGAGTAACCTCGTAGGCCGACTTGATGAGGTCATCATCGTCGATGGTTCGATCGGCAATATTGAGTATTTGATAAGCTTCGCCGATGTCCATCGGGGGCTCCTCAAGCTTGCCAGTGTTGAGCCAGTTGAAAAGCACCTTGCTGTTGCGTGCCTCTGCAATGACCTTCACCGCCTTGCGAGCCTTCTCTTCGTCGGTGGGATCTTCCGCCATCTGCAAATCGACACTGTTAGCATTCGGATCAAATCGAGATCTTTTCTCCAAGATAGGGGTCTAGTTCCCGACTTGCCTTTGCAGTCCACAGCGTTGGGATGAAGTCGTCTGCGGTGGTTGGCTGTCCTCTAAGAAAGGCCAGAGCTTGCTCATACGAATTTACAGCTGCCAGACTTCAGTATCAATCCAAAATGTTCAACATGCTAAAACAGGGGTGTACGTACAATCTTCGGCAATGCTAAGAATTTTGCTGCTTTTGCGGTGTCTTCCTATGATTTTGAGGTGCTCGCGCATCTGCGCCTCATGCATCGGTGCGTCCTGCAGCCGCGATTGGAAGCTGCCAATGATATGGGCATCGTCTGACGGCGGGCTTTCTACATGGAAATCAAAATACCGATACGCATCAGCCAGTTGACGGAAATCGAATTGGCCAGCTGATCGCTCGATGGCGACTTCAGTCAGCAGTAGTTCGCTAGATCTTTCTTCTGCAACTCGAATTAGGTATGTAAGATAAAGGTGTGTGTTAGCCGGATCGGTGTCGACCTGTTGACGATACGCAAATCTGATCAGGTCATCGCTGGCGTCCGGTGGTATTCCAAGCGCTGTGTAGGAGCTGTAAAACTAATTAGATAATTCTAAGCATGTCCGTGCGTACTTACCCTGAGCGCAAGCTAGGATTCATCTTGGCTGTACGAGCACTTGGGCATTTCGCGTCTGTTGCAAGTTGGCGTTAGTTCATAGCTGGCACAGCAGCAGTTGGAGGCGACGTACAATCCTGGCAGCCAAGCGCGCGAGAGAAGTCGCGAGATGATTCTTTGAGGGTTGTGTTGTCCTGCGCAAATTGCCGCTCGTTCTCAGGTCTCTGAAGAATTAAAACACCGAGCTCTTTTTCTATATCATCGAGAAAGACATTGTTTTCGTCTTGGAAAGGTCTCGTATCATCAAGATTAGGTCTCGGAGGTAGCCAGTGCCCTTGCGGCTGTGACATTTTAAGTCAGCTAGTTCTTCATGCCTGGGAATGCTTCCAACATACTTCCCGGGCGAAGCCTATAAATTCCAGCAGATCTTTGCAATCTTCTCCATCCGGTCCAAAGCGCACCATGAATCTTTTGTTATCAAGTCGAATCTGTCGAGAATCTCTTGTTGTCCAGGAATTTTGGAGATACTTCCGCAGGTCACTCATAACTTCCACCGGCGAAGGGTACTTGAAGCCTTCTAATCGTCCCTGGCCCACCTTGAACGCTGCTTCAGTCCTTGCTTTTAGGAGCGCCTGGTCGGTCAACGCATGGACCATGTCTGACGACAGGCGTGGCGGCTCTAGTCGTATGAAAACCGTGGCCGAGCAAGTCGGTGAGGTACACTCGAAAGCATAACTCTCTCCTTTCCAGCCAGTATTTCGTGCACTCTCCGCTTTCCTGGCGACTTCCTCCCTCCAAGGAGAATGCACTAGGTGGTGTAGTGGATGCGATGCGTTGGGGCATGGTGCAATGCTCTCTTTTGCGGTATAGTCGACTGTCAGTTGTATGTGTGTACGGCATTTTCGGCAGACACCGGCCACTCTGTACAATGAGATGGGTCCGGGGACCGAATCTAGGGCAGGAAGTTGAGACTGGCCGTCTTTAGTGCAAAAGACATGTAGGCAACTCCCCGCAGGAAGAAGTGTAGCTATGGTGAATTCTCCAGCCCATTGTAAAGGCGCATCTCGGAGGATGTTGACGCCAGAAGGAGAGGGTCTCTGGAAATCGTAAAGGTTTATATCTTCGAGCAACGAGGGGGCAGTCCTGCCTAACGATACATCATGTCAGCTTCGTCTTGTTTGAGGGACTCGAGGCATACCTGGTCCTGCTGGCGGCGCGATGAACGTTCTGATGTCTCCCTGGAAGCCCGCCATGCAGGCTCCTCGAACTCCGGACGCGGATGTGCCTTTTATTTTGGTGGGCAAGCAAGCAGGATTTGCGGTTTGTGACTAAGCCGGCTTCTGCAAGCTAGGAAGCGAAGAAATCCAAACTGGCTGTGAGACGCAGGAACTGAAACCAAAAGCAGGAGTATTCTGTGCAGAAAGTCGCTGAACGGGGCGCAGACGAAATTATGTACCAGAGTTGCCTGAAACCAAAGTCCAGCAGGGCATGAGAAATGTAGTAAGACAACGACGAAGGGAGATGCGACAGGAAGATGAGCAAACAGCACGTCACATTATTGTGTTTGTTTTCTCTCATCTGCCTCTGTCTTTGGAATCTCCGTCAAGCCGCACATCTCCAAAGGCAAAGCCTTGTCTGAAGCTTGTCACTGTGGTCAGAGCTTCTCGCCAAGCCTTGCCTCCAATGTGCACCTCTCGTGCGGCTTTCCTCAAGGTAACCCTCCTCAGAGACAGCTTCGCCCACGAAATTCTCGGCCGCTATCGTCACAGCTTCGGCCTCGCAGTATCCGTCAACATCAATGTTCTACGAGCACGAGCTGTCGATGTAGATCGTCTTCGACAGCACACCTCCCACCGTCATGGCGGAGTCAAACCACTCGAAAGAAATCCCTCCCTCTGCGGCGGCCGATGATATCGTCGACACTCCTACACCCTACGAACCTAAAGATGCAATTGCCCAATCCGTACGCTCAGCAACGTTCACCGGCTCCGCAGGCTTATTGCTTGCTGCAGTCCAGAACACGCTGTCCAGGGAGAATATTGGGGCTTTTGGCGTTTTCTCAAGATTTGGAGGCACAATTGCACTGTTTGGTACCTACCCAGGGACGAACCTTCTGCTTTTTCATCTTGCTAATGAACGTGCAGCTGCAATGGGAGGTACATATGCTTTCGTCAGCACGGCATCCGCGAATCTGCGGCAGAAGAACGACGCATATAACCCAGGCCTGGGAGGGTTCTTTGCCGGAGCTTTAGTCGGGTTAAGAAGTACGTCAAAATGCACAAAGGAAAGACAATATGCTCTGTTACTGATCTTATTGGGCAGACCGAGCCATGCCATCTGTTCTCGGAAATGGAATTCTTCTTGGCGTTGCCCTTGCAGGGGCTCAGTATACTGGCGGAGCGGTTTTCTCACAACGATCAGACCCAAATGAAGATAAATTCGTCACGAAGGAGGAAGTTAGGCGCAGATTCCGAAGGCCGGTGAACGAGATGATCAATGAGATCGGGGAAGGAAGAGGTAAGTACTTCCTAGAGATTGTATAAGCACGTCTAGGGGCAGAAAGCACCTTTTAGTCCTCTTCTTCCATTTGAGGCTTTGAGGGCGCTATTCAGCGCGACGTCGTCTTACATATCCAGAGTCTGTACTGACAACACCTCTACAGGCATCTATGGACCCGGGTACGACGAGCGGAGAAAACAGAGGCTAAAAGAGGCCTATGGCATAGACGTTCCAGAGCCAATCTACAAAACATCATAAAGCATTCATTGGAGGCCACTCAGCTGTGTTGTACATATCATCGAAGCGGTGGCGAGCAGAACGCTTATCGATTAAATCAGTATCAAAGACTTGTGATGTATTTGATTGACATGACGGAGATCCTAACGTCTACTGACCGAGTCAATCTGTACTGCTATGTGAAGTGCACGGTTTCACCCACAGTACTCAAGTTACTGTATTTACCTCACCCTTACACTGGCAATGCGATAGGAGAGAGATGGCCCACACCACAACATTCACCCTACTCACTAAAGCGAAAATACACAAGGTACAATACAGATAAAAGCTGTCCTTAGCCCAAATAGTAAAGCGGCAAGAGAAAGAGCGACGTCTCTGCCCACTTCTTCAAAGTTTCTTTACAAACAACCTGGAAGCTCTCAACTATTGGGAGGATCAGCACATGCATCATGGGCTTTGCAGCACTCGCACCCTGTCACCAGGTCAGCTTGCCAGGTGACAGACTGGTTAGTCATGACGTTAGTGATGTTACCAACTTTTCACAAGCCGTCTCCCCACATTCCGTTGATCCAGTCTACTGAAGGTGGATAAGTACGGCTTCTGCTCCCTCTACCAAACATGACCTGCCTTGATAAGCGAGACATCAGAGTGAGTCCTTTGCAATTTAATTCTTGCATCCGTTGTGTCCGGGATGCACATGCATGCCAATCTTTGAGCTTGAACCCAAATGAAATTGAGGACAGTTGGGGTAAAGATTGCGGAGGACCGCGCTGCTAGGGCCCAGAGTGCCTAAGCCGGCCCGCTCGGCCAACAAAACCAACTCGAAACTCCCAAATCAACGTCATCAATCTGAACAGCCCTCCCCGGGGTGTCTACTCGAGCCCGAGCTTCTGTCGTCTAGAACAACACTTCTGCCCTACTACTCTTCTCCAATTACTCCCTGCACACTATCTCACCTACTGGAGAGACTGAACCTTCTTCCAGCTTGATATGCGACAGTGATTCACATCCTCATAGCTCGGCGCCCC
>Ga0335072_10001051_pt1 | contig 47259 bp, 32 predicted proteins | sample Lox_Sample_21_FD_206725 | JGI IMG/M metagenome (GOLD analysis project Ga0335072, IMG submission 206725) | Soil microbial communities from Loxahatchee National Wildlife Refuge, Florida, United States - Lox_Sample_2.1 | ecosystem: Environmental > Terrestrial > Soil > Wetlands | place: USA...
GCTTGATGACGGCGTTGTCCGGGCACACCCCGTAGCAGTTGTCGCATTCGAAGCAGTTGCCGCACGACAGGCAGCGGCGGGCCTCGAACAGCGCGTTGGACTCGTCCAGGCCCTGCTGGACCTCGGCGAACGTGCTCTGCCGGCGGATCGCGTCCAGGCGCGTCGCGACCGTCTTCGGCGCGTCCGCGTAGTACCAGGTGTTCAGCAGCTCGAAGCCCGCCGGTTCCTGTGGCTCGGGGGCGCCGGGAGAGGCCGTGGCGCCCCTGTCGGAGGCCGTGGCGCCCATGCCGGAAGCTGCGGCGCTCCTGTCGGAAGCTGCGGCGCCCCTGTCCGAAGCTGCGGCGCCCCCGCCGACCCCGTCGCGCGCCTTCGCCTCAGCCTCGCGGCGCAGCCACTCGTCGATGTGCCGCGCCGCCCGCTTGCCGTGCCCGACGCCCACCGTCACCGTGCGCTGCGCCGGCACCATGTCCCCGCCGGCGAAGATCCCGGGGTGGGAGGTCATCATGTTCGCCCCGACCTTCACCACGCCGTCCTCGATCTCCAGGCCCGGGACGCCGTCCAGCAGCGACAGGTCTGCTTCCTGGCCGAGCGCCAGCACCACCGAGTCAGCGCCCAGCTCCTCCAGCTCCCCGGTGGGCTGCGGGAAGCCGCTCTCGTCGAGCTCCATCCGCTCCAGCACCAGCCGCCCCTCCTCGGCGCTCCTGATCGTCGAGAGCCATTTCATCCGCACCCCCTCCTCGATCGCCTCGGTGACCTCGAAGTCGTGCGCCGGCATCCGCTCACGGGTGCGCCGGTAGACGACGACCGCGTCGCTCGCCCCCAGCCGCCGGGCGGTGCGGGCGACGTCCATCGCGGTGTCCCCGCCGCCGTAGACCACCACCCGGCGCCCCAGCCGCGGGCGCTCGCCCTGCTCGAGCCCGCGCAGCAGCGACACCGCGTCGAGGATGTGCGCCGCCTCCCCCGCCGGGATGTACGCCCGGCGGCCGATGTGGGCGCCGACCGCCAGGAACGCCGCGTCGAAGCCGCCCTCGCGGATCTCGCCGAGGATGTCCGTGACGTGGTGCTCGCGGCGCAGCGTGACGCCCATCTCCAGGATCCGCCCGATCTCGGCGTCGAGCACGTCGCGCGGCAGCCGGTAGGCGGGGATCCCGAAGCGCATCATCCCGCCCGGCTGCGGGCCGGCGTCGTGGATGTGGACCTCGTGGCCCAGGCGCGCCAGGTGGTACGCCGCCGACAGGCCCGACGGGCCGGCGCCGACGACCAGCACCCGTCTGCCCGTGGGCGCCGCGCAGGGCTCCGGCCGCCAGCCCTGCCGGATCGCCTCGTCGCCGAGGAAGCGCTCGACCGAGTTGATCCCCACCGCCTCGTCCAGCTGCGCCCGGTTGCAGACCTCCGTGCACGGGTGGTAACAGACCCGGCCCATCACCGCCGGCAGCGGGTTGTCCCGCATGATCTGCCGCCAGCCCGCCTCGTACCCGGCCTCCTCGGAGTGGTAGAGCCAGCGCTGGATGTCCTCGCCGGCGGGGCAGCCCGCGTTGCACGGCGGCAGCCGGTCGACATAGACCGGGCGCTCGTCGCGCCACGCCCCCGTGTGGTTGGCGAGACTCGATCCGACGTCGAGGGTGATCGCGAACGGCTTCTCCATCACCGCGCCCCGGCGCTGGTCGACGGGCGTCCGTCGGGGGTGCAGCCGAGCGCGTCGTCCACCAGCCCGAAACGCGCGATGTTGCGGTCCGCGATTGCCTGGATCCGCGCCAGCGCGTCCTCCCGGCGCTCCGGCTCGAACAGGTGGCGGTAGCGGCCCTGCAGCTTCAGGTACTCCTGCACCGGCTGGCGCCGGCGGATCTTCGACACCGCGCTCACCTCCCCGTCGTGGGCCTCGAACACCGGGAACAGGCCGGTCTCCTTCGCCAGCCGCGCCACCGCGATGCTCTGGCTGGCCTCGCAGCTCCAGCCCAGGGGGCAGGTCACGAGGATGTGCAGGTAGCGCGCCCCGTGCAGCGTCATCGCGTGCTCCACCTTCGCCTCGATGTCGCGCAGATCCGCCACGGTTGCCGTTGCCACGTAGGGGATCTCGTGGGCCATCGCGATCAGCGGCATGTTCTTGCCCTGCCCGAAGACGTTGCCCGGCTCCCTGCCGACCGCCTGCGTGGTCATCGTGCGCGCCGCCGGCGGCGTCGAGCCCGAGCGCTGCACGCCGGTGTTCATGTAGGCCTCGTTGTCGTAGCAGATGAACAGCACGTCGTCGTTTCGCTCGAACATCCCCGACAGGCAGGCCATGCCGATGTCCACCGTCCCGCCGTCGCCGCCCTGGCCGACGACCCGGACGTCCTCCCGGGCCTTGACCTTCAGCGCCGCCGCGATCCCCGTCGCCACCGAAGGCGCGTTGGCGAACAGCGAGTGCAGCCACGGCAGCTGCCACGAGGACTCCGGGTAGGGGGTCGAGAAGACCTCCAGGCAGCCCGTCGCGTTGGCCGCGATCATCTGGCCCCGCGTCGCCCGCAGCGCCGCGTCGAGCGCGTAGCGCGCGCCGAGCGCCTCCCCGCAGCCCTGGCAGGCGCGATGGCCCTTGGTGATCGAGTTCGCCCGCCGCGCGTCGGCCTGCACCGAGCGCAGCTCGGGGTCGAGCAGCCGGTTTCCGGCCGCCAAGCTGCCCACCTGGTAGAACTTGATCGGCCGGCTTGCCATCACACCGGCCCCGCGGCGATCGCGCCGACGTCGCGCAGCATGTTCTCCGCGTGCGGGCCCGAGCGTCGCGTCGCGCGGGTGCGCTCCAGCTCGCGCTCCACCAGCCCCCTGTCGAGGTCCAGGAAGCTCATCGCCGGCAGCCTCTCCGTGACCGCCTCGTAAATGACCTCGCTCAGCGACGCCTGCGTGATCGGCCGCCCGCCGAGGCCGGCGATCACCGTGTGCACGTCCGGGCCGGCGCCCTCCAGGGCGTTGTGGACGTTCTGCGAGACGATCCCGCCGATGCCGATCGCCAGCGCCTTCTCCAGCACCACCACGTGCCGGGCGCCGGCCAGCGCCGCGCGCACCTCCTGCAGCGGGAACGGACGGAACGCCTTGAGGCCGAGCGCCCCCACCGGCACGTCGCGCTCGCGCAGCTCGTCGACGGCGTCCTCCAGCGTGCCCAGCACCGAGCCCAGGGCCACCACGATCGTCTCGGCGTCCTGGGTGCGGTAGCCGCGCAGCAGCCCGCCCGGGTCGCGGCCCAGCGTGCCCGACAGCTCCGCCGAAAGCTCCGGGATGCGGTCCAGCGCCTGCATCTGCTTGACGTGCGCCAGGTACTTCACCTCCATGAACGCCTCCGGCCCGACCATCGCGCCGATCGTGATTGGCTCTGCCGGATCGAGTACCTGGCGGGGCTCGTAGGGCGCCAGGAACGCGTCCACCTGCTCCTGGTTGGGCAGATCGACCTCCTCGTAGGCATGGGTGAGGATGAAGCCGTCCATGCACACCATCACCGGCAGCGACAGCTCCTCGGCGAGACGGAAGGCGAGGACGTGCATGTCCACCGCCTCCTGGTTTGACTCCGCGTAGAGCTGGATCCAGCCGCAGTCGCGCTGGGACATCGAGTCGGAGTGGTCGTTCCAGATGTTGATCGGCGCCCCGATCGCGCGGTTGGCGAGCGTCATCACGATCGGCAGGCCCAGCCCGGAGGCGTTGTAGAGCGCCTCCGCCATGTACAACAGGCCCTGGCTCGCCGTCGCCGTATAGGCGCGCGCCCCGGTCGCCGACGCGCCGATCGCGACCGACATCGCCGCGTACTCGGACTCCACGTTGACGAACTCGCACGGAGCCAGCTCCCCGCTCTTCACCATCGCGGACAGTGACTCCACGATGTGGGTCTGGGGAGAGATGGGATAGGCCGGGATCACCTCCGCCCGGCACAGCGCCACGGCGCGCGCCACAGCCTTCGAGCCCTCCAGCTGCTCACGCATGGGCCGGCTCCTCCCGCTCGGCAGTGACCGGCTCCCTGCCCAACCGCCTCGCGACGACCGCGAAGCACTCCGCCGCCGCCGCCGCGTTTCCCGAGCCCAGCCGACCCGGGAAACGCTGCTCGATAGCGGCCCTCACCGAATCCAGCGACACGACGCCGGTCAATGCCGCCAGGCCCCCAAGCAAAGCCGCGTTCGCCCGCGGCGCACCCGTTGCCCGCCGGGCGATGTCCGCCGCGGGGACGCTCAACAGCCGGTCGCGGCGAAATGTCATGGCCCACTCCCCCAGACCCAGCTCCTCCAGGGTGTGAACGGAGTTGATCAGCACGTAGCCCTCGGGCGCCAGCCCGCCGAAGACGTCGACCTGGTGCAACAGCGTCGCGTCCTGCACGATCAGGGCATCCGGATGGGCGACGGGCTCGCGGGTGCGGATCGGATGCTCGTCGATGCGGCAGAACGAGACCACCGGAGCCCCGGTGCGCTCCGAGCCGAAGCTCGGGAACGCCTGCGCGTGGCGGCCCTCGGCGAACGCCGCCAGCGAGAGCAGCTCGGCGGCGGTCACCACGCCCTGCCCGCCGCGTCCGTGGATGCGAGCCTGGAACATCAGGCGGACGGCTCCTCAGACGGCCACGGCCGCATGTGCCGGCCGGCTCATCCGCGCGGCTCCGTTTTCGCCCTGCAGCACGACCTTCAGCGCGCCCGTGTTCGCGGCGTCGGCGAAGACGTCGTAGGCGGCCATCGTGTCCCCCAGCGCGAAGCGGTGGGTGGCGAACAGCGAGGGGTCCAGGCGGCCGTTTGCGATCAACCGCAGCAGCTGGGGGATGCTGTAGGTGTCCACCAGGCCCGTCGTGATCGTGACGTCGCGGATCCACAGCCGCTCGAGGTGCAGATGCGCGGCGCGCCCGTGCACGCCGATGTTGGCGACGTGGCCGCCGGGGCGCACCAGGTCGGCGGCCAGCTCGAACGTCTCCGGCACGCCGACCGCCTCGAAGGCGACGTCCGCGCCGAGCCCGTCGGTGAGCTCCATCACCCGCGCCACCGCGTCGACGGAGCCGTTGTCGATCGTCTCGTCCGCGCCGAAGCGCCGTGCGCTCTCCAGACGGCTCTCGGCGAGGTCGATCGCGACGATCCGCCCCGGGGTGTAGAGCTTCGCCGTGAGGATCGCCGCCAGCCCGATCGGGCCGGCGCCTACGATCGCCACCGTGTCGCCGGGCGCGACCGCGCCGTTGCGCACCCCGACCTCGAAGGAGGTCGGCAGGATGTCCGCCAGGAACAGCACCTGCTCGTCGGAGAGCTGCTCGGGAACCTTGTAGACCGAGTTGTCGGCGAACGGCACCCGGGCGAACTGCGCCTGCACGCCGTCGATCGTGTGCCCGAAGATCCAGCCGCCGCCGCCCAGGCACTGGCCGTAGCGGCCCTCCTTGCAGAACCGGCAGCGCCCGCACGCGCTCACGCAGCTCAGCAGCACGCGGTCGCCCGGGGCGACGGTGGTCACGCCCGCTCCGACCTCCTGCACGGTGCCGACCGCCTCGTGCCCGAGGATCGTGCCCGGCGTCGTCTCCGGCACGTCGCCTTTGAGGATGTGCAGGTCGGTGCCGCAGATCGTCGAGGTGTCGATGCGCACGATCGCGTCGGTCGGAGCCTGGATGGTCGGATCCTCCACCGTGTCCCAGCCGCGCTGACCGGGCCCGTGGTACACAAGCGCCTTCATCGCCTTCTCCTAACTCTTAACTCTTTTGTCTCGCGGCCGCGCTCTTGATCGACCGATCCGATGGGTGAAAATGGGGGAGGGAACATCTGCCGCCGACGCTACGCGGGCTGCGGCGGCAGGGCATCGGTGCGTTGACGCAGACGCGATGCGCCTAACTACGTACGTCAGCGGCCGACGTCGATCACCGCGGCGCCCTGCAGGCGCCCGGCGCGCAGATCCTCCAGCGCCGCCGCGGCGTCGTCCAGCCCGTAGCGGTGAACCTCGGTGCGGACCGGCACCTGCGGCGCGAGCTCCAGGAGCTCGCGGGCGTCGCGGCGCGTGAGGTTGGCCACCGAGCGGATCTCGCGCTCACCCCAGAGGATCTCGTAGGGAAAGCTCGGGATGTCGGACATGTGGATGCCCGCGCAGACCACCGGCGCACCCTTGGCGAGCGCCCGCAATGCGGCCGGTACCAGCTCGCCCGCGGAGGCGAACACGATCGCCGCGTCGAGCGGCTCGGGCGGGGACTCATCCGAGCCGCCGACCCACTCGGCGCCGAGCCCCCGCGCGAACGACTGCGTCGCCTCGTCGCCGGGCCGCGTGAACGCGAACACCCGCCGTCCCTGGAAGACGGCTACCTGGGCGACGATGTGCGCCGAGGCCCCGAAGCCGTAGAGGCCGAGCCGCACGGCGTCGCCCGTCATCCGCAGCGAGCGGTAGCCGATCAGCCCGGCGCAGAGCAGCGGCGCGACCTGCAGGTCGGAGTAGTCCTCTGGCAGCGCGAAGCAGTAGCGGGCGTCGGCGACCGCCAGCTCGGCGTAGCCGCCGTCGATGTCGCGCCCCGTGAAGCGCGCGCGGTCGCAGAGGTTCTCGCGGCCGCCGCGGCAGTAGCGGCACTCGCCGCACGTCCAGCCCAGCCAGGGAATGCCCACACGCGCGCCGACGGCGAGATCCTCGTGCGGAGACTTCTCCTCCTCGGCCGGGTTCCGCGCGTCGCTCGGTCGGGGTCGCAGGGAGCTGTCGCCGTCCCCCCGCGCGATCACGGTGCCGACGATCTGGTGGCCGGGCACGATCGGGGGGTTGGGGATGTCGACCTCGCCGTCGAGCAGGTGCAGATCGGTGCGGCAGACCCCACAGGCGTGCACCTGCACGAGCAGCTCGCCCGGGCCAGGCTCGGGCTCGGGCAGGTCGCCGACGCGCAGCACGCCGGGTCGCTCGATCTGGACCGCGCGCACCACAACAGCATGGCACCGCCGCCTGCCGGTGTCTGCGTGAAAGTCCGCAGTGCTCGTCGGGAACCTGCGGATGGAGCGCCCGCCCGCAGATGCGACCGTGCCTGCATGACCGATGACCCCGCCCCCGCCGCGAACGCCGCCACCGCGAACGCCGACCCCGCGAACGCCGACCCCGCGAACGCCGCCACGGCGGGAGCCGCCGCCTCGACCGAGCGCGCCGCCCCACCTGCGGATCGCGCGGCCCCGCCCGCGGGCACGGATCCGATCCGTCCCTTCTCCGAGCTGAGCTCAGCCGACGTCCCCTACGCCGGCGGCAAGGGCGCCAACCTCGGCGAGCTGACACGCGCCGGCCTGCCGGTGCCCCAGGGCTTCGTCGTCGGCGCTCCCGCCTACGCCCGGTTCTGTGAGCAGACGCGGGTGCGCGAGCGGCTGCAGGAGATCCTGGGGACGGTCGACGTCGAGGACGGCGCCGCGCTGGAGGCGGCCGCCGACGCGGCCCGCCAGGCGGTCGCCGACGCGCCGATGCCGACCGCGTTGAGCGAGGCGATCATCTCCGCCTACACCGCCCTGGCCGGTGCCGAGGAGCCCGTCGCGGTGCGCTCGTCGGCGACCGCCGAGGACACCGCCTCGGCGTCGTTCGCGGGCATGAACGAAACCTTCCTCAACGTCCGCCGCGCCGAGGCCGTCGTGGACGCCGTCAAACGCTGCTGGGTGTCGCTGTTCGGGGCCCGCACCATCTACTACCGCGGCCAGCGCGGCTTCAGCCAGGCCGACATGGACATCGCGGTCGTCGTCCAGCGCCAGATCCCCTCGACCCGGGCCGGGGTGATGTTCACCGTGGACCCCGCCAGCGGCGAACGCGACCACCTCGTCATCGAGGGCTCCTTCGGTCTCGGCGAGGCCGTCGTCTCGGGCAGCGTCTCGCCCGACCGCTATGTCGTGCGCAAGAGCGACCTGGCGATCGTCACGCGGGAGGTCAGGCCCAAGGAGCTCGCGATCGAGGTCGTCGAGGGAGGGGGGACGCGCACGCGCGAGCTGAGCGCCCAGGAGGGCTCGCGGCCGGTGCTCAGCGACGAGGAGGTCACGCGGCTGGCCGAGCTGGGAATGCGGATCGAGGCTCACTACGGCGCGCCGCAGGACACCGAGTGGGCGTTCGACGCCGACGGCGCCGCCTGGATGCTGCAGAGCCGACCGATCACGACGATCGTGGAGCCCGAGCACGCCCCCGCCGAGGTGCTCCTGCACGGTCTCGGCGCCGCCCCCGGCAGCGCCTCCGGCGCGGTGCGCCTGCTCACCGACCCCCACGAGACCTCGGCGTTCCGCGACGGCGAGGTGCTCGTCACGCACATGACGACGCCCGACTGGGTGCCGCTGATGCGCCGCGCCGCCGCGATCGTCACCGACTCAGGGGGCATGACCTGCCACGCCGCCATCGTCTCGCGCGAGCTGGGCATCCCCTGCGTCGTCGGCACCGGCGACGCCACCCGCCGGCTGCGCGACGGCGAGATCGTCACCGTCGACGCCACCCAGGGCACCGTTCTGGAGGGCGCCGTCGACGTCGGCCCCGGCGCCGGGAGCGCGGCCCGTCACGCGACGGGCGTCGCCGGCTCCGCGCTCGTCGCGAGCCCCGACGGGGCGGTCACGGCGCCCGGTATCGCCGGCGCCCCCGGTCTCCTCACCGGGCCGGGCGCCACCGCCGCCCCGGTCACCGCCACGCGCCTGCTCGTCAACCTCTCCGAGCCCTCGCAGGTGGCGGCCGCGGCCGCGCTGGAAGTCGACGGGGTCGGCCTGCTGCGCGCCGAGATGATGGTGCTCGAGGCGCTCGACGGCACCCACCCGCGGCAGCTGATCGAGGAGGGCAAGGCCGAGGAGTTCGTCGAGCGCATGGCGCGGGCGCTGAACACGTTCGCCGCCGGCTTTCACCCGCGCCCGATCACCTACCGCACGATCGACTTCCGCACCAACGAGTTCCGCGGGCTGCGCGGCGGGGAGCGCTTCGAGCCGCAGGAGTCCAACCCGATGATCGGCTACCGCGGCGCCCTGCGCTACACCCAGGAGCCCGAGGTCTTCGCCCTGGAGATGCAGGCCGTGCGGCGCGTCTGGGACGCCGGCCACGAGAACTTCCACGTGATGCTGCCCTTCGTGCGCACCGCCCGCGAGCTGGAACGCTGCCGCGCGCTGCTCGCCGAGTCGGGTCTGCTCGATCGCCCCGGCTTCGAGCTGTGGATCATGGCCGAGGTGCCCTCGGTGCTGTTCAACCTGGAGCGCTACGCCCAGCTCGGGATCGCCGGCATCTCGGTCGGCTCCAACGACCTCACCCAGCTGATGCTCGGCGCCGACCGCGACTCGGAGCTGCTCGCGGCGACCTTCGACGAGCGCGACCCCGCGGTCGTCGCCTACCTCGGCGAGCTGATTCCGCGCGCCCGCGAGCTCGGGCTGCGCACCTCGATCTGCGGGCAGGCCCCCTCGGTGTATCCCGAGTACGCCGAGCTGCTCGTCGGGCTGGGCATCGAGAACATCTCCGTCAGCGTCGACGCCGTGCCGCGCACCCGCCGGCTGATCGCCGCCGCCGAGCAGCGGGTGGTCCTCGACGCCGCGCGCGCCGGTGTCCGCCTCGGCGCGGCATAAAATCTCCACCGAGAGAGGATCGCCAGATGACCTTTCAGCGGCGCCATCATTCATTTGCGGCAGCGATCGTCGGTCTGCTGCTGCTGGCCGGCTGCGGCGGGTCCTCCTCGCCGTCGTCGGCGACGACGGGGCCGAAGACGGCGAGCACGGCTCCCACGACGTCCACCGCCGCCACCGCGCCCGCCGCGAGCGTGTCGGCGTCGGGGACCGTCAGCGCGAGCTCGGACGGGGTCACCGCTACGATGCGCCCCGCCAGCCACCACCCCGTCGTCGAACGGCCCTGGCCGATCAGCTTCACCGTCTCCAGCCACGGACGTCCCGCGCACGCCAGCGTCAACTACGAGTACCTCTTCGGCGGCCAGGTCGTCGCGCACCGCTCGCACTACGTCTTCACCGGGCACTTCGCCGACGTCTTCAAATGGCCGGCCTCGGCCGTCGGCTACCCGCTGACGTTCCGCGCGGTGATCGTCTCCGGTCACGTGAAGCTGAACCTCGACTACGCGGTTCAGGTCGTCAGGTGAGTGCGCCGGCCGGCGCGGACGTGGTCGTCGCCGGGGTCAGCAAGGGCTTCGGACGCATCGCCGCCGTGCGCGACGTCTCGCTGCGGGTCGGCGCCGGCGAGGCCGTCGCGATCACCGGCCGGTCGGGCTCGGGCAAGAGCACCCTGCTCGCGCTGATCGGCGGCCTCGAGCAGCCCGACACGGGCGAGGTGAGGATCGACGGGCGCCCACTGTGGCGCGAGCCCAACCACGCCCGCGCCCGCCGCGAGGTCGTCGGCTTCGTCTTCCAGCGCCACCTGCTGCTCGAGTCGCTCTCGGCGCGCGCCAACGTCGAAGTCCCGCTGATCGGCGCCCGCGTGCACCACGGCGCGCGCCGCGAGCGCGCGCTCACCCTGCTCGACGAGGTCGGTCTGGCCGATCGCGCCGAGCACCTGCCCTCCGAGCTCTCCGGCGGCGAGCGCCAGCGCGTCGCCGTCGCGCGGGCGCTGGCCAACGAGCCGCGCCTGCTGCTCGCCGACGAGCCCACCGGGGCGCTGGACTCGGCGACCTCCGAGCGCGTGCTCGACCTGCTCTTCCGCCTGCGCGACCGGCTGGGGATGACGATGATCGTCGTCAGCTACGACAGCTCCGTCGGGCGGCGCGCCGACCGCACGATCACGATCGTCGACGGCGCCGTCGTGGCGGAGGGCGAGCCGGCTCCCTCGGCTGGCGGGTCGACCTGTGCCGGCGCCGCGCCGCCCACCGAGCCGGGCTCCGCGACGGACGGCCAAGCGTCCGCCGCCGACGTTCCCCAGGCCTCCGTCTGCTCGCGGTCGGAGTAGGGGAGGGGGAGGGGTGTTCGCGATCATCGCAACCAACCTCATGCGCCGCTCGGCGCGCACGATCTTCACCGCGCTGGGCATCGCCGTCGGGGTGGCGACGATCGTGGCGCTCGCCTTCACCCAGGGGCTGAAACGGACGGCCGCCGGGTTCGTCCATCTCGGCGGCTCCGGGCTCGGCGTCTTCCAGGCCAACGTCTCGGACCCCACCGCCTCGCTGCTGCCGGAAGCGATGGTCGCGCGGTTGCGGTCGAGCCCGCAGGTGCAGCGCGCGACGCCGCTGCTGCTGATGATCGAAGCGATCAAGGCCGAAGCCTCGGCGGTCACCTTCGGCGCCGACCCCCACGGCTTCTTCACCCAGAGCCTCGTCATCGTCGAAGGCCACCGGGTAGCGGCGGGCGCACAGGAGGTGCTCGTCGGGGATCGCCTCGCCGCCGCGCTGCACCTGCGCCCCGGCGACCTGCTGAGCGTCGCAGGCCACCGCTTCCCGGTCGCCGGCGTCTACCACTCGGGCATCCTCTTCGAGGACTCCGGCGCCGTGCTCCCGCTCGCCACCGCCCAGCGGCTCAGCGGCCGCCAGGGCGAGGAGACCGACGTCGTCGTCGACCTCGCCCCCGCCGTGCACGCCGAAACGGCCGCCAGGCGCATCGAACGCGAATTCCCCGGCACCCAGGTCATCACCGACCCCCAGCAGGCGCTGCGCGCCGGGGCCAACTCGACGCTGATATCCAAGGCGATCCTCGTGATCGTCGTGATCGCCCTGATCGTCGGCATCATCAGCGTCGCCAACACCATGGCGATGTCGATCCTCGAACGCCAGGGCGAGCTCGGCCTGCTCGGCGCCGTCGGCTGGTCGCCGCTGCGGGTCGCGTCGCTGATCATGGGCGAAGGGATCGCCGTCAGCGTGCTCGGCGCCGGATTCGGTCTGCTGCTCGGGGTCATCGGCGGCAGCCTGCTCGTCGACGCCCTCGGTGTCAGCACCTATATATCGCCCTCGATCACCGCCTGGGGCCTCGGCCGCGGCCTGCTCGTCGGCATCGCCATCGGCGTGCTCGGTGGGATCTACCCCGCGTGGCGCGTCACCCGGATGACGCCGCTGCGGGCGCTGTCGGGGACGTAGAGAGATCGGGCTTTCGCGCCCATAGGTCGTGGCGGCGCGGTCCACGCGCCTGTGCCGGGAGCGTCGCTTTGGGTATTGACAGGCCGGCGGGCTGCGTGTATGGTTGCCTTTGTCATCGCCTTCGGTTGGCGGTGGCGTGATGACATATGGATCGGGGTTGGGTCGGCGCGCCCTTGCGGTTGACCGCGGCAGCGCTGGCGGGACGTCAGTCGGGAGAGGGACCAGAGGTCGCAACGGATGAGGGAGCTGGGTTTCGACGTGCTTTCAGCAGAGAACAGCGTCTCAGGGGTCGCTGCATGGGGCGGTGAGCTCGTAGCTAGATGCGCCAGCATGGCGCTGTCGCATCTCTCTCTCTCTCTCTCTCTCTTGCGCTAGGGATCTAGCCCCCGCGGCTCCATATCTGCCGCCCGCGCCGGCCTCCTGTGGGGGATGGGCGGCGTGATGGCCGGTTCGCGTCTCACCGAGACACGACCGCGGCGGGTCTCCTCCTCGCGCCGGTCGGCGGTGAACGTGTCTGCCCGGGCCTCGCGGGCAGCTGGCGGGGCCTCGCGGGTGGAGGTGAGCGATATACAGCGCTCGCGGTTGATCGCCGCGACGGTCGCCGCGGTCGAGGAGTCGGGCTATGCGCAGGCGACGGTCGGCAAGATCACCGCGCGGGCGCGCGTGTCGCGGCGCACGTTCTACGAGTTGTTCGACGACCGCGACGAGTGCCTGGCGGCGGTGCTGGAGGAGGCCGTCGAGCTGGTGCGGGCGGAGCTGACCGCAGCCGAGCTGGGGCCGCTGGCGTGGCGCGAGCGGGTGCGCGTGGGGCTGGCGGCGATCCTGGGGTTCTTCGATCGCGAGCCGGCGCTGGCCCGCGTGTGTGTGGTGCACGCTCTGCGCGCCGGGCCGGTGGTGCTGGCGCGTCGTGAGGAGGTGATCGCGCAGCTGACAGCGGCGCTCGACGAAGGGCGCCTGCAGGGCGCGCGCGGGGAGACCTGTACGCCGCTGACGGCGGAGGGTCTCGTCGGCGCTGGCTGCGCGATCGTGTATGCGCGGCTCGAGCGTCGCGAGCGTGAGCCGTTGAGTGGCTTACTGGGCGAGTTGATGGGGATGATCGCGCTGGCGTATCTGGGTCCGGCGGCGGCACGGCGGGAGCGGGCGCTGTCGGCGCCGCCCCGGCCGGCCGTCACCGGTGAGCTTCCCGCCGCTGAGTCGCGGGCGGCGAGCGACCCGCTGAGCGGGGTGTCGATGCGGCTGACCTACCGGACGGCACGGGTGCTGGAGGCGATCGCCACGCTGGGCGGTGGGGGCGAGCATCCCAGCAACCGGGAGGTCGCGACCTACGCCGAGGTTGCCGATCCGGGGCAGATCTCCAAGCTGCTGCGGCGCCTGGAGCGTCTCGGGCTGCTGGCCAACCTTGGGGCGGGGCACGCCAGAGGTGGCCCCAACGCGTGGACGCTAACCCCCGCCGGCGAGCACGTCGCGCAGAGCATGCGTATGTACAACCCCCACCAGCGCGAAGTCGCCTGATGGGCCGTTCACACCTGAAAGGCGGTAGAGCATGATGACCGGGCGTCGACTCATCCCCACCGTGCCGACCGGGCGCAACGCGCTGCACGCAACGATCGCCCTGTCATGCGCGCTCGCGCTTGTGTCTCTGTACGCGCTTGCGCTCGCGCGGCCGGTGCCGGCCGCGGCTGAAGAATGCCCGAACGCGGCGTTCCGGGTGGGCCCGTCGGCGCACCTGCCGGACTGCCGCGCGTATGAGCTGGTGACGCCGCCGTTCAAGAACGCGGGCGGCATCGAAGAACTCTATAACGTCAGTCCGGAGGGGTCTCAGGTGCTCGCGGCGATTACCGCGGCGACTCCGGAAACCGAAGGTGACCCTTACATCAGCTTTTCGGGGGCGCCCGCGTATTATTCGATCGCGCGCGCCCCGTCGGGCTGGAGCGCGACGCCAGCAGACCTGCCGAGCAGCAAATACATCGTGCCCACCAAGCTCAATGAAGGCCCGATGCTGAGCCTGGAAGGTGAACGGAGCGCCTGGCTGGCGCGCAGAGTGGGGCAGCCGGAAAACAGCCTCGGCATCTTCACGCGCGAAACGGATGGCTCGCTTGTCGAAGTCGGCCCGGCCGCACCGCGCTCGGCGCCCGAAGAGGACCCGACCGATCTGCTCGAACTCGTGGGCCTGCACAAGCGCGGTATCTCGGCGGATGGGTCGCGTGTGTTCTTCTCGTTGGAAAGCGCGGGTGGCTACTACTGGCCGGGCGATGAGACCCGCGGTGGCGGGGGAAGCCTTTACGAGTACGTGGGCACCGGGAACGGCGCGCCATTGCTCGTCGGTGTGAACGACAGCGGTGAGCAGATCGGCCAGTGCGGCGACGTGATCGGCGGCGCGCCCCGGCCGCAGAGCTACGGAGAGTCGCTGTTTAACGACAATGCGGTGTCAGCGGATGGGAACACGGTGTTCTTCTCGGTCTTCCCCGGTGACTGTGGTGGCAGTGGTACGCCGGTAGCCGAGCTGTTCGCGCGGATCGACAACGGGTTGCCGGGTGCGCATACCGTCTCGATCTCCCAGCCGAGTGAGGAAGATTGCGCGGCCTGCTATGAAAATGGGAGGCTGATCAGCGCCGGGCGACTGGCGAATGCGACGTTCATCGGTGCCTCCGAAGACGGCTCGAAGGTCTTCTTTGAGACGACGCAGCCGCTGCTCGGCTCCGATACGAGCAACAACCTGTACGAGTACGACTTCGACGCGCCTTCGGGGCAGCGGCTCGTGCGGGTCTCCGCCGGAGACGCAACCGTCTCGAACCCGGCTGCCGAAGTGCTGGAAGGGGATGGGTACGCGCATCCCTGGATGCAGGTCTCTCAGGATGGCTCGCACGTCTACTTCCTGGCGAGCGGGGTGCTGACCACGACGCCCAACCGGCAGGGTGAAACGGCTGAAGCGGGCGCGCCCAACCTGTACGTGTTCGAACAGGACGCAGAACACCCGTCGGGACGTCTGGCGTTTATCGCGACCCTGTCTACGGCCGATTTGAGTGACGCGGCTGAACGTGGGTTTGAGTCCGACGTGACGCCCGACGGTCGCTTTCTTGTGTTCACGAGCAACCGCGACCTGACGCCAGACGATACGGGCACGGCCAGGCAGCTGTTTGAGTATGACGCGCAGACCGGTGTTTTGGTGCGCGTGTCGATCGGGGAGGAAGGCTATAACCACGACGGCAACACACCGGCCAATTTCGTGACGATCCCTCGCCCGTGTTACAGCTGCGAGAGCTATGAACCCGCAGAGTATTGGAGTCATCTGTCTGTGTCCGCTGACGGCGCTTATGTGTTTTTCCAGAGCCCTGCGGCGCTCACGCCGCAGGCAATCGAAGGCTTTGAAGCCTACGGTGAAAACTATAAAATTCATGGCTTCAATAATGTGTATGAGTATCACGGGGGGCGGGTCAGCCTGATCTCCGATGGCCAGGACACGGCCACCGGCGTGACAGGGGAAAGCATGGTGAGGTTGCTCGGGACGGATGCGTCTGGTGGCGATGTGTTCTTTACCACGGCGGATCGGCTTGTGGGGCAGGATGGCGATACGAGTGTCGATATTTATGACGCGCGGGTGGATGGTGGTTTCCCGGGGCCGGCCGCGCCATTGCCGTGTGAAGGGGAAGGCTGCCAGGGTCCGTTGAGCGGGGCGCCGACGCTGCTCTCGCCTGGCAGTGAGTCGCAGGTGGGCAGCAACCCGCCATTGGCCGGTGAACCAATGGCACAACCGGCAAAAGCGAAAGCGAAGGCAAAGAAGAAGCAGGAGCAGCAGCAGAATAAAAAGAAAAAGAAGAAGGAGAAGAAGGAGAGGACAAAGGGTAAGCGGGGCAAGGGGAAGGGTGTGAAAGCGCGGAGGTCGAGCGGACGGAGGCGTCGGTCATGAGGGTGATGGGTTGGAATTGTGCTTGGGTGTTGCGTTGGGTGTTGCTTTCATGCGTGCTTGCGTGCTTGTTTGCGTGTGGCGTGGTGACTGTGGCGGCTCTTGCGGCGCCGGCCGGCCCTGGTTTTCATGTCGATGCGGTCGCGGGTCCGACGGTCTTTTCACCTGAACACAATGGTCTGATGCGCAATGAGGAGGAAAAGCCCGATTCGTACACGGCGTATGTGACGAACGCGGGCAGCGAGCCGACGTCGGGGCCGATTACGATCCGTGATGAGCTGCCGCGAGGGTTGACGTCGATCACGGCGGAAGGCCTGCTCGAAAGCGAGGTCGCGAGGGGGCAGGATGTGTCGTTGCCGGGTGGGGCGGTGTCGTGTGAAGCGTTGACGGCGACGTGTACGTATGACGAACCGTTGTTGCCGGGTGAGCGTTTGTGGCTGTTCTTCGGTGTGCGGGTGGCGCCGGGGACGGTGGGTCCGGTGACTGACAGTGTGCTGGTTTCTGGTGGCGGCGCGCCGAGCGCGTCGGCGAATGTGGTGACGGCGGTCGGGACGGCGGCGGAGTCGCAGGCCGAGCCGTTCGGGCTGGCCGCGTTCGCTGCCGAAACGACGGGGGCCGGTGGGGCGACGGACGCGCAGGCGGGCGATCACCCGTATGAGACGACGGTCACGTTTTCGCTTAACACGACCGACCAGCTGGAAGGCCATCTCGCGGGAGGCGGCGCTGAAGAAGGGTACGGGGACGCCGGCACGCTGCCCGGCGGTGGCACGGGGCATGTGAGGGATGTGGTGGTGGATGTTCCCCCGGGGGTGACGGGCGACCCGACGGTGGTGGAACGCTGCCCTCTGTATAAGGCGGCTGTCCTGGACTGTCCGGCGAGTACGCAGATGGGTGTGGCGCATTTGATTCTCGGCAACAGGCCCGAGAAAGCTTACGACGTGTTTGGTGAGCCGATCTACAATCTCATCCCGGAAAAAGGGTATCCGGCGGAGTTCGGGATCGTGCTGCCGGGCCTGCATATTCTGGTGCCGTTGTATGTCAGCGTGCTGCCTGAAAATGGCTATGAGGTGCGGGTCACGACGCCGGGGATCCCCGAGGCGGGTACGCCGGTGGACGTCGCGGTGACGTTCTTCGGCACGCCGGAGACCGACCCCAACGCCTACAACGAATACCATCGCGCGGTGACGGACGTAGCGCCGACGGCGTTCCTGGACAACCCGGTGGATTGCGCCGCCGGCCCGCAGACGGCGAATATGTGGGTCGATTCATGGGAGAACCCGGGTCCGTGGCTGCCCGATGGCCAGCCGGATGTGAGCGATCCGCGGTGGGCGTCGCGTTCGACGACGATGTTCTCCAGCCTCGAAGGTTGCGAACTGCTGCAGTTCAACCCGACGTTGACGGTGATCCCGGACACCACCCAGGCCGACGAAGCGTCGGGCGTCGTGGTGGAACAGCATTTCCCGCAGGGGTTGCAGCAGTTCCCCTCGCTGATCAGCCCGGAGCTCAAGGAAACGACGGTCACGCTGCCCTCGGGGGTGTCATTGAACCCGTCCTCGGCGGATGGGCTGGAAGCCTGCAGCAATGCGCAGATCGACCTCGGTTCTGGGAGTCTCGGCTCGTGTCCGAATGGGTCGCAGGTCGGGTCGATCGAAGCGGAAACGTCATTGCTGACAGAACCGCTGAAGGGCCAGGTGTATCTGGGGACGCCGAATTGCGATCCCTGTCTTTCCGCTGACGCCTCGGACGGAAACATGTTCCGGCTGTTCTTGCAGCTGGAGGGCTCGGGAGTCGTGATCAAGCAGGAAGGCCGGATGTACACCAACGCCAGCACCGGTCAGGTGACGGCGACGTTCAAGGATCTGCCGCAGCTGCCCGCGAGCAACATCAAGCTGCACTTCAACGGCGGGCTGCGCGCGGGGCTGGCGACGCCGCAGGCGTGCGGGACGTTCACCGGGACGGCGGTGGAGACGCCGTGGAGCTCCCCGATCACGCCCTCGGCGACACCGCAGGCGCAGTTCGGCATCAGCTGGAACGGAGCAGGCCAGGCGTGCCCGTCGGTATGGCCGTTTCACCCGGAATTCGAAGCCGGCACCGCGAACCCGGACGCCGGCCAGTACAGCCCGTTGACGGTAACGCTCAACCGCGAAGACCGCGAACAGGACCTCCAGCAGATCAAGGTCACGACCCCGCCGGGGCTGATCGGGTCGATCACCGGCGTGCCGCTATGCGAAGAGCCCCAAGCAGACCTGGGGACGTGTTCGGAAGCCTCGCAGCTCGGCGAACTGACCGTGTCCGCCGGCGCGGGCTCACACCCCTTCTACCAGAAAGGCAAAATCTACCTGACAGGCCCGTACAAGGGCGCGCCGTTTGGCCTCTCGATCGTCGTGCCGGTGCACGCCGGCCCGTTCAACCTGGGGAACATCGTCGTACGCGCGCGAGTGACCGTCGATCCGAATACGACGGCGTTGACGGTCACAACCGACCCGCTGCCGCAGGTGATCGACGGGATCCCACTGCGGATCCGCAAAACGAACGTCACGATCAACCGGCCGAACTTCATCTTCAACCCCACCAACTGCGCACAGCAAAAGATCACCGCCGTGATCTCCGGCTCCCAGGGCACCCAAACCGAAGCAAGCGTACCCTTCGCCGTCGCCGGCTGCGCCGGCCTGTCATTCGGCCCGAAATTCACAGTAGCGACCTCCGGCAAACCCTCCCGCCTCAACGGGACGAGCCTCGACGCGAAAGTCGCTTTCCTGCCCGGCCCACAATCAAACATCGCCCGCGTAAAGGTCGAACTACCCAAGGACCTCCCCTCCCGCCTCTCGACACTGCAAAAAGCATGCCCGGACACCACATTCGAAACGAACCCCGCGGCCTGCCCAGCAGCATCGGTGATCGGCGCAGCAGCGGCCACCACCCCGATCCTCCCCGTGCCGCTACGCGGACCCGTGTACTTCGTCTCCCACGGCAACGAAGCGTTCCCAAACCTCGTCGCCGTGCTGCAGGGCTACGGCGTACGGGTGAACCTGATCGGCGACACCTTCATCTCCAAGCACGGAATCACCAGCTCGACATTCACAAACGTCCCCGACGTCCGCGTCTCGAGCTTCGAGCTATTCCTACCACAAGGCCCCTACTCCGCACTCACCGCACTCGGAAACCCCTGCAAAGAGAAACTCACAACACCCATCACATTCACCGCCCAAGACGGCACACAACTCAAACAACGCACCCCCATCCACGTCACCGACTGCCCCAAGACCAAACACACCAAGAAAAAGAAAAAGACGAAGAAGACAGGCAAACCCAGCAGGGCAACCAGAGGCCACCGTCACAGCAACAGGAGAGACTCATGACTCACCTCCACACACCAGCGAGGACAGTCCTGACGACACTCACCACCGCCGGCCTGACCACACTCGCCACCATCGTTCTCCTCGCCTCGCCAGCCACCGCACGCGTCACACGCCAAGTCTCCTCGTTCACGCCAGCGGAAATCGAAGATCCTCAAGGTATCTCGGTGGAACAGGCCACAGGAGATGTCTTCGTGGCCGGGGAGGAATCTCACAACGTCGAGAAGTTCACCCCGAGCGGCGTGCATATCACCTCGTTTGTCTCCCCGATCTTCGAAGAAGAACCCGAAAGCATCGCGGTCGATAACTCCAGCGACGCATCAAAAGGCGACATATACGTCACAGGACTCGCGATGGGCGAAGTCGTCAAGCTCGACCCGGACGGCACAGCCGCACCCGGCTTCACACCGATCACTGCGAGCTCGATACCCGCAGGCGACCCAGGCTCCGAAGGAGTGAGGTTTGTGGGTGTCGCGGTGGATCCCGAGAACGGCGACGTCGTGGTGACGGATCGTGAAAACAGTGAGGTCGATATCTTCAGCTCCGTGGGTGTGTTCATCTCGCAGTTCGCTGGTCCCCACGGGGCGGTGGCGGTCGGCTCAGACGACGACATCTTCACCGCCGACGAAAGCGGTGCGCTGCAGTGGCTTCCGCCTCTGTATGAAAGCTCACGCCCGATCGATGCCGGCGAATCAGCGTACGGTATCGCAGTGGATCAGGCCACAGGGCGCATGTTCGTCGAGGCACCCAGGAAACCTCGTGAAATCACCGAATACGAAGAAGTTCCCGGCACGCCGCCGACCTGGACGGCGATGCTGCATTTCGGTCAAGGGCTGATCGAATACTCCGGCGGCGTCGCCGTGGACGAAGCAACGAATACCGTGTACGCGGCGAGCCCGGGAAACGGCACGGTGGAGGTGTTCGGGTCGCCGGTCAGCCCGCCGGTTGTACTCACCGGCGCGGCCAGCGGCGTGACCGCGACAGCGGCACAGCTTAACGGGGAAGTCGACCCCGACGGTGTACCGGTCACGACCTGTCGCTTTGAATACGGGCTGACCAGCGCCTACGGACAGAGCGCTCTCTGCTCGCCCCCGCCCCCGCTGACCGGCACCGCGACAATTCCTGTGATCGCGCGACTCGCAGTACACCCGGACAGGACCTATCACTATCGGCTGGTCGCGATCAACGAACAGGGCATCAGCGAAAACGGCCAGGATGAGACGTTCCAGACCCAGGCGCCCGAACCGGCTGTCAGCGAGTCGGCCTCGGCGATCACGCAGACCACGGCAACGATCGATGCGAGCATCGACCCCAACGACCAGCCCACCGGCTACCGCTTCGAATACGGCACCACGAGCGCATACGGCACCATCGTGCCAGCCGGCGAAGCAAGCGCCGGCGCGGGCTATGAAGCGGTGCATGTAAGCCAGGAACTTGCAGGATTGCAGCCGGACACCACCTACCACTACCGCGTCGTGGCGACCAACGGCTCCTCCTCCGCCGGGGGAACGATAGGTCCCGATCAGACATTCACCACGCCTCCGTTGGAGCCACCGATGGTAAGCACCGGCCAGGCCGTGAATGTCGCGCAGAACACCGTGACGCTGACCGGCACGATCGGCACCCAGGGGTACCAGACCGAGTACGAGTTCGACTTCGGGACCGACACCAGCTACGGCACCCGGATCTTCGGCGACGCCGGCAGCGAAGCCGGGGCGCATACGTTCTCGGTGACGCTGCAGGGATTGCAGCCCGGCACGACCTACCACTTCCGGATCGCAGCGACGAACACCTTCGGCACCACCTACGGGGAGGACGTGACGTTCACGACCGGCATCTACCCATCGGCGCTGCTCAGCGAGCCGGTCGCCCCACCGCTGCTGCCCGCGATCCTGCTCGCACCCGAACCCACTTCCGCCAAAGGCGCGACGGCGAAGACGGTGAACGTCCGGTCTACGGCCCACGCGGCACGGCGGAAAGCGGCGGGAGACAGGCCCGACGGACACGAACATCGACGAAAGCGCCACGCCCGGCGGGTCGGCGAGACTCGCGGCGTATATAGAGGGAGGGACGGACGATGAGAGGAATGAGAAGGCTGACGCTCGTGGTTGCGGCGGCGCTGCTTGGTGTTCTTGCACTTAACGCTGTGCCGGCCATCGCGAAGACCGGGTACCAGGACATCTGTCCGACGTTGGGGACCGCGATCTGCACACCGTTTGAAGGGAGGCGCGCTCCACGGGGCTTGGCGGTTGACAATTCGGGGGGAACGTCGGCCGGCGACGTGTGGGTAGCCTATGGTTTCTATTATCCCGAAGGTGATATGCGATTGGTGAAGTATGATCCGAGGGGAGAAGAGATCGGCGAAGCCGAAACAGAGAGTCTCAGTTTCAACGAATCGGGCGAGCCTCTGGATGTGGCCGTTGGCCCGGCGAACGGCGATGTCTACCTGAGCAGCACCAGGCGTGAAATTGTTGTGGCGTTCACCGCGGAAGGAGACCCGACGGGCGTTCAGGTGACGGAAACACCGGAGGGCAGGGTGGTGCCTTCTGCGGTCGCGGTCGATGGGGAAGGGAATATCTATATCGTGAACGCTCGGGACGATGCGGTTGACAAGTTCGACTCCTCGGGTGCCTATGTCGGGTCGATCGTCTCGTTGCCCGAAGTTGGTCAGGTATCGCTGGCCGTCGGCCCTGAAGACGATCTGTACGTGGGGTTGGCCGGCGAAGTGAGGAGGTACAGCACGAGCGGGGCGCCCGTCGATTGTCCGGGCGCAGGCAACGCGCTGCACCGCGAAGGCGGTGGACTGGTCGCCGTCGATCCCTCTGACGGCCATCTGTTCGTGGAGGAAGCGACCGCGACGGAAGGCAAGCTGATCACGGAATACAGCTCGCTTTGCGCGACGACGTGGACGAGCAGGTTCGCCAAAGGGGAAGTTGCCGAAGGAATCGGCGTGAATGGTTCCACGCACGGCGTCTATATCGGCGCCGAGAGCTTCGTTGACGTCTACGGCGTGGTGACGTTGCCGGCTGTTGCGACGGGCTCTGCGAGCGATGTCACGCGTAGTTCGGCGGCGGTGGCTGGGACGGTGGTCCCTGAAGGTGCGGAAGTGACGAGCTGTGAATTTGAATATGGGCCGACGATCTACTATGGGCAGAGTGCGCCGTGTTCGCAGGTGCCGCCGTTTGCGGGGGAAACCACGGTGGGGGCTACGCTGTCGTTTGTGTTGCCGCCGGGCGGCGCGATCCACTACCGGTTGAAGGTTGGCAGCCCCGCCGGCGATGAATACGGCCAGGACGAGTTCTTCGTGCGCGAAGCGCCGCCGACGGTGGTGAGCACGTTGCCGGCGACGGGTGTCGCGCAGTTCGGCGCGACGTTGCATGGGGTGCTGGAAACCGGGGAAGAGGTCGCCAACTACCACTTCGAATACGGCACCACGACCGGCTACGGTCAGATCGCGCCGATCCCGGACGGCTACTCGCCGCCGAGCGAGGAGCCGTTTGCGGTCACCCAGCCGGTCCAGGGGCTGCAGGCCGGCACGACCTATCACTACCGGCTGGTCGCCTCCAGCCCCGGCGGCACCGAGGTCGAGGGTCCTGATGAGACGTTCACGACGCTCTCGGTTCCCGCCCCGGCCGTCAGCACGGGCGCCGTGGAAGGCGTCGGTGTCGCCCAGGCGACGTTGACCGGCGCGGTCGACCCGCAGGGTTGGGAAACGACGTATCTGTTCGAATACGGGACGAGCACGGCGTACGGCTCGGATTGGCCGACGGTGCCGGTCTCGATGGGCGCCCTGGAAGGCTCCCAGCCGGTCCTCGTCACCGTCCCCGGCCTGCAGCCGGGCACCACCTACCATGTCCGCCTGGTGGCGAGCAACGCCGGTGGCACCACCTACGGCCCCGACATGACCTTCACCACGGGCAGCTACCCGGTCGAACCCGTCCAGGAACCGGCAGCGATCAAGACGCTGCTCGTGCCCTCAGAACCCGGCAAGATCGTCAGCATCCAAGCAAAGAAGAAGAAAAAGAGCAACGCCAAGCGAAAAAGTAAGAAAAAGCGGCGGGGGACCAAGAAAAACGGGCACACACACGGCGGCAGGAGCTCCCGGTCACGGCCTCACACCAGCACCCGCCGCCGGAAGTTGCGCAGCCCGAGCGTGAGGAAGACCACGCAGAACCCCAGCAGCACCGGGTAGACGATGTACAGGTGCATGTGTTCGGCCTGTGTCAGGCCGGCGCGCATGCCCTCGGCGACGTAGATCAGGGGGTTGATCAGCACCAGCGTCTGCAGCCAGTGAAAGCCGCCGACCTGCACCGGCGCGAGCTTTGTCCATTGGTAGTAGGTGCCACCGAGGAACGTCAACGGGAGCACCACGAAGCCGAACATCAGGCCGATGTTGCGCGGCTCGAACGTCGTGCCGAGGAGCAGGCCGAGCGAGGTCATCGCGACGCAGGCGATGGGGATGAGCGTCACCACCACGGCCCAGTGCACCGTGAGGTGGGCTTCGACGTGGGCGGCGTGCACGACGGCGGCGATCGGGAAGACGATCAGCGCCGCCAGCAGCCCCTGTACCGATGCCGAGATGATCTTCGAGATCGCGACCAGCCAGATCGGGCAGGGCGCCTGCACGCGATCCTCGATCTCGCGGGTGTAGCCGAACTCGGTCGCCAGCGGCAGCGCCACCGCCTGGATGCCTTGGAACATGATCGAGATTGCCACCACGCCGGGCACGAGCACCGTGGCGAACGCCGACTCGTGCGCGTGGCCTCCACCTCCGCCCACCCCCTGGCCGATAGTGGGGAAGACGTAGAGGAACACGAACACCAGCAGGAACGGCTGGATGATGGTGCGGATCACGAACTCCATGAAGTTCTTGCGCAGCACCACCAGGTCGCGCACGATCAGGCCCCGCAGGGCGCTGCGGCTGGCTGCCGCGGCCGAGCGCGCCGGGGCGATCGCGATGCGGGCGCCCGCCGGCGGCCTCGCCTGTGGGCCGGCTGCGATGGCTGTCGAGGCGGCGGCCGTCGGCGGATCGGTACGGGATGGCATGGTCTCGGCCATCAGTCGCGCAGCTCCTTGCCGGTGAGGTTGATGAACACGTTCTCCAGGGTCGGCTCGGAGATCGAAAGATCCGCCAGCTCGAAGCCCCCGGCCTCCGCGGCGGCGACGATCCGCGGCACCAGCCGATCGGGGCCCTTGACGTGCAGCTCGACGCCTCCCTCCACCTGGCGGGTGTGTGTCACGCCCGGCACGCCCTCGCTCAGATGCCGCGCGAGCGCTGAGAGATCGCCGGCGGCCTTGACCGTCGCGATCGTGTCGGCGCCCACCGTGCGCTTGAGCGCCGCCGGCGTGTCGAGCGCGAGCAGCTTCCCGTGGTCGATGATCGCCACCCGCTCGCAGAGCTCGTCGGCCTCCTCCATGTAGTGGGTGGTCAGCAGGATCGTCTGCCCGCTGGCGTTCAGCTCGCCGAGGATCTCCCACAGCGCCAGGCGGCTCTGGGGGTCGAGGCCGGCGGTCGGCTCGTCCATGAACAGCACCGCCGGGCGATGGAAGATCGCGCGCGCCACCATAAGGCGCTGCGCCATGCCGCCCGAGAGCGCGTACACCGACGCCTTGCCCCACTTGGCGAGATGGAACTGCTCGAGCAGCTCGTCGGCGGTGCGACGCGAGACGTCGGCCGGCATCCCGAACAGGCGCCCGTGGAAGTAGAGGTTCTCCCACACCGTCAGCTGACGGTCCAGCGTGTTCTGCTGGGAGACAACGCCGATCAGCTGCTTGGCCAGCGCCGGGTGGCGCACGACGTCCACCGCGCCGATGAACGCTTCGCCGCCTGTCGGGATGACGCGCGTGGTCAGCATCCCCGCCGTCGTTGTCTTGCCGGCGCCGTTGGGGCCGAGCAGGCCGAAGATTTCCCCGGCGCGGACCGATAGCGTCAACCTGTCGACCGCGGCGAAGTCCGCCCCGTCGTAGACCTTCGTCAGCTCGACGGTGCGGATCACCGTTCCCTCGTCTGCGTCGTGGCCGGTGGGCGCGCCGCCGCCACCGGCGAGGTCGGCGCTGGGCTGCGAGATCGCCATTGGCCTCAGTCTATGTGGCGCCTGCAGATCGAGACCGCAAGAGATCTGAGTTGGCGCTTAGATCTTGTGTGGCGGCAGCAGTTCCGCAACAGATCCAGGCGCCCGCCGCTACGCCGCCGCCCGGACCCCGCCGCGCCGGGCGGGCTGCCCGAGCTGCGCGGCGCGCAGACGCCGCTGGACGTCGGTGATCGAGAGCAGGCCTACCGGCTGGTTGAGCCCGTCAACCACGACGGCGCGGCCGACGCGCACGAAGGCGGGGCGCGCGAGCAGCGTCGCGACGTCCTCGTCAGGGTCCACCAGCAGCGCCGGGTCTCGCTCGGCGAGCTCTCCCACGGTTCGCCGGGTTCGCTCGGCGGCGGGGAGCGACTCGATGCGCCGCAGCGCGACCAGGCCGAGCGCCCGGCCGCTGCCGTCCACGACGGGAAACGCGGTGTAGCGGTAGCGCAGAAAGAAATCGGCGCCTGCCTGCGCCGCGGAGAGCTCGGCGGGGATGCAGACCACGGGGCTCGACATCAGCTCGTGGGCGTGCACGCCGGAAAGCGCGACGCGCACCTGGGCGCCGAGCGCCTGCTGTCCGGAGGCCATCACGACGAAGAAGCCGATCACCGCCAGCCACAGGCCCGCGATCTCGCCGCTGAGGAGCTCCAGGCCGCCGAGCGCGATCGTCACGTAGCCGAAGCCGCGGCCGACGCTCGCGGCGGTCGCGGTCGAGCTGCCGAGGTCGCCGCGCCGGCGCCACAGCAGTGCGCGCAGCACCCGCCCGCCGTCGAGCGGGAAGGCGGGCAGCATGTTGAAGACGAAGATCAGCGCGTTCACGTAGACCTGGTATTCGACGAGCGCCGCGACGCTCGCCGGTGTCGAGGAGGGCAGCGCCAGCGCGATCAGCTCGAAGCAGATCGCGATTACGAGCGTGATCAGCGGTCCGGCGACGGCGTAGCGCAGTTCGTCGCCCGGCTCGTGGGCTTCGCCGGTCATCTTCGATACGCCGCCCAGCAGCCAGAGGTCGATCTCTTCCACCTCGATGCCGTGATGACGGGCGACGATGGCGTGGCCGAACTCGTGGGCGAGGATGCTCGCGAACAGCAGCAGCACGCTGGCCAGCCCCAGGCCGTAGGCGGCCGCGGGAGCGATTCCGTGGATCACTTCCGGGAAGTAGTCCGCCCCGAGCACCCATGTGAAGAACACCACGATCACAAGCCACCACGGGCTGACGCCCACCGGGATCCCGGCGATGCGTCCGATGCGGTAGCTGCGACCTGGCATATACGGCGAGACTAGATGCCGGGCGGATGGGCCGCATCGGTGTAAGACCCGGGAAGGTCGCTGCGGCTTTTCCCGCATCTCCGTGCGGCCGAGAGCCGATGATTGTGCCGGGGCGCCGGTCTAGCGTCGGCGAGACGATGAGCGCCACCAGGCCGATGGGCGTCGCCGACGCCGGGGACGACGACGCCGGGGACGACGACGCCGGGGATGACGACGCCGGGGATGACGAGGCCGGCCCTGAAGAGGCCCGCCCCGACGACCTCGGCCCTGACGAGGCCAGCCCTGACGACGCCGGCCGTGACGACTTCGGCCCTGACAAAGGCGGGGATGACGAGGCCGGGCATGAGATCGACGCCGGCGAGAGCGTCGGGCTGCTGCTGCGCGACCTGCACAGCTCGCGGCGCGGACTGACCTCTGGCGAGGCCGCGCGCCGGCTGCTGCAGTACGGGCGCAACGAGCTGCGCCGGCGCGGCGGTCCGAGCTGGCCGGGCGAGCTGGCGCGCCAGCTGACGCATCCGCTGGCACTGCTGCTGTGGGTCGCCGCGGCGCTGTCCTTCGCCGTCGGCAGCCAGACGGTGGCGATCGCGGTGCTGCTCGTGATCTTCCTCAACGCGGCGTTCGCGTTCATCCAGGAGCTGCAGGCCGAGCACGCCGTCGAGGCGCTCGCCGCCTACATGCCCCAGCACGTCCGCGTGCTGCGCGACGGCAGGCCCGTGTCGATCGAGGCCCCGCAGCTCGTGCTCGGCGACGTCGCGCTGCTCGAAGAGGGCGAGCGCATCCCCGCCGACATGCGGCTGATCTCCGGAGCGCTGGAGGTCGACCTCTCCACGCTCACCGGGGAGTCGGCGCCGGTGCTGCGCTCGGCCGAGCTCGTCGATCGCGACGTCCCGCTTCTGTCCGCCCGAGATCTCGTCTTCAGCGGCACCAGCTGCACCGGCGGCGAGGCCCGGGGGCTGGTGTTCGCGACCGGCATGCACACCCAGCTCGGGCGCATCGCCGCGCTGTCGGAGCGCGTCAAGGAGCAGCCGAGCCCGCTGGAGCGGCAGGTGCGCCGCGTCGCCTGGCTGATCGCCGCGATCGCGATCGCGATGGCGCTGGCCTTCGTTCCGGCGGCGCTCTTCGGCGCGGGTCTCTCGCTGCGCCAGAGCGTCGTCTTCGCCGTCGGGCTGCTCGCCGGCAACGTGCCCGAGGGACTGCTGCCCGTCATCACCCTCGCGCTCGCGGTCGCCGTCGGCGCGCTGGCCCGGCGCGGCGCGCTCGTCAAGCGGCTCAGCGCGGTCGAGACGCTGGGCTGCACCGACGTGATCTGTACCGACAAGACCGGGACGCTGACCGAGAACCGAATGCGCCCCACTGCCGTGTGGACCGCGGCCGGCTCCGTCGCGTTGGTCGATGCGCCGCGCGGCGCGCGGGGGGAAGCGGCGCTCGCCGTTGAGGCCCCTGGCGCGGGCGGAGAGGAGAAGCTCGCCGCAGCGGCCGCCGCGTCGCCGGCGCGCATGCTCGCGCGGGCAGCCGCCGCCTGCAACAACGCGACGCTGCAGCCCGACGGCAGCACGAGCGGCGACCCGACCGAGGTCGCCGTGCTGCTCGCCGCGCAGCGGCTCGGCGCGGACGTGCGCGAGCAGACGCGCACCCACGCCCGCAGCAGGCAGTTCGGCTTCGACCCCAACCTCAAGCTGATGTCGACGCTCGACCGATTCGACGGCGGGCTGATGCTGCACACCAAGGGCGCGCCCGAGGCGCTGCTGCCGCGCTGCACCACCCTGCTCGGCGCCGACGGCTCGGCCGGCGACCTCGACGGGCGGCGGCGCGAGGAGATCACGCACCAGGTCGAGGACCTCGCCAACGACGGGATGCGGGTGCTGGCGGTGGCGCAGAGACCACTGCCGGGGCCGCCGCGCGATCGCGAGCAGGCCGAGCGCGAGCTGTGCCTGCTCGGCCTCGTCGCGATGCGCGACCCGCCGCGCCCGGAGGCCCGCGCGGCGGTCGCCGCCTGCCACGAAGCAGGCATCCGGGTGATCGTGATCACCGGCGACCACCCCCTGACGGCGGCCGCGATCGCCCGTCAGATCGGCATCGGCGCCACGCGCCCCCGGACGGTCGACGCATCACGTCTGGATCACCGCCACGAGCGCGAGCTGCGCGAGCTGCTCGCCGGCGGGCAGGAGCTGATCTTCGCGCGCGCCTCACCCGAGGCCAAGCTGCACATCGCCGAGGCGCTGCGCGCCGAGGGTCACACGATCGCGATGACCGGCGACGGCGTCAACGACGCGCCGGCGCTGCGCCGGGCGGACATCGGCGTCGCGATGGGCCGCTCGGGCACCGACGTCGCCCGCGAGGCCGCCACGATGGTGCTGACAGACGACAACTTCGCCTCGATCGTGGCCGCCATCGAAGCCGGCCGGCAGGTCTACGACAACGTGCGCAAGTTCATCGTCTACATCTTCGCCCACGCCACGCCCGAGATCGCGCCGTTCCTGCTGTTCGCGCTCTCCGGCGGCGCGATCCCGCTGCCGCTGACGGTGCTGCAGCTGCTGGCCTTCGACGTCGGCACCGAGACGCTGCCCTCGCTCGCCCTGGCCCGCGATCCGACCGAGCCGGGCAGCATGCAGCGCCCGCCGCGCCCCCGCTCGGAGGGGGTGATCCGCGCGCCGATGCTCGTCCGCGCATGGCTGTTCCTCGGCGTGCTCGTCGCGGCGCTCTCGCTCGCCGGGTTCCTCTACGTCCTGCTCGGCGCCGGCTGGAAGCCCGGCGATTCGACCGGCGCCGGCCACCCACTGCACCACGCCTACCTGCAGGCCACGACGATGACCTTCCTCGGCATGATCTCAGGCCAGATCGGCACGGCCTTCGCGGTGCGCACCCGGCGCGCCTCGCTGCGCTCGATCGGGGTGTTCAGCAACCGCTACCTCATCTACGCCGTCCTCGCCGAGCTCGCCGTCGCCGCGGTCTTCGTCTACGCCCCGCCGCTGCAGTCGCTGCTCGGAACCGCCGCGCTGCCCGCCGGCGACCTGGCGCTGCTGATCCCGTATCCCTTCGTCGTATGGGGGGCGGATGAGCTGCGTCGCTGGCTACTGCGGAGAACTGCGGAGGCTCGGGCGTAGCAGGCGCGGATGGTGCGAGGTCAGCACTGACGCAAGATCTCCTACATGCTTCAGCAGGTTGTCGTCGGACGCTGGTCGATGGACGCCTACCGCGACATCGTTCCCGAGCGCATCGTCGAAGAGCTCTACGGCTATGCCCGCGCGCTGCGCGGCGCGCGCATCCTGCACATCAACGCCACGCCCTACGGCGGCGGCGTCTCCGAGCTGCTGCGCTCCTCGGTGCCGCTGCTGCGCGACCTCGGCCTGGACGTCGACTGGAAGGTGATCGCCGGCCGGCCCGACTTCTACCGCGCGACCAAGGCGATGCACAACGGCCTGCAGGGCGCGCCTCAGCGACTCGACGAGGCCGAGCGCGAGGCCTACGAGCGGTGCGCCCGCGAAAACGCCGCGATCCTCGACGGCGGCTACGACTTCGTCGTCGCCCACGACCCCCAGCCGGCGGCGCTGCTGGCGTTACACGGCCGCGGCCAGGCGCGGTGGGTGTGGCGCTGTCACATCGACACCTCCGAGCCCAACCCCGACACCTGGGCGTTCCTGCGGCCCTATCTCACCGACTACGACGCCGCCGTGTTCACGATGCCCGAGTTCGTCCCGCCGGACCTGCCGCTGGCGCGCGTCGAGACGATCGCGCCCGCGATCGACCCGCTCAGCCCGAAGAACCTCGACCTCGGCTACGCCACCGCGCGCCAGATCCTCGACTGGATCGGCGTGGAGATGCCCGGGCGGCTGATAACCCAGGTCTCGCGCTTCGACGCCTGGAAGGACCCGCTCGGGGTCATCGAGGCCTACCGGCTCGTGCGCGAGGAGATCCCCGACCTGCAGCTCGCGCTGGTCGGCTCGATGGCGCTCGACGACCCCGAGGGCTGGGAGGTCTATGGGGAAGTCTCCGGGCACGCCGCCGACGATTCCCGGATTCACCTCTACACCAACCTCACCGGCGTCGGCAACGTCGAGGTCAACGCCTTCCAGCGCCTCTCGGAGGTCGTCGTGCAGAAGTCGATCCGCGAGGGCTTCGGCCTGGTCGTCTCGGAGTCGCTGTGGAAGGGCACCCCTGTCGTCGCCGGCCGCGCCGGCGGGATCCCCATGCAGATGCCCGAGGGCGTCGGCGGCGTACTCGTCGACTCGGTGCAGGAGTGCGCCGAAGCGCTGCATGGGCTGCTCAGCGACCAGCAGCGCCGCCGCGAGCTCGGGCACAGCGGCCACGCGCGGGTGCGCGAGCACTTCCTGCTGCCGCGGCTGCTCGCCGACGAACTGCGCCTGCTCGCCACGCTCAGCGCGCCGCCGCCCGAGCTGAACGGCGCGGCGCCGGCCGCGCCCGCGACGGGAGCGCTGAGCGGCTGCTAGCCGCGGCCGGCCCGCGCGCGTCTGTCGGCTGCCTCGATGCCTCAGCCGCCGCGCCGCGGCTGGCGGGCGCCGTGCTCGCGCTGGCGCGCGTACGCGGCGTCGACGATCGCGCAGACCTCCTCCGGGTGGGCGACGAGGGTCAGCTCCTCGAGGTCGGCGGCGCCGATCCGCGCGTCGGCCAGCGCCCGGTCGCGCAGCCAGTCCAGCAGCCCGTCCCACTCGCCCTGCCCGAGCAGGATCGCCGGGAAGTGGCGGATCGTGGCCGTCTGGATCAAGGTCAGCGCCTCGAACAGCTCGTCCAGCGTGCCGAAGCCGCCCGGGGCGATCACGAAGGCGCTGGCGTAGCGCACGAACATCACCTTGCGCGCGAAGAAGTGGCGGAAGCGCAGGCCGATGTCGAGGTAGGGGTTCAGGCGCTGCTCGTGGGGCAGCTCGATGTTGCAGCCCACCGACAGCGCCCCGGCGTCGCGGGCGCCGCGGTTGGCGGCCTCCATCAGGCCGGGGCCGCCGCCGGTGACGATCGCGTAGCCCGAGCGGCCGAGGCAGGCGGCGGTCTCGCGCACCAGCTCGTAGTCGGGGTGCTCGGGCGGGGTGCGGGCCGAGCCGAAGACGGTCACCGCGCGTCCGATGTTCGCCAGCGCGCCGAAGCCGCGTGCGAACTCGGCCGCGATGTCGCGGATGCGCTCCGCGTCGGCGGCGCGCACGCCCGGCGGCTCGTCCCCGAGCCACAGCAGCAGCTCCTCGTCGAAGGTCTGGGCGTGCGCCTGGTTGTGCCGGTCGTCCGCCACCGCGCAAGCCTATGGCCTGCCGCCCGGCTCGTGGCGGCGCACGCGCCGCCGGCCGCGATGCCCACCGGGCCGACGCCGGCGTCCGTATTTCTCCGCACGCCCTCGGCGGCGAAGCTCCGATGGAGGTCGGCTCCCTCCGGGGGAGGATGCCAGGGTATGAACACCCTGGAGCTCGCCCGACTGCAGTTCGGCGTCACGACGGTCTTTCACTTCATCTTCGTCCCGATGTCGATCGGCCTCGCCGTGTGGGTGGCGACATGCCAGACGCGCTACCACCGCGGCGGCGACGAGATCTTCCTGCGCATGACGCGCTTCTGGGGCAAGTTCATGTTGATCTCCCTCGCCATCGGCGTCGTGACGGGCATCGTCCAGGAGTTCCAGTTCGGGATGAACTGGTCTGAATACTCGCGCTACGTCGGCGACATCTTCGGGGCGCCCCTGGCCATGGAGGGTCTGGCGGCGTTCTTCCTGGAGTCCACCTTCGTGGGGCTGTGGATCTTCGGCTGGGGCCGGCTCTCACCGCGCGTGCACCTCGCCACGATCTGGCTCACCGCCTTCGGGGCGGTGCTCTCCGCCTACTTCATCCTCGCCGCCAACTCCTGGATGCAGCACCCCGTGGGCTACACGATCAACCACGTCACACACCGCGCCGAGCTGAAGAGCATCTTCGCGGTCCTCACCAACTCCACCGTGCTGCTGGCCATGCCGCACACGATATTCGGCGCCCTCTGCACCGGGGGGATGCTCGTGATCGGCATCTCCGCCTTCTGCCTGCTGCGCGGCCGGCGCAACGACGTCTTCTCGCGCTCGCTGCGCATGGCCCTCCCGTTGACGCTGATCGCGGCGATCCTGACCGGCGCCTTCGGCCACGGCCAGGGGATGCTGATGGAGAAACAGCAGCCGATGAAGATGGCGGCCGCCGAGGCGCTCTACAAAACGACCAAAGGAGCCAGCCTCTCGATCCTCGCGGCCGGGCCCTTCGAACATTTCCCCAAGCGACTGAACACCGACATCCGCATCCCGCACCTGCTCTCGATTCTCGGCACAGCCTCCTGGAACGGCGAAGTCAAGGGCGTCGACCAACTGCAGCGCGAAGACGTCAAGAAATACGGCCCGGGCGACTACGTGCCGATCCTCGGGGTCACCTACTGGACCTTCCGCATCATGGCCGGCATCGGCGTGCTGCTCGTGCTGATCCCGATCATCGGCATGTGGCTCGCCCACCGTGGTGTCATCGAGCGGCGCCGCTGGTTCCTGCGGGTGGCGACCGTCGGCGCCCTCCTGCCGCCGCTGGCCAACCTGAGCGGCTGGATCTTCACCGAGATGGGCCGCCAGCCGTGGGTCGTGTACGGACTGCTGAAGACCAGTGAAGCGCGCTCGCCGCTGGTGGGGTCGAGCTCGATAATCATCACCCTCTGCGGCTACACCCTGCTCTACGGCACGCTGCTCGTGGTCGGCGGAAAGCTGTTCGCCAAAGAGATCGCCCACGGACCCGAGCCGGAGCCGGAGCCGGTGCCGGCCGGGGAGCGCCGCCCCCCGGCGGGCGAGGGACCGCGACCCGACCTCGTGCTGGCCTACTGATGGCGAGCTGAAAGGTATCCGCGATGCACGAGCCCAACTTCCTGCAGACCCTGTGGTTCGTCCTCATCGGCGTCCTCTGGGTCGGCTACTTCATCCTGGAGGGCTTCGACTTCGGCGTCGGCATGCTGCTGCGCGCGCTCGGACGCGACGAGGTCGAGAAGCGCATGGTCATCCACACCATCGGTCCCGTCTGGGACGGCAACGAGGTGTGGCTGCTGACCGCCGGCGGCGCCACCTTCGCGGCCTTCCCCGGCTGGTACGCGAGCCTCTTCTCCGGCTTCTACCTCGCGCTCTTCTTGATCCTCGCCGCGCTGATCGTGCGCGGCGTCTCGTTCGAGTTCTGGGGCAAGGACGACTCTCCGCGCTGGCGCGCCACCTGGGAGTGGACGGCCGTGATAGGCAGCTTCCTCGCCGCCCTGCTGTGGGGGGTGGGCTGGGCGAACATCGTCCACGGCGTGCCCATGAACGCCGCCCACAACGTCACCGCGTCGCTGTGGGATCTGCTGCATCCCTACGCGCTGCTAGGCGGGCTGGTCACGCTCTGCCTCTTCCTCACCCACGGCGCCGTCTTCCTCACCCTGCGCACCCGCGGGGAGATGGTGGGGCGCGCCCGCGCCGTGGCCGCGCGCAGCTCCCTGCTCAGCGTCGCACTGCTCGCCGGCTTCCTCGTCTGGACCGCCGTGGACCAGGACGGCGGCGGGGTGAAGGTCTCCGCCGAGATCGTCGCCGGCCTCGCCGTCGTGCTCGCCGCCATCGTGCCGCCGATGATCTCCCGCCGGCGCGACGGCACCGCCTTCGCGCTCAGCGCCGGCGCGATCGCGCTGCTGTTCGTCAGCCTCTTCGTCGAGCTCTACCCGCTCGCGCTGCCCTCAACGACCCAGCCCGCGTTCAGTCTCTCGCTGGCCGCGGCCTCCTCGACCCATTACACCCAGGTCGTGATGACCGTCGTCGCGGTCATCTTCGTGCCGATCGTGCTGCTCTACCAGGGCTGGACCTACTGGGTCTTCCGCCACCGCCTCGGCCGCGACGACTTCGAGGGCACGCCGACGCCGCTGGCTGTGCTCGAACACATGCGCGGCGACGGCGCCGGCGGGACCCCCGGCTCGCTCCCCACCCCGGCCGGGGGTCCCGCGGGCGCCGCCGCGACCGACCCGCCGCCGGCGGCCTGAGCCGTGCCCGACCCGGTCCCGCGCCGGCTGCTGCGCGAGAGCGCCGCCGCGCGGCCCCACCTGGCGCTCGCCGGCCTGCTCGGCGTGCTCGCCGCGGGGCTGATCTGCGCCCAGGCGACGCTGCTGGCGCAGATCCTCGCCCGCGCCGCCCTCGACGGCGCCACACTCACCCAGCTGCGCGGCGAGCTGATCGCGCTGGCCGCGGTGCTCGCGGCCCGCGCCGCCGTCGGCGCCGGCTTCGAGCTCTCCGGACGCCTGGGGGCGATCCGCGTGATGTCCGAGCTGCGCGGGCGCCTCGCCCGCCAGCTGCTCGCGCTCTGCCCCGGCGGCCTCGCGGGCGAGGAGCGCACCGGCGAGCTGGCGGCCGCCGCGGTGCAGGGCGTCGACGCCCTGGAGGCCTACTTCGCCGGCTACCTGCCGCAGCTCGTGCTGGCGACGGTCGTCCCGCTCGCCGTGCTGGCCTTCGCGGCATACGCCGACCCGATCACCGCCGGCATCCTGGCGCTGACGGTGCCGATCCTGATCCTCTTCATGATCCTCGTCGGCAAGGGCGCCGCGGAGCAGACGCGCCGCCGCTGGCGGGCGCTGACGCTGCTCAGCGCGCATTTCCTCGACGTCGTGCAGGGCCTGGCGACGCTGCGCGCCCACCGCCGCGAGGCGGCCCAGGCGCAGACCCTCGCCGACGTCGGCGAGCGCTACCGCGCCGAGACGATGGCGACGCTGAGGGTGGCGTTCATGTCGGCGCTCGTGCTCGAGCTCTGCGCGATGATCGGCACCGCGCTCGTCGCCGCCACCGTCGGCGTGCAGCTCGTCGCCGGCGACATCGGTCTGCAGGCCGGCCTGGCGGTGCTGCTGCTCGCGCCCGAGCTCTACGGGCCGCTGCGGCTCGTCGGCCAGCAGTTCCACTCGAGCGCCGAGGGCTCCGCCGCGGCGGAGCGGATCTTCGCCGTGCTCGATCGGCCGCCGGCGCTCGCCGGGCCGCCGGCGACCAGTCCGGACAGGGGCACGGGGGAGAGGGGGGGTGCCGCGCCCGAGCCGGCTGACGCCGTCGCGGCGGACCACGCAATCCCCGGCGGCACCCGTCTGGTGCCAGATCCCGCGCACGCGCCGGTGCGTCTGCAGGCAGTCAGCTACGAGTATCCCGGGCGCCCGGGAGAGGTGCTGCACGAGCTCGACCTCGAGCTTCGCCCCGGTGAGATCACCGCGCTCGTCGGGCCGAGCGGCGCCGGCAAGAGCACCGTCGCCCGCCTGCTGCTGCGTCTCGCCGACCCGACCGCGGGAAGGGTGCTCTGCGGCGGGCAGGACCTGCGCGAGCTGGATCCCGACGCCTGGCGCGCCCAGGTGGCATGGGTGCCTCAGCGCCCGCGGCTGTTCGCCGGCAGCGTCGCCGAGAACATCCGGCTCGCGGCGCCGCGGGCCGGCGATGCCGAGGTTCAGCGCGCCGCCCAGGCGGCCGGCGCGGCCGGGTTCATCGACACCTTGCCCCAGGGCATGGCAACCCAGATCGGGGACGGCGGCCGGCGCCTTTCGGCCGGCCAGCGCGAGCGGATCGCACTCGCCCGGGCCTTCCTCGCCGACGCGCCGTTGCTCGTGCTCGACGAGCCCACCGCCCACCTCGACGCCGACAGTGCGCGGTCGGTCGGCGAGGCTTTGGAAGATCTGGCGCGCGGGCGCACGACGCTCTTGATCGCCCACGATCCCGCGCTCGCCGATCGCGCCGACCGGGTGCTGCAATTGCGTGACGGGCGGATCCTCGCCTCCGATCCGCAGCCGTTGGCGGGCGTGGCATGACCGGGCCGCTCCCGCAAAGCACCGCGCCGCGCGCCGATGGCGATCACGGCGCGAACCGACCTCGCCCGGTGGACACGCAACCGCGACTCGCCGGGGCGCGCGCCCTGCATGCCCTGCACGCCCTGCATGCCCTGCACGCCCTGCGTGCCCTGCGTGCCGTGGGCGCCCTGGAGCGCGGCGAGGGCCGCCGCCTGGCGCTCTCGATCGCCCTTAGCGCCGGCGCGCTGGCCGCCGCGATCGGGCTGCTGGGCACCTCGGGCTATCTGATATCGCGCGCCGCCCAGCGCCCGCCGATCCTGCTGCTGATGGTCGCGATCGTCGCCGTGCGCGCCTTCGGCGTCGTGCGAGCCGCGCTGCGCTACGCCGAGCGCCTCAGCTCTCACGACCTCGCCTTCCGCCAGCTCGCCCGCCTGCGGGTGCGCTTCTTCGCGGCGCTCGCCCCGCTCGTCCCGGGCCAGCTCGCCGGGCACGCCCGCGGGGAGCTGCTGGCGCGCTTCGTCGCCGACGTCGACGCGCTGCAGGACCTCTACCTGCGCAGCCTCATCCCGGCGGTCGTCGCGCTGCTCGTCACACTTGGTGTCGCGTTCGCCGCCTGGGTCATCCTGCCGGTCGCCGGCGTCGCGATGCTCGTCTCGCTCGCGGTCGCCGCGATCGTGCTGCCCTGGCTCGCGGCCCGCGTCGCCGCCGGCGCCAGTCGCCGTCAGGCCGGTGCCCGCGCCGGCCTGCTGCAGGAGCTCGTGCAGAGCATCGACGGCGCGGCCGAGCTGGCCGTCGCCGGCCGCGCGCCCGATCATGTGGAGCGGCTGCGGGTCGCCGATGCCCGGCTCGCTCGCCTGGGACGGCGCGACGCGCTCGCCGGCGCCCTGAGCGAAGGACTCGGCTCGCTGCTCAGCGGCGTCGGCCTCGTCGCGCTGCTGCTCGTCGCGATTCCCCGGGTCCACGCCGGCGCCCTCGACGGCGTGCTGCTGGCGGCGCTCGCGTTCATGTTCCTCGCCGCCTACGAGGGGATCGTTCCGCTGCCGAGCGCCGCGCGGCGGCTGCAGACCTGCGCGGCTGCCGCCACCCGCCTGCAGGATGTCTGCGGGATGGAGCCGGCCGTCGAGGACCCGGCGGCGCCGCGCCCGCCGGAGGCGGGTGCCGGTGAGCTCGCCCTGCGCGACGTGCGCGCCCGCTACTCGCAGGAGGAGCCCTGGGTGCTCGACGGCGTCGATCTGCGCCTGGAGCCGGGTCGGCGGATCGCGCTGCGGGGACCCAGCGGCACCGGCAAGACCACGTTGGCCGAGCTGCTCGTGCGCTTCCGCGACCCCGATGCCGGCGTTGTCACGCTCGACGGGGTCGACATCCGCGAGCTCGCTCAGGAGGATGTGCGTCGCGCCGTGCTGCTGTGCTCACAGGATGCCCACCTCTTCAACACGAGCGTCCGCGAGAACATCATGCTCGCCCAGCGCGACGCGAGCGAGCAGGAGATCGCCGAGGCGTTGCGCGTCGTCGAGCTCGAGCGCTGGGCGGCGGATCTGCCCGAGGGACTGGACACGCTCGTCGGCCAGGAGGGCGCCGCCGTCTCGGGCGGGCAACGTCAGCGCATCGCGCTCGCCCGGGCGCTGGTCTCCGATGCGCCGCTGCTGATCCTGGACGAGCCCACGGCCCACCTCGACGCGCCGCTGGCACGCCGTGTGTTGCGCTCGTTCCTGGCGGCCACGGCAGACCGTGGGGTGCTCGTCATCACGCACGCCGGCGAGGCGCTGGAGGAATTCGACGAGGTGCTCGATCTGCGGGAGGGCGTGGTGCGGCGCGATCGGGCAAGAAATGCGCGCGGCCGTCGATCTGCAACCATTGCCGGATGAAACTCACCAACAGACGTCTCCCACTGTTCGGAATTTTTGCTTTGGTGTTGGCGGCTTTCGCTGCTGCCAGCGCCTCTGCGAGCTCGGGCATGAAGATCACCAACTGCACCACGGCGGCCAGCCGCCCGAAGAGCGTCACGCTGACGTGTGGCGACGGCAACACCGTGCTCACCAAACTGACCTGGTCGAGCTTCGGTGGCAGCACCGCCGCGGCCAGGGGCACGTTCGAGACCAATACCTGCAAACCCAACTGCGCGGCCGGCAAGGTCCTGAAGTACCCCGTCACGATCAGGGCCGGCGGCTCGCTCACCTGCAAGCACGGGGTGCGGGTGTACGCCAAGCTCTCGATCGCCTTCAAAGGCAAGGTGCCCGCCTACGTCCGGCCGTACAGAAGCTGGACGTTCCGCTGCCCGTACTGAGTCTCCCGGCCTGAGCATCCCTACGTCGGCGCCCCGTGACCCGGCCGGTCTCGGTCTCGCGCGACGCTCGACTAGTGGGCCGCGGCGGCGCCGTCCCACGGCACCGAGATCACCGGCACCGGCGAGGTCCGCAGGAGCTCGCTGGTGACGGTGCCCAGCGTGCGGCGCAGGCGCGAGTGGTGCTCGCTGCCGACGACGATCGCGCTCGCGCCATGCGCTTCGGCGGCCTGCAGGAGCGCCTTGACGGGGTCCTCGCCCGAGATCTCGGTGGCGATGTCGACGTCGAACAGCGAGTCCTCGCCCTCCAGCAGCAGCTCGTCGAGGATCGCCCGGCCGCGCTCGGCGCGCTCGTGCGGCGTGGACAGCGGCGAGGGCGGCGCGTGCAACGGCCGCGAGGAGTGCACGACGACGAGCTTGCCGTCGCCGACGAGCTCGCCCAGCGCCCAGTGGGCGGCGCGGCGCGCCGATTCGCTGCCGTCGTAGCCGAGCACCAGGCAGGTGCCGCAGGAGACGTGAGCGGGGCCTTCGCCGCTCACGCCGCCCTCGCCTCGCGATCGTGCTCGGCCAGGTACGGCGCGAGGTAGCGGGCGGCGATCTTGCTCGGCGGCGACCACGTCGGAGCGTCCGTCACCTCGGAGCTGAAGCCGTGGCCGCCGGTGATGTGCGCCGATATGTAGAGCGGGCGATCTCCGGTCAGGAGCATCCCGCGGACCACCGGGTGAAACGGCTGCGGCGTGACCGGCGTGCCGGCGCGGGCCGCGATCGATTCGGCCACGGCATCGGCCTGCTGGGAGCTGATGCCGCCGTGCTTGACGGGGAAGTCGACCGCGTCCCCGGCCGCGTAGATCCCCTCGACGTCGGGCACGCGGCCGTGCTGGTCGACGCGGACGAAGCCGTGCTGGCCGAGTGGGACGCCGCGCACCGAGGGACCGTAGAGCTCGGGCAGCGCGACGACACGATCGACCTCCAGCGCGCGGTCGCCCGGGTTGATCGCGATGTGGCCGGCGCGCGGGACTTCGGCGTAGGCCGAGCTGGCGACCTCTATCTGGCGGCGCGTGAGCAGCTCCGTGACGGCTTCGCTTGCGGCGGCGCCGAAGATCGCGAGCGGCGCGTCCTCGGGGGTGACGATCGTGCTCCTCAGCGCCACGTTCATGTCGTAGGCGCGCGCCGCTGTCATCAGGGCGAGCTCGTAAAGCGGCAGCGGCCAGGCCATGCGGCCGGGGGAGAGGAAGGCGATGCTGCGCACGTAGCCGGTGTCGACGTCCTGCATCAGCCCCTGCAGCGTGGCGTCCATGCGCCGGTCGTCGATCGTCGTGGCGTGCGCATAGCGGGCGTGGGCACGCGCGCCGAGCGCCAGCACCAGGGCGTCGTACTCGAGTGTCCGGCCGCCCTTGGTGTGCAGGAGGCGCCTGTCGGGGTCGACCCAGGCGAGCTCGTCGGCGAGCAGCTCGGCGCCGGCGTCGCGCGCGATCGGTGCGAGCGGGTAGCGCGCCGCCGGGGGGTAGGCGAACGGCTCGCGCACCGTCAGCGGTCGGTAGACGAAGTCGGCGTTGGGCGCGACGATCGTCGTCGCGACGCGCCCGGGCGCGAGCTGGGAGAGCGCCAGCGCGGTCTCCAGAGCGGCGACGCCGCCGCCGACGATCAGCGCTCTAAGCTGGTGGGGGGAGCCCTCTTGGATCATGCGTTCAGGCTAGACCCGGGTGTGATCGGGGGCTGCCGAGGAAAGCCGCCGTGCTGAGCGGAAAACTACGGAGCCGGGGGGACTTGCAGGTTTATGTTCTGTCAGTTAGGATCCAGAGGCTGATCATGGGCGCATCCTCCGACGAACCGTGGATTCGCCAGCTGCTCGACGTCGGTCGCTCGCTGGTGACCGAGCTCGACCTCGATGCGGTGCTCGAGCGCGTGCTCAGCACCGCGCGCGAGGTGACCGGCGCGCGCTACGCGGCGCTCGGCATCCTCAACGACCGGCGCACGGAGCTCGCGCAGTTCCTGACGACGGGCATCGAGGGCGACACCCGCCGGATGATCGGCGACCTGCCGCGCGGGCGTGGGGTGCTGGGCGTCCTGATCGAGCGCCCGCAGCCGCTGCGGCTGCAGGACGTCGGCCAGCACCACAGCAGCTATGGATTTCCCGTCGGGCACCCGGTGATGCGCAGCTTCCTCGGCGTGCCGATCCTCATCCGCGGGGAGGCCTGGGGCAACCTCTATCTGACCGAGAAGCAGGGCGCCGACGGCTTCACCGAGCAGGACGAGGAGGCCGCCGTGATCCTGGCCGACTGGGCGGCGATCGCGATCGAGAACGCGCGTTTGTACGAGACCAGCGAGCACCGCCGGGAGGAGCTCGAGAAGGCCTTCCGCGGCCTGGAGGCCACGCGCGACATCGCCGTCGCGATCGGCGGGGAGATCGCGCTCGACCACGTCCTCGAGCTGATCGTCAAGCGCGGACGGGCGCTCGTCGGCGCCAGGAGCATCGTGATCATGCTGCGCGAGGGCGAGGACCTCGTCGTGCACGCCACGGCGGGACACGCCCAGGCGATGCCCGGCTCTCGCCTGCCGATCGCGGGCTCGACGTCGGGGCAGGTGCTCGAACGGCGTCGCGCGGAGCGCATCTCCGACGTCGCCACCAGGCTGCGGATCGCGCCCGAGGAGGTCGGGGTGGCCTCGGCGCATACGGCGCTGCTCGTGCCGATGGTCTACCGCGGCGAGGCGCTCGGCCTGCTCGCGGCGTTCGACCGCGGCGAGCAGCGGCACAGCTTCAGCGAGGAGGACGAGCAGACGCTGCGGACCTTCGCCGCCAGCGCCGCCACCGCAGTGGCGCTCGCCCAGAGCGTGCAGGCCGACAGGCTGCGCAGCTCGCTGGCCGCCGCCGACGCCGAGCGCCGCCGCTGGGCGCGCGAGCTGCACGACGAGACCCTGCAGGGACTCGGCGGTTTGCGCGTGCTGCTCTCCTCGGCGCTGCGCCGCCCCGAGCTCGAGCAGGCGCAGACCGCGATGCGCGAGGCCGTCGAGCACATCGAGCGCGAGATATCCAACCTGCGGGCGATCATCACCGAGCTGCGGCCCGCCGCGCTGGACGAGCTCGGCCTGCGCACGGCGATCGAGGCGCTGCTGGAACGCCACCGCGAACAGAGCGGCTTCGAGATCGAGCGCGAGCTGCAGCTGCCGGTCCCCGCGACCGGCGGCGAGCGTCTGCCGGCGGATATCGAGATCGCCGCCTACCGGCTCGTCCAGGAGGCGCTGACGAACGTCGCCAAGCACGCCCGCGCGGAGCACGTTCGCGTCGCCATCGGCGAGCATGGGGGTGATCTGGCGATCGAGGTCGGCGACGACGGCGAGGGCTTCGACCCGGCGAGCGTCGACGGCGGCTTCGGGCTGGGCGGGATGCGCGAGCGGGTCGCCCTCGCCGGCGGGTCGCTGCGGATCGACTCCGGCGAGCAGGGCACCAAGCTCACCGCGCGCCTGCCGCTGCGCCGCGGCGGGCTGGAAAGCGGCGCCTCAGTTGCCCAGCAGGCCGCGACGTAGCGCGTAGCGCACCAGTTCGGCGCGCGTGGCAAGCCCGAGCTTGCTGTGGATGTGCGCGCGGTGCGTCTCGACGGTGCGCGGCGAGAGGTGCAGCTTGCGTGCGGTCTCCACGCTCGTGTGGCCGAGCGCGATCAGACGCAGGACCTCGACCTCGCGCGGCGTCAGCTTGTCCTCCGTCAACGAGCGGTGCAGTGTCTCCAGCCGCGTGGCGACCCGCGGGCTGACGTACTCCTCGCCGCGGGCGGCTGCGCGCACCGCGGCGGGCAGCTCGTCGTCGGCGAGGTCCTTGGCGACGAAGCCCACAGCCCCGGCGGCGAACGCGCGCTGCGCGAAGACGGGGCTGTCCTTCATCGTGACCACCACGATCTGGGTGTCCGGGCGGCGCTCGCGCAGCAGGCCGATCTCCTCGATGCTCGACCCCCCCGGCATCCCGAGGTCGAGCACGAGCACATGCGGCCTGTGCTCGTCCACCTGGCGCGCGACCGCGGGCAGGTCGTCGGCCTCGCCGATCACCTCGACGTCGTGCTCGCCCTCGAGCAGCAGCTTCAAGCTGCGGCGCATCAGGGCGTGGTCGTCGGCGAGCACCACGCGGATGGGCAGGTTCGCGGGCGCACTCGCGCTCGCGCCTTTGCCATCCGGCGCCACGGTTCGAGTCGGATCGTCGACGAGGCGCAGGTGTCCGCCCATACCTGCACGCTAACCCCGTGCCCGGGCCTGGGCCACCGGGTCAAATACGCGCGTGGGCGACGGGAAAGCACGGATCCAACGGCCGCGCCCAGCACGACGGCCGCTCCGCGCCGACCTGCGGGAAAACCCCGGATGCAGGCCCGGCGGGCTTCGCGCATCCTTTGGCGCATGTCAGATGCGGCGATCGAGACCGTGGGGCTGGGCAAGCGCTACGGCGACACGGTCGCGCTGGCCGACCTGGACCTTGCCGTCGCCGCCGGCGAGGTCTACGGCTACCTCGGTCCCAACGGCGCCGGCAAGACCACGACGATCCGCCTGCTGCTCGGCCTGCACCGGCCGAGCGCGGGCCGCGCGCGGCTGTTCGGGATCGACGCCTGGAGCGACCCCGTCGGCGCGCACCGGCGCGTGGCCTACGTCGCCGGCGAGCCCTTCCTGTGGCCGTCGCTGACCTCGGATGAGACCTTTGCCTACCTCGCGCGCCTGCGCGGCGGCACCGACGTCGCCTACCGCGACCAGCTCGTGCAGCGCTTTCAGCTCGACACCGCCAAGCGCATCCGGGCGCTGTCGAAGGGCAACCGCCAGAAGGTGCAGCTGATCGCGGCATTCGCCAGCCGCGCCGAGCTGCTGATCCTCGACGAGCCGACCGCCGGGCTGGATCCGCTGATGGAGGTGGCCTTCCGCGAGACCGTCCAGGAAGCCAAGCGCCGTGGCCAGGCCGTCTTCCTTTCCTCCCACATCCTCAGCGAGGTCGAGGCGCTGTGCGACCGCGTCGGCATCCTGCGCGCCGGGCGGCTGATCGACGAGGGCACCCTGGCCCAGCTGCGCCACCTCGGGGCGCAGACCTTCGACGTCACCTTCGACGGCCCCGCGCCGGACCTCGATGGGCTCGCCGGGGTGCACGCCGCCGGCGCTGGACCCAACGCCCTGCGCATCGAGGTCAACGGACCCGTCGGGCCGCTGATGCAGGCGCTGGCTCGCCACCCGGTGGTGGCGCTGAGCAGCCGCGAGCCTTCGCTGGAGGAGGTCTTCCTGCACCACTACGACGGGTCCGATGGGCGCGCCGGCGGCTAGCGTCGCGGCGCCGGGGACTCCGGTCGCCGGGACGGCGTCCCGGGTCGGCGCGATCGCGCGCCGCACGCTCGCGGACTCGCGGGTGCGCAACATCTCCTATGCGGCGGGGTTCGCGCTGCTGACATACGCCAACACCGTCGGCTACCGCTCGACCTACCCGACCTTGCGGGAGCGTCTGGACTTCGCCCGCGCCTTCGGTGACAACGCCAGCGTGCGACTGTTCTACGGCCGGCCGCACGACCTGCTCACGATCGGCGGCTACACCGCCTGGCGCATGGGCGGCTTCCTCGCGATCTTCGCCGGCATGTGGGGCGCGCTGGCGGCCGTGCGGGCGCTGCGCGCGGAGGAGGACTCCGGTCGTCAGGAGCTCGTGCTGGCAGGCGTCCTCAGCCGCGCCCACGCCTACCTGGGGGCGCTGACAGGAGTCGGGGTGGGCGCGCTCGGCCTGTGGCTCGCCCTGCTCCTGGGCCTCGCCGGGGCAGACCTGCCGGTCGGGGAGTCGGCCTACCTGGCGCTCGCGATCGTCACGCCCGCCGCGGTCTTCGCCGGCGTCGGTGCGCTCGCCAGCCAGCTCGCGCCGACGCGACGGCTGGCGCTGGAGATGTCGAGCGCCGTCCTGGGCCTGGCGCTTGTGCTGCGCGTCGTCGCCGACACCGCCGGGGGGCTGCAATGGCTGGACTGGACGACGCCGTTGGGCTGGAGCGAGGAAATGCGGGCCTTCACCGGCGCGCGGCCCGCCGTCCTGCTCGCGCCGCTCGCGGCCTGCGCGCTGCTGCTGGCCGGCGCCGGAGCGATCTCCGGCAGCCGCGACGTCGGCGGCGGGCTGCTGCGCTCGCGCGACAGCGCCGCGCCGCGGCTGACGCTGCTGTCCTCGCCGACGGCGCTCGCGCTGCGCGAAGAGCGGGGCAGCCTGGCGGGCTGGCTGCTCGGGACGGGCTTCTTCGCCCTGATCGTCGGCCTCGTCTCAAGGACGGTCGCCTCCGCCGGCGTCTCCACGAACCTCGAGCGCGAGCTGCAGAAGCTCGGCGCCGTCCAGATCACCAAGCCCTCCGGCTACATCGGCCTGAGCTTTCTCTTCTTCATCCTCACGATCGGGCTGTTCTGCTGCGCGCAGGTCGCCTCCGCGCGCCACGAGGAAGCGCAGGAGCGCCTGGAGACGCTCTTCGCGCTCCCCGTGCGGCGCCGCCGCTGGCTCGCCGGGCGGCTTGCGCTGGCCCTCGGGGGAGCCGTCGCGCTGGCGCTCGCCGCCGGCCTGCTCGCCTGGCTGGGGGCCACCGCCGAGAACACCGGGGTATCGCTTCTGGACATGCTGGGAGCGGGCGCCAACTGTCTCCCGGTCGCGCTGCTCTTCCTCGGCGTCGCGGCGCTCGGCTTCGCGCTGTTCCCACGCGCCGGCGCGGCGCTCGGCTACGGCCTGATCGTGCTCGCGTTCGTCTGGGACCTGTTCGGCGACCTGCTCGGAGCGCCGACGTGGCTGCTGGAAGCCTCGCCCTTCCAGCATGTCGGGCTCGTGCCCGCCCAGCCCTTCCAGGCGGGGGCGGCGGTCGCGATGCTCGCGGTTGGCGGCGTCTGCGCGCTGGCCGCCCTGTGGGCGTTCGCGCGGCGCGACGTCATCGGGCAGTGACGCGACGTCATCGGGGCCGTGACGCGAGCGTCCTCGTCACGCGCAGGGATGAAGGCCTCGCCCCCGTCGACCGGCAGGGGGCGCGAGCGGGCGGCGTGCTACTCGTCGAGGGGCGGCACGAGCAGCACCGAGCAGCGCGCCTCGTGCACGATGCGGCGGCTGACGCTGCCCAGCGCGCGCAGGCCCTCCAGGCGGCGGCTGCCCATCACGACCAGCGAGGACGCGCCGTTCAACGCGGCGCTGGCAAGGATCAGCTCGCGCGGCTCGGCAGGCTCGATGCGTGTCTGGATCGGACGGCCGAGGGCGTCCCGCAGCCTGCGCGCCTGATCCTCGATGCGGTGCGGACGGGCGTTGGACTCGACGCCGATCGCGTGCAGCAGGACGAGCTCGGCGCCGCGGCTGCGCGCCAGGCGGCCGGCGAGATCGACGACGCGATCGGATTCCTCCAGGCCGTCGCTGGCGACGATCACGCGTTCGGCGAAACGGTGCTCGGGCGGCAGCGCGCGCGCGGCCAGCAGCGGCGTGGTGAGCTCGCCGAGGGTTCTGGAGGCGACGTTTCCGACGAACATGCCCCCCAGCCATGACGTGACCGGAGCGCCGATCGCCAGCAGCTCGTGGCCGGCGGACCGCTGCACGATGACGTCGACCGCCGGCTCGCCGGGGTCGACCACCTTGGTCGCGGCGACGCCCGCGTTGTAGGCGATGTCGCCCGCGCGATCGAGGACGAGCTCGGCGCGGCCGCCGCTGATCGCGGCGTGCCTGAAGGCGCCGCCGCCGGTGACCGCCGTGACGGCCAGCAGCGTCAGGTGTCCCGTGGGGCCCGCCAGGGCCGCGGCCTGCTCGACCGCGGCGAAGGCGCCGCGGGTGCCGTCGACGGCGCAGAGGATGTCCGCGAACACCACCTCGCTCGCCACCGCGGCCGTGCTCTCGTTGGGGTGAGTCGCTGAGTTGATCATGTCCCGAGGCTAAATCCCGGACCTGCCCGTGACATCGGGGGCTTCTCCGCTGCGCGGTGCGCAATTACTACGCAGAGCCGTGACTCGGTCGGCCCGCAGAGCGGCCGGTGGCGCTTGGCGCTCGCGGCGCCGGTGGCCTCACGCGCGCAGCGCCGGCACCGGCCGCGGCGCGGGCGCCTCCGCGACACGCACGCGCGCGTCGAGGATGGTCACCCCGTCAGGGCGCGCCACCACGGGGTTGGCGTCGAGCTCGACGATCTGCGGGTTATCCTCGACCAGCGCGCCGACCCGCGCCAGCACGTCTTCCAGTGCCGCCACGTCGCAGGGCGGCGCGCCGCGGTAGCCGTCGAGCAGCGGGAAGCTACGCAGCGAGCGCAGCATCTCGCGGGCGTCGAGGTCGGTGAGCGGGGTGATGCGCACCGCCACGTCGCGCAGCAGCTCGACGCTGGTGCCGCCCGCGCCGCAGGCGATCACCGGCCCGAAGCTGGCGTCGTTGACGACGCCGACGAGCAGCTCCACGCCGGAAGCCGCCATCGGCTGCACGACGTAGCCCTCGAGGTGGTGGCCGGCCCGCGCCACCGCGGCCCTGATGTCGCGGGCCGCCGCGCGCACCGCCCCCGCGCCGTCCAGATCGAGGCGCACGCCGCCGGCGTCGCTCTTGTGCAGCAGGCCCGACGCGACCGCCTTCAGCGCCACCGGGACGCCGAGCTCGTCAGCCGCCGCCGCCGCCGCGCGCGCCGAGCGCACGACGCGCGTCTGCGCGAGCGGCAGCCCGTAGCAGGCGAGCAGCTCCGTTACGTCCGCCGGGCCGAGCCGGCCCGGCCCCGAGCGCA
>Ga0335072_10001052_pt1 | contig 47257 bp, 50 predicted proteins | sample Lox_Sample_21_FD_206725 | JGI IMG/M metagenome (GOLD analysis project Ga0335072, IMG submission 206725) | Soil microbial communities from Loxahatchee National Wildlife Refuge, Florida, United States - Lox_Sample_2.1 | ecosystem: Environmental > Terrestrial > Soil > Wetlands | place: USA...
GTCTCAATTCCCCATTTACCCATGTTCTTAGCCTTAGTTGATGGGGATCTTTGACAACGCTCATAGAAGCAATGACTGGTCCAACAGGAGCGAACTTGTCGAATGACTTAGCAAAACCATGTTGGCCATTGGACCGCTCAGGATTGAGTTGCCAGAATCTTGACGAAACATCATTTCCAGCCATGTAACCCAGCACGTAATCGAGAGGATCATCATCAAGCTGCAGATTTTTGACGTCTCTTCCAATAACTACGCAGAGTTCACCTTCGTAATCCAGGTCTTTAGCAACAGGATCAATTGGGATATCTTCGAATGGTCCGGCCAAAGCCCCTAACACAAGCTGGATTAGACGCCAGTCTCTGGATCAAGCGCTTATTGTAACTAACCGTTGAACTTCGTAAAAATTGTTGGATATTTCGGGAGAGCGATCTAGGAAGAATCAGCGCGGCGAAAGATTGGTGAAAGATTGATAGTTGTCGTCTTACTCCTGCTTCTTCGGCATGCTTGCGGTAATTAAGCCCAATCCCGATAATAGCCGGCACCTCTTTCAAGGGACAGAGAATCTAGATCGCCATTAGCGTAGATAGAAAATGCGGTCCACAGAAGCTAAGGAACCTTTGCAACTTGAGCTGTTGCAGTGACGGCAGGAAAGGATTCCTCGAAAGGAGTGTCAATGTTGTAAAGTGGAATAGTCCTTCCTATCAATTCTTCTCGCCAATTCTCTCCGGCCTCCCCATAGTGTTGATTGCCACTGGGGTCTTCAAAGAAGATAAGACGGAGAAACTTGTTAGATGCTTTATTAGCCATTTGGTCTACTCTGTGATTCACGATTCGGTTTCGAGATGCAACAGTTCAATATTTATAGACCGCCGGAACCATTCCGTCTTACAACACTCAAAACGTCAATTGGTAATAATCGCCGAAGGCTCAACTGGAACGCACAGAAACTCATTAGAACAATAGTTCGGCCCCAAAAGGCAACTTCTGTTCCGATTGGTGGGCGGGATTGCCGGGATGGCCGGGATGGCCGGGATGATTCGCTCCTGAGTCCTCTATTCCGCCGACATCACTAAAGCAAGGTGTTTCTCCTTCAGTCGTCGTAGTCTGAGGAACTTCAAGCTCGCTGACAGTCGAATAAATGCAGAAAAGCGTTACTCGGTGTCGTTTCTCTAGCCAACTAAATAGTAGATGAACACATACATTGTTCTAGACGCATCAGGATCAGGACAATCTATGAGTTGTACTTCGACCGCCTGCAGCTTTCGCTCAAGTAGTTGAAACACTATTATGCCTCTCCAAAACCGTCTCGATCTTCTTGTACAGTTCTGCAATCCGAAATGGCTTTGATACGACATCATCCATCCCACTCCTCATAGCAGCCGCGATCTGCTCATCTCTCACGTTGGCGGTTACCGCGATTATCGGTACGTGAGTACCGATTTTACCTTGCTCTTGCATGTTTCTAATCTCGCGAACACACGTTAAGCCATCCATGTTCGGCATTTCCAGGTCCATCAGGATAACAGAAAGCCCGCGACCGCTCGCTTTCCGGTAATGTGTCTCCTCGAGAAAGGTAAGCGCTTCAACACCATCGTTTGCAACCGCAACTGTACTGCTGACTTGCTTAAGGAGTTTTACGAGGACTTTTGGTTGATTAAATTGTCCTCAACCACGAGGATGTGAAGGTCCTTAGGTTCAAACGCAGAGCTCGTATGGGCCATAACGAGGCTCGCTGGAGAAACTATGGCGTCTAAATCCTGACGGCGGAGCGGTATGCGCTGTCTGACGGAAACCTTTTCGCCAATGTCCCGACCTACCAGTGGCATCCCTAATGGTGTAATGTGGCGAGGTGGGTCCGCTCGCCTGCCCGCGATGAAGAAACCGAAAGTGCTGCCAACGCCAGCTTCTGATGCAACCCCAATTTGACCCCCATGTAGCTCAGCCAGCTGTCTGGAAATGAACAGGCCCAGACCGCTGCCTCCGTACTGTGCGTGTGTTCGTGGAGACGCTTGCGAGAATCGCTCGAATAGAAGCTCTTTCTCCTCACCTGTGAGTCCACAGCCGGTATCCCGAACCTTGAATCGCACATAAAGAACTTCTCCAGATCCCTAGTCCTCGCCGCTAATCACATTTGCGTCTGTTGCTGTTTTGGCAGGGACATATTGGAAACCCGCCGTATGAGCAACCAAAGGTGGTTCTAGAGATGCTCCAATGGAAAGGGTGATGGCTCGTTTCTCTGTACAGGCAGTAAACTTGATGGCATTCGCTATTAGGTTGATAAGGATTTGAAGTACTCGGCTAGGATCAATCGCCATCCAAGAAACACCGTATTGAAGCATTGAGATGTGCTTTTCGAAGGCAATTGTAATGTTTTTGGCCTGCAACTCTGGTTCAAACATCCTCAGAGCGCGTTCCGCTACCTCGACAGGTTGGGCCACATCAGGTGTGATTTGCAACAAATTGGACGCAAGTTTTGAAACCGTGAGAATGTCGTCCACAATTGCTTTTTGGTGCAATACGCACAACGCAATTGTTTGAGCTGCATTTATGCAGCTCTCTACCACGGTATGCGAGGGAGGAATACGCTTCGAGTGAGATTTCTTCAAGGATGATGTAATGTCATCAGCGCACTGCAAAATGGCACTGAGAGGATTTCTCATTTCATGAGATGTTATGTCGATAAATTCGTTCTGTTGCCTTCTCATGTCCTCAGCTTCTCGAAGTCGACGTTCTTGCAAACCCTGTGCCAATTTGAGATGCGAAATGTCTGTTATTGAGCCCATGACGGATCTCAGAGAACTGTCAGAAGCGAATTCCGGTTGTGCCGTGAACAAGACCTAATAATCGATTTGCTCTCCATTGAAAGTCACCAGACCATGGAAGATGGTCGGTGACCATGCGATGCCAGCCTTCATGCATAGCGTTCAGACTATTCGCCATAATACAATCCATCCAGGACATTTCGGCCAAGGTATCTCTAGCGAGACCTGTCATCTCATAGAGTCGATCATTTGATTCGAATAGAACTCCATCCGGGCTGATCAGAAACATTCCAAGTGGAGAAAGTTCCGTCATACGCCTTAGCCGGCTTGTCTGCAAAGCAAGTTGTTGTGTCAAATGCTCCTGTTCTAAGGCGGCAGCTTCGGCTGCGTCTCTACTCCGGCGGACCTCCTCTTCGAACAAAATAACAGAAGCCAAAGAGGTAGCCAATTGTCTATTAAGCATGCTTGAGAAAGCTTTGTAGCCATCGTCATACGGTCTGCGAGGGTTAATACCCAGTAGAAGAAAGGCTAGAGTCATGTCACCGTTTGTTGGCCGCACTGGAAATATGATGGCTTCTCTACACGGATCACCGGATCCCCGCCAATTGATTCCGTCGAGAAGAAATTCCGGAAGTGTTCCATCCCTGGTACGTAATATGGTGGGTTCTCTTGTCCGCATTGCCTCCCGGAACTATGGAACGAAACCTTCTCGACTTCGCTTCAGATCCAAATTTTTGGGAGCTGCGGTGTGACCTTCTGGTACACCGATAGAGCCTTCGAGATGGCAGGTTTTCAATGATATGGTACTCTCAGACGACATGGACGAATGGTCACCCTCTTCGCCTTCTCCGACCGAATATAGGAGTGCAAACGGAACATCGAAATGATTGTCTTCTAGGCCGTCTAGAATAGACTGCCAGAATTTCTTGACTGTCTTCGCGTGCGCAGCCTTATCTCCAAGGGCATTGATGGTCTGCATTCTTCTACGATACATTTCTTGCTGCGTGGTTTCAAAAGGAGCATTGTAGAAGCCTTGAATTCGATTCGTACCTCCATACACAGGAGTCCATGACCAAGAGAAGAACGTTTCTTCAAGAAAACCGTGACGTTCAATGGGAAGATAGTCGTTCTCTTTCCGGATGGCGATGCCTGTACGAGCACATTCGGCAAAGAGTGGACTAACAGCCTCCCATAGCTGGGAGAAAGGACCAGAAAAACCTGTACCCATCAAAGATGGATGTTTGTGGCCAGCAACCTCTTTCGCATAGGCTTCATTGTACAACATTGTCAAATCACTGCCCCAGAAAAGTGAAGCAGGATGAGGATTACTCATGACAAGCTTTGTTACCTGACGGAATTCCGGTGACCATTTCTCTATAGGCCCTAGAGGTGTAGATGCCCAATCTACGGTTCGCGCAAAAGCAAGATGGGGTGTCAGTATTCCCTTCGGATCAGGGGCAGTCCAATCCTGGACGGCTTTCTCCGGCGCTGCGAGTGTTAACGACGTTTTGCTTTGAGAAGAGCCTCCGGTGTTTTCCGAGCTTCCATCTGAAGTCTTTAGAATGTTGGACTGCTTTGTGGCTCGTTGTTGCTTTGGCGATACCACTGTAGTTGAAGTCGTAGGCGCACTGCTTTCTACTGGCGTGATTGACTGCTTCTGCAAGACTTCATGGCTTTGTTCACTCTTTCCAGAAGCTGTTACCACTCGCAGACCACCTGTGGACACTTCAACCTGCGGGCCTGAGGACAAATCATGGAGCAGAGTCTGGGTTGACCATAGGAAATTACCGCTAATCAGCCTCCACCTTTGGCGAACGGTTGAGCCAGTCCAAAGAAGGCCGGCGTACAAAAATGAAAGAGGGAAGACATCTTTGGAATCATCGTGTGGAGTTACTCCCGTGGCCCAATTCTTAAAATCTTCGAAGGTTGATCGGGTGGAGTGGCGGACTCATCTGTGACCTTGCCAGTTACCGAGTCAAGCAGGCGTTCGTGCAGTCGCAGTGCAGAGTTACAGAAGACTGGAAGAATTGAGTTGAGGGAGTTGTGTTTGTCCTCATCTGGATCAAGATCAAGAACGAAGGTAGGTCGCGAGTCTTGATCCAAGACTTCTCTGATCCCAAGCGCGTCCAATTCCACCCCTGGATCAACGGCCATACTCTACCGCACAAACGGCTGGCAGATTCCCGCCACCTGACGAGAGAAGCACTCAATGGAGTGTCGGGGAAATGATGAGCGGAGAGTATTGTTGGCTGCGCCGGGTTGCCGTAAACATGATAATTGAGAGATCTTCAGTCATTTGAACACGCCTGAATTCCTTCGAAATCGATGTTGACCTTGGCAACTAGTTCGACGTACGATAGAGTACGATGGTGACGCACTTCGCCGGAATTACGGTACGATACCACAGCGCAGGGCCTCTGGCATTCGGCGCAGGAAGCCGCTATTTTTGCTCAGCCAAGCAGCTCCCAACCACTTCGTCGACCACTGATTATCGTACATGGCTGCCGACTAATTACGTTACTGTGGACCTAATTACCGCCAATTTATCCATTCAAGTTCACAGGCTATCGGTTGCATAGAGATTCCCATGGACGACTGGAATGAATACACATGCCTCCACTATGTTTGCACAACGTCAAGACTGAAAAGAATCGTTAAGATAATCTACAAACAGCGCACGTATCCTGCCTTTCTCCAAGGTGTGCTGTCGATTGAGAGTGATGAACTGCCTGCGTATCCTCTGCAATTGTGGCAGGGTCAGCGCAGCTGTTGGCAGCTGAATTCTCTGTGGAACATCTGCGATGGCGACTTCTCCTCCTTCCTCGCCTTCGTGGTCTTTTTGCCATTGCTGGATTGCAGAAACGATATCAGACGTGCCCTTGTCAAGCTCGTACAGGTAATCCTGCTCCGTAGCTGGCTTCAGTATAGTGGCGACATTTGGACGGACGACCTTTGCTCGGCCATCACTGCCTACAATGGCTTCCCAGATCTGATCGTAAGGCGGAGAATCATCTTCGGGGACAATAATGAAGAGTGGACTATCCCAACGGTTCATTCCGTTTGGCTCTTCATAGCGAAATATGAGATTTTCCAAATCCTCTTCGGAGTATTGCATGTCTGACTCGCGGCTTTGGTTTGTTTCTCGACATTTTCCCGCAGGACTACCAACGTGAATCTACAAAAAGATCAGCATGCTGCAAAGTTGATACCTCTTTAATTTTCGTCCATACCACGCAACTAGGAGTTTGAAGAGCCTTTGCTTCACAGTACAGCTGATAGCGATATCCTTTGATGTAGTTCAGACCATCAGCTATCACGATGGTGTCTTTTCCGAGGAAACGTTTGACAGCTGACATCTCTTCTGCTCTGGCATCCTTTTCAGCACGAGCCGTGTGATAGACAGTTCTCGAGACGCCAAGAGATTCATCATTGACGAGATGTACTTTCAAACTTGATATTTTCGGATCTGGCGACTTCGATATCCGCTCTTCGAAGTTCTTGACAAGCTGCTCGCTGCGACGGGTTTTCCCGGAACATGGAAACCCAGAGATGATTATGAGCTGATCGTACGGGTGAGAAATGAGCACGGTTGCAAAAATTCCGAGTCTCGCTGTCAACTCACAGGCATCACGGAATACCCGAAAGGGAAACCGTTGTTTGTAGGCAACCGAGCTCCAACTTCGGATTCACTATCGGTTTCTCATGCTCTGATGCTGAGTTCTGGTTTCCTTTGTTTGATGTAAGCCTTTAAAGAAGCAGAAAGAAGATATTCCGATTGGGTACTATCGCAACGCACTCCTTGCTTCGAAGCCAACTCGTTTAGCGACGTGGTAGTGGGCGGTCAAAATTGAAATTGTTGCGCCACCCACGTAGAGCACAGGGCTATCTATCACCGACGTGGAGTATCGTATTGGATCGTATCGTATTGATCCCCGCTGCCTTCTTTGAGGCCGCTAATGCCGTTCCTCCGGTCGTCTCGCACTGCTTCACCCACACAATATCCGGCGATCGGCCCTTTGTATTCGCTCAGCAACGCGCCACTAGAGCAGAGGATTGGAGGGTCGACGGGGCCGAGTGAAGCTGACCACGAGAGCTCGATGCCTCTTTGGACGATGGGTGTGCCGTGGATTGGCTCCGGGGCTGGCAGCCTCACTGACTCGTAGCCTCTAATCTGACAGGCCTTCACCGAGGTACGCGCGCCATTTCCACCTGATGTACATCATACCAATAAAGACCCATCATCCACCGGAAACAACTTCAATTTTCGTTTTTCTTTGTCAAGGCCGCCATATATAAGGTAGCCAGCCCTGTATCTGCATCCTTTTTCACTCCTGACGAAAACATCTCCAGTTATCGGCCCTTCGTCAGTTTTCGACCTCCAGCGGCAGTCGCGTTCCGGTGTCCAAGCCGAAAAGACCCATAGACACCTGTACTTCTCCGATAGAAAGCGCGCCACATATATCGACCAGCACACGCTTAATCACGATAAATTGTAAGACTCAACTACTCTATTTGGTCTCTACACGAGACGGTTAGAGCTTCACGGACCCGCCGATCTTTCATCTGCTTTCGCCGCTTAAGTACCACTTGTAATCCGATGGATCCTTCGCAAACCCATTCTCGTCCGCGGTATCCGACGCTGCGAACACCTTCCAACCTGTCTGCCTTCCAAAGCTCCTCCAGTTCACTTTCTTCCGCTTCGTCTCACTCCTTTGCCATGTCGCCGACATCAGCGACGTCTTTACGAACTTCCGCACCTCTACCCTCACCAACGGGACCGCAGTCGCAGCAATACTTTAGTATGGACGCATCTGCCGTGTCGCAGCGCATGGCTTATCAGCAATCCGCATACGGTCAGCAGCAACCGGCACAGCAACAGTATGCTCAGCAAGCATACTCACAGCAACAGTATACACAGCAGCAGTACGCACAACAACAACAATTACAACAGCAACAGCAGCAACAACAACAGTTGCAAGCAACAGGACGGGTAGAGTACTACTCGTACCAACCGGACCGGTCCGGCGCGGGCGCCACGGCTCAAGAGACGGCACGATACATCTCTGACTACGGCTTGGTGGCCGAAGCTGCTAAACGAGCAGAAATGGCCGTGCTGATGCGTGATCTCGAGGGAGTGGACCTGCGGTGATGGGCGCATCGGTGTTTCGGCTCCATGAGCTGTTTATTGCTGTGCTTCCATGTGGGAAGAGCCAGAACTTTACATCCCGAAGGAATGCGGGAAAGAGAAAGAAGATGGTAGTGTTCGACGAATTCCGCATACAGGACCTGCTCTTTTGATATTGGGATTTCTCATTTCTTTTTTCCATTGGCGACCCGTACTGAGGACAATGCACCTGCTCCTTCTCCGCGGCGAAACTCCAACGCACGACAACGAAAGGCATTACACTTGCTGGATGACCGAATACCGACTCAGGTGTATCCTGTCTTACATGCGATTGAGCGGATTATGCATACTCGGCATTACGGCGCATAGCGATCAAGTGACAGGAGTAAAGATTGGGGACATGGCCGAAGATTAGAAGGAAACTTGACATTAATAGATGATGAATCTATCCATGATGTAATTATACCCCAGGTGGAATGTAATATTGCATGTATTAAATTAGACTGTCTCACGAGCACGTTGCTCTAACTTTGATTTATTTGAAGACGGTCAATATTTTCTATTTTCATCCATACAGTTGCGGCCTCATTCAATAATTGCGAGGTAACGTCCAAACGCCACGCTTGAACGGAAAGAACCCCTAAAACATGGGTATCGAGTGCATGTACAGTCATACATCTATCATCATCTCGCGCATCACTCCACCACAAACTGCTGCATACCAGGCGCCTCTCGCTGTGGCAGCTTCAGATCATCCGGAGGGGCTTCGTCGTCTTCGACTCTTTTCCTGGCGCGCTCCAGCCGCTCATCTCTCACCTCCTTCCACACGTCTGCGGCGAAGAAGATAGCGAAGCCAACGACAGCGAGGGCCAGCGTTGACGCGAATGTCCAGTGATCCTGCGACCCTTGCACGAGCATCTTGTTCTGCACGCGCAGGAAGATGAGCCACCAGGTCAGGAAACCAGCAAAGACACAGTAGACGATGAGTTCAATCACAAACGAGCCGTTACCACTGGACCAGATGCTGAGGAATTGTACGAGGAGCCACCATGATACCCAGACAATCGAGCATCCTATGGCTTTGGCCGTCAGTGCTACCGTTGTCGACGCTCGCATCACCCACGAATGCTGCGACTCTCTTGCCGACCTTCTGTACGCCGTCACGGCCATCCACGTATCCATAACCCAATCGGTCATGGCGGTTAGCCCGGGTTCCAACCTTCCCGTGACATGCGAATAGAGCCAGCTGCGCGACCACGGCGTCAGCGTGGCAAGCAACACCACTCCATACAGCGCAGTGCCGGCCAGCCAAAACAGATTCTGGCCGTAGTCGGCGCCGCCCAGGTACGACGAGACGTAGCAGCGGCCGCTGGACACGGGATCCCAGTCGTTGTTCTCGCGCGCCGCCACCAGGCCCTGGAACGTGCACGACAGCACCACGCTCGCCAGGATAGTCAGCCGCCGCAGGTCGTAGCGCAGGCCGTTGTACATGGGTGACGCCGTCGTGTAGTCGATGCGCGACACCCACAGCGAGTTCAGCGTCAGCCACCAGTAGTTGACCACGAACTGCTCGTAGTAGAAGCTTATCTTCGGGAACGTCGCCACGCCCGTGATGAGCATTGCAAGCCCCGTGATGATCTGGATGTCGCACACCGGGTACATCAACTTGCGGCAGAAGGTGACTGCCGCCGGTTCATCTTCGGTTGTCGGCGTTGTAGAATCGCGTGGTGGGAAGACAGGAGAGAGCTTTGACAGGTCCTGGGAGAATGTAGATCTCGTGGATTGTCGAGATACGAGTGGTGGAGTATTTTTCGGTTGCTCTGGAAGCTCCTCGCGCTGAGAACGGAGTTGCAGGATGTCGGCAACGAATTTGAAAAACTTGTATGGTCCATAGGATCGTCTCCAGCTGCTGACTAGACCGTGAGCTGTGGGAATAATTGCAAGCGCCACCGAGAACCAGGCCATGAAGAAGAAGCTAGCCATGATTGCGGCTCCAGAGATGTCTGGATCGGCCGCGAAGGGCGCGGCACAGGAACAGTCGAGTCCGAGATGGTGACTGCCATTGAGGTATACTTCAGTACCATTGGTGAGGTTGCAGCGCTTTGGGTGTCGAAAAGCGTTAGGATCGAGGGAGAAGAACATGACTTGGTGGGACTATACGAGGTGGAGAAATGGACTGAAGTGGATCTGTGGTTTCAACCGACCTGCCAAGGTCAGCAGCGGTGGGAGGATGGTGGCGATAGGTGGTGAATGCGAGGTGAAGGGTTGAGTAGGACTGCTCTCTCTCGGAAACATATTATTCAGGAGGAAGGTTAACATTGCGAGAAACGGAACAGCGCATGATTGATTAGTAGGTGAATGCCAGAGCGGTTGTTTTTGCTGAAATGGAGGATGGTTCGGACGGAGGAGGCTTTGGAGCGGCGCCGACAGTCCGAAAAGCGACGTCAGCGCAGCCAAGCCATGGTGAGAGGAACGTGCCAGAGCCAGTCGTACACAATCACTGCTGGAATGCAACCGGCCAGATGCGCCATGTTCCGCAAAGCCTGCAGGCACGACGGCATCCGCACGCGATGACTCGCTCTTTGCCCGCTAAACTCCTCAAACCAGCCCCCGGCGTGCTTCCGCCGAATCCGTTAGGCTCAACGATAAGACAAAGCTTGTTTTCGATGCTCGGTTCGCCACCGATAGGACGCCGTGGAAGTGAATTCGACCTGTCGATGAATATTCCGCGCTTATCTGATGGTCCTTCAAAGTGTCTTGGGCGTTGATGGCGGCCGTGTTTCTTGGATGTGGATGCGCAGGACATGACGACTTTCTGCCACTTCACACCCACCAAAGCGGTCAGGTGAAACAGCCCTTTCTGTATTTCGCAACGATTTCACCCTGAAATGACTGTCCAGGTTGAAAGACGACAGGGCGTGGTAAGAAGAAGTGCATTTTTGGGGTCGCATGGAACAGCCAACTAGGCCAATTCGTCACGAGAAAACAACCCATGACGAAGCTTACACAACCCACAGATGGAGTGAAAATACCCTGGATGGGCAACGCATGATACCATTGCAGAGTGGCGTGAGCATTGGGCCAAACCGCCGTCAATGTCAATGGATCACGGCAGCTGCTTCGGCTTGATAGAGGCTGCTGACACGCCTGCTTATAGCATGCGGCGGCTCAGAGCCGCGTGCTGCCGGTCATCCATCGTCCTCTCCGCCGCCGGCCGTTGTCAAAACAAAGTTTGGCTTGCAAAGGAAAAGGCCTCAGCTGTGCTCCGGCTTTTCGCGAATGTGATGCTATCTCAAACCGGCTCGCGACTGTGCGATTTCTTGAGCTCTAGTGTGTTTCCCATTCTTGATCTTCTCCATCTCCATCTTCGATTGTCCACTTCATTCTTGCACAATCCCATCGAATGAAGCATTTCTGCCATGGACAGAGGTAGGAATTCATGCAAGCATTACTACATCCAATGTCACATCGCCAAGCACGATCCCCCACGTGTCCCGCGCAGAAGCAAAATAGCCCAACAAAATCCACACCGCGACAGGCCATCGCGATATCTATGTGATGCTACACCGTCTTCTGACTCCTTCAGTTCACTTCATCCTGCTCTTCGCTGCCACGCCGACTAACTTGTAAACCATTAATTCCGTTGATTCTGTCATGGCAGCCGTCGAACCCGGCGCGCCCCTATGCGTCATGCACACGCCCGAGCTGCTCGAGCTGATCCTCTCTCACCTTGAGATGATGGAGATAATCCGCTTGTCATCCACAAGCTTGGCTGTCAATGCCATAATCTATTCATCACCTTTGCTCAAGCGGAAGCTGTTTCTCAGCCAACCGCGCCTCCATGACATCTCCGCGGTGGTTCCTCCAACTCTACTCCCTTCCCATGCTACGCAGTTCCAAGGTCCAATGTATTCCTACTACCTCGACATTACGCTGTTCAATCCCGCCCTATTCAAATTGCTTCCTGGTCTGACAATTCGCGATCTCCTCAATGGTTGGCTCTTTCTCTCCTTCAACAGCAGCTCAAGACCAGCGTCGTCTGAAGACGCAAGCTACAAATCGATGCTGCTGACGGCTCAACCGATCACGAAGCTACGATTAGAGCCTGCCGCACTACTCATTGATCCGTCCACCGGCACCGTCCCGTTGGCCGCAATCTCGCGCATGCCTGCACCGGACCCGGGCGAAGCTGCTCGCATCGAAGCTCTCTTCCAGCGCCTGTCCGTCCGCCGTGAGAACTCGCCACGATTCGGTGGACCCGGTGAACGTGCTCCCATGCTACCGGTCCAGGCCACGCTGCGCTGGGCTGCCGCTCGCGGAGAGGTTTCATCAGACGGCTGGATCTGGGGTCCCAGCTTGAAGTTTGTACGCGGCAAACGAGTAACTAACTTTATCCCGACTGGCAGTTCCGTGTGCAACGAGAGCGGCGTACGCATTGGCGATATAGAAAGGGTATTGGAGGGTGCGAGAGGCTGGAATTGGTGGGCTATTAGGAAGGATTCATGACACGGAACGGACTCTGGCTTATGTTTTCACTTTCAGTCGGCAGAATTTATATTGGATATCTTGCTGTACACGGCGCTGGAGCAACTGTGGGTGCATTTATGAGCATGATAACCCATCAACTGCAGGTTTCACGTCTATAATAAGATTGGAATCATCGATCCGTCTCAATCGAAGCTTACTAAGTTTAGTATACTCCGTACAGTCGTAGTCAAGCAGTGAACGATTATGAACAAGACAATGCAAGACCAATTCAAATAACTTATCGGATTCCATGATGAATTGATTGGTGGGAGATTTGAGTGTGCGCCAAATTTTGACGAATAATACTCGCAGTACACGTGTTGGAGGATGGCAGGATAACAAACACTTCGCTTCCAATGCGATTTGATGGAGGCATTCAGCGGCTACTGAAGCTGAGCCAAAGCTTGGATTGTACCAGGGCTTCCCGGTAACGCTCTGAGAGAAAGCGTCCCTCTCAGCATATCATCGCCTGACAACTGGATGCTGTGGTTTGCAAAACATGGCCAGCTCGAAGCGTCGCCCTAGAGGTCAGTATTTTTGCGCCGTTCCGCGCCGATCTTTGTCGGGTGCAGAAAAACAGGTCATCATGCCAGCTGCATAAACTGACGTCGGTCGGCCTTTCCGTCGCACATGCACATCTCCACCACCTCATCGTCAGCTGTCTTGCGACTTTGGTTTCACAATTTAGACCTTCTTGCACAGCCGTATTCCCTATAGTTTTGCAATTGTACTTCATAACTCTCCTCGTGACATTGGAAACATTCTTTTTGGGGCATATCATTATGTCTCGTCAGCTTAGCCTTCCCTTCCTTCAGATCCTATATTTTTACCGGTGAAGTAGTCTAGAATGGATAGATCAACGTCGTTCTCTTCTTCCGGAGACCTGTCTCGCTCCGCGAGTTTCATCAGACCTCATTCATCGGCTTCTGACGCACCAGAGATATCTTCTGCTCTCTTGGCCCACCTGGAATCGAACACATCCGCACTTGGTCATGTTGGACTTCTCAAGCACCAAAGAGAGGCTTTACGGCATCAACTACAGCAGCAGTACCTAGTGAACAAGAAACAAGCTCAGTCGAGTTCGACTCTCCGGAAACTTGCTCTGCGATTGTCGGTGCAGATATCACTTCGTGAAGCACGACTCAAGAACCTGGCTGAAGCTCTTTCACGCTCCCGGCTTACCCAATATCTGAGCGAAAGAGACTATGACGCGAATGTGAAGCAACTACTCGAAGTGTTGAAGACTTATGAGCGTCACGGCGAGGACATCATCCGGGCCCTTGACGAAGATGAAGTAGCTGCATCCAAAAGTACGTTCCGCGATCTGAAAAAGCATGTAGCTCTACTCACCGTGGTAGAATTACCCGAGCAATTTGGAGCATATCAACGTCCCTTTACTCCACCGGAGTCTCCATTTTCCAGTCGATCCTCGAACCGTGCTCCCACGCCGAGTGACTTCTTTTCCAAGGCCAATTCTAGACATTTGCCATCAGAAGTATTGGAGGTCTGCCTTCAACGCATCAAAGAGCTAGTGAAAAATCATCAATTGAGCCTAGACTCGATCAATGGCCTCAAAGAGTCGGAACGCGCTCTCCAAGATGCAGTGAGAGACCATGAAGACAAATACCGAGAATTGGAAATATCAAAGGAGAGTTTAAGTGCAGATCTCGAGCGGAAGCTATCTCAGATTTCGGACGTACGACGAGATTTGGAGCAGAGTCAAAACGCGATACGAGATCTCGAAGCAACTCAATCGTCCACCACTGGAGATATCCAAGCTCTGCAAGCCAATGTTCAGTCTCTAGAATCTTCCGAGCGTGAATATCAACAACGGATCGAATCCTTGCGAGCTGATATCGACAAACTCCAGGTCGAAAACGAGACGATACAATCCAAAGTGTCTGAATTGCAGAGCACTAAGGACTCGTTGCATGATGCTGTCAAGGAGCTTGAGGATGAACTGGCAACTCTGAAGTTCGCGGGTCGTGAAGCCGATAGAACCATTGCCGTCAAGGAAGAACGATTGACAAAATTACAAGAAGATCTTCGACAGAATCAGATTACGCTTGAGGAAAGTGAGAAGGCTAAGTCTGAAGCTGATGATGCCTTCAGAGCTACGAAGAAGGATTTGGAATCTCGTTTGGAGGCTTCCATCACGGCTAGACAAGAGACTGTAGAACACCTTGCTCTTGCTGAGAAGAAGCTAGACGAAGCGCAAAGTGAAAATTCACGGTTGCATGAAGTGCTCCAAGACGAACGAGATGCTATCGTTGTGTTAAGCACGTCAGAACAAGAACTTCAAAGCAAAGTACATGACCTCGAACATCAAATTACTAGACTTGATTCCGAAAAACGACAGCTAGAAAGTGATCTATCATCGGCTAAAGATCTACTTGCGAATTTTGAAGAGTCCGAGAAGTTGCTGAAAGATGACATCGACGTTCAGAAACAACGTGTCAGCGATCTGGAAGAGAAGGAAATGTCGCTCAAGGTTGCCATAGCAGACTACGAGGCTAAAATTAGCGCTCTGGAAAGATCTGAGCATTCTCTCAAAGAAGGGCTTCGCGTTGAGAAAGCTGAGCACGGTATCACAACTGATGCTCTATCGAAGCTTGAGACGCAGATGAAAGAAGCTGCAGAAGCGCTACAAGCTGCAAAGGCACAACATTCTGAACAATTAGCAGCATTGGCTCTGACCGAAACAACCATCAAAGAAGAATTGGAAAAGGAGAGAGCTCGTGGCGAAGAATCAGCAAGCTCTATAACTTCCCTCGAAACGGCACTGAGAGAGCTTAACGCCACGGCTGGCTCGGCAACTGAAAAGCATGCAGCAAAAGTGAAGCAGTTGGAAGAAACCAACATTAGCCTATATTCAAGCTTTAATAGCATACAGTTGGAGCTCCAGCAGTTGTCTGCGTCAGCAACTGAAAAGGACGTAGAACTAGCCGCTGCGAAATCGAAGGTCGTAGCGCTTGAAGAGAGTCTGAAGAAAGCGGAGATAGCAGCATCTGAAGCTGTTGCACAATGCACCACCTTACAGCGATCACGAAACAGTGTCCAGCAAGAGCTTACCAACGCTCAATCTGATCTTAAAGAGCTTTCGGAGAAGAAACAGGTGACAGACTCAAACCTCGAGGGCGCAAAGCAACGCATTTTGAAGCTCGAGACAGCATTAAAGGAAGAACAGAAAGCTGCAGCTAAGATATCAGCTGAACATAATTCGGAAGCTCAACAGGCACGAGAGACAAACGACAAACTGCAGCAAGAGCTGAATGAAGCTCGCTTTCAGCTTCAGGATCTAACGATGTCAAGAGATTCTCTGGGCTCCGAAGTTACTGCCGCCAAAGCCAAGATTGCTGATCTCCAGTCTGAGATTGAGAATTCAACTTTGGCATTATCGCATGCCACAGCGGAAAGTGCAGGACGCGAGACATTGGCAAAGAAGTCGCACGACAAACTCCGACAAGACCTTGATAGAGCTTGTGGGGAAGTTCAAGTTATCTCTCAATCTAAGTCTAGCATAGAGTCTGAAAGAGACGCATTACAGAAACGTGTTGTGGGTCTAGAAGCAGTCCTCGAAGAATCTCAGAGTGCTTCACAGAGAGCGAGAATTGAACATGAGTCTAGAATCGAAGAGCTGCAACTTCAACACAGTGCTCTTCAGGACCAAATCCTTGCTTCCGAAACTAAAGTTCAGAAGCTTTCAGAATCGAGGACAGTGACCGAAACCGAATTAAATTCGGCGAGGAGAAACATCGCTCAGCTGCAAAACGCAATGGAAGCTTCCAGTATATCTGCTGATCGAGTCGCATCTGAGCATGCAGAGAGCATTAAAGATTTCCAATCAGCGCAAAATGATCTTTTGCAACAGCTGGAAGATGTCCAACAGGATTTGGCAAAGGTATCTAGTGAACGATCGTCCCTGCAATTATCACTACGAGAGCTTGAGATGTCATCACAACAATCCGCTGAAATATACGAAGGCCAGATCCGAGCATTAGAAGAGACTCATACAAATCTTCGATCGCAGCTTGAAGATGCTCAAGGTAGCAATTCTCGGTTGCAAAAGTCTCACAACGCTCTCAGTGATCGTGTCACTGTAATCACTTCCGATATGGAGCTTGTCAAGCAGTCTAAATCCGAAATGCAGTTAGCCTTGGAGTCCGAAAGAGCGAAGACCGCTTCACTTGAATCACAACTAGACCAAAAGAAATCTCGAATCAGTGACCTTGAAGGAGAGATTCACGAGATGAGAATCAACCTTCGTGAAGCAAAGGTACACATCCAAAGGCTCGAAGGAGTGAAAATAGAGCTGGAAGCTGATCTGGCTGTAACTAGACAGCGGCGAGATTCGCTCGGAGAGGACCTTCGAGAGCTTAAAGTATACCAAGCGACTCTGGAAGAAGGCTTAAGCCAGAACAAAATCACTCGAGAGAACTTCGAACGTGAGATGGAAGAAATGACATTGTCCAATCTCTCCTTGAAAGAGCAGCTTAACAAAACACACTCCGAACTCACCACAGCATTGAAATCGAGCGACCACTTCAAGCTATCGTCAAATTCTGCTGAAGCCAGGGTTGAGGAACTTCAACGGCAATTGACATCGCTGGAAGCACGCCTTGTAGATATATCCCAACTCGAACTTCAAGGTCAGGACAAGGCAGCTGCTGTGGAAGCTCAGCGAGTTCAAACGGAACATCGGCTTGAGATTGTTCAAGTTGAGCTTTCAAATCTTCAAATCGTCCATGATCGAATTGTTTCGAAAGTATCATTCCTCGAAAGTGCTGAGACTGAACTCCAGGCTGATCTTCAGACTGAGAAAAGAGAGTTAGAAAGAGCTAAGGTAGAAAATCAGTTGAAGCATCGTGAACTGGCAGATCTCCATGAGAAGAATGTCAAGATTGCAGCAGAACTTGCTGCAAAAGAGGACATCGAGGCGAATCTTCTACTTCGAATTGATGGTCTTGAGAGCCAGTTGGCCATAGAGCAAACGAAATCTGCTAATCTACAAGCCGATTGTCAACAACTGAATTCGACTAACGCATCGCTGGTAGAGAAGATCAAGCGCGGACAGCAACTGCGGGCGAGCTACGAAGCGGGTCTTGGAGCAATTCGCATACGACTGGGAGTATCCACCATGTCCCGGCGGCGCGTGCAAAGCAAGCTGGAAACAGTAGAAAAAGAACTTGCTAGCCTTAAGAAACACAATGCTGAGCTTGAGGCTTCTCTTGTATCTGCAACTGCGGAGCACAATGCAATCACATCCTCTGCTCCAGACGACGAGCCCGAGCAGACCAACATTCTGGATGAATTCCGTTCGAAGATTAATGAGTTAACGGAACAACGTGATCAGAATGTTGAACGAGCGAAGATTCTGCAGACGACCATGGCGACATTGACTGAGTCTCTGAATAATGCAAATGACGATATTGCGCAGCTGAAACAAGACGCTGCGACGAAATCCAAGGCTCTCGAGGTTGCCAACGATGAAATCCAGACACTGAAGCTAGAAGTGTTCAATTTGCAAACAAAGCATAGCGATCATCTCAAGTTATTATTGGACAAGAGTGTGGAGATTGAAGAACTTCAAGCATCGAAAATTGACTCCATTAAGCGTCTTGAAGCTGAACTTCAACGGTTGAGCGAAGCCAATGCCTCTTATCCTGGAATTCTGCTTGCTAAGGAAGATAAGATAAAAGATCTTCAGCAATCGCGACAAGACCTCAGCGATGAGTCAACCAAATTGAAGGCGGCACTGCAAGACACAAAATCGCAACTCGCTGACATGGCCCTCGAAGTTGAGATGTTGCAATCTCAATCCGCGGAGACGCGTATGGATGTGGAAGACAAGGTTCGCGCAAAAGATACAGAGATTGGAGAGCTCAAAGCCGATCTGGAGAAATCGAGACGTGTCGCCGAAAGTTTCGCGAAAACATCGAGGGAGTTTGAAGCCGACGTCATTGCGAAGGAGTCTCAAACCGAAAAGCTACGAAAGCTGAACAAAGACTATGCTGCCATCCTGACAAACCTACAAGGAGAAATTAGCGAGTTGAAAGAGGAGAAGGCCGCGCTACAGAAGACTATTGAATCCTTGTTGAAGAAGAATGCAGAACTTGAGCTGTTCTCAGACACACAGACCGAAAGAGCAGATACCGTCTCCGAAGTTGCAAGTGAAGAAGATCTCATCTCAACAGTGGCAGGCCAATCTCGTCGTACAACCCTCGTCTCTCATGCATCACAGTCACCACGCAACACTATCATCTCGACTGCCTCCGGTCCTTCGCAGCGTCCTCTGTTGTCCTCGACCGACAAGCGTGTTGCCTCCACCCATTCGATCGTCTCTCAGCACTCGCTAAAGCCATACCAGATTCTTGGAGTAGAAGCCGCCGCAGGACGGCACACAGAGCAGGGCGAGGGTACGGGCGAGCTAAAGAAGAAACTGTGGGAGCTATGGGAGGAGCAGCGGGGCCGCGCGACAGCGAGCCCGGCACCCGAAAGTGTAGATCAGGGTGGGTCTTACTTTGGAGGAGCTAGTACCATCACCAGACGCACTTCGAAGAAACTGCAGAAAAAGAGCGCTGAGCACTGGGCAAGGGAAAAGGAGAAGATTTGGAGTTTGGTGAAGTTTGCACGCAGCTCGCGCAGGGTTGATCGCGCCGATTAGACTGTACATGGACTTGGACCTCTGAGCAAAGAGTATCAATATTAGAATGTTCCTGCACGTAAATGGCCTGGAGTTTGGAAATTTCAGCAACGACTCGGCTGCTGAGTTACGAAGTTTATGATTTGCGATAAAACGGCTACGAACTCATGTGGCGTTGGTCTCGTTCATTGCTTCGTCAAACAAATTTGTACATAGCCGGGGTTGAATGCTAAATTGACTCTGAACTTAGAGTGTAACTGAAAGAATTATGTTCAGGAGCATAAAGATCAACCGGAAGAAAAACTGAAAAGATACTTGTGATGAAAGCAGAAACACCATAACGCCTTGAAGCCCATTAAAAAGATTCATCCTCACGCACCTCATCAAATAGATCTGATGGATCAACTCCTACTGCTTTCTCACGTTCCAGCATGCTTGCTGCAAACGATCTCCTTGACAGAGGTTCGCAGGACGCGACGCAAACTCCTGGTCGTTGACATCTTGGGCATGATGGGAGTCGTGAAAGCATGTCAGGCGGCATGAAAACGTCGCGGACGCCCTCCCATGTCTCTATGCTTGCGGAATGCGGCGTCCTTAAGCTCGAGGGATGAAGCCAGTAGGTATTTGGGCAGTATTTTGCAGCAATCGGATCGACCTCGCGGCGCATCTTGTAGTAGTTCTCCGTAAGTGTGTTGCTTGCCACTTCTAGTTCATCCTGTGGAGTTTTAATATCTCCCATTGTTCGCCTCAGCATTTGTAGGACGGTTAGGAAGTATGAAACGACTTGGGTGATGATGGAGAGGTCAGTCAGTGTTACGAAGGGTGGAGGGGGAGCAATAGGTGTCGGATACGGTTTATTTGTCCAGTTTTCTTCTACTGGCCAATCGCTCCACTCAACGTGATCGGTCGAATGGGTATTCTCGTGCAAGTCTTCTCCACAGGTCGACAACGTAACTTCCTCGCTAGTGTGTTCTACATATATCGTGAGAGGCGTTCCGGATTCTAGTAGCGGGATTTGTGAAGCTCTTACTCTCGGATTGAAGGGCCTCAGCGCATACAGAAGGCGGAAAATCGGTTCGATCTTCACTTTGGTCATTACCAGGCCAATAAGAGCCAAAATTCGAAAGTACTGGGCTCGTAAAGCACCGTCTGGGTCGATTTGGTGCAATGATTTCTTCCTGTTGTTTCATGGCTTCCCTAGGACAGTAGCGAATTGGTCGCGGACTTTCAATTACTCCATATTGACAGCTACTTCTGAAGCTCAAAGCTCCTTTGATTGTCATAAGATGTTTGATTGTATCATCAATGATCGGAGTATTGGCTAAGTGAGACCAAGAGAGTTGCGGGCACGACTTTTCATCCACTATCATGTCGTATCAGTGTGTTTTGTAGCCGAACGAGGTTCGGCGCAAGACGTAGTGTTGCAGACCGATTTGATTTAATGCTAACGATTTGTTAACTTCGATCAATGGAGCACAGAACTAGAATCTTACCACGGGAGTAGTTGTAGAGGAAAAGGTGTGGATGCAGCTCAGAAAGGGTGGAGTGTATTTGGTCTCGCATGAGGAATGAACGTAGTCCAAAGTATGACAAGATGCGGTGTACTTTCAACTGGATTGAAGGAAACTTTGGAGGCTTGTAAGACTGACTTTCGAAGGAATCAAGAGGTGGATAGCACATGTTCAACGCGAGGAAGGAAATAAATAAATGCTCAGGATGGATTATACTTAAATCTGCCACGGATAGGGGTTGGAAACATCTAGAAAACCCATATCTTCCCTTGGATTCTTCCTTCGGTGAATGTGAACCACGGGAAACGTGGACGATGCGGTCCAATAAGACATACCGTCTCAAAATTTCGTTGAAGCACTTGTTTTGAGAGGAGCAAAGGTGAGCTTCGCAAGCGGAAATGATACCAATGACGGCCAGCTCAGAGGCTATCGAGCTTTCCTTTCGGTTTTCTCACGGCGTTATACCCAATAAACTGCGCTTTTAGGAATCTGTCGAATCAGAAAATAGCAAAAGGGTGATGCTAAATTCTTGATTTCATACCCACTGTTCTTAACCGTCAAGCAAACCTCCTGGTGCGCGACCCATGGCTCCCTGCACGGTGCTGTCTGCTTCAGGAACGTAGCTGAAACCGCCATCTTGAGCAAAGAAATCGGCCTCATCGATAATATCCCACACGACATCCTCGGCAACTTGTTCCTTGTACCTTTCTCCGATATGACGCGGCATGCGCTTGATCTCAGCTTCTTTCTCTCTCTGCAACTCCGCTTGATCTTGTCCATCTTCAGCTGCATCAACAGCCGCCGCTTCATTGTCGGCGGTGGTACTTGACGATGTAGCAGAAGCAAATTGCAAGTCATCTGGTGGACACCACCAATCTGGTCCAAGGTTGACCTGCGCGATACCACCAGCGAATACAGATACGGCCGGATAGTAACCAAGGCTTCCGTCGTCTAGTTCTCTTCTCGCTGGCGCGGCGCCCTGGCCCATGGCCGAAGCCGGAGGCAGGAATGTCAGAAGACCCTCGAAAGCAGTACCAACCTCTTTACCATTCAGCCACACACGGATTGATGAGCCTGGGAGCGAGCGCATAACGATATCTTCGTGGTTCGGATGAGGTTTGGGTGCGTTCATTGACGTCAACGGTGAACGTTCCGAGTAGTTTTCCATGGATTTCGAGATTGTATATTCGAATGACTCAAAGTACATGTTGCCGCGGTACGGTACAGGGATACGATCACGAACAACATCAGACATGTGGGCGCTGGTTGGATCGGCGAAACCGTCTGTCACGTCCACCGCTGGATTGTAAATGCCTTCATTAACCTTCCTCTGTAATGAAATGGATGGCAGAGTAATTAGAAGACCGAGGACATCGCCTTCACGCCAATGCTGTTCTGAGTTGCTACTGTCGACCTGTTGCTGGGTTGCTTCTTCGGCCTTCCGCTTCTTTGATGCTGATTTCTTTGGTTGTGGACTACAGATTCTGCCTGGTCGTGAACGATGCATAGTATTAAAGCGAATGTCAGTGATTCCATAACTATAACCGTCAAATCCAACTGGTGCGTCGTTGGGTGCTTCTCGTCGAGCCCAACCGGCGCGAATATGAGGCTGTGGTGCAGCCTCTCCGCCAGGAGGCGCGGGAATGGTATCGGCTGGGACACCGCGAATGATTTTGATTTCGTAGTATAGTGAGCCTTCGCGAGCGAAGACGTTTGCTCGAGATGTGCGCCATCCTTTCTCGTTGGTGATATACTGGCAAGTCTCATCGAAATGTATCAGACGATCGGAGTCTTCGACGCTCATGTGAGGGCCAAGAGGTGCAACTTCGGAGGTTCGGTAGTATTGTTTGTGACGGAAAAAGGGATCAGCTACACAGTGAGTGTAACGATATGCTTTGGTGTTTTGTGCACTACCGATAGGGTTAGCATAAAGTCTCGACCTGGCGGACTTTTCATGACCATACTGGTCCATCGGCTTCTTCAATTCCACTTGTCCGTCAGGAGTAATGAAAGGAGTAGGTTCATGAGACAGCCAGGCATAATCTTTGGGCGCGTCGTACTGCTGAGCAGAAGGCGCATTGATACTGAAGCGCATTGGTGATGGCGCTGTTGGCCCTTTGCTGGGTTTTGTCTTGACATCTGGAGTGTTACCTCTGACAATGGCATTGTTTTCTCTTTTCTTCAGCGATTCCTTCTTCTCGCGCTGCTCGCGTACGGGAGGAGGTTTAACCGGTGCGCGTTTGGCCTCTGGGTTCAATGGAGATGGGACGGCGGGAGCGTGAGCGGCATGTAGAGCGGACGTCGTTTGCGAAGTCAGTACATCTGGAGTCTGTCCTCTGGTAGGACTGTGAATATCGGCCATATCTCTTCATGAATGTCCACAGTCGTAGACAATTCTGGGTTACTGTAGCTAGTGAGCTCTGAGGTTTTTGCCTTCGCGATGCAATTCGTGACGCGCCTCCAGTCGCTGGCGGTGAAAATTGGCAGAACTGGCGATCCACCAAATTTCTGTTCGTCTTGCAAAATGCGCAAGACCTCTCGCAAATTCCAAGAGCAAATTGTGTTTGTCGGTTGAAATTGTACCTACATAATGCCTCGAATTCCACGAGCTCCTCAGGATGAATCTCAGCGACACGATCCTCTAGCGGAAGAGTACGCTCCAACATATCCCTTCAAGCAGAAGCCTTCCCACAAAAAGCGCAAAAGTCGATCAGACGCCAATGACGATCAGGAGCAAGAAAACCAAGTAATTGAGACCAAAGCGTCACGAAAGATTCTACGTATCGGTCAAGAGCTTGCGGACGAAGAAGATGCTCAATCGAAGCGACAATACCGCGATGCTGCGCCAAACCCTGCGTTCTCCTTCGACACTCGTTTTGGTGGTCATATAGGGTCAGAGGAAGAAGATATTGCAGAATACGAAGAATGGGAAGATGAAGGAGATGCTGAGGAAGTAGAGGTACCGACGAAATACCTTATTATATGATGTTGAACGCTGCGAGCTAACATCCGCGATGCTTCTCAGTCTGGCGATATCGACCCGAGTGATCTCGCAACATTCAATCGCTTTAATCCACCTGCCTTTGACGATCCATTGCTTCGACCAGGTGATTCCGATCCTCCACACAATGATGGTCAGACCACCAACCTCGCCGATCTAATCCTTCAGAAGATCGCAGCTCACGAAGCAGCCGAAGCCAATGGCGATCTTCCACAGACAGATCCCGAGGAAGTAGAGCTCAGTCCTAAAGTCATCGAAACATACACTCTAATTGGACAACTACTTTCTCGATACAGATCGGGAGCCCTCCCAAAGGCATTCAAAATCATACCTACGTTGCCAATACCAACCCAACTAGCCATCTTACCTCTGACAAATCCATCGAAATGGACTCCACACGCCATCTTTCAAGCCACCAAAATCTTCATAAGCCAGAAGTCGCCCATAGGTCAAAGCTTTCTCACAAACGTTCTGCTTGACCGGGTGCGAGAAGATATTAATGAAACCAGAAAATTGAACGTTCATCTTTACAATGCTCTCCAAAAAGCACTCTTCCGCCCTCAAGCCTTCTTCAAGGGATTGTTATTTCCACTTGTCGAGTCCGGAACCTGCACTTTACGCGAAGCGCACATCATATCTTCCGCCATAACTCGTGTTTCGGTATCAGCCATTCATGCGGCCGTAGGCATGAGTAGACTCTGCGATATCGCGGCCGATCAGATGCGTGGCGATACAGAGGCCGCCGGAGCTACGAACACTTTTTTAAAGGTGCTTCTAGATAAAAGGTATGCGTTACCGTATCAAACCGTCGATGCGCTTGTCTTCCACTTTCTGCGCTTCAAAAATTCAGCCATGAACAACCGCGGTGGCGAAATGGATGTAGATGGTGAACAAGAAAGCGTATACGAAGGCAAATTGCCTGTCATCTGGCACCAATGCTTCTTGGCATTTGCACGCACCTACAAGGACGCTATTACAGAAGATCAACGCGAAGCTTTATTGGATCTCCTTCTGGTTCGTGGCCACAAAGATATCGCTCCTGAGATCAGAAGAGAATTGCTTGCGGGAAGAGGGCGTGGTGTCGTCGCAGAGCCGGCACAAGGCAATGGCGGAGACGACACTATGATGGAGGTTTAGTTACTCTACAGGATAAAGAAGCCTCTAATATCTACACACGCCCATTATGTTCAAGATGAATGTCCGCTTAGATCAATTGTCGGCAGAACACTCATGTGCAACTTCTGACTGCCGTACGGTCTCAGTGTGACATTTCTCACATTACCGATACACGTCCGGTTTGCTAACGGTGGTATAGCATCGGGAACGTCATTGTATAGCGGCCAGTCAATCTCACAGCCAAGTGCCGTCATCCATGTTGGAGGTGCGCCTGGACTCCAGATGGGATTTTGGAGTGGAGCAGTCGTAGAATTTGACCAGAATGATAACGTCGACGGATCAATCGCAATGTTCCATGGGGTGGTATTTACCATGATGTAATCTTGGGCTTGTGGTACTAAGTATTCTGGTGGATAAGATGTCTGTCCGTACGTCAATGGAGTATTTGAAGAGACGTTGGCGCCAACCTCCAGCGCGTAAAGGATAGGACCGGAGAACACAACAATAGAATCGTTCGATAGCGTCTGAGTCGTCACTACACTACTTGGAGCTAGCGTTAACGAGAAGATGGTTGTACCGGCGGAGAGAGAAATTGTGTGAAGTCCAGTGTGAGAGTCTGGGGAAAGCGGAATGGACGAGGAGCCTAGCTGTAGGACCGAAGTTGCTGCATTGGCCCATGATGGAACTCGAGTGTGGAAATCAAAACTCGCTGATGAAGACACAGTGTAGTTTAATGTGTAGTCGAACGGATAGTTTGTGCTACAATTGACTGTTACATTGCCCTTGCTGAGGATTGCTGTGGCCGAACCAGGAGCGAGTAAGACGTGAGCAAGACCATTATTCCCAACCTGCACAAATAATGAAGCCGTAAACTTTGGATATCCTTGAACGTGGTCCACTGTGCAGCAAGGGTAATCTGTTTCAAGTCCATAGGTAATGGCATATCCGTTCATATTCCAGAATGGGACGCTGTTTAAATGCCGTGCGTATGGTCCATTTGGTTGTGTTCCATAAGTGCGTGCCCACCAGTTTGGAGTCAAATGTACTGGCATGGCATTGAACGCAGCCAATTCACATCGGTCTGCAAAATCATTGTCGCCGAGAGCCTGATAAAGGAAGGCAAGTGAATACATTGCTTCAACAGCAGTGCACAATTCCGACGCATAGTACGGAGCAAGACCATCGAGTCGTTCATCCGCCAGAATTGTACCTGAAGGTGCTCCATGGTACGTAAAGGTCCAGTTTACAGCTGTTCGAGCCATTTGAACGAGCGAGGCGTTATTTGTGAAGCGATTGATCACAGCTCCAGCTTTGAGTCCTTGAGCAACGTTCACTCCATGCTCATAAGGATACATCTGTCTCGTGTAGCTGATGTTGACCGTATTCAAGTCTGGGAAGATATAAACTTCTTGTTGATACCAAATGGCCCAATCGATCTGTCCTTCAAGGAGCATGTCCAGGTTTTCCAGAAGAATCTGACTTTGGTTTCCGGGATAGTGATCATACATCCACATGAGAGTTATCATCATGTCACAGACCCGAACCCTTCCCCATATATGGTCTTCTCCGCTGAGAAGGTCATTTGGTTGTGGGAGATATCCGGTGCCGTTGTTCTTCAACATCGTATTCATAAGAGCAAAGAATCGTTGAAGGGCGGGAACCACGCTTTCTTCGTATGATGAATCAGCTTCGAGCAAATTAATTAGTCCAAGAAATAGCGGATAGCGTGCCCAGAAATTTCGCGAGTTTCCTACTTCAGGTCCAATCCATCCATCGCTTTGCTGACGGCCGATGACAATGGAGGTGATATTTTTGACCTGATTCTTTAGTCTGCTATTTTCAAGGCCGTAGGCTAGTGGCACGATGCCGTTGAAGAGATATGGTAAACTACCTTCAGTGAGCATCTACATGCGATCAAAAAAAATGGAATTAGCGCATACCCTTCGTTAAGATTGCTGTATTCTTGGTTCCCGCCTAGCCACGAGCTATCGGCGACATAGCGATAAAATTCGGCTTCGTGACCAGCAAGACCATCGGCTTCCAGTTGCATCTGATCAAGGAGCCAGCCTTGAGGTTTGATAGAGCCAAGAGGCAGTGGTTGAAACGTTAGAGGCACAACTAAAGTAGAGTAAGTTAATCAGTGTCTTCAGCTATGGTATCAACACGTACATGATATATTTGTCGCTTGACCGCGACTGGAGTTTTCTAATGCACTGAATGTCAAATCTGTGGTTTATTAATGATTACGTCCAACGTTCTGAACTCCTTATATTTTCGTACCAGTTAAATTGATGCCATGATATCTTGCGATGAGAATTGTCACCATAAGTGCGACCAATACGGCTCGTGACAACAGCTGCAATATGCCAACATCTCGAATTCTCTTGCTTTCTCCAACTTCTACCACCGCTCGCGAGTCATTTTTCCTCCATTGATCTCCACCGGAGTTTTTCTCTGTTGGATTGTCTTTACGATGCATGATTTGAAGACGATCCGAGCGAACTGGAGTTTAACCATGGCCTTGTGAATACCACCGAGATGAAGTACTTCGCTCTGCGAACTGTACAAAAACCGACTTCAAAAAGATTGCAGCGCGAGATACGCCATTGAAAGCCTGCAATGCAGTGAATTTCCCGTAAGTGAGCGACCGTTTGATGTAGGTGCTGAGATGAGAGAGGTTGGAGAAACTTGGCAGCAAGACAGGGTTGAATTTGATACTCTTCAGCGCGCAAGGATCAACAGCGAATTCTCACCACAACAGGCAACGCAGTAAAGAAGATGTAAGACATAGTTCGTGTTTGATGTGGTTGAACTTATTAACTTTTAGAATATTTGCACGTAGCTAAGGTATGTACAATTCCGTGAAGAAGCACTGATACGCAGTGTTCCTTAACTTTCAATCCAGGTTCGTAATGAACACACTTCATTAGACTTGAAATACCGCCATGAGCTGAGAATGATTCATAGTTCCATCGAATCCAAGCCGAATATCTCGGCCTTTGTCTTTGCTTCTTCCCATGTCAGAATCTTTACAGCTCTTCTTTCGACTGGTGAATCTCCGCTACATTCCTTGATCATTCTCCCTATTTCAAATGGCATGTCTGCCAATCCAAAATATCGGAGATATTTGTACTCGGCTTTGGCAAACTCGCGGTCCATGATGTCTGATTTCATGTGGTGTGATGTTTCACCTAGCTGTTGTGTCCTGTCCCGTATATGCAATCGCGGGCCGAACGCTTCGAGAATCCGAAAAGCCCAGATCGAAGGACGGTGTAGCAGCAGCGCTCTCACTGTGTCGAACTGTGCGCCCTCGACCGCGACGCCAAGTTGTTGCATATTCGGACATGACTTGACGAGATTAATCAGTACATCTTTGCTGAATCGCCACTCATCGGAAAGGAGCAAAATTTTCAGTGAGCTACCATGGTTGCCGCTAATAGCTGCGAGAAAATCCGATGCTATGGCGACTGAGCTGAGATGATAGGGTGTTAATGGCGTAGTTGGTGTGGAACCTTCGCCCGTCCTCGCGCTGGTTTCAGAATTCGCGTTGGCGGTAGGCGATCCGTCAGTTGAGGAGGAATTCAATTCGGAATTCGTAGGATGGCGACTGACCAGATAGAACTCTTCAAGTCCTGACATTTCAGCAATTAAGGGCGGCATGTCTTCAGGAACCACATCTAATCTGAGCTTCTTAAGCGCCTTCAGCTTTGCTAAGCCATTGGGGCCTCCACGCCATGTATCATCATAGAAGACCGTTGACGGATCCCCGGGATTCATGCAATTAAATAGAGTCACCGACTCCACCTTTGATAAATCTATGATTAGTGATACGTGTGGATCATTTCGTGTGTACATATTCTTATAGGCCACCCGCTTTATTGGTAGGCAGACCTTGGACAAGGCCGCTCGGCCGAAGTATTGCGCCAGTGAAACGCTCGGTTCTCTTTCTCGCCGGATTCGAGGATTCCACTCTATCTTCATTTCTTCCAAGATTGGTGAACTTGCAAAGAGGAGCGAAACGTCGTCAGGGTAACAAAGGGGATCGACGTTGTAGAGATATATGGATTTGAGACTTGGTATTGGCGGTATCAAGGTTGTAGGTCGCGGTATTCGTTTCGAAGGGAATTTGAGAGTAAGAGAAGTCAGGGTTTTCTTAGATGCCAGGGCTTGGTATATCGTTCCGAGTGGTTTCGTGTCGAGTTCCCAGCTGGAAAAGTTAAGCAAAACGTACAAGGATCGCATTGCGCATCAAAATACCTGAAGGATTGCAGCTTGTCCATTTTATCCAGAGCCGCTCTGATGGCAATGTTCAACATCATTGTATTATCCGGTACTCTTCCTCTTGAAAATTCGTCCGTGTCCATCTCTCTCCAATCTCCAACCAGCTTGAAGGATTTGACGTAGGTGGCCACGTTCCTCGACACCAATGCTTCGAGAGCCATTGAGAATGGACTACCACCGCCGTATCCCTCTGGACGGCCGTTCTTGTAGCGAAGTTGGGAGTACGGACGTAGTGTCACATTCTCCCACAATTTCGGTAAGGTCATGTAGTAGAGTAGGCGTGAGGTTCGTGTGACACGGGAGATGTCGGCGATGTCATCCAACTGGAGCCATATTAGCAATGCGTATCATAACGGTAAGCTTCTTCACGAACTTGAGCAGTGACTAGAAGTATCATGTTCAATGGCAACTCTCGATCATACATGAATCTTTCTCTGAGAGCCTGATGTTTGGATGGTATGATTGCATTTGCCGGTGCATTGTCCGGTTCATGGCGGCTGCCGTTCGCCTCGCTGTATGATCTTTTCAACGACATAATTCCAATTCATGGAAACTGGCGAGGTTTCGTGCTGATGTACAGTCGTGGAAAGAGAGAGCTAGACTGCAGCCAGGCAGCGAGAAATGAAGAAGATGAAGAGCGCGCCGCGTCAGTGCGTCATACAGCGGCGTTTAGTGGGTAGAAAGCGCCCTATCTCCCCGTATCCGCTAGGATCTTGCTATAAACCCTCCCAGTGGCGTCCGGAAGACGTTCAAGCCGAAATCTCGCCATACCATCGATGCTGTATGTTGTTAGCTGCAATGATCCTTCTCACTTTCTCGTCTCTCGTGCATACGGATTGGTGGATGTGAAGAAAAGTAAAAAGCAAAAGGCTGCTTCAGTTATCTACATGCTCTAGAAAATACCATGGCTCCATACTATGCTTGTATGGCTTTGCTGGTTCCTTGAATGGAACTTCTAAGACTCCACTGAAGGCAGAATGCAAAGATCCATCCGTCAATTGTCCTTGGCCATCGCTGGTATTCCCAACCACTACGACTCCGCATTCCCAGTTGGCGCATGTGAGCTTGTCCTCTCTTTTCTGTCGGTCATGCGTGAGCTTTCCCCATGCACTGGAAGAGAGATTTGCGCTGCCTACATACACCCATGACACCTGCTTGTCCAAAGATCCTGGTCTAGATCCTCTGGCGAAGAGGATTTTGTTGTGACTTAGTATACCCTCCCGTACCGACTGATAATCATCAAACATAGATCGCGGGAAATCCTTCCTCTCCCACCACTTTCGTTGGATACAAACGGTTCCAGCATTTGGGAAACCACCCATGCTGTCTCGAACTGTGTCTATCGTAGGAAAGTAGATTCGGAATTGTTGCTGAGCGAGAGATGAATCCTGGCTTCCAAGATTTCCTACAGGCGTTCCACGGCATGAATGATAGAAGCTGGATACTGTCTTGAGATCGAGGCTGCCTATCGAAGCGGATGCGAAGTCGAGCTTGATGTTTGAAGTTTGCAATCCGAGTTGACGAATTGATCTTCCTAGGCCGATGTATCCTGTGCGTTGCATTTCTTGACCGAAGTGGGAACCGGCGATGGAGTGGATGAAGGCCATGTTTTTTGTTTGAGAGAAATCAAAGTTCAGTATGCCGTCTCGAGCTTTGTCCCACAGATCCATCTGCTCCAGGAAGTACAATAGTTCTTGACCGAAGAATGTCAAATCTTCTTTAGAGCCACATTTACCATCTGTACGCCTCGGTAGGTCTATTAGAAACACCGTGTTTTCCATGAAACCGGTTTCTCCCCAGTCGTAGGGCATAAGATTGGCTGTAGGAATGACGATTCGAAGGAAATTGTCGTAGAAAAGGAGCATCAGCTTACTATGCATCTTTGAAAATTTTCCTTGAGGTAGACGTGCGAAGCACATCTTTATTCCCAACTCCTCAGCTTGCACTTCGTGTTCATACCTGGTTACATCTGACTCCGCTCCCATGACAAAAATGATCCGCGTTTTCGTTGGGTTGACTTTGGTGAAAAGCCATTTGCTATCCCAGAGAAAAGAACTAAAGACCGCAGTTTTGAGTTTGTCCTTGAGTAAGACTTCTTCAATCTTAATGTCATTGTGTCGAGGATGATTCGCCGACCACGTTCGTTTTATTTTTCCTTGAGGAAATTGAAGGATGGACTCTGGTTTCTCATCGGGAATTGAAATTACAGTTTCTGAATTGCCGGTATCGTGAGGAGCTTCAGAGTAGCTGACGGTTGAGCCTGTGTCGTGATCATGAGTAGATTCCACCACTGGAGCCGAGGAATCCTGATGTTTCAGCGGAATATGGATAGATGAATAACTCCTCGCCGACAGAATTTCCGATCGTTCTTGGGATACTTTCTGTTCACGTTTCATCGGCGGCGGAGAAATAGAACCATCTCGTTTGCGTTTCTTTACCAGTCGAGCCAGTCTTTCCTCTTCCATCTTCTTGCGATCGAGACCGAGCATTTTCAAGCAATTGGACCCAGTTGGGAAATAATTCTTGCTATACTGAGTTCAAAACGTATGATACTCAAAGGTTTTGGAAATGGACTCTGTAGGTGGTTCTGGACATGCTCGTGGTGCGACGCGATGCTGATTGATGGCGTTCGTGCATCGGAATATCGCAACCTGCGCGCAAACACCATGCCACGTGATTTACAGCTTTGGTAGAATACACAATTGCAAGAACTTGATTGCCCTTTATTCATTTCTCGAGCCCTATTTTCAATATCGTGTAGAAGAGTATCTTAAGAAAACCCAAAGCTAATAATGTCACTGTGTCATCCTCCGCCTATACTCATGGAAAGCAACCTTCGTCTCGGCCTAAATGCAGTATTTACTCCGTACATTTACAACTCCACAGTGTAAGATATATCGTTCAATAAAACTGAGTACGTAGCAAAGAGATTTGGCTTATCCATTAAGATATACACTTATAGAAGTGCAGTGCTGGTGGCGTGATGAGCCTATCCGACTATTTTCGGGTCCATTTCGAATTCGAGGATGCTGGTTCCAACGTAGCCTGGAATGACCATGTAGACTTAGAAACCCGTTTGTAATTGTAGAGTCCTTCCAGGGATGCTATTTCGATCATGGCAATTTCGAGGTGGCTTCGAAGCATTCCAGCTGACTGTTTCCATTATTGAAAACTAGTGTAGATGATGTTCTTGCAAACTTCAACCACCATGGAGTGTTGATACAAACATTATGTGATCGTTCTTTTGTAATTCGTAGCTGCTTTCGCCTTCAAGTTCCCAATCAGCATCGTTGATGAGCACCAAAATTCCAGGACGGCTATCGTTTAGGTCAACTTTTCTTCTCGCTCTTTCCTCGGCGATGATTGCTTACACAGAGTTGTCAACGACAAAAAGTTCCTTTCTAGGATCCGTCAAGAGGTTCTCACAAAGGTAGTCAACTAGAAATTGAACATTCGGGCGTTTTTCAGCTTTGAAATCGCACGGAACAATTACATCATGCTTTTTCTTGTCAGAGAAAAGCATCTGAAGGCCGCCACTAGTTATGGTGTCAGGTTCGAGAATCCAAAGAAACTCTGACGCACCCACGTAAACTCGACAGTAATTGGGATGCCTTCATCTTTGCCTTCCGAATTTTCAGGTGCCATTTCAAAGGCCTGATAGAATATTGCAGCTGGCAGATGTATAATCCAGATTTAGATCAATCCAATAGAGTAATGCAATCACGAAGAATGCGAGCGTCTGGTAAAACGATGAGAGGATTTTGTGGCTAAACTTCGGCTGAACTGCAAACGAGCTGCTGTGGGTGAAAAGTGAGTCAACATATTCAAACTTTGATTCGAATATCTACATGATCTTCAAATTAGTAAAAGAAGAATGACGACTCATAGTCATGTCCTTGAACTGCAATGTGGAATACTTGAGTATCGGTGGTAATAGGCATCCTGCAGCGGCGGACTGGGATAGAAATGGCAGCGGTATTCTAGCCTTTGCAGCAGATGAGAATATCGCTTTATGGAAACCTCTGGTATGTAAATTTGGTGTTTTATCTTTGGATCCGTTCAAACAGCGATACCATTCATATGACATATCACTAATCCTTCTAACAGGACCGCTCTTATCGCGGAGTGTTCTCAATTCTTTCCGGTCATACAGGCTCCGTAAATGTAGTTCGAATTTTCTCAACTAAAGACAAACAAATATTGCTTCTTACAGGCTCCGTCGATAAGTCAATCCGAGTTTGGGCCAAAGACTCCGAGTCGACATGCAGGTTCAAAGTCACGCAATTAATTCGGGACCACCAGTCTTCAATAAATTGCATTGCAGCTTTGTCGCAATTTGGTATCTTCGCATCTGGATCGTCAGATGGCAGAGTTATGATATGGTCACTTAAAGAAACTGCCACCGAAAGTTATCCCACCTTCGAACACAGACAGACAATAAATATCAAACCAAAGCTTTTACCGTTGGCAATTAGCCTGGCATTCTTGGATGACTCTTGTAGCATTCTCGCTGTTGCAGGTACGAAAAGCACAATCCAACTATATGTCTCGAATGGCGGAGATTTCGTTACTGCCGCAACTTTAACTGGTCATGAGAATTGGATTCGGGCACTGGATTTCGTAGAAGAGGTAGTTGATGGAGAAAGAGACTTGATACTTGCATCTGCCAGCCAGGATAAATACATCAGGCTTTGGCGTATCCATGAAGGAGCTGATCTTCCAACAGCAAATCGAACCGCAAACGATCCTGCACTAGGAATACTCGGTCAATCGCTCTCGAACAAAGCACATCGTTTCGTTCTCGGTCATCAACATTACTCACTAACCTTCGAGGCTCTTCTCATCGGTCACGAGGACTGGATTTATACCTCAAGTTGGCATTCCTCACAAGGTCGAATTCGACTTCTATCAGCATCGGCAGACAACTCTCTTGCGATTTGGGAAGCTGATCCGGCATCCGGAATATGGATATGTACAGCACGACTTGGTGAAATAAGCGCACAAAAAGGCTCCACTACCGCCACAGGTAGTACCGGAGGCTTTTGGGTAGGCATTTGGTCACCCGATGGAGATGCTGTTGTCAGCTTGGGTCGCACAGGAAGCTGGAGATTGTGGAAATGCATGGAAGAGAATAAGTGGGAACAAGCCTTTGCGGTGACTGGTCATACAAAAGAGGTGAAAGATATTACTTGGTCTAAGGACGGCGACTACCTACTCTCTACCAGTAGCGATCAGACAACGAGATTGCATGCGTTATGGAAGCGAGATGGAATAAGCTCCTGGCATGAAATTTCTAGACCTCAGATCCACGGTTACGACCTGAATTGCATTGATAGTGTCAACGAACATCAGTTCATTTCCGGCGCGGATGAAAAGCTACTACGCGTGTTTGATGAACCGGCGGGAGTAGCTGTCCTCTTGAGAGATCTTTCTGGGACTCAAACGGAGAAGGTTTTACCGGACGCGGCGACGATACCTGTTCTCGGTCTCTCTAACAAGGCAGTTGAGATTAGTGCATTGGATGAGCAACAAGTCAATGAAGAAGCTACAGGTGATAGAGAATTTGCCGTACAAAGTGCGAAAAGAATTGATCAACCTCCGTTGGAAGATCATCTTTCAAGACATCTTCTCTGGCCAGAAACAGAAAAATTGTACGGACATGGCTACGAAATCTCCTGTACCGCTGCCAGTCATGATGGAAAGCTCGTGGCTACAGCATGTCGCGCTAGTTCAATTGATCACGCCCTTATCCGACTGTACGATACTTCGACCTGGCTGGAGATCAAACCTGCGCTACGATCACACTCTCTCACAGTCACGAGAACTAGATTCTCTCCTGATGACAAATATTTGCTATCTGTCGGACGAGACAGGCAATGGACAGTGTTTGAAAGAGATGACGAATCTGCGAATGTGTACAAAATATTGCATACCGATCCTAAGGGTCACGGAAGGATGATACTCGACTGTTCTTGGGCGCCAAAGGAATTTGGAAGGGTATTCGCGACAGCTGGACGAGACAAAATGGTCAAGATGTGGAATATGAAGGACTCCGGAGTTTCATGTTTAAAAATGATCACAGAAGATGCACCTATCACCGCATTATCCTTTGACGAACACCGTCATGGCGAATCCTTGTATTTGGCGTACGGAATGGAAACAGGATCAATTACAGTATACATCCTGCTGAAGGATTTGGATGTCGCAGTCAGCATCAAGATTGCATCCGGCTTATGTCCATCGAAAACCATCTCTCGGCTTATGTGGCAACCAGTGATGAAATTAGATTCACGAAATCACGCAAACGATGAGAATTTCAATAGCGTATCTACTCGTTCTCGCCTGGCAATTGCAAGCGATGATACGTCAGTTCGGATACTTGTTCTAGATTCGCTGCAGACGAGTATGTGACTTACACCTCTTGAGATCCTTGTCCTTCTGCTCTTGATGGGAGAGTCTCAATGTCATCATAAGTTTCAATTGAAACTACGAGTATGTCCGAATCAGATCATCCTCACAGTACCCTAAATGAAAATACTACCATGTAGCTATGGTGTGATAGAGGAATTCGCTTGTCCTTGGCATATTTTGATATATCGAGACCAAAGAGTAGAAATATATGTACCGCATTACCTTCTCTATCAGCTTGAGGTGGAAATAATATTCGCCACTTTTTGCATAGAAACTTGCTCCGCGAACATTTCAACCCGCAAGTTCTGTGAATGATGGGCTGAAAACACAAGTAATGGCGGATGAATTTCACCTGCTCAGCACGGAACTTGATTGATTATGAAAATCATATTGCTGTACCTAGCATATCTTTACAAATTTTAGCTTTCCTAGTAACTTGTGGTTCCTTCTTGATAATAATATGAAAACTCGGGGTACTCATCCCTGATTTCATCTAAATCAGCGGATGAAATGCAGGTGCAAGGGCGTACGTTTGCCAAACTTGGCATTAGCGTAGCGTTTGTAAGCAGCATATCCAACCAACTTCCACGGTACTTCGGGAAGCTGCATCAGATGGATTTGATTTCACCGCCATCTATGACGAGAGTCGAACCTGTCATCCATTGTGCCTCCGGAGACAGAACAAACGCAATTAAACTGGCAATCTCTTCTGGCTGCCCGAATCTTTCAATGCCAGACTTTGCAGGGAATATCTTCATTGCTTCTTCAGGAGTCGTGTTATTCAGGCTGGCCCAATGTTTGAAGTATCCGTATCGCCGATCTGTAAGCACAGCACCGGGAAGTATGGTGTTGACTTGAATACCATCTTTGATTCCTTGTTCCGCCATTGCTTTGCTGAAAGCAACAATGGCAGCATTGACAGTTGCAACAGCTGCGAATCCGAATCTAGGTGTCAAAGCAGAGTTGCCAGACATAAATATGACGGAGCCTCGAGACTCCTTAAGAGCATCCCATGCTTTTACGGTTAGGCGTCGAGCTCCATGAAGTTTAAGAGCGAAACCGTCATCCCATTGTTCATCCGTCATCGTAAATGGCTCTGCTTGGAGGACTGCGCCAGCAATGTTAACCACGGCATCAATACGTCCAAATTTGCTGAGAGTTTCAGAAACGACATGAGCTGCGGCTTCAGGCTTACGCAAATCCGCAGCAAGAACTAAAGTAGCCGTCGATGTGGATTTTAAGGTACTTGCTGTTTGCTTGAGATTTTCTTCGCTTCGAGATACAAGAACTATCGCTGTGAAATCTTTCGCAAGTCTGATCGCAGTGGAACGACCAATGCCCTGACTCGTTCCGGTCACAATGGCAACTCTTGAAGTTCTGTTAGTCATGATGCCTAGTGCGTTGTCTATTTGAAGCCACGGGTGATATAAGCTCAATTTAGGCAATCGAAGAAGGAGAAAATCCGTAGAATGCAAGTGGAATTCAGGTTAATCGGCAACATAAAAAGTGCAAAGATAGTCCTTCGAGTTCCGACCATTGCATATTACAAACGACATATGCCATCCATATTCCTAATCATAATTCTGGCGGTATCGGGAAGGCTGGGAGACTCGATATCTTGGATGGGGAGCGGCACAACGCGTGCAGAAATTTGTATGCAGAACCCATTTACCACAGGCGGTTAGTGACATCAAACTACGCTTATTTCGGTTCAACCGAACCATATTACAACTAGAGAGGCTCCAGGGCATGACATTCCATTTGGGCAATTATCGCTTCGTTTCATCCCCTCGTTGCAACGCTAACGACGTTTCGGCCTAGACTTGCCGCTCACCAACATACCGGTTCTCGTACAAGTTGTTCTCCTCGCAATGTTGTCCACTATTGCAAAAGCTTACTTGCTTTCTGCAACATTCATTGGGCAGGATTTATTAGACAGATGAGATTCACGGCGGTGGAGAATGCGATGCCTTTTTGTCAATCATTGAGGCTGCGTGTCGCCCTGCAAATCTGGCGAGAGATATGCTAGGAAGTTTCGATCAATCCCAGAATTACCGCAGATGAATAACCAATTACATCGTCCTAATGCTTTTCCACATGAGGTACGGCTTCTTAGAGCTGTCTAAGATTTAATCGGAAGATTTATCTCACGTTGGTCCGTGGAACCATTGCCACTTTGGATGGTATAAATTAATCGCTGTCGGTATCAAAAGGAGACTAGATATATGAGTAAGACTAAGTCCAGCTAAGGTTATTGTCTCGCAGTATCTAAGTAGATCACATATCGACATATCAGCCATGAACATTCAAGGTAGCTTTGGTGACCGAGGAGAGTCGAGCCAGAATGGCCAAGAGTTGGAATTCATTACCTTCAACAACCCCGAAAGTGCAAGGACTTCGGCTAATCAACAACTTGTTCGACGTCATGCAATGAGAGATTATCATCGACGTACTGATCGACCACGACTTCGTAAGAACGAGATCGAACTGGATATTACACCTCTATTGGAAAGGTCAGCAGGCATGTACTTTGAGCCTGGAGGACCAAGTTCTTTTTCGGAAAATACGGGATTAATTGGATTGAATGAAATTGAACAACAGACGACTGAGGAGATTGAATTGGAACCATATTGCTTCAACACGGTGTTGGGAGCAAGTCACATAGACCCACTCTTGCAGTATCAAGAGGAGATTGGAGAGCATGAGCGCGAACTATATGCTCCCAGTAAGTGAAATAGTTATTGCATACATCAATCATGGATATAAGAGTCTCTAAAATATTTGCAGTGTTTGATGACTGCATCATATTTCGTCAGATGCGAGACTTTGGTTTCCTAAATCGAATTCGAGAATGTCCAGCGTTCCGGCAATTTATTTCGGCTTCTTCATGGAATATGTCGCATTTACAGCATGGCGAACAAAATACCAACTATCTCCAGTATTCTGTAATAGCCACGGCGGAATTACAGAAGCAAATCAACGATCCACATACATGCACAACGATTGAGAGTATTGCGGCCATTCTAGGTTTTGCTTGTTGTGCGGTAAGAAAAGAACTGTCATTCAAGTGAATAGTGTCTTACTGACGACATTACAAAGAATATGGTAGGAGATATGAATAGTGTTCAAGTACATATGGATGGCCTAAGCCATATTCTTGGACGTAGAGGTGGCCTAGACATGCTCGACTTGGACCCTCTGTTGAGAATCATGCTCTTTTGGTGAGATACTTCTATCGAAGGCATATAAATTAAGTACTAACAACATGTTTAGGGTGGATTTAAACTCATGTTGTAGCATGGACATATCACCTCGTTTTCCAATCCCCGCGAATCACATCAACTCCTACAAACATCGTTTCAGTTTGCCATCTCTACCAACAAGATCGAGATTGAATACCAGTATATCATCCATCTTCGAAAACCCTACAATTTCGCAATCTGTTCAGACATTACGCGATGTTCAAACCACTATGCAAGCCGAAGCATCCCGCAGAGACATATTTAACGATACCATCTTCCCTGGAATCTATCTATCGCCTATATGTCATGACATATTGTCCATGAGATCCCATCTCGAAGGTAATGATGCAGCATTAGCATTACAAGAAGCATTCAGACTAGCTTGTATCATCCATATTTCCGAGCTACGAGCACTATTTGGCTTTCCTGCTGTTGCACAATCCAAATACGCTAGCAAACTTCAAAACTTGCTATATTATTCTGCTATCGATTGGCTTGTACCTGATCCATTCCTGTTATGGGTACTTGCTGTTGTCATTACGGCTCACAAGATACGTCCAGAGCAAAGGAAATGGTTTATCACTACGTTCAGGATAGTGCTTGGTACTCAAGAAGTTGAGAGTTTCGAAGATCTAATATTCAGGCTGTCAAAGATCCTGTGGAATGAAGGTTTACTACGGTCACATTCACAAACTTTACGACTTATTATGGCGCAAGACATTGTTGAGCAAGTTTAAACAGTTCTGTTTTGAATTGATCTTTACTACAAGCAAGAGTGTTCGGGAGTTGATTTGGGATAATGGTGAATGTGTTCTTTTCGTTAAATATCCTATTATATTGCATACTGAAGGTCGAAGGTATACTCGGTTTTTTATCTATGTTATGTGTTAGATGAATAAAAATACCGCTTTCAGCAATCCAATGAGATAACTTATGGGACTGAAGAGGGTAAATATGTTGATATTCCTTGAACGACAATATTGAAACGGCATGTCAAATCCAAATGATCACTATGACTTATTTACAAGGTTTATTCGGTTCTTGAATCCGAATTTGTGCATACAATAAGGGTGGTCTGGAAGTGCGGACCGCTTTCGCTACAGCTCACACTGTATATACGGCGGACATTCTCGCTGCTGTGATGATTCCTCTGCAACCTTCAAATCCTCATTATAAGCAAACGACTTCAAAGGTGAATTTTAGAAACTGCATAACTATACAAGATCTCGCCATGAAATATCATCCGTCAATACCGAGAACGTCCAGTATTTGAGTTTATGGTTCTACCTACAAAACGCCAAAAGTTTGTGGTTCCGACCTATAGCCAACTAAAAGAGGTTCTCAGTTCTTCGCTCAAGAGTTATGACCAGTTAAATAAGAGCTAGGATAAATAATGGACACATGTTTTGAGATTATGGAGATAATTCCGCCGGCATAGTGATGTCTTCTCGCAGCCCAGAACAACAAACGTGGTGAAGCTGGTAATGTGAACTAACCCGAGGTTTAACGGTTCGTAGCAATTACTATATCTCACGTCATAGCTAATCGAGACTCACTAGGTGCGTTACGCTGATATAATCCGAGCACCTTCAACTGCCAATGACACCTATGAGAAACAAAGCCTGTGAAGAGAAGCTAAAATGTTTTCTGTGTACACGAAAGCCATTTTGGTTGGCTGTCGTGAGACCAAACTCCTACCGAGTAATTCGGATATTCCAGCATCGCCTGAACAATGGATATCCGTGTTGACTGGTAGAATATCGTTTCCAAGCCCCACAGAAGCGAATACGGAATTGCCGTGAGGTTTGCGGGGTGAACATGGATAACAATACGGGTGGGACCAACATCCTTCACCGTCGACAGGTTCGAGACCTCGGAGTACTATCCTGCAGTCGAACAAATGAGGGACGAACCCTCCAGAGAAGCTTGGCTATCACACTTGGGATTTGGTGTTACCTTCAAGCCCATGAATCTCAATAAGCTGCTTCATTACGTCTACCTTTCTGCACGCATCGATAGAGTATGAGGATGAGCGTAACGAGAATGTCGTCGCGCTGAAGAGTGAGGAATAATCACGAAGGATTTCCCATCCATGTTTAGGGTTGCCAGCCTCACCATATCTGTCTGACCTAAAGAATTCGTCCGGATCTATTCTTCCTGATTGTCTCCAGGATTCAACCAACGAAATTATCGCTTGCGCGTGTAACGCATGGGCAGCAATGATTGTCAACTTGGGTCTTCGTAGACCCCAGACCTCCCCGCAAAGATGTCCGAGCTAGATGAACCGTATTACGGTGTGCTGACCACGAAACTGAAGTTGATGGATGCTCTTAAACGGCATTTCTTCTCATCTTTGCTCTTGCTTCACCATCACCTTCAAAGCTTCTTATACGATGTGGGACATATCTGGGTACGCTGCGAATGCTGTTCGCACTTTGAAGCCTACTTGGCATCCAGTGGTGAATCCAATCAGTTTACTCGCAACGCTGAATCGAAAACAATGGACCTTTTTCATGGTAGGTGCAACTGGATGCGACAAAATGAAAGGTCAATAACATTACTGCATATAGCTCGGATTATTCGGCTGGACAATTGATGCAATGGACTTCTTCGCTGTTTCACTCACCGTTACGGACCTTGCAAAAACGTTTCATCGATCCAATGCCGACATTACCTGGGGAATAGGCCTCGTACTTATGCTACGACTTGTTGGTGCCTTAGTCTTTGGGTGGCTATCGGATCGATATGGTCGAAAATGGCCCTTTATTGCAAATAATGTGCTGTTCATCATTCTTGAGCTCGGAACAGGTTTTACTCAAACCTTCAAACAATTCCTTGCCGTTAGAGCAGTCTTTGGTATTGCCATGGGAGGCCTTTACGGAAATGCTATTGCAACAGCCATTGAAGACTGTCCTAAAGATGCACGAGGAATTGTATCTGGAATTACACAGCAAGGCTACGCTTTCGGATATCTTCTCGCAACAGTCTTTGCACGTGGACTGGTGAACACGACGAGTCATGGATGGAGACCATTATTCTGGTTTTGCGCTTGTCCACCTGTACTTATGATTGTTTGGCGACTTTTCCTCCCAGAGACAGATGCCTACATTGAAAGAAAAGCCTTGAGAGAACGTACTGAATCTATCGAGAAGACATTCTTAGCTGAGGCAAAGCTCAGTTTGTATCGATACTGGCTAGTTTGTATTTACATGTCTCTTCTTTTATCTGGACTGGCTTTCATGGTGAGTGTCTAAATAAGACGACAAACAATAGCTTACCTACAAATTAGGCCCATGGATCTCAAGATCTTTACCCTACAATGCTCGCAAGTCAATATCATTTCGATGCGAATCGAGTTACAGTTACTCAAGTAACTGCCAACCTAGGTGCTATGGCAGGAGGAACACTTTGTGGTTATTATTCGCAAGTTGTAGGCCGAAGATTTATGATGCTAATCTTATGCTTCATTGGAGGTGCTTTGCTCTATCCGTATACTTTTGTTTCTGGTAACGGTATTCTGGCAGCCGCATTTTTTGAACAGTTTTGCGTTCAAGGTATCTTCGGTGTCGTTCCGTAAGTCCACCACTTCTATTAACTTTAGGCATACATTGACATAAGTGTCAGCATACATCTGAATGAGCTTGCACCTTCATCCGTCCGAACTTTTGCTGTAGGTGCATCATATCATATGGGAACTCTCGTTGCCGCCGCTTCAGCAACAATCGAAGCTACAATTGGAGATCGCTTTCCCATAGGAGCTCCTAAAAATGGAGTTCAAGCGTATAATTATGGGAAGGTCATCTGTATCTTTCTAGGTTGCGTAAGTGCTGTTGATACATGAATGCCAATGGAGCGCACTCTGATTTATCTGAAAGGTTTACGGTTACAATATCATCATGATCCTTATTGGTCCAGAACGCAAAGGTAGAGAGATGCGTGTAGAGCATGATGATGAGACAGTGGGTGTTGTTGGTAAGGCCATAGCTGAAGATATTATCGGAAGAGATGTCGAAATGAGAACGGAGACCATTGAGGAGAAAACGACCAATATGAGAATCGAAACTGTTTAGTGTCCTGAAAAATGCAATGGTTCACAGTTAAGAATGAAACCAGATTGGAAGTGGACAGTTCTATCAGTGTAGTTCAGTTACAGCGCGACCTAATTTGGTGAAATTTTCCATATGGCGAAAGATTTTTATTGTCGTATGTCAATCACTCGTTACACTAGTTGTAATGTCCCATGGCATTCCAGTCAAGAACCAATGCTTCATAATATCTGAGAGCTCAAAGTGCAAGCTAGGAATAAGATTTTTTGCAACGCCTACATGCCGAAGAGTCAGAAGCTTTGAATCTTGATTCTAATAATCTACAATCGAGCAATACCTCGGTGACTACTTGATCCATCGTACACGCTTTCGCTCACAACTTCTAGACATAGATCAACGACATCTCTCGTATGCCGAGGATCAATCATACCATCGTCCAGAAGTACAGCACTGGTGCGAAAACACTCACTATCTCGCTCGGCTTCCTTTCTAAGATTTTCTTTCCGCCTAGCTGCCTCTGATACGTCTTGGTTCTTCTTTCCTTGAACAATATCCATGACTCTTGATAGCTGATCGGGTCCCATAACGCTGCATCTACCAATTGGCCAGGTGAAAATGAATCTTGGTCTGTAAGGTCGTCCGCACATGGCATACTTGCCGGCTCCGTATGAAGCACCGATGATGATTGATATGTGTGGTATAGTGGAGCAGCTCACTGCTGACACAATTAACGCACCGCGTTTGATGATGCCTGCGTGTTCAGCTTTGGAGCCAACCATGAAACCAGTAACGTTGTGGAGGAAGAGAATAGGAACACGTCTACAAGACTATGAGATATAGTTTAGGATTGTTAATCGCATTACTTACTGTTGATTGCATATCCTGATGAATTGAGTTCCTTTGCCTGCTTCGTCTGGATTGATGACAGGATTTTGATTTACAATGATACCAACGAGGTATCCTTAGATATGTCAGGAGTTGAACTACAGTCAGTTTTTACATTGTTTACCGTAAATATTTGCCTATGTGGTTAGTAGATTAGGTCCGTACTTTGGCTTGAAGATAGACAACCTAGAGTCATCTACAATTCGCAATATAACTTCAAGCATTGGCAAAGATTTTCGAATATTGACATTTATTAGTCTTAGTAGATCCTCAATATTGTATCGCGGAGGAGAGCAGGGTGTAAGCGATTTTGGCATGGACTTTGGCAGCGGTAAAGTCAACAACCAGTTACGAGCTTCCTCAATAGCATCGAATCTGTGTGGAATGTTAGTAATGTTTGCAAGCGTGATGATTCATTGAAAGACAAACTCGTTTGATGCCACATAGTCCGCTAAGCCAGTAATCTTGCCATGGACACTACTTCCTCCTAGGCTTTCAGCATCAATCTCTTCACCAATCGCCATTTTGACAAGAGGAGGACCACCTAAGAAGACTTGAGCTTTGTCCTGGACGAAGATCGTGTAATCAGAGAGAGCTGGTTGATAGGCACCTCCTGCAGTTGATGAACCAAATACAATTGCGCATGATGCTAAACCTTTATCACTTCGCAACGATAGATCTCTAAAGAGTTGTCCAACTTTGTGAAAGACTTTGAATTGTTAAGGAAGAAAAACGCCAGCCTAAAAGAGAATTTGAGCTTGATATTCATAGGATCATTACGAATCTACCTTAAATTTGACTAAGCGATTGTACGAGTGATATTAACGGCAATGAGTTTTCTATACTGAGTTCCATAGTTCTATGGATTTTGAACGCTGTTATTGTTAGCTCTGCTGGAAGAGAGTTCTCATCTTATAAACGTACCGGTGTATTTATTCCAAGCACCACCACTTTGTTTAGGAACGTGAGACATGATCAAAGTTAACCTTCCGCTATTGCTTATGAGATTCTTGTTATTACCACGGATATGTGCACCATAAGTACGTACCTGACACTTCCAATTCCAGTAATGAGACTGGCGCAAGGACTAGAACCATCCTGGCCATAACCTGCAAAAGGACACAGTTCGAAAAAGGGTGAACCGACATCGAGAAGTAGAGATACACGATCTCGTGCTATATAGCTGTCAGCAAGTCAATAGCTACCCGGTGGAGTTTAGATCCTTACCTAACAGCTGATCACGTTCCTGATTTCTTGATAGAGACGCTGTTGAACCTTCATTGCTGATATCTTTCAATGCTTGCTGGAATTTTGATAGTAAAGGACTCCAAGTTTCTTTGTTTGCTTTGTAAAATGCGCTGTCGACATCAACATTCGATTCAACAATAGAGGACACTAGATCACCGGCCATGATTGAGTGTATTGAAGCTTAATTTCATAATCATACTGTTGGCTACAGATATAGCCGAGATTATGGAACAAAGCAGGTCGGAAAGACTTCACAAGGCAAAAATGAGTGTCAGTACGTGTCTCACAACTCTTGACTAACAATCTGATCGCATCGAGGTTATGCGAATGTCCGAGGTCCCCGCGTTTTCGACCAAGAACACCGCGAACGGTCCGCGTTCACAGAACGTCTTCCGTTTCCAAAAGCCGGACTGTACGGTATACTGAATCGCCTTTTTGAACTTTAGCTTGTACGCGTGAGATTCAGCATGGATTTACGAGTAAGAAATAAGAAGTTCCTTGTCGAGCAAGCGCTCGTTGATTTTGGGTTTCTAAAAACATTCTCTCTGGCGGTCAAGCATGGCGGAATCAAATCTATCGCTTGTTAAAGGACCAACAGATCAACCGCTCTATACAAAAAAAATAGGACAGCTGATAAAGGATCAAGCTGCTTAGTATGGTACGAAAACTGCGGTTGTTGTCTCATGGCAACGATAACGGGCAACCTTCGATGACATCGAGAAAAGTAGTGCCAATGTCGCCAAAGCCATACTTGACCTGAACGCGAAACGTGGTTCCAATATTGGCATATTCGCAGGAAATCGATCAGAGTATATTGATTTATTTCTTGCTTGTGGTAGGATTGGGAGGCCAGCAGTTGTGTTGAATACTACGTACACACCAACGGAACTTTGCAATGCGGTCATCACGAGCGGTATGTACCACTATAATCCGTGGAATTTTGATACTAATAATATTTCAAGAGTGTAAGGCAGTTTTTATTGCAGCCAAAATCGGAAAGCGTGACTTTACAGCACATATCAATGCCTTATTGCAGCTGATTGAAAGACGACAAGGCTTACTACGGAATGTCGTTCTGCTGGACGGCAAATCGCCAAATGTTGATATCAACACATCAGGAATTGAGACGTATTCACAATTCATTCTTCGAGCACAATAAATATATATGACCGAGCTAGGATTTCGACGTGAAGAAAAGGCTGTCAAGGCTTCAGACGTTCTGAATCTACAATTCACCTTTGGTAAACATGAATCGCGACCGTTTAAGAGAAATGTTACTCACAAATCACTACAGCTACTGCTGGACAACCGAAAGCTTCTATATTGACCCATACGTAAGCAATTTTGAAGTCTACTTACTTATAGCCACTGACATTTCGTTAGGAGTCTCATCAACAATGGAAGACTCAATGGAGAGGCAATGCGATTGACGAGCTCAGATGTAATTTGTACTCCTCCAAGGTTGTTTCATTGCTTTGGACTCGTGATGGGTTTTCTCCTAGCTTTTTACCATGGACGTACGGAGATGCGGCCAAAAGTATCACCCTAACCCTAACCCTAACCCTAGCCATTATAACCCTGAGCTCACATTCCTGGTTAAAAAAAAAAAAATTCGATATTACACGTTCCAACCCTAACCCTAACCCTAACCCTAGACGCAACCCTAATTTTAATACCGAACTACTATTCTCGCGGGATTTAAGCCGTAAGTGACGTTACTAACACTTACAATAAAAAACCGTGCCTTTTGACGGGGCGTAGTCAAAAAGCTGAGCTACTGGAACGGCTATGGAAGCGTTAGGGAACGTATGGAAGCGGTATGGAACGGTTATGGAAGCTATGGAACGGTTATGGAAGCCATGGAACGGTTATGGAAGCTATGGAACGGTTAGGGAACCTATGGAACGGTTAGGGTAATCGCTAGGAAAACCGGTAGGATAACCGTTAGGAGAACCGCTAGGAAAACCGTTAGGTTAACACCCCATTCCCCCATCCCCTTACCTATTTCTTTCACAGACCCTGCGGGTCTGTTCTGTCGGGGTGGGGGGGATTAGTTGGATGACCGCTAGGATGACCGCTAGGGTGACCGCTAGGGTGACCGCTAGGGTGACCGATAGGATGACCGATAGGATGACCGATAGGATGACCGATAGGATGACCCTAGAATTACCGATAGGTAACCCTAGAATTACCAGTAGGAAAAGCGTTAAGATGACCCATAGGGTAAACCCTAGGATAACCGCTAGGGGAACCGCTAGGGTTAGGGAAGAGTTGACCGTTAGAGTTAGGACGAGAGTACCGATTAAGGTTAATAACGAGAAAGGTTAGGGTTAGTGGAGGAACGAAGTGACGGAACGGGTTAGGGTTAGGGTTAGGGTTAGGGTTAGGGTTAGGGTTAGGGTTAGGGTTAGGGTTAGGGTTAGGGTTAGGGTTAGGGTTAGGGTTAGGGTTAGGGTTAG